>ERZ772986.2338-NODE-2338-length-10368-cov-5.808009_pt1 | contig 10368 bp, 4 predicted proteins | sample MGYA00511898_ERZ772986 | MGnify/ENA primary metagenome ERZ772986 (study PRJEB29015, sample SAMEA2737934) | human oral metagenome | biome: human oral; feature: human-associated habitat; material: dental | place: China | collected 2148 ... | reverse complement strand
CACGGTGTCGGAATCATCGGCCCGGGCGGCCGCCACGGCCAGCGCCCGGCCGAAACCCACCAGATAGTGGGCGTCCTGGATCATGTAGTGCCGGAAGCGCTCGATGGACAGCGTGCCGTCGGCCAGCTCGCGGTTGAAGGGCATCTCCAGCGTGGCCTGAAAGAGCGCGCTGTTGCGTGCCCAGGCTTCCTGCGTGAAGGTCATGGCGGGTCTCCTGATGGTCTGAATGAGGGATGGCAATACCGCGCAGGATCATACCGCCTCCGGCCCCCGCACGATGCACGGCCATGGTCGGCCCCCTGCCCTTGCTCTATGATTCCCGCATCACCTTTTGCCGGGAAACTTCGCCATGGACGCCCCTGCCACCGATCCCATCTCCCCCCCGCCAGGCACGCTGTTCGAGACCTGCCAGGCCCTGCTGCCCACCTGCGAACAGCACGGCATGCACTCGCGGCACACCGGCCGGCGCTATCGGATCCAGACCACCTGCGTCGGCCCCGAGCCGGAAGGCGGCTATCCGGTGTTCACCCTCCTGGATGGCGACACGCTGTTTCCAGTGGCAGCCATGGCCGCCCACGCCATGATGACGCGCACCGGCGAGAACGGCGTGACCCCCATGCTGCTGGTGGGCGTGGGTTATGGCCATGACGGCTGGCTGGACACGGATGCCCGCGTGGAAGACTACACGCCCCCCGTGGCCGACGGCAGCGCCAGCCACGATGCCCGTGGTCGTCGTCAGGGTGGCGCCGAACGCTTCCTGAGCTTCCTGCGCGAGGAACTGCAGCCGGCCATGGCCGAGCGTTTTTCCGTGAACCCGCAGCGCCAGGCGCTGTTCGGGCATTCCTTTGGCGGCCTGTTTGCGCTGTACACGCTCTTCAACCAGCCCGACGCCTTCCAGACCTACATCGCCTCCAGCCCGTCCCTCTGGTGGCACGATGAATACATCCTGCAGGAACGCGACCGCTTCGTGCAGGCACAGGCCGGCCGCCCCCTCCTTCCCGTGCGCGTGCATCTGAGCATCGGTGAATATGAACAGAAACACGCCCCGTACATTGCCCCCGACAGCCCGCGGGCGCAGATGCTGAAGGCCCGCGGCCAGGTGGACCGCGTGCGCGCCTTCACCCGGCACCTGAATGAGACCCTGCCCGGCCTGCCCGTCAGCTTCACCGAGCATCCGCGCTCCACCCACGGCAGCTCGCAGCTTTATGCGGTGCTGGATGCGCTGCGGTTTGCCAGCGGCACAAGCGACGCCTGAACCGGTTTCGTCGGACATACCGTGGCCCGCCGGCGCTGAAAGCGAACGTTCAAGGGATCCTCTGAATAAGTCCCGCGAACCGGCGCGCCACGGAACGGGATGCAGGACAAGGCGACATTTGCTGTCAATAGCGGCGCTATTGACAGCAAATGGCAACGCAGTCATGCGCCCGTTACGGGGATGTGACGGCCGCGGGGACTTGTTCAGAGGATCCCAAGAGCACTCAGCACGCCCCCGGAAGCCTTCAACCGAAGCACGGAACCTCACCCCGCCCTCTCCATGGTCCATGCGACGTTGACTGCATCAACTTGAGGATAAAGAAATGCCGGAATTGCCTGAGGTGGAAACAACGTTGCGAGGCATCGCCCCGCACATCCAGGGCAAAAAGGTGGCGGACGTCGTGCTGCGCCAAACCAGGCTGCGCTGGCAGGTCAATCCGCGGTTGGCAGAGATTCTGGCGGGACAGGAGGTGTTGAGCTGCCGTCGGCGGGCGAAATATCTGATTATCTGTTTTTCAACGGGCATCCTGCTGATTCATCTTGGCATGTCGGGCAGTCTGCGTATCTTTACGTGTGGCGATGCACGAATTGAACATCCTGACAAACACGACCATGTGGACATGGTGTTTGCAGACGGCACGGTGTTGCGCTATCACGATCCACGCAGGTTTGGCGCGATTTCCTGGCATGAAGGCGTTGCGGAACATCATCCGCTTCTTGAGAAACTCGGCCCTGAACCGCTTTCAGACGATTTCTCCACCGACTATCTTTACCAAAAATTCAAGACGCAAAAACGAGCAGTCAAACTGGCCCTGATGGACAATACCGTCGTGGTCGGCGTGGGCAACATCTATGCGAACGAAAGCCTGTTCAGATCGGGCATCTTGCCACACCGCCCTGCGAACAAGATCAAGAAAAAGGAATGCGCCGTCCTGGTGGAAATGATCAAGACCGTGTTGCAGCGTGCGATTGAAACCGGCGGCAGCACGTTGCGCGACTTCGTCAACAGCGACGGTAAAAGTGGCTATTTCCAGCAGGAATATACGGTGTACGGCAGGCACAACGAACCCTGCGTCCGTTGCGGCGATTTGGTGCAGAAGGAAGTTCTGGGGCAGCGCGGGACGTTTTACTGCCCAAACTGCCAGAAATGACTTTTTGAACCTACTTCAGACGACTTCCCTGCAATCCAGACAAGCTTAGAGCCGCCTTATTGAACCCCTCACGGCAAGCCCCATGGTCGAACCTGATGCTCGCTGCAGAAGTGGCGTTCTTGTACAGATCTCCCTGAACAAACCCCTGACGCTGTTGTGGCCGCAGCACATGGAGACAGGCGCTTTCCCGTTGCCACCGGGCAACGCTCAGTAACCATCCATCATTCACATACCGCCACACGGGAGCCGAACCGGGCAAGATGAACGCACATCATCCGCTCCTGACTGGAGACCCCGATGCCATTCGCGCTATTTACCCTATCAAGACGCCTGCCTGCCGTTCATGGCAAAGGGATCTTGCGAGTCTGGCCAATGCTGCTGGGCTGCCTGCTGGCCACAGCATCAGTCCAGGCCGCCCCTCCATCTACCGCCCCCAGTTCGCTACCCGCCTCCCCGCCCACCATCTCCCCCCGCACCGACGGCCTGCCGCGGGAGCTGCAGGAATGGGTGCCCTGGGCGATGCAGGGGCACGAGATGCTGGCCTGCCCGGGCCGGCATGATCAGGCAGACGGCCGTGCCTGCATCTGGCCCGAGCATCTGGCCGTGGTCATCGATGGCCGGCAGGCACGCTTCACGCTGGCCGTGACGGTGTACGGTGCACCGGCGGCGGTGATGCTGCCGGGCGAGGCGGGCAGCTGGCCGACCGAGGTGCGCAACCGTCAGGGGCAGACGCTGGTGGTGACGGGCGGCAGCGATCAGCCGCAGGTGCTGCTGCCGGCCGGCCAGCATGTGCTGACGGGCACGCTGCAATGGCAGGCCGATCCGCAACTGGTGCGGGTGCCGGCCCAGGTGGGCACACTGTCGGTGGTGGCCAATGGCAAGCCGGTGGCGGCGCTGATGGACCGCAACCGGCATGTGTGGCTGAAGGCATCACGCCCGGCCGCAGAAGCGGATGTGATCAGCAACACGATGACGATGCTGGTCCGCCGTCGGATCGACGACGGGGTGCCCCGTCAGGTGACGACCCACTATGAACTGAACGTGGCTGGCCATCCGCGCGAGGTGGAGCTGCCGGCAGCACTGCTGGCCAACAGCATGCCCCAGGCGCTGCGCAGCGACCTGCCGGCGCGTCTCTACCCGAACGGCCGGCTGCAGGTGCAGCTGAAGCCCGGCAACTGGCACCTGGAAGTGGATGCCCGCCAGATGCAGCCCACGACCGAGCTGGCGCTGCCGGCCGGTGCGCCCGATGAAGAGATCTGGTCCTACGAGGGGCACAACGATCTGCATGTGGCGCAGGTGGAAGGTGTGGAAGCGGTGGACGCGCAGCAGGCGCGTGTGCCCGAGGACTGGCGTCAGCTGCCTGCCTACCGGGTGGGCGCCAAGGACAAGCTGCAACTGGTGTACCGGACGCGCGGCAACGAGCATCCGGAAGCCAGTTCGCTGAAGCTGGAACGGCAGTGGTGGCTGGATTTCGACGGCCAGGGCATCACGCAGAAGGACATGCTGACCGGCACGCTGTCGGCCCCGTGGCGCCTGCAGCTGCAGGGACCGGCGCAGCTGGGCCATGCCCGCCAGGGCGAGACGGCGCTGCCCATCGGCCTGCTGCAACCGGCTGCCTCATCCGAACAACCGCATGACGCAGCCGATACAGCCCCCGGCGTGGAACTGCGTAACCAGAAGCTGACGCTGACCACACTGGCACGGCTGGAGTCCCGCAGTGACACGCTGCCGGCCAACGGCTGGAACACGGTGCTGGATGGCGTGGAGGCCAAGCTGCAACTGCCCCCGGGCTGGACGCTGCTGGCGGCCAGTGGCGTGGACGACGTGACGCCGGCAACATGGACCTCACGCTGGCGTCTGTACGATTTCTTCTTCATGCTGCTGATCGGCATGGCGGCGTACCGGCTGCTGCGGCCTCTGCCGGCCACCACGGTAATGCTGGCGGCCTTGCTGAGCTGGTATGACCTGGAGGGCGCCGGGGTGCTGATCATCCTGCTGCTGGTGCTGCTGGCCTGCCAGCGGGTGGCCCCCAAGGGCTCTGCCCCCGAGAAGTGGCTGCAGGCCGGCAACCGCATCCTGTGCCTCTTCCTGCTGCTGGTGCTGGCGCCCTTTGCCGTGAACGAGGTGCGGCTGCTGATCTATCCGTCGCTGGAACATGCCCGGGTGCGTGACACATCCGGCTACTACTACGTGCAGGCTCACCGCCCCGACGCTGACAGCGAAGTGGCCACCCTGCAGAAACGGGCGCGCAGCCGTGCCATGGCCGATCTGTCGTCGATCGACTCGATCGACGACGACGTGAAGCGTGGCAAGGCGACTGAACCGGTTCGCCACCAGGGCCGCATCATGCCGGTACAGACTGGTCCCGGCGAGCCTGGCTGGTCGTGGAATGCCTACACGCTGGAGCTGCATGGCGACGTGCAGCCCGACCAGACGGTGACGGTTCACCTGCTGCCGCCCTGGGGCACGCGCATCCTGAAGATCGTGCGGCTGCTGGTGCTGTTCGGCAGCCTGTGGGCGCTGTACCGAGTGCTGCCGGGCGGCTTCCTGCCCAGGCGGCCCCAGGATCCTGAAGCGGGACCCGGAACAGGTGCCGCCAGCACCTCCACGACAGCCACAACCGCCACAACCGCGATGCTGGCGGCGCTGACGGTCCTTACCCTGGCCTGGCCGGCCCAGCCCGTACAGGCGGCCTCGGGCTACAAGGCCGAGCAGCTGGAAGCGATCCGCGAGCATCTGTACCCGGCCCCGAGCTGCCTGCCCCACTGCGCAGCCTTGGCCCAGACACGGGTGAAGGCCGATGCCGAACGATTGACGCTGCAGCTGCTGGTGCATGCTCAGGCCACGGTGCAGGTGCCGCTGCCCGGTCATGACGGTGCGGACAACTGGCGGCTGGAGCGCGTGCTGCTGAACGGCCAGCCCGCCACGACACGACGCGAGGCCAGCCGTCAGGGCGACGGGCAGGACCTGTGGGTACTGATGCCTGCCGGCATCCATGTGGTGGAGCTGCAGGGTACGCTGGGCCAGGGGGCGCATGTGCGCCTGCCGCTGCCCATGGCACCGCGCATGCTGCAGGTGGACAGCACCGTTTGGACAGCAGGCGCGCTGAACGCCCAGGGACTGCCCAATGACGGCGTGCTGACGCTGACCCGCAAGCTGGACAAGGCGGACGAGCCGGCCACGAAGCAGCTGGCCCACGTGCCCGACGCCCTGCCCGGCTTTGCGCTGGTGGAGCGCACGCTGGTGATGGACGAGCGCTGGCGGCTGGAAACGCGCATCTCCCGGCTGTCGGTGAGCCAAGCGCCGGTGAAGGTGCGCTTTGCGCTGCTGCCCGGCGAATCGGTCAACGACGACCGGGTATCGGTGCGTGATGGTGTGGCCGAGATCGAGCTGGGCAGCGCCCGGCGCATCACGCTGGCCAGCACGCTGCCCATCAACACGGACTTTGTCTGGCAGGCGCTGCCGGCCATGAACCAGATCGAGATCTGGACCATGCGCTACGGCACCACCTGGCACCTGCGCTGGGAGGGCATGGCGCCCACGAACTACGTGCAGGACGGCCAGCTGGCGCCCTGGTGGCAGCCGTGGCCGGGCGAGCGCCTGCAGGTTCAGGCCCTGCAGCCCACCACGGTCAGCGGCCCCACGCTGACGCTGCAAGGCCATGTCACGACGCTGACCCCGGGTGCACACAGCACGCTGGCCGAGACCACGCTGCGCTTCCGCGCCAGCCTGGCCGGCACTCAGCGCGCCACGCTGCCGTCCGGCGCGGAACTCCTGGGCATGCGGCTGGACAACGACGAAGTGCCGCTGCAGGCGCGCGACGGCCAGCTGGAGCTGCCGGTGATTCCGGGTGAGCACACCGTGACGCTGCGCTGGCGCGTGCCGCAGGGCACCGATGGCGCCTTCAACCGCTACCAGACGCAGCCGCTGGCCCTGAACCTGCCGGGCGTGAACGCCACCACGCAGCTGAACCTGCCTGAAAGCCGGGTCGTGCTGTTGGTGGGCGGTACCGGCATCGGACCGGCCGTGCGCTTCTGGGGCTTCTTCGTGCTGCTGGTGGCGGTATCGATGGTGCTGGGTCGCCACCGCACGACGCCGCTGGGCATGCTGGGCTGGCTTTTGCTGCTGCTGGGTGTGGCCCCCATCTCGCTGTGGGGCGCACTGGCCGTGGTCGGCTGGTTCTTTGCGCTGGCCTGGCTGCCCTCGCCGCAGCAGCTGCGACGCCTGGGCTGTGACGAGCAGGCCGCGCGCAGCACCATGCCGTTTGCGCTGGGGCTGTGGACACTGTTCGCCGCCATCGCGCTGTACCTGACGATCCAGCGTTCGCTGCTGGGCTATCCCGACCTGCTGGTGGGGGGCAACGGCTCCACACCCTTCGAGCTGAACTGGTACCAGGACCGCTTCCAGAACCAGCCCGACGCCGACTGGGCCATCTCCATGTCGCTGACTGCCTACCGGACGATGATGCTGGCGTGGTCGCTGTGGCTGGCGTTCTCGCTGTTGGGCTGGATCCGCTGGGGCTGGCGACGGCTGGTGGAGACCGGCTATGTGGGCCAGCATCCGGACGGCACGCCCGGAGGCACGGGGGGTGCGAAAGGGTCCGATGGGCCCCACGGATCGGGAGCGCCAGGCGTTCCGGGTGACACCAAGGGCACGGATGGTGGTTCCAGCGCCCTGAACCGCGCCCGCCCCACGGCCACCAACGCGAGCGCCGTCAGCCACGCCGTCGCCAGACGCGATGTCGCGTCAGAAAAGGTCGCCGGCCTGGATCGCTCCACGCGACAGGATTCGGTGGCTCCTGCCGGATCCATCAACGTGGCCGGATCCACCCGGGCAGAAACGATGGCCACGCCGGACGATGTGGCAGCGGACCGTGTGGCCGTGGAGAGCCCGGCAGCAGACGGTGCGGCAGCAGAACAAAAGGCAGCAGGCGCCACGGCCGTGCCGCCCCCCGCCCGCGAAGCCCATGCCGGCAACGCGCCTCAGGCTGCCACATCCACGGTTTCGGCTGTCCGACACCCCGCCGCCCAGGGGATGGACCCTGCGACCCGACCGTCCCAGCCAACCGGCGCACTGCGCAAGCTGGTCAAGGTGTTCTTCTGGTTTGCGGCCGTGCTGGGCATCCTGGTGATGCTGGGCCTGGGCTTCGTGTTGCTCAACTACGGCCGCTATCTGTTCTGAGGGGCCAAGCCGGCCGCCATTGGGCACCCCTGGCGGCCATTTGACCTTTTTTGGCAGGGATGCGCGCAACGATTCGCCGTGCAACACGGTATTTCGTACCGCCACCCCGTATAATGCGACCCTTCGGACCCATTCGGGGACCAGGCCGCCATCCGCAGGCCGGCCCGGATGGTGCCGCCCCGGGCCTCTCTCGACAGGGCACGCCCCTGCACCGTCACGACAGCGTTCAGGCACTGCCCCAGGGCACCCTGCCTGTCGGCGTATCCGCCCGGACAACCCAACCAAGACCTATTGTCCTCCTTCCCTCATCTCAACACGGCCCCGCCGACCGTTCCCGCTCCCGTTCCGGGCGCCGGGATGGCTTGTTGCCGGGCTGGAGCCTGACATTGAACACTGACACATCCTTTTCCGGCCTTGGCCTGGCCGACCCGCTGCTGCGGGCGCTGGCCGACGTGGGCTACACCAACCCCACCCCCATCCAGGCCAAGGCCATTCCCGTGGTGCTGACCGGCCGCGACCTGCTGGCCGCCGCGCAGACCGGCACGGGCAAGACCGCCGGCTTCACGCTGCCCATCCTGCAGCGGCTGCTGGACAACCCCATGCAGACCCGCAAGCCGGGCCGCCCCCGCTGCCTGATCCTCACCCCCACGCGTGAACTCACCGCGCAGGTGGAAGAGTCGGTCAAGGCCTATGCCAAGTACACGCGCATCCGCTCGGTGCTGATCTTCGGGGGCGTGAGCATCAACCCGCAGATCCAGGCACTGCGCCAGCCCGTGGACATTCTGGTGGCCACGCCGGGCCGGCTGCTGGACCACGTGCAGCAGGGCACCGTCGACCTGTCCGGCGTGGAGATCTTCGTGCTGGACGAAGCCGACCGCATGCTGGACATGGGCTTCATCCACGATATCCGCCGCGTCATCGCCAAGCTGCCGGCCAAACGCCAGAACCTGCTGTTCTCGGCCACCTTCTCGCCCGAGATCCGCTCGCTGGCACACGGCCTGCTGGACAGCCCGGCCGAGGTGGACGTGGCCCCGCGCAACACGGCCTCCGAACTGGTGGCACAGAGTGCCCACCTGGTGCCCAAGACCCGCAAGCGGGCGCTGCTGTCGTACCTGATCGGCTCGCGCCGCTGGACGCAGGTGCTGGTCTTCACCAAGACCAAGCACGGCGCCAACCGCCTGGCCGAGCAGCTGGGCAAGGACGGCATCGAAGCGATGGCCATCCACGGCAACAAGAGCCAGGGGGCCCGCACCCGGGCGCTGTCGCGCTTCAAGGACGGCAGCCTGCCCGTGCTGGTGGCCACCGACATCGCGGCGCGCGGGCTGGACATCGACGAGCTGCCGCACGTGGTGAACTACGAGCTGCCCAACGTGCCGGAAGACTACGTGCACCGCATCGGCCGCACGGGCCGGGCCGGCCACGAGGGCACGGCCGTGTCACTCGTGGACCGCGAGGAAATGAAGCTGCTCACCGGCATCGAGCGTCTGATCAAGCGTCAGATTCCGCGGGTGGAAGTGGAAGGCTTCACGGGCTGGCAGGCCCAGCCGGGTGATTCCACCGACGACATCAACGACCGTCCGCCGCTGCCCCCGGGCCAGCGTCGGGGCGGCAACGGACGGCGGGGTGCGCCCGCGGCCGGGCGTGGCGCGGCCGGCAATCCGCGCGAAGGACGCGATGGTCGCAGCCATGGCGACCTGAACGGCTCGCCCAGCCAGCGCACCACGACGCGCGCCGGTGAACCCGGACGTTCCGGCAACGATCGCCGTCGCAGCCGTGGCGGACGTGGTGGTCGGCCTGGCAGCGGCGTGGGCACGACGCCTTCGCAGGACTGATGCCGTGCGCTGATGCGCCGGATAGACACACCGATGTGATACGCCACCGAATGATGACGTGATGACAAAAAGGCCGCAGCTGCGATGTGCTCTGCGGCCTTTTTCTTCAATCTTTCGTGCTTCAGCAAGCTTCCCTGCAATGGTCTGCAGGTTTCGCTGAACAAGCGTCACGTACCGGTGCACCACGGAACGAGATACAACGACCGAAAGGATCTTCTCAACGCATCACGCGCCAGAAGATCAGGGCATGAAGTTCAGCCCATCCTTCATGTCGAAGTGGGCCTGCTGACGGATGTCACGTGAGGACGCGCCGATACTGACGGTGTAGCGCCCCGGATGGGCCACCCACTGGTGAGCATCAGGATCGAAAGAAGTCAGCCCCCGGGGCTCCACCCGCATGACAAGCCTCTGCGACTGCCCCGGCTGCAGCAGTCGTGTCCTGGCATAGGCACGCAGCTCGGCGGCAGGTTTATCCAGACCATCGTTCGGTGCCGAAACATAGAGCTGCACCACTTCCTTGCCCGCGCGACGGCCGGTGTTGGTGACAATGACCGAGGCTGTTAAGCCCGCATCCTCACGTGTCAGCTTCAGATCCCGGTACTCGAAGCGGGTGTAGGAAAGGCCGTATCCAAAGGGATAGGCCACCTCGATACCCCGGGTATTGAAGTGGCGATAGCCGACCCGGATGTCATCACGGTACTCCACCTCTGCAGCCCGGTCGTTGATGACGATGCCACCACTGGCGGCAGGATCAGGACCCATCAGCGTCACGCCGGGGAAGTTCTCGGCGGCGGGATAGTCCTTCAGATCAAGCGCAAAGGTATCGGTCAGCTTGCCGGACGGGTTCACCTTGCCGGACAAAACATCTGCCATGGCATGGCCGGCTTCCTGCCCTGGCTGCCAGGCCAGCAGGATGGCATCGACCTGATCGCGCCAGCTGGCAAGCTCGA
>ERZ772986.2330-NODE-2330-length-10384-cov-6.289767_pt1 | contig 10384 bp, 9 predicted proteins | sample MGYA00511898_ERZ772986 | MGnify/ENA primary metagenome ERZ772986 (study PRJEB29015, sample SAMEA2737934) | human oral metagenome | biome: human oral; feature: human-associated habitat; material: dental | place: China | collected 2148 ... | reverse complement strand
TATCTCGCGGAGTATGCAAACCGGGAGAAAACACAGCAGAGGCGTCGCGTGGTGAAATACACCGGCTGCGATGAAACGTTGCTGACGGAGATGACGGAACAGCATATCGCGGAAGATGAACTGAATCAGTACGGAAGATTTGACCGCCTGAAAAAGAGCATCGACATAGAGGCGGCAAAGCGCTACTTTGAGGAGGTAGAGGGAAAGCCGCTCCCCCTGTTTATTGTCAACAATCGCCTGGAACAACTGCTCAAGGAGTTTATTTTGGCGGGTGGATTTGATATCCCGCTTCCCGGGGTTGACAGACAGCAGGAGGAATGAGGCGGCAAGAGTGGCCTCCTTCATCGGCGTAGGAAGGAGAAACTATGCCAAATGCGTTTCAACCGACTGACTGCCTGAAGGACTACTACAGAACCTGGATTGCTGTTTACAAGGAGGGGGCCATCCGCGAAGTCACCCTTGCAAAGTACCGGATGAGCCTCGCCTGGGTGGAGCGGCTCGCACCGAGTCTCAGACTCTGCGAGCTGACCCGGGTTGCCTACCAGCAGCTCCTGAATGCCTATGCGTTGGAGCATGAGCGCCAGACGACCATGGATTTCCATCACCAGTTAAAGGGCGCCATTCTCGATGCGGTCGATGACGGACTCATTCCCCGCGATCCGACCCGAAAAGTGATTATCAAGGGGAAACTGCCTGCCGAAAAGAAGCGGAAGTATCTGAACCAGTTCGAACTGCACGCCTTGCTCCGAAGTCTGAAACTCGGAGAGCGGGCAGATTGGGACTGGTTCATCTTGTTGGTGGCAAAGACAGGCCTCCGGTTTTCGGAGGCGCTCGCGCTCACACCGGCGGACTTTGATTTCGCGCACCAGACGCTATCGGTCACAAAGACCTGGAATTACAAGGACGGCGGTGGATTCGCGCCGACCAAGAACCGTTCTTCGGTGCGGAAAGTGCAACTTGACTGGCAGCTGATTATGCAGTTCGCCGTACTGGTGAAAGACTTGCCGACGGATCAGCCGATTTTTGTGCCGGAAGAGAAGATCTACAATTCCACCGTCAATGACCGTCTGGAGCGCTACTGCAGGGCGCTTGACATTCCCGTGATTTCCGTGCACGGGCTTCGCCACACCCATGCGTCGATTTTGCTCTATGCGGGTGTCTCGATTGCGAGTGTGGCGCGCCGCCTCGGCCACGCGAGTATGACCACGACACAGAAAACGTACCTGCATGTGATTCAGGAACTCGAGAATCAGGACATTGACCTCGTGATGAGGTCGCTTGCAAACCTGCGCTAAGTAAACTGCTGCCGATGAAGGATGGTGTCAGGTCTGCGAAGGGGTTGTCACTTGCATTTTGTGCGAGTAAGTTTTATCCCAGAAGTACGATAAGTAGGGAATTATGGGAAAGAGGCATAATATGGATACAATGACAACTGTTTTTACGGATAACGAAAAAGTGATGCCAAAAGGACAAGTTACGATTCCGAAGGATGTCAGAAAGGCGCTGGGGGTTGAGGCGGGAGACCGAGTAACCTTTGTTGTAAGCCAAGGGGAGGTGAGAATCATCAATTCAGCGGTTTATGCGATGAAACTTTTACAGGAAGGTATGCATGGGCAGGCAGAGGCAGCAGGAATTCAGAGCGAGGAAGATGTTCTGAAGCTTGCCAAATCCGTGAGAGCTGAGGAATAAGATGAAAATCTTTATTGATACCAATATTCTGATTTCGGCAGCATTACTAAAATTCTTAGCCCCTCAGATTTTATGAAGTTATAGAATCGCGGTTGAATTACATAGGAAAGCAAGCGGGTCTCTCCTTCAGAGAGACCCGCTTTTCCGATCAGAGCTGTTTTATCATCGGAAAGGTGCTGTTCACCCCTTTTCCTTAAGTCTCGCCTCTATCGTCTCGTTCACAATGCGGAGCGCCTGAATTCGCGCGAAGTATTTGTCGTTTCCGGCAAGCACATGCCAGAGCGCGTTTTCGGTCGAGGTGTAACGGAACATGTCGTTGACGGCAGTCTCGTAGCGCGGCCATTTCTCGCGGTTTCTCCAGTCCTCGGCGGTGATTTTCCACTGTTTTTCGGGGGTGCGCTCTCTGGCGCGGAAGCGCTTTAACTGTTCCTCCTTGCTGATATGAATCCAGAATTTCACCAGCAGAGCGCCGCTTTGCTGCAGATAGGCCTCAAAGACGTTGATTTCCCCGTAGGCGCGCCTCCAGTCCGCCTCGCTGCAGAAGCCCTCAATCCGCTCGACGAGGACGCGACCGTACCAGGTGCGGTCAAAAATCGCAATGTGGCCGCTCTTCGGAAGCCGCTCGTAGAAGCGCCAGAGGAAGTGACGTTTTTTCTCTTCCGGTGTCGGGCTCGCAATCGGGAGCGCCGCGTAGCCGCGGGCGTCGAGCGGTGAGGAGAGACGCTTAATGCAGCCGCCCTTTCCCGCGGCGTCCCAGCCCTCAAAACCGACAATCATCGGGATGCGTCTGGTATAGAGAAGATTCTGATTTTTGGCGAGCCGCGCGGTCTCTGCTTTCAGGCATTTTTTGTACTCCTCCCGCGTGAGCGTTTGACTTAAGTCGATGTCGGAGAGGCAGAGCGCTGCATCGGCGGTGTACTCGTTCGGCAGAGCGATGGTCTGCGGCGGGGCGGGGCGATTCAGTCGTTCGGAGATGGCATCGATCACGGTGCGGAACACCTGCGCGGTCGCGGCGCGGCGGTCCGTGCCGGAGACCAGGGTCCAGGGCGTTTCGGCGGTCGTGGTCTCGGCAAGCATGCGGTCAAAGGCAGCATAATAGTCGTCGTAGTGCTTTACCTGCTTCCGGTCGGATTTCACGACGCGGAAGGCAGTCTCCGGGTTTTCGGCGAGCGTTTCAAGGCGAGCTTTCATCTCCCGCTTTGAGATGTGGAGGAAAAATTTGAGAATCAGATAGCCGTTGTCCGTGAGTGTTTTTTCAAAGCGGCGGATGTCGGCGAGCCGGGTTTCCACGGTGTGCGCGGGGAGTTTGTCCGCAATCGCGCGGACCGAGACCTCCTGATACCAAGAGCGGTCCATGATCGAGAATTTGCCCGCCTCCGGAATAGTGTGCCAGTGGCGGCAGAGGTAAGGATAGCGCTGTTCGAGTTCGGTCGGCGGCTGGGTGTTCACGACGGTGAACCAGCGCGGATCGAGGTTCTTGATGAGCTGCCCGATCATCTGCCCCTTGCCGGCAGCGGACCAGCCCTCAAAAATCAGAATGACCGGGAGATTTGCGGCGCGGAGCGGTGCATCCAGCGCGGCGAGTCTCGCTTTCAGGGCGGGCATCACAGCCTGATAGTCTTCCTTGGCAAGTTTCTGTTTCAGATTCACTTGTTCGAGCATTGCGATTTCCTCCTTTTCTACAGGCAGTGTAGCACAGATTCCGGCGCTGTCCATCGGCTTGCGCGTTTTTCGTAACTCCGTTACAATGTGGGGCATATCATAAGAGGGAGTATCCGGATGAAAGAAATCATATTTTCACTTGCACCGATGGAGGGCATCACGGGCTATGTCTATCGGAATGCGCTCGCCGCGTGCTACGGCGGCGTCGCGCGGTTTTATTCGCCGTTTATCTCGCCGGGACACGCGGGTGCCGGTATCACGAAGCGGGACCGGCGCGACATTCTGCCGGAGAACAATACAGGGTTACACCTGATTCCGCAGCTCTTAACGAACAACGCGGAGGATCTCCTGTTTGCGGCAGGGATTCTGCGGGATTACGGCTATACCGAGCTCAATCTGAACCTCGGCTGTCCGTCGGGCACGGTCACGGCGAAGAAGAAGGGCTCCGGCTTTTTGTCGGAACGCGAGGCGCTCCGGCAGTTTTTTGAGCTCGTCTTTGAGAAGCTCCCGTCCGACATGAAGCTCGGCGTCAAGACCAGGCTCGGTGTCAAAGATCCGGCGGAGTTTCCGGCGATTCTCGAAATCTACAACGACTTTCCGCTCTCCGAGCTCATTGTCCACCCGCGCGTGCAGAAGGAATTTTACCGGGGGACGGTCCATCTCGATGCGTTTGCGCTCGCGGCAGACGGCGCAAAGATGTCGCTCGGCTATAACGGCGATCTCATCGACGAGGCGGATATTGACCGCATACGGGAGCGTTTCCCTTCGGCCTCCCACATCATGCTCGGGCGGGGACTTCTCCGGGATCCGATGCTTGCGGCGCGCTATCTGAGACGCCTGCGCGGTGAAGAAATGCCGGGCGAAGAGGAAGAGAAGCGGCAGCGCCGTGCTTTTCATGCGGCGCTTCTCGACGGCTACGGAAAGAGTTTCCTCTATGAAAATGCGACGCTCTGCCGTATGAAGGAGGTTTGGGACTATCTTGGATTTGCCTTTCCGGAACACGAGAGAGCGGTGCGGGAACTCAAAAAGAGTAAGACCCTCAGTGAATACGAAGTTCGGGCGGAGCAGCTGCTCACGCTTTGAAGCGAAAAAATCGAACAGACTGCATTTCGAACAGATTTGTTTCGAAAAAATGTAATCGGAACGGAATCAATGCAGGCAACAAAGTAAGACACAAAAATCCGCAGACAGTCGACTGTCTGCGGATTTTTCATGTCTGCCATTGACTTTGCATACGGATGCAGGCCCGAAAGGCCCGTGGTCTTTGCGCGTTACAGCAGGGTGATGTTGTGGGCCGCGCAGGCATCGATCATCTCCTCGGGCCAGATGCTCGCCTGGACTTCGCCGATGTGCGCTCTGCCAAGTAAGAGCATGCAGAGACGGCTCTGGCCGATGCCGCCGCCGATGGTATAGGGCAGTTCGCCGTTTAAGAGCGCCTTGTGGTAGGGGAGGGCGCGGCGGTTCTCGCAGTGCGTGAGCTTTAACTGCGCGTCAAGGCTCTCCGGCGAGACGCGGATACCCATGCTCGAGAGCTCGAGCGCACACTGCAGGGGCTCAAACCAGAAGAGAATGTCGCCGTTTAAGTTCCAGTCGTCGTAGTCCGGCGCGCGGAGGTCGTGGGGCTCGCCGTTAGAGAGAGCGCCGCCGATGCGCTCCACAAAGACAGCGCCGCACTCACGCGCAATCGCATTTTCGCGCTCCTTCGGGGTGAGCGTCGGGTAGCGCTTCAGAAGTTCTTCTGCGTCGATGAAGGTGATTTCCCGCGGGAGGCGGTAGCAGGCATCCGGGTACTTGTACCAGACCTCATGCTGCATGTGCTTGATAATCGTGAAGATGCGCTGTACGGTGTCCTCGAGCACTTCGATGCTTCTGTCCTCTTTGCGAATCACGCGCTCCCAGTCCCACTGATCCACATAGCAGGAGTGGAGGTTGTCCGGCTCTTCATCGCGGCGGATGGCGTTCATGTTTGTGTAGAGGCCCTCGCCCGGCTTGAAGCCGTAGCGCTTTAAGGCAAGGCGCTTCCACTTGGCGAGCGACTGCACCACTTCAATGTTCTCGCCCGGTAAAGAGAGCAGGTCAAAATTGACCGGGCGCTCCACGCCGTTTAGATTGTCGTTTAAGCCGCTTTTTTCGGTCACGAAGAGCGGTGCGGAGACGCGCTCCAGGTTCATCTGTCGACCGAACTCTTTCTGGAACAGGTCGCGGATAAATTTGATTGCCTCCTGGGTCTCACGGACCGAGAGCACAGGATCGTAGTGCTCCGGAATGACGAGTGCCATACCTTGCCTCCAATCTGAAAGAAACAACAACATGAAAAAATTTCGTATCAGCATAGCACTTTGCACTGCGGTGTGCAAGGTTTTTTGTTGTCATAGCTTCTCAAAAGACGCTTCGAATGTTAAAATAGAATATAAAATTTTTATGAAGACGGAGGGTAGGCAAGGGCAGAGAGATGGAACGGAAACAAAAGAAGATACTGGGTGGCGCCGCGGCAGCACTTTGCGTCTGTTATCTGGCCGGAGCCGCTTTTTTTGCGGGTCATACTTACCCGAATTCGACAGTGGACGGAAAGGATGCCTCGCTGATTTCCTATACGAGAGCGCAGGAACTGATTACGGCGGCGGCGACCGAGGGCTCGCTCGGCATACGCGTCAAGGATCTGAGCTATTCTCTGCACCGGAAGGATGTGCTCGGGGTCGAGAGCCGGGACAACTGGAAGGAAGCGCTGAAAGACGGCTCCTCGTTCGCGTGGCCGGTCGCGATTTTTCAGCGGCATGAGCTTCTGAGCAAGAGAACTGTCGATGTGCACCGCGATGCGGTCGAGAAACTCCTCGAGGAGCAGGGGCTCTTTGAGGTCTCGATTCCGGCGCAGGATGCCAAACTCTCCGACTATACGGCGGATGCCGGCTATTCCGTTTTGTCGGCGGAGACCGGCTGGAGCGCGAGCAAAGAGGACATTCTGAATGCCGTGGTTGAGGCGCTGCAGAGCGATCAGAGCGAGCTTGACCTCACCGACACCTTTGCGGTGCAGCCCGCGGTGACCGCGGACAATGCCACCCTGGCCGAAAAGGCAGCCGCGCGAAACGCGCTGGTCAATCACGACTTCACCTTTTTCATCGGGCAGGCGACAGTGCAGCTGGACAGCGAGACGCTGAACAGCTGGCTCCGGGAGACCCGGGACGGTACGACAGGCCTTGACTATGCGGCGCTCGAAGACTATGTGAACGGACTGCAGGGACAGTTTGAGCCGCAGCTCGCGGCACTTTCCGCGGAACACGGCGGCGAGAACTATGTCGTGGACAGCGAGCGCATGATGCAAATTCTCTGCGCAAAGCTCGGCATCAACCGCCCGGCGCGAGAGAGCGAGGCGCAGAAGGCGGCGCGGCTTGCGGCCAATGCAAAGAAGCTGAAAGCCGCAAAGCGCGCGGCGCGGCGCGAGAAGGACAAGGCGAAGGCCGAGCAGCTCCTAAAGGAGGCCGAGGCGCAGCAGACCCAGGCGCCGGAGTACATCGCGACGCTGAAATCAGAGGAAGACAGAGCGGCGGATGCCGCAAGTCCGGTGCTGACAGCTTCTCTCCGGGACGGCATTTTCATCGAGAATCCGGATCCGGATCCGGCGCCCGCCCAGGCTGCGGCGGGCGCGGAGGCGACGGCTGCGGAGAGCCAAACCGCCGCAGAGACGGTTCAGACCGAGAGCGTCAACGGCGATACGATTGCGGTCGGCGCGGCGCCGGTCGAGACTGAGACAGTCGAGAGTCTTACCGCCGGGGGAAACAGCGGCGAAGCAAGCGAGAGCAATAGCGCGCCGAAGGAGACGCCGAAGCCGCTGAACGGCGAAATTGTGATGGCGAAGGACGATCTCTTTGTCCCGGTGCTCGCGGCCGATCCGGAGTTCCAACTGGGACACGGCCTGAACTATATTGACATCAGCATCGAGAAACAGCGCGTGATTCTCTTTGAAAACGGCAGGAAGGTGATGGAGAGCGCCTGCGTGACCGGCCTTCCGACCCGGGAGAGAGCCACGCACTACGGTAACTTCCGCATCGCTTACAAGCAGCGGAATCGGATTCTTCGCGGGTCCCAGAATCTCTACGCGGCGTTTGTGAGCTACTGGATGCCGTTTGACGGCGGCATCGGGCTTCACGATGCGAGCTGGCGCGGCAAGTTCGGCGGCAACATTTACCAGTCGAACGGCAGCCACGGCTGTATTAACCTCCCGTCGGCCTTCGCAAAACAGCTCTACGAGCGAATTACGGTCGGCATGCCGGTCTATGTGCACTGAGACTGACTTGACAGCCTGCGTGCGGGTGACTAAAATCAAAACAGAAAACGAGACGGGGTGCTGTGTGCAGCTGAGACCGGAGGACTGGAACCCGAAAACCTGATTTGGGTAATGCCAACGTAGGAATCTCATGAAAGGACAGAGATGCCATCGGGCAGTTCTGTCCTTTTTTGTATGGACAGCTTGAGGAGAAACAATGACAGCATTGGAATTTTCGGAAGTGAGTTTTCGCTATGCCGGGAGCAGCGGCCCTTTGTTACTGGACAGGCTCTCGTTTCGGGTGGAAGCGGGGGAATTTGTCTCGATTCTCGGGCCGAGCGGCGCGGGCAAGAGCAGCCTGTTTCGCCTGATGAACGGGCTTCTCTTGCCCGAGTCCGGCAGCATCCTGGCGGAGGGTGTGCCGATTGCGGAGAAGAGGCGCTACTGCGGGTACATGCCGCAGCAGGACCTTTTGTTTCCGTGGCGGACTGTCGCGGACAATGTCGGGCTGCCGCTGGAACTCGGCGAGAAGTCGCTCGACCGGGAGACCCGGCGGGCGAAGGCCGAGGCTGTACTGGAAGCGGTGGGGCTTCAAGGCTGGGCGGACAAGAGCCCGCTCTCGCTCTCCGGCGGTATGCGGCAGCGGGCGGCGTTCGCGCGGACCTTGCTGACCGGCGCAAAACTTCTTCTCTTAGATGAGCCCTTTTCGGCGCTCGACTATATGACCCGGCTCTCGATGCGGGAGTGGCTCCTCGAGAGGTGGCGGCAGGAGAAGCGAACCATTCTGTTTGTGACACACGATGTCGAGGAGGCTATCTTTCTCTCGGAGCGCATTCTGGTCATCACATCGCGGCCGGTGCGGTCGCTTAGAGAATTTCGCGTGCCGCTCTCTTATCCGCGCAGCGTGGAGAGCCTCGGACAGGCGGCGGCGCTCGACTTAAAGCGGGAACTGATACAACTTCTCGCGCGGGAGATGACGGCATGAACAGAGAGACGATACGGAGGCAGTTGCCTTCCCTTTTGCTGACGGCTCTGTTTTTACTCGCCTGGGAACTGCTTGCGCGGCGCATGAACGCGGCCTATATTTTGCCGTCGCCGACACAGATATTGCGCCGCATCTATGAGCTCCGGAAGCCGCTCCTCTTGGTACACCTTCCGGCGACTATGGCGGTCGTCGCCGTTTCGCTGCTGCTCTCGCTGCTGCTCGGAATTTTTCTCGCGATTCTCATGGATCAGAGTAAAACGGCGGAGCGGGCGCTCTACCCGCTTCTTGTCGCCTCGCAGACCATTCCGACCACGGCGCTCGCGCCGCTCTTTGTGCTCTGGCTCGGCTACGGTATCTGGAGCAAGGTGCTCGCGGCCGTGCTCATGACCTTTTTCCCGATTGCGGTCACGCTCTCGGACGGTTTTCGCGCGATTCCGCCGGAGATGACAGAACTCATGCAGACGCTCGGTGCGACGCGGTGGCAGCTCTTTTGGAAGTTAAAGCTCCCGGCTGTGCTGCCTTCCTTTTTTACGGCAATTCGTATGGCAATACCGCTCTCGGTCATCGGTGCGGCCATCGGCGAGTGGCTCGGCGCCCAGGCGGGGCTCGGCTATTTCTCCCGCCGCATGATGACACAGCTCGACGGCGCGGGCGTGTTTGCGCCGATTGTGCTCTTGAGTGTCGCGGCGATGCTGCTCACGGCACTTGCGCGGCAGATAGAGACGAGAGCGCTCAGGTTTCGGAATCATCAGGACAGCGACAGAGAAGAGACAAGGAGGAGAGATTCATGAAGAAACGGTTTGGCGGACAGATTTGGCGGCGCATAGCGGCTGCCGTGACGGGACTTGCGCTTTTGACGGCGCTCACAGCCTGCGGCGGCAAGCCCGAGAAACAGGCCAAGGGACAGGAGAAAGCGGAGGATGTGAACATTGTCCTCGACTGGTATCCGAATGCCGTGCACGCCTTTTTGTATGAGGCAATCGAGAAGGGCTACTTTGCCGAAGAAGGACTCAATGTCCATGTGCAGTTCCCCTCGAACGAGAACGATGCGATTTCGCTCGTCTCGGCGGGCAAGGCGGAATTCGGACTCTACTATCAGCAGGACATCATCCAGATGGTCGCGGATCAGGGCGTCAAGGTGAAGTCGCTCGGTGCGGTCTGCCAGAGCCCGCTGAACATTGTGCTCTCGCTGAAGGATAAAAATATTCTGAGTCCGAAGGACCTCGAGGGCAAGACCGTCGGCTATGCGGGGACGCCACTCTCCGAGGCCATGATTTCGGTGCTCATGCGGAAGGTCGGCGCGGATACGAGCGCCCTCACCTTAAAGAATGTGGGCTTTGATCTCATGAGCTCCATGACCACAGGGCAGGTGGATGCGACCATAGGCTGTCTCGTGAACCACGAGGTGCCGCAGCTTGAGGAAGAGGGCTTTTCGCTCAACTACTTCTCGCCGACCGAGTACGGCGTCCCGAATTACTACGAGCTCTGCCTGATTACGAATGACAGCGTGCTGAAAGATAAGCCGGAGCTCGCGGAGAAATTTGTGCGCGCGGCAAAGAAGGGCTTTGCGGACTTCAAGGCAGACCCGGATGCGGCTGTGAAGCTGCTGCTCGAAAAGCAGAATGCCGAGAACTTCCCGCTCAGTGAGAATGTCGAGAAGAAGAGTGCGGCCGTGCTGCTGCCGAAGATGGAGAGCGACAGTGCGCCCTTCCTCTCGCAGACAGAGAGCTGCTGGCAGGAGAACATCGACTGGATGAAGCAGGAGGGCCTCATTCAGAGAGCGCCGG
>ERZ772986.2328-NODE-2328-length-10404-cov-12.872548_pt1 | contig 10404 bp, 10 predicted proteins | sample MGYA00511898_ERZ772986 | MGnify/ENA primary metagenome ERZ772986 (study PRJEB29015, sample SAMEA2737934) | human oral metagenome | biome: human oral; feature: human-associated habitat; material: dental | place: China | collected 2148 ... | reverse complement strand
GTCGCCCTGCCCGTATTGAATGGTTTCGGAAAGCCCACGCAAGCTATCAAGCACAAATGACGAGAGCTCTCCTGATTTACGTCGAAGCTTCAAACCCTCATTGCCGCTGAGCCGAGCCGTCGCCAACGGAATAACTACTCCTACCGTTATATACGCAACGGCAGACAAGACTCCAAGTGCAACATGGAACGAACCGATAAACACCACCATAATGCAGCTGAACACACAAGCAATACAGATCGGCGAAATGGTGTGAGCGTAAAACACCTCAAGGAGTTCAATGTCTGAAGTAATGACGCTAATCAGATTACCCTTATCTTTACCCTCAAGCTTTGCGGGACAGAGTCTTCTGAGAGCACTAAACACCTTATCGCGGATAAGTGCGAGCAGCTTAAAGGCGATAAAATGGTTACACGCCTGCTCCGCATATCGTAAAAATCCACGAGCTACCGCAAAAATACCCAAGCAGATAAAAATCCCCGTCAGAGAAAGATGTGCACCAAACGACAGCACTGTCTCCTGCTGTAGGGCGACTAAAACCGCATAGCCTCCAAATATCGTAATAAAAGCGGCAAACAGATGGCCGACGACACCCATACATATTGCCAGCACCATATAACCCATAAGCGGTTTGACAAGACCGATGAGCGATGCCATCACCACAAAACCACCCCTATCCTCTTGCTTTGTGTTCCGTTTCATGCAGCATCACCCCCTTGCGCATAACACTCAAGTTCTTGCTGGGCACTCCAGAGTCTTGTGTAGGTTCCACTCTTAGCGAGAAGCTCCGCATGGATACCCTCTTCAACAATGCTCCCTCGATCAAGGACGTAGATCTTATCCGCATCCGTAACGTTTGCAAGTCGGTGGGAAATGAGGATGACCGTCTTTTTTGCTGCCAGCGCATGAATCTGAGTCATAATGTCATTCTCGCTTTCAACGTCAATATTGGACGTTGCTTCATCAAAGATGTAAATGGAACTGTCATGCAAGAGAGCCCTTGCAAGTGCCAGCCGCTGACGCTGCCCGCCGGAGAGATTAGAAGCCGACTCGTCAAGTTTTGTGTCAAGACCCTTCTCGCTTTGTAAAAACCCTGCAAGATTAACCTGCTCAAGGGCACGCCAAAGGTCTTCATCCTGGGCACTCGGACGTGCCATCAGGAGGTTGTCACGAACGGTGCCTTTGAAGAGATAGCTCTGATGACTGACATACGTAATGTTTTTCATAAGGTTGGCTTCGGAAATTTCAGTTAAAGGCATAGTGCCGAAAAGTACTGACCCCTCATAGCCTTTATTGCGCCCCATAAGGATAGAGGCAATGGTAGATTTTCCACAACCTGACTCGCCAACCAACGCCGTAAAACTTCCTTTTGGAAAAGACAGATTAATACCATGGAGAATCTCGCGCTCTGGTTCATAGGAAAAACGAATGGCCTTGCACGTAATCGTAGCATCCGCGGGAACTTCACCTGGTTTTTCTTCCGTCTCAGGAAGCGCAAGCAAGCGAAATATCTTGTCGGCTGCCGCCATGCCATTCATGGCAATATGGAAAAAGCTGCCTAACATGCGCATAGGCAAAAAGAAATCGGCCGCCAAAAGGATTATCAATAAGCAGCCCGCCAAGTCAACGGCGTTTGCCCGAAATTGTGTCACGGCAAAAACGACGCCAAGCGCTGCACCTCCATAGGCAATCAAATCCATTACAGTAATGGAATTTAGCTGCATGGTCAGCACTTTCATGGTAATGCGCCTAAACTCTTCAGCCTGTTCATTCATTTCTTTGTGCTTGAACTCGTCAGCCTGATAAATCTTGGCAGTTGTCAGACCTTGCAGATTTTCCAAAAACGTATCGCCAAGAGCGGTATAACGACCCCAATATTTTGCCAGCAATTTCTTTGCAAAGCGCTGCACTGCCACAATGGTAAGTGGAATGAGCGGCACACAGACAAGCAAAACTACCGCCGACGGCAAATTTACAAAGCTCAGTGCCACAAACAGTGTCAGCGGAGCAAGCATGGCATAAAAGAATTGTGGAAGATACTGACCAAAATACGTTTCAAGTTGATCGACACCCTCAACGGCAACTTGGACGACTTCGCTGGTCTGAACCTGCTCGTTATAGGAGCTACCCAGCCTGAGCAGCTTACCGTAAATCTTCTCACGAAGAATCTTTTTAACCGATTTTGAACTGAGATATGCCATGCGACTTGACAGGGTACTGCAGAAAAAACGCACCATAACAGCTCCGGCCGCTATGGCAACGACAGAGATTATCTGGTTTTTGCTGACTGTCTTTTCATAAAGGCCTTGCAGCAGATGGGCTATCTCCCACATCATGACAATGTTCGCCAAAAGGGAAATCCACTGCAAGGCAACATGAGCGGCAATGTACTTTTTACTTTCACCAACCATGGCGATAAGTTGCTTATTAAACATCTGAACAAGACTTTCGAGAAGAGTTTACGAATTCTAACTCTTCCATTGTACGTATCGCCGCTAAAAAAGCTACTTTAAACCAGAGGATAACTCCTCAATCTCTTTGATATCCCATTCTCATTGCAATCCTAGATCGCAAACAAGCGCATTGATTCTCAGTCTTTCTCAGGCTCCTCCTGAGCACGTGCAATACCCTGGTAGAACTTTACGGCACCACGAACTTCTTCTGCATTGGGATGGCCTTTTCTCATTCCGCCTATCAACTTCAAAGGACCAAAGGTATCAAATCCTACGCATCCGTACTCGCCAAGAATTTCTGCATGCGTTTCTTCTGCTATCTTTCGAATGCCATTGGTATGTGTTGCGCTTACCTTTCCACAGGTATAGATAAAAAACACCTTTTTATTTTCGGGAAGATTCTTCTCTGCATATTGAAGCACCAATTTGTGCATCTTTCCGTAATAAATCCCTGATGCAAAACCTATTGCATCATATCCCGACAAGTCATCTATTTCCGGATGTGTTGCATCAATCAAAGTGACTTTATCTTCTTGTGCTATTGCATCAAGCAGCTTTTTTGTATTTTCATGGTGTTTGGAGTAATACACTATCGCAGTCTTCATGCTCTTCTCCCCACTTGTAAACAATACATCTTTACTTTCGGATTGATTATAAGAGACATGCTCGTCATATATCCAATTACTCTGTTCTTAAAGCAAAAATTTCTAGAAAGTTTGAGGATATTAAATTCCCTACATCAGACATACTGGTTAGCATCTATAATCTATTGCCCGAAGGTAGTTTTTGAAGGGTATGGTTAATGACGTCTGGCTCTATACAACACACATTTACAAGCACAACAAACCTCACTTCCAGATCTGCTCATCTGATGGGTGCAACCATTACCATTTCAATCTCACATGGAGAAGCCGACCGACTTTTGGACGATGTCTTTTCACTTCTGCATCTCTATGAAAAGCGCTTTAGTGCCAATGATGAAACATCAGAGCTCATGCAGGTCAACAAAGCGGCTGGGAAAAATCCTGTCTCCGTTCATCCTGATTTGTTTGAGCTCATTAAATTGGGTAAAAAACATAGCCTTGCATCGCAAAGCCATCTCAATATAGCCATTGGTCCTTTGATCAAAGCTTGGAGAATAGGATTTTTTGACGCGCGGGTTCCCAGCTCGGAAGAAATTGAACAAGCCCTTTTGTTAACAGATCCATCCTGCATTGAATTAGATTCCAAAACTTCCAGTGTTTATCTTACAAAAACAGGGATGTCTCTTGACTTAGGGGCACTTGCAAAGGGTTATATTGCAGATAGAATTGCCGAATTCTTGCACGGAGAAGAAGTTACTTCCGCTCTCATCAATCTTGGCGGCAATATTTTGACGATCGGCATCAACGAACAAACACATCGTCCATGGCGAATCGGTATACAGCACCCACGCTTACCTCGAGGAACCAATGTGGCCGTCTTGCCGATCGAAAATCAGTCCGTTGTCACGTCTGGAATATATGAAAGAAAGCTGCAGGCAAACGGTAAAACCTATCATCATATCCTTGATCGAGATACGGGCTATCCTATCGATACCCAACTCACCAGCCTCACCGTTGTATCAAATCAATCTATCGATGGGGAAATTTGGACGACGCGCCTTTTTGGCGAAAGTCCTAACTCAATTCTCGAACAAGTTGAAAAAGAAACAGGTATCGATGCGCTCGTTATTACGAAAAATAATCACATTCGTTACTCATCTGGTCTCATCCCGGAATTTCTCTTCTAGGTCTAGAAAGGATCTTGCTATGCTCAACCTCATCGGCATTGTTGGTACAAACTCAAAAGAGTCAACTAACCGCTTACTTCTCAAATACATGCAAAAGCACTTTGCAGATAAAGCGAATATTGAACTTATTGAGGTAGATAATATTCCGCTTTTTAATAAACCAGCTGACATGCAAGTTCCCGAAGTCATCACTGAAATTGCGCAGAAAATTGAAGCCGCAGACGGTGTCATTATCGCAACCCCTGAATATGACCATTCTATCCCCGCTGCTCTTATGAACATCTTGGCATGGCTTTCCTATGGTATTTATCCCATGGTCAATAAGCCCGTTATGATTGTCGGTGCTTCCCACGGCGCACTTGGCTCTTCCCGAGCACAACTACACTTGCGCCAAATCCTGGATGCACCGGAACTTAAGGCATCAGTTATGCCGGGCTCTGAATTTTTACTCCCTCGTTCGCTCCAGGCTTTTGATGAAAATGGCGATTTAAGAGATTTAACGACAGTAAAAAAATTGAATGTACTCTTTGATGACTTTCGTCTGTTTGTCAAAATTGCCGAAAAATTGTCCGCATCACAAGCGCTTCTCCATAAAGAAGCCGAGAACTTCAACTGGGAAAATCTATAGGAATTGGAAGGGACACCTGTTATGAAGTTTGTTGGAATCGTTGGCTCGAACGCGGAGCTTTCATATAATCGCAAGTTACTGCACTTCATCAAAAAACACTTCGAGGAACAATTTGAATTAGAAATTTTAGAGATTGATGAGATTCCTCTTTTTAATCCTAACGGGAACTGGCATGATTCTTTCCAGCTACGTCTTCTCTACAACAAGATTACACGCGCAGATGGCGTTATCATTGCAACTCCCGAGCATAACCACACTATCTCTGCGGCTCTCAAAAGTACTATTGAATGGCTCTCCTATGATGTACATCCGTTTGAGGATAAGCCCGTTATGGTTGTCGGCGCTTCTTACTACGACCAAGGAACTTCTCGCGCGCAAATTCATCTGAGGAAAATTCTCGACGCTCCGGGGGTCAACGCCTATGTACTTCCGGGAAACGAGTTTTTATTGGGGAAAGCAAAACAGGCCTTTAACGACAAGGGCGACATTGTCGATGCGGGCACTGTCAATTTCCTCGAATTCTGCATGAATAACTTCATTAAATATGTAGGGGTAGTTTCTAAATTAAAAAAACCAAAACCACTTGCACCTGAGGATCTTGATGTCACAGGTTCTATTTCAACTACTATCGAAGGCATCGATCCTGACGATCCGGATTGGGTCGAGAAGGCCGCGGAAAAAGTCGGAGCAGTTTCAGGAGATACGTATGTCAAGTTGGACCACGGCATTCTAACCGTTAACCAGATTGATATGTTCCTGAAAGCCATGCCATTTGAGCTGACTTATGCAGACGACAATAATCAATTCCTCTACTACAATAACGCTCATGAAAATCCAGATACCATGCTTGCGAAGCGTGTACCCTCGCAATCCGGCAATCGTCTATCTACCGTTCACAATTCTCTTCCTCCAGCACGTATCAAAAACGTCGAACGAGTCATCGGAGTTTTAAGAAACGGCGACCAAGAATATGTCCGTGCCATTGTCCCAAGCCCTGAAGGTGTTATTAACACTCATAATTATCAGGCAATGTATTATCCAGACGGATCATATGCCGGCATCAACGAAATTGTCTTCAACTTCCAAGAGTGGCTTGATTGGTATCTACAGGCTACTGGTCAGCACCTTGTTGGAGGCAATACACCAACGATGCCTGGAACCGGTGCACCGAGTGCAGGAGGTCCCAGCGCAAGCGGTCCAAGTGCAAGCGTAGACGCAACATCAGGTGCAAGCGCGTAAGACAAACCAAATTATGCACGTCAAAGAATGCACGTAACTGTCTTTCACGAAGATATGAGCCAAATATCGCCCTATGACACCACACGTACCATAGGGCGATATTGCATATATCCAAATAGCCATTAATAGAGTAAGAGAAGAAAATCCGTGCCCTTCTAAACGACATTTACTCCGGCATCACGCAGGTCATGCTTGGTATCCTCAAACGCCTTCTCATTTTTTGAAACAACCGCGCGTACATTGACTGTTGCCTTCAAGCCGTTTTTCAAAGCACCGAGAGCGGTCTCTTTAATACAAAAATTACCGTCGAGGCCAATAATTTCAACTTCATCAGCGTTTAGTTCTTGAAGCCTCTGCAACAGTTTGGGATTTGAAAAAGCATCGCCTTCACGCTTGTCAAATACGTAATCAGAGACAACCGAAAGTCCGGCACCAAATTCTTTCTTTTTTGAAGCGCGCTCCCAAGGAAGCTTGTGTACAACGTATATGACCTGTTCGGGTTCATACTGGCTGATTATGTCATTACATGCTTCAATAAGACCTTCGGTATTACGACGTTTCATAACATTGGTTTGAACATCAACGACAAGCAAAGCCTTCATAGCATTCCTTTCTCGGAAATAAACCTTCATAAAAAATTTTATCATACGGAATACTTTGGTCATGATAACAACAAGTTTGTTATCTGTATCTTCTATATATATCCTTGCGATGGCCGATGCTGAACACTTCGATGATTAATCTGTCATTCTGAATCAGACAAAGGATTCTGTAATTCCCTACGCGGTACCGCCATTCACCGGAACGATCTGCCGTAAGCCCCTTTCCCAACCGGTAGGGATCCATACAGCCTTCAAGGTTGTTCTCTATCCAAGAGAGAATCAATCGGACAGTAAAGCGATCCATCTTCTTAAGCTGGCTCAAAGCTTTGCGGGTGTACTCAACATGAAAACTCATTTGAGTCCCAATTCGTTGATAACCTCGGCATGGTTAAATCGCCTGCCGTCATCAGAGGCAATTGCTTCTCTCAATACCTGCAAATCATCTTGATCTTCTATCTTTTCAAAAACAGCATCACGAATGAAATCAGAAATGCTCTTTCCTTCAAACTCAGCATACCGCCGAACCAACTCAGCATCCGGATCGTTAAGTCGAAGTGTCATAGTAGACATACTGCCCTCCTCTCAAATATGAATACATTGTATTCTATTTACTAGGATGACTGCGTATCACTTAGCACTTTCCTGTAATTTCGTACGATTTTCCACGTATGAAACGTTAGGGCTTTATGTAATCAAATATTTATCTACAATGATTGCAAACTATTTACGTCAAGGAGCATACATGACTTCCATCCCTGAGGACTATGAATCGCAGTTGTCTCTCTATGACACCCAGCGTGCCATAGAGCGCATCAAGTACATTTTTCTTGCAAAGCTCTGTGCCGCACTCCACCTCGTGCGTGTAACGGCGCCTCTTATAGTGGATCCCGAAACAGGCATGAATGACAACCTCAGTGGTACTGAGAGACCGGTAAGCTTTGATACGCCGGCCATTGGCAAAGATGCCGAGGTTGTGCAGTCGCTTGCAAAGTGGAAACGCTATGCGCTGCACCGCTATGACTTCAATGTGGGAAAAGGCCTCGTATGTGACATGAACGCCATTCGCCGTGATGAGGAACTTGACAACTTACACTCTATTTACGTGGATCAATGGGACTGGGAAAAGGTCATTGGCGAGAAGGATCGCACACCCGCCTATCTCAAAGATACCGTTAATCGTATTGTCACGGCCATCTGCGGAACACTTGACGAGCTGAAATGGCACTATCCTCAGCTGGAAACGGAACTTGACCGCACCGTTACCTTTATAACCACGCAAGAGTTGGAAGACCTCTATCCGGAACTTACGCCCACCGAACGAGAAAACCGCTTTGTCGCTAAACACCATACCACCTTCATTGTCGGCATCGGAGAGACCCTGCGTTCAGGCAAGCCTCATGACAAACGTTCCCCTGACTATGACGACTGGCACCTTAATGGTGACCTGCTCTTCTGGGATAATGTTCTCGGCTGTGCCCTTGAAATCAGCAGCATGGGCATCCGCGTAAGCCCCGCATCACTTGATAGGCAGCTCTCTGTTTCCGGCTGTGATGACCGCCGGAAACTGCCGTTTCATAAGATGCTTCTTGAGAATAAACTGCCTTGTACCATTGGCGGCGGTATCGGTCAAAGCCGTCTCTGTATGCTGCTTTTAGGCAAGGCGCATGTGGGAGAAGTACAGGCATCCATTTGGGATAGCGATACCATCCAGGCATGCCAAGAGGCCGGAGTTCAGCTGCTGTAAAATCTCTACTGGTAGCGGAGCGATTCTATCGGATTGAGCTTTGCAGCCCGTCGTGCAGGCCACCAGCCAAACACAAGCCCAATTCCAATACAGATTCCCGAGGTCACAGCCACGATTGATGGAGTAATGATAGGCGTAATCGCAGTCTCCAAGTGCATAAGGGTTGAAGCCGATCCCGCCAAGGCCAACGCTCCTGCGTAACCGAGAGCAACTCCAATAACACCGCCCGAGATGCAGAGCAGTATCGATTCGCATAAGAACTGCTTTGTAATATCGGCGGCACGCGCACCAAGCGCCTTACGCAGACCAATCTCACGAATTCGCTCCGTCACATTGGTAAGCATCATATTCATGATGCCGATACCGCCAACCAAAAGTGAAATACTGGCGATGGCTGTTACAAGTATCTGAAATGAAGCCATTGTGGAGTTGAGCTGATCGATGATGGAGGACAGTGTCATGACGTACACGCGATCATCTTCCCCTTCAGGAATGGCAAACCAATCAAACAACCAGGCCTTTGTTTGATCAGCCAAAGACTTCATGTCAACATTTTCGCGTGCATATCCAAAAATCTGACTGATTGTTTTGGTACCCGAAACGCGCGTCGTAAACGTTGAATACGGCAGATAGCACAGAAGAGTATCGTTTCCTCCTCCCATCCTTTGACCACTGTCGCATACGCCGATTACGGTATAAGTATTGTCATCGATACGGACCGTCTTACCAATGGCATCTTTCTCATTTCCGTAGAGCTTCTCGGCAGCCACTCGATCAAGAACAACGTTTTTTGCCACATTGTCCACATCCGATTGCGAGAAGAGTGAGCCTGCCGAAGCCTTAAATCCCATCGCAGTGAAATACTCAGGCTGACAGCCGATAATCTGCGTGTCAAACTGCTTCTCAATCGAATCAATACGGCCGGCACTGGAGTCAATACCGGTCACAAATTCATAGCCGGGAACACTCATTGCCAGCTGATCTAAATCCTGCTGCGTCACCCCTCGATCAGGCCACGCATATATGCTCACCATTCGAGATTGATTGAGACCCAGTGAGCCCACCAGGGAGTATTTAATGCCATCGATAAGAGCCGTCATGGCAATGACCGCACTGATTCCAATTACAATTCCAAGCACGGTCAATAGACTGCGCGCACGATTGGCATTGAAAGCAGAGAGGGTTTCATGAAGCAGGTCGCGAAGCCTCATAGAGATGCACCTCCTGCCATCCTCTGCGCACCATGATGCTGCAATACATATTCTCGTTCCTGCTCAACCGTAAGCAAACGTCCATCACGGATATGAACAACGCGATCAGCCCATGTGGCAATTTCGGGATCATGGGTAATGAGCACAATGGTCTTGCCGCGATCCTGCATGGCTCGAAACGTTTTGAGCACCATTTCGCCCGTTGCGGAATCAAGATTGCCCGTGGGTTCATCGGCAAGAATCACCGCAGGATCGTTAACCAGTGCACGCGCAATAGCCACACGTTGAATCTGACCGCCGGAGAGTTCATTGGATTTATGATCATAGTAATCCTCAGGTAAGCCCACCGACCGCAACGCCTTCCAGGCACGCAGTTCCCTTTCTGCAACAGGTATATCGGAGTAGATGAGCGGAAGAACAACATTGCGCAACACGGTAGTTCGGGGCAGAAGATTAAACGACTGGAACACAAAGCCAAGACGCGTTGCACGAATCTCAGCAAGATCATCATCGGAAAGATTGGCAACCTCAAGACCTTCAAGCTTATAAGAGCCCGAGGTAGGCGTATCAAGACAACCGAGGATATTCATGAGGGTTGATTTGCCCGATCCTGAAGGACCCATAATGCAGAGAAACTCGCCCTTCTCGACACTCAAGGATACGCCACGCAACGCATGAGTAAGTCCTGCAGCTGTCTCATATATGCGGTGCAGCTTATGTGCCTCGATTACCTTTGGCATTTTATCTACCGCCGCC
>ERZ772986.2326-NODE-2326-length-10407-cov-6.931511_pt1 | contig 10407 bp, 5 predicted proteins | sample MGYA00511898_ERZ772986 | MGnify/ENA primary metagenome ERZ772986 (study PRJEB29015, sample SAMEA2737934) | human oral metagenome | biome: human oral; feature: human-associated habitat; material: dental | place: China | collected 2148 ... | reverse complement strand
CCGCACCCGCAGGTCCACGTCGGTCGACGACGAGAACCTGCTCAAGAACTGAGGGATCGCCGCCCATGATCGCACCATCTCTCGTGCTCACCGGCGCCCCGGGGATCGGCGCGGGACCCGGCGCCGTCCCCCCCGCGCCCCTGGTCTCGCCCGCCACCGGTGCGGCGGCCCTGGCCTGGCTGCTGATCGCCGTGCCCGCGGCCGGTGCCGCCGTCCTCCTGCTGGCCGGACGCGCCTCCGACCGCTGGGGCCACCTGCTGGGCCTGGCCGCCTCGCTGACCAGCGCCTGCCTGGGTCTGGGGATCCTCGCGCAGATCCTCCGCCTGCCCGCCGCCGAGCGCGTCATGAGCGTGGACCTGTGGCGCTGGTTCGGCGCCGGGGACCTCACTGTGCGCATCGGCCTGCGCATCGACCCGCTCTCGATGACCTTCGTGGCGCTGGTGACCTTCGTCGGCTTCCTCATCCACGTCTACTCGGTGGCCTACATGGCCCATGATCGGGATCGCCGCCGCTTCTTCGCCTACCTCAACCTGTTCATCGCCGCGATGCTCACCCTGGTCCTGGGCGACTCCTACATCGTCCTGTTCGTCGGGTGGGAGGGCGTGGGCCTGGCCTCCTACCTGCTCATCGGCTTCTGGAGCACCGCCGACGCCGACGCCCCGCAGGCCGAGAGGTTCACCAGCCGGCAGAATGCGACGGCCGCCAAGAAGGCCTTCATCATGAACCGCGTCGGCGACGTCGGCCTCCTGCTCGCCATGATGGCCATGATCTCCCAGGTCGGCTCGGTCTCCTTCATCTCCGTGCTGCCCGCCGCCCAGTACGGCGCGCTGTCCACCGGCTGGCTGACCGCCATCGGCTTCTTCCTCCTGCTGGCCGCCTGCGGCAAGTCCGCCCAGTTCCCGCTCCAGGCCTGGCTGGGCGACGCCATGGCCGGACCCACGCCGGTCTCCGCCCTCATCCACGCCGCCACCATGGTGACCGCCGGCGTCTACCTCATGGTGCGCTCCGGGGCGATCTTCGAGGGGGCCCCGGACGCGCAGCTGGCCGTCGCCGTCGTGGGCGCCATCACCCTCGTGCTCGGAGCGGTCATCGGGTCCGCCAAGGACGACATGAAGAAGGTCCTGGCGGCCTCCACCATGAGCCAGATCGGCTACATGATGCTGGGCGCGGGACTGGGACCGATCGGCTACACCTTCGCCGTCTTCCACCTGCTGACCCACGGCTTCTTCAAGGCCCAGCTCTTCCTGGGCGCCGGAAGCGTCATGCACGCCATGGGCGACCAGGTCGATATGCGCCGCTTCGGCGGCCTGGCCGGGGCGATGCGCACCACCTGGATCACCATGGGCATCGGCTGGCTCGCCATTCTCGGCATCCCGCCCTTCTCCGGGTTCTGGTCCAAGGACAGGATCATCGAGGCCGCCTTCGTCGGCGAGGGCGCGCGCCCCTGGATCCTCGGCTCCATCGCGCTCCTGGGGGCGGGACTGACCGCCTTCTACATGTCCCGCCTGTTCTTCATGATCTTCCACGGGCGCCCCCGCTGGACCACCGAGAGGGACATCGAGGGTGCCGTCCACCCGCATGAGTCGGGCCCGCTCATGACGCTGCCCCTCATCGTCCTGTCGATCTTCTCCGTCGGCCTGGGCGGGCTGCTGTCCATGAACGACGCCTTCGCCATCTGGCTGGAGCCGGTGACGGGGCGCGTCGAGCACGGCGAGCCCGTGCTGCCGGCCGCGGTCATCATGGGCGCCACGCTCGCTCTCGTCGTCATCGGCGTCCTCGTCGCCTGGCTGATGTACGTGCGCCGCGCCGTGCCCACCGTCGTCCAGACCGGCAGCGCCCTGGTCGAGGCCGCGCGCCGCGACATGTATCAGGACGCCGTGAACGAGGGACTGGCCATGCGCCCGGGACAGGGCCTCGTCATCGCCGCCTCCGCCTCGGATCGCTACGTCGTGGACGGCGCCGTCGAGGGGCTCGCCAGGGCCACCGCCGGAGCGGGCCGGCTCGTGCGGCGCACCGAGTCCGGGTACGTGCGCTCCTACGCCGGCTACATGCTGGCCGGAACGGTGCTCGCCCTCATCGCCGTCCTGGCCAGCAGGTTCTGAGAGGACACGACCACATGCAGCCCATCACCGCATCCATCCCCGGACCGGCACCCGTGCTGACCGTCATGGTGCTCGTCCCGCTCGCCGGGGCGCTTCTCCTGTGGTTCGTGCCCCCGCTGCGCGGCCTGGCCCGCGGAGTCGGCCTCGTCTTCTCCCTGGGGGCGCTCGGCGTCGGCATCTGGGCGATGGCCCTGTTCGACCCGGGCAGCGGCGGAACCGTCCAGCTCGCCGAGACCCGGCCGTGGATCCCGACCCTGGGCATCTCCTGGGCCCTGGGCGTCAACGCGCTCGGCCTGGCCATGCTGCTGCTGGCGGCCTTCCTCGTGCCCCTGGTCCTGCTCGCCGGCTGGGGCGAGATCCCCGCCGAGCACCAGGCCCTCTTCACGGCCCTGGTGCTGGCCCTGGAGGCCTTCGTCGTCGTCATCTTCAGCGCGCGCGACGTGTTCCTGTTCTACGTCTGCTTCGAGGCCATGCTCGTGCCGGTGTACGTCCTCATCGGTCGCTTCGGGGGGCCGGATCGCCAGCGCGCCGCCCTGAAGTTCCTCCTGTACTCCCTGGCCGGAGGACTCGTCATGCTCGTCGGCGTGGTCGCCCTGTTCTTCTACGGCCCGCGCACGGAGACCGGCTACCTCATCGGCTCCCTCGCCGGGTCCCTCAGCGCCCCGCCCGCCGCGGCCCGCTGGATCTTCGCATCCTTCATGATCGCCTTCGCGATCAAGGCCCCGCTGGTGCCCCTGCACACCTGGCTGCCCGACGCGGCCGAGCAGGCCACCCCGGGCACCTCGGTCCTCCTCATCGGCGTCCTGGACAAGATCGGCACCTACGGCATGATCGCCCTGGTTCTGCCGCTCTTCCCCGAGGCGGCCGCCTGGGCCGCCCCGGTCGTCCTCGTGCTGGCCGTCGTCGGCATCATCTACGGGGGCCTGGCGGCCATCGGCCAGGACAGCCTTTACCGGCTCATCTCCTACACCTCGATCAGCCACTTCGGCTTCATGGTGCTGGGGATCTTCATCGGCGACCGGATCGCCGCGATCGGCGCCATGGTCTACATGGTCGCCCACGGACTGTCCATCGCCGGCCTCTACCTCGTCACCGGCTTCCTCGCCCGGCGCACCGGCACCGTGGCGATCGGCGAGCTCGGCGGCATCGGCCGGGTCATGCCGCTGGTGGCCGGCACCTTCCTGGTCTCCGGCCTGGCCTCCATCGCACTGCCGGGCCTGAGCGGCTTCGTCCCGGAGTGGATGGTGCTCACCGGCACCTTCTCCCGGTCCGTCGTCCTCGGCGTCGTCGCCGTGGCGGGCGTGGTCATCGCCGCGGTCTACGTGCTCCTGCCCTACCAGCGCGTCTTCACCGGCGCTCCGGACGCCGAGCGCGTCGGCAGCGCGGACCTGGACGGGCGTGAGCGGCTCGTGCTGGTCCCGATCATCGCCGCCATGCTCCTCCTGGGACTGGCCCCCGGCGCGCTCACCGATGCGCTCGACGGCGTCGCCGAGCAGGTGGCGACCACCATGAGCGCCGACTCCGGGCGTCCGGCCGCTCTGAGCGACCCGGCTGCCGCGACCGGTCCGCTCGCCCCGGCGGATCCGCCATCGCCCTCCGCCCCCACCGTCACGGAAGGGATCAGCAAGTGAGCGTCACCGTCCCGATCATCGAGTGGGCCGGGCTCATCCCGGTTCTCATCATCCTGGGGGCCGGTGTGCTCGGCGTCCTCGTCGAGGCGTTCGTGCCGCGCGGGGGACGCCTGCAGGTGCAGGCGGTCCTGTCCGCGGTGGCCATCCTCGCCTCCGGCACGGCCTTCGTCCTGCGCTGGAGCCAGGTCCTCCCGCAGGACGCGGGGACCGGCAGGATCCGGCCATCGGGACGCGTGCTGGCCGCCGGGATCAGCGAGGATCCCTTCGGGGTGGCCGCTCAGGGCATCGTGCTCCTCATCGGTCTGCTGGCCGTGCTGATCATGGCCGACCGCACCACCGCGGGCGACGGCGCCTTCGCCGCGCAGGCCGCCGATCGCCCCGGCAGCGCCGAGGAGACGGAGTCCCTCCACCGCGGCTGGACCGCCACCGAGGTCTTCCCGCTCATGCTGTTCTCCCTGGCCGGCATGATGCTCTTCCCCATGGTCAACGACCTCATCGCGCTGTTCGTCGTGCTCGAGCTGGTGTCGCTGCCGCTCTACATCATGGCGGCCACCGCCCGCCACCGCCGTCTGCTGAGCCAGGAGGCGGCGCTGAAGTACTTCGTGCTGGGGGCCTTCGCCTCCGCGTTCCTCCTGCTGGGCTCGGCCTTCCTGTACGGCCTGTCCGGCTCGGTGTCCTACACGAGGGTCGCCGACGCGCTCGCCGTCGGCGGTGCGATCGACGTGATCGACATGGACTGGCTCGGCCTGGCGGGCGTGGTCCTGGTGACCGTGGGGCTGCTGTTCAAGACCGCAGCCGTGCCCTTCCACGCCTGGAGCCCGGACGTCTACCAGGGTGCCCCGACCCCGGTCACCGGCTTCATGGCCGCCGGCGTCAAGGCCGCCGCCTTCCTGGCGCTCGTGCGCTTCTACTACCTGGTCGGCGGCGCGTTCGGGTGGGACATGGCCCCGTTCCTGTGGACCGTTGCGATCCTGACCATGGTGGTGGGCACCGTCGTCGGCGTCGTTCAGAGCGATATCAAGCGCATGCTCGCCTACTCGGCCATCGCCCACGCCGGCTACATGCTCATGGGCATCATCGCCCTCAACGGGACGGGCATCAGCGCCCTGCTGCTCTACGCGCTCGCCTACGGCGTGGCCACCGTCGGGGCCTTCGGCATCGTCGCCCTGGTGCGCACGGGGCACGGTGGTGCGGCGGGCGCCGAGGCCACCGACCTGGGGTCCTTCGCGGGCCTGGGGCGGCGCAACCCGTGGCTCGCCGCCGCCATGGCGGGGTTCCTGCTGTCCTTCGCCGGCGTGCCGCTGACGGCGGGCTTCGTCGCCAAGTTCGAGCTGTTCATCGCCGCCGTCGGCGGCGGGGCCATGTGGCTGGTGATCGCCGCGGTCATCTCCTCCGCCATCACGGCCTTCTTCTACATGCGGCTGATCGTCCTCATGTTCTTCCGCGAGCCCGAGGGGAGCGGGGTCGTCGTCGTGGAGTCGATGGGTCCATCGGGTGCCGCCATCGTCGTGGCGGTCTTCGTCACGGTGGCGCTCGGAGTGCTGCCGCAGGCCGTTATCGCGCTCCTGGGCCGCGCCGCTATGCTCCTACCGTGATCGGATCGCTGCCCTTGAACGCCCCTCCGCAGCTCGAGGGACGGATCATCCCGGCTCTCGAAGCCGTCGAGGCGCGTCTGCTCGACGTCGTCAGCAATGCCGATGAGACCATCAACCCGCCCACCTCCCATCTGGCCGAGGCCGGGGGGAAGCGGCTGCGACCGGTTCTCACGCTCCTGACCGCCCAGCTCGGGGATACCGGCCTGGCCGTGGGGGAGCAGGTGCTCGACGCCGGCGTCGCCGTCGAGCTGACGCACATCGCCACGCTCTACCACGACGACGTCATGGACGAGGCGCCTCTGCGCCGCGGTGCGCCCAGCGCCCAGACGGTGTGGGGCAACTCCGCCGCGATCCTCACCGGCGACGTGCTGGTGGCGCGCGCTTCCCAACTCGTCGCGGCGCTCGGTCCACGGGCCGTGCTCGCCCATGCCAAGACCTTCGAGCGCCTGTGCATGGGGCAGCTCCACGAGACCCTGCCCCGTCCGGCCGGCACCGATCCCGTCGACCACTACATCCGGGTCCTGGCGGACAAGACCGGCTCCCTGATCGCCATGTCCGCTCGCTACGGCGCCATGCTGGCCCGCGCCGGCGACGCCACAGAGCGCATCGTGGAGGAGTTCGGCGAGAAGATCGGGGTCGCCTTCCAGCTGGCCGACGACGTCATCGACCTGGCGAGCGACTCCGAGACCACCGGCAAGACCCCGGGGACGGATCTGCGGGAGGGTGTGGACACCATGCCGGTGCTCCTGCTGCGCAAGGCCCTGGCGGCGGGCGAGCTCGACGCGGCCGGACAGTCGATCCTCTCGAGGCTGTCGACCGGGAACCTCGACGACGACGCGGTGCTGGCCGACGTCGTCGCCCGGCTGCGCCTGCACCCGGTGCTGGCGCGCACGCGGGAGATGGCCATGACCTGGGCCCGGGAGGCCGTGGGCGTGCTCGCAGGGCTGGAGGACGCCGTCCGCGCCGGGACGCGCCGGCGCCTGGATGCGACGGGCGCCGACGAGGTCGAGCGGCGGGCTGCTCTGGCCGACGCGGAGCAGCGCGTCGAGCTCGTGCGGGAGGGCATGGAGGAGTTCGCGCGGCTGCTCGTGGACAGGGCGGCCTGAGGCGTCCGGGACGGGCCGCGCTCCTCTCACCGACCGATCCCGCACTCGCCGGGTCTCCCCATGGAGTGATGGGGAGTGATGGGGAGTGCCTGGGGACGAGCGGGTACCTGCCCATCGCGAGCGGCGGCCTGGGGTGCATAGCGTGTCGGGCACATGCTCCCGATGCGCTGAAAGGTCCCCGACATGATTTCCTCCGCGACGTCGTTCGCCGATCGCAGCTCCCGACCGACTCGCCGCAGTGTCCTGGCACTGTCCGCCCTGGCCGGGGCGGGGGCCGTCCTGGCCGGTTGCGGGATGCTCGGGAAGAGCGGTGCGGCGTCCGGGAAGGACTCAGGCTCTGCTGCCTCTGCTCGTGCTGCGGTGGCGGCGTCGACCGGGCCTCATGGTGGGGTGGTGTTCGACACGGAGTACAAGGGTGCGCCGCTGACGGTGGAGGTCGGTCCGGTTGCGGTGAAGGACAAGTACTCGGTGGCGAGGTTTCACATTTCCTCTGACTCTGAGGAAGCCGTGTACCTCAGTCAGGCCTTCGCCATTGGGACGAATGTCTCCACAACGGCTGATGTCCGCATGATGTCGTTGGAGCGAAGCGTGGTCTACCCCGAGCTGGCGAGGAACAATAAGGACCTCGGTGGTGCGGTTTCAAAGGGTAAGCCGGTTGAGGCGTTTCCCGTCTTCGCGGCTCTGAGTGATGACGTCCGGTCGGTGGAGATGCTTCTCCCCAATATGGGTGTTGTGATCGGCATTCCGGTGGTTGCGGCGTCGGATGTGGATTTTGACATCGCTGACGTGATCGCCAAGGCGAAGCTTGATGAATCCGATCCCGGTCCCTTCGAGCTCGAGCGGGCGGCCGTGTCGATGGACGGCTCATCGGATACGAAGCAGGATGAGACGTCGACGACGGTGACGGTGGCCGGGGACGTCACCTTCGCGACTGACTCCGATCAGCTCTCGGCACAGGCCGATGCTGTGTTGGCCGGTGCGGTGGAGCAGATCGAGAAGTACCCTTCGGGTGGGGAGCTGACGATTACTGGGCACACCGACGACGTGGCTGACGACGCGCATAACCAGGATCTGTCGGAGCGGCGTGCCGAGGCGGTATCGGACCGGCTCAAGGAACTGACGGACTTGTCCAAGTGGAATCAGTCCGTCTCGGGTGAAGGGGAGTCCTCGCCGCGAGTGCCGAACGACTCCGACGAGCGCAGACAGGCCAACCGTCGGGTGGAGATCACGCTGACGCCGTCGAAGCCCGCCGAAGCCGGTGCGTCGCCGAGCGCGAGTGCGGCTCCGCCATCAGCCGCCACGCCCGATCCGGCCGGCCCGGTGGGTAAGGGGCCGGAGGGTGTCGATGTGACGGTTGAGGGGAAGACCGTGCACATGTCGATCGACCATGTGGTTCGAGTGGGGGAGTACGTGACCGGAAAGGTGGTGCTCACCTCTGACGAAAAGGTCTATGTGCCGATCTCTTCCTTCGCGTTGCCGGGGAAACTCATGGAATTGCGCGGACTGTCCGGAGTTTATGGTGTGAGTAGTTTGACCATCCTCAGTGGCGGATTAAGGCATCTGGAGGCGGATTATGCGTACTCTGATGGCAGACGATTTCCTTTGGCCAATAACTTTGTGTACGATCTTGAGCCCGGGGCCTCCCAGTCTTTTCCGGTTGTCTGGCCGGACGTCGGTGAGGACAGCATTATGATTGATATTCCCGCAGGTAAGTACCGTTATGCGAGGGAGCGAATCATCGCCCGCCTCACCGACGTCCCTGTAATTGATGCGTAGTGTCTCGGCTGCTCAGAAGGGTGGGGCCTCGTCGATGAGTGGTGCGAGTCCCAGGATGTGGGTGGCCCGGGGGTAGGGAGTGGTCTCGTAGTCTCCGGCCCGTCCGCCGGGGCGGGGGCCGCGGGTCGCGAGGCGGACGCGGCCACCGCCGCAGGTGCTGGTGCCGGGGACGGCGTGGTCGTGGGCCTGTTCGTCGAGGGCGGTGTTGAGCCGGTCGATGAGGTCCGGGGTGATCTGCTTGCTTACGTTCGCTGGTACGACGGCGCCGGGGACGTCGTGCTGGTGGGGGCCGACCTTTCGGGGCAGGCGGTCGATGGCGCCGTCCGGGTGGCGCTGGTAGACGGTCTTGTCGGGGGTGCGCCAGGACAGGTCGCCGGTGGACTCGTCTCTGGTGAGCTCCCATCCGGGGGTGTGTTTGAGGCGGTGGTGGGCCTGGCACAGGGTGACGAGGTTGTCCAGGCTGGTGGTGCCGCCCCGGCTCCAGGGGGTGAGGTGGTCGATGTCGCAGCGCTGGGCGGGGATCTGGCAGGTGGGGAAAACGCAGGACCGGTCGCGGGCGCGTACCAGGTCGGCCAGGCCGGCCGGGGGCCGGTAACGGGTCCGGCCCACATCCAGGACGACTCCGCTGATCGGGTCGGTGACCAGGCGCCTCCAGGTCCCGCCCGCGGCCAGGGCCCGGGCGGTCAGCGCCGGCACCGCCACGCTCCGGGACCCGATCCTCACCTTGGCAACCTCAGTGGCCTGTGCGAGTGCGGCGGGGTTCTGAGCCGTCGAGATGGAGCCGGCGGCGAGTTCGGCGGCAGTGATGGTCTCAGCCGCTGTGGTGCTCTGAGAAGCGGGAACGTCCTGTCCGCAAGCAGGCAGACTCCTCCCACCAGCGGACGGCGGACTGCTGCCACTGGTCGCGGTCGGACTTCTCCCGCTGGAACCGGGCGGACTCGTCCCAGCGGGATCAGTGCGCGCAGCATCCCCGGAATCCTTGGCGAGGTCCTGGTTCCGCTCGCCGTCTCCAGAATCATCGCCTCCAGAATCACCGCCTCCAGGGCCGCCGCCGGGGCCGCGACCAGCGAGGTCCGCCGGCGGGGCCAGACCCGCCGGATCGGCCGGATTGTCCAGACCGGCTGGGCTGGCCAGGCTGGTGATGGGGACGGTGACCTGGACGTCGATGCGGATGTTCTCGGGCAGGGGCGGGCGACCGGTGGCCGAGGGCGTCCACCACGGACTGGTAGACCCCACCAGGCCGCTCAAGGCGCCCAGGAGTCCTTCCAGGGGTATCCCGTCAGGCAGCAGCCGCCCCGGGCTCGCGCCAGCCGTGGCGCCACGCTCGTCATCGGCTGCCGTCTCTGCTCTGCTGCCGCCAGCGCCACGGCGGTCACCGAGACCACCGACTCGTGAGCCGACGGATTCAGGGTCGATTGTGCCTGATGCGGCCCAGGAATCCCGAGCAGTCGGCGAACCCGCCGGTGCCGCGGGCGAAGACGCCGCTGCCTCCGAACCGCACTCGCCGGTCCGCCTCTCGGTCCGATCACTGGAAGCGTCCTGGGCGGGCCGGCTGAAGGCTGCCCGCTGACCGGTGCGCAGCGTGGACAGGGTCATGGCGGTGATGGCGTCGGCTCGCAGCTGGGCCAGAGTGCGTTGCTCGCCGGCGGCCCGGGCGCTGGCGGCGATCGCGTCCAGGGTCGCGTCCAGCAGGACGGCGTCCATGGTGGGCAGCAGCAGACGGATCTGGGAGACGCCCTCACCCGCCGATCTCGGGCGCGACACGCACCGCCGCTCCACGTCGGCCCGAGCCCGCTCGGCATGCCCCTCGGGGTCGACCTGCATGAGGGCCCGCTCGATGTCCCGCCCCACCTGCGACACGCTTCGCCTCGGCGCCTGAGGCAGGACCTTCTTCTGAACCGCCAGCGCCACCGGGGTGGGCACCCCCTCCAGGCGACGAGTCACCAGACAGGCCTTCGCCGCATCCAGCGCCCCGCAGCGCTCCATCGCCTCCGTGGGACCGAAGCCAACGTCCATCAGCGCGCTGCCGTGGTCCACGATCCGCCCGGCCCGAGTCCGCGAGATCCCCAGACGGGCCGAGAGCAGGCAGGTGGTGTTGAACCTGCGCTCCTCATAGCCCACCACCGGCGAGACCGTGCCGCCCGGCCCCCACTGATCCGGATGAGCCGACAGCTCGCCGCAGCCGGTCAGGCAGGCT
>ERZ772986.2323-NODE-2323-length-10413-cov-5.932709_pt1 | contig 10413 bp, 7 predicted proteins | sample MGYA00511898_ERZ772986 | MGnify/ENA primary metagenome ERZ772986 (study PRJEB29015, sample SAMEA2737934) | human oral metagenome | biome: human oral; feature: human-associated habitat; material: dental | place: China | collected 2148 ... | reverse complement strand
TGGCGTGGGCCATCGACGAGCTGCGCGCCGACGACGGGCGGCGGCGCGATGCTCAGCACCGGCGCCGGTCGCCCGTCGTCGTCCAGGGCAATCTCGACCCGGCCCTCCTGGCCGCCCCCTGGGAGGTCCTGGCGCCGGCCGTGGATGCCTGCCTGGAGGCGGGACGCGCCGCGGACGGACATATCGTCAACCTCGGTCATGGCGTGCCGCCGGGCACGGACCCGGATGTGCTCACCCGCATCGTGGCCCGCGTGCACGGCTCGGAGGAGTGGGAGCGCACCGCACTCGCCGGCTGGGACGGCGCGGCGCACTCCTGAACCGGCGATGGCCGGTCGGGATTTCCGGGACTCTCGCGACTCCCGCAGCCATCGCCAGAGCGTCGGCGGGATCGGGACGAAGCCATCATCTCCTGCTGCGACGATGGATGCACATGGCCATGCTGATGCCGCCGACGACGATCAGGGCTGCGGCCAGGGCCGCATCAGGAGCGCTGATGCCCGTGCGCGCAAGCATGGCGGACCCGCCGGCAGCACTGCTGGACGCGGGCACCGACACGACCACCGGAGAGGCGGCGGCGATCCCGGGGTCTGCGGAATCGCCCAGCGCGCCGGAGGCATCATCGGGCGCAGCAACAACCGGGGCGGAGGAGGCGTCCGGAACAGTGCGATCGGCGGCGGGCGCGGCACTGGGCGAACCGGCGGCGGGATCAGAAGGATCGGCGGGATCGGCGGAATCATCCGTGGGCGCGGAGGCGCCGTCGGCGACCTCGCTGACCCCGGCCTCATCCTCGTCCGGGAAGCCCGGGGAGGAGTCGCACTCGTCCCCGACGCCGTCGGCGTCCTCATCCGTCTGCCCCCAGTTGTTGATGTCGGGGCAATTGTCCGATTCCCTCGGGGTCTGATCACCGTCATCGGTGACCATGATCGGGGAGGTCGCCATCGCGCTGATCCCGTCGGACTGAGTCGCGCGCACCCCGACAACGCCCTCGAACTCGTCGGGGAAGGCATGCTCGACCGTGGGCGCGGTGGTGGTCTGGTCGTAGGCGCCGTCGCCGTCGAAGTCCCACTCGTAGGAGACGATCTGGCCGCTCGCGGCGTATGAGGCCGAAGCGTCGATGGTCAGCGAATCGCCGGCCTGGATGACGTAGTCCCCCTGGATCCAGGCGAAGGGCTTGGAGGTCTCCGCCGCCATGGCGCCGTCGATCAGCCCGGCCAGATCATCAGGGGAGCTCGAGTCCTCCACGCTCCCGCCGCTGGCGGAGGCCAGCGGTTCGAGGGCACTGGACGCGCCGGAGGCGTCGGGCGAGCCGGACGGGCCCGCAGTGCCGCCAGTGCCGCCGGCTCCTTCGGTGCCGGCGCCGATGGCGTAGATGCTGACCGAGTCCGCCTCGTAGGCGGCCCGGGCCACCGAGGCGGTGGTGTAACCGGTGACGGGCTCGGGGTCATCGGCCGGGGCGTCCCCGACGACGATCACCTCCTTCCTGGCCTCGGACCTCCAGTTCAGGCCCACCGCCTGCATGACGCCGGAGTAGGCCGGGGCACTCGAATCGCCGACGGCACCGGCATGACCGGCGTCGCCGCCCTCGAGGGCCAGGGAGTCCAGCCCGCTCTCGATGGCGGCCGGGTCGGCGGTGAAGTCCACATCGGTGCGCGCCGATTCACCATCGGAATCGTCGGGGGAACGACCCCCGTACGAGACCAGCGCGAAGCGGTAGGAGGATGAGGACGCCGCGGCCTTATCCGCGATCGAGCGCATACTCGCGCGCACGGCGGCCACGTCGTCGGCCATGGAGTCCGCGGCATTCACCGCGAAGACCAGGTCGAGACCCGCATTCGCGGGTGCGACCGGCTCGGCATTACCGGGCACGCCGACCTTCTCCTCGATCAGCTCGGCGATCTGCTCGTGACCGATCTTGTTGGGATGGTAGAACATATTGGGATCGAGGCTGAAACGCGATGTCGTTCTGCCGTCATTCCCCCGGACGCCCTCGGTCTCCAGGAATTCGTTGATCCATCGGTAATCGTTCCTTCTAGCGGCCGAGGGATCGGGCTCGTGACCGGAGAAAGCGGTCGGCGTGGAATCGATGTAGGTGACCTTCAGGGTACTGGAATGCACCGTATTCCACTCATCGACCAGTGCCGACTGAGTCTCCTTCGCCTTATCGCTCAGGCTCCGCACCCCAGTCCCGGCATCATATGAGCCGCTCGCATCGGCGAGAGAATACTCCTTGTCCATCGACAGATACGGGTAGCCCACCAGCACCACCTGCGCACCGTCGGGCAGCTTCGCGTCCAGTTTCTCCAGAATTGTCCTGGTCTGCGTTCTCACGCTCGGCACGGCCGTACCGCCCTCGACGGCCTCGCTCTCCATACGACTATCCGCATTCTCGACGACCTCCCGGCAACCCGAGGCGCTTCGGAATCCGAGCGAGAAGCAGCGTTTGACGATATCCCCGAAGCGCACGTCATTGCCGCCGATCGTCAGCATCACCAGATCGGTGTCAACGGACATCTTGCCGATCTGCCCGTTCATGACGTCACTCGTCGTACTGCCACTGTGGGCAAGATTCGTCAGGGTCGTGTGCGCACCGCGCGCATTGAGCCAGTCCACGTAGTGGTGCGCCCAATTATTGCGGCTGCGGTACGCCTTTCCCCCCGAATCGCCCGGATCCTCCCGCTCATAGTCACCGGCACCATTGCCCGCCGAATAGGAATCACCGAGCAGAGTGATGTTCAGCGTCACGTTCTGCTCATCCTCCACGCCATTGTTCACGCCATTCTGCGCGGTATCCTGTACAGCCGCCTCGACCGGCGCCGCGATTGATAGCGGCCCCAGGAGCGCGAGAAGCAATAGGACTGGGGTCAGCGCAGGAATCCGTGCAGAAATCCGTGCAGGTACAAGAGCACGAGATCGTTCTATCAGGTTCATCAGGGATCTTTCGTAGGGAAGGTCGGAGGAGAAGAGCGATGAGTTACCAGCGCGGCTTTCGTGGCGGCCCTAATAGAAGAGCTCCACCTGGACAATGGTGGAGAGCGGATCCGTCGGAGGGGCCTGCGGGTACCGGGTAATCGACAGTCCCATCGCCGCCCCTTTCAGGGGGCCGGGGCGGCCGCCGATCCACATTGAGGGGAACGAAGGATCGGGATCGGCGGCCCATCCCTGCTCCTGCGCATAGGCGACCAGTCGGCCCATGAGATCCTCCGAGGTGGAGCCGTCCTCCTGGAAGCGGCGGGTCAGACGCATCCGTGACAAGGGCTCGATCGAGAACCAGCTGCTCGGCTCGGTCTCCTCGACCCCGAATGCCCGCAGCCCCAGCAGCGTGGTCGAGGACATCGGATCGGCCCTGAGTGCCCGCAGCTTGACCCTGTCCCTGGTGAAGTACCCCGCGGGTCCGTAGGCCCAGCAGTACAGGCCCCCGCCGGCGACAACCACGCCTCCGGCCAGCCATCCCAGCATGCACCGGCGCGACAGTCGCCCTCGCGCCGATGGCGCCAAAGGCGTCGATAGCACTGGCGGTGTCGACGAGGCCGACGATCTTGCCGGCCCTGACGTGCCCGCTGGCTCCAACACCTCTGCTGACGCTGCGTCTCCTGCGTCGGCTGAGTCCGCCGAGTCAGCTGTGTCTGCCGATGCGGCGGGTAGGGCCTCAGGCGCGCCGTCGGACAACGACACGGGGCCACGGGACGCAGCATTATCAGGAGCCAGGGAACTCACAACTGAAAGCTAACGAATCAGCCGCATGACGTCAACGCTCGCGCCAGCGCCATTAGCAGGATCACCTGAACAGTTCTCTACAATTTTCTACAACCTCTGAAGAAGGCGCACAGCGCCTCCCGGTCTCCTACAATTGTTTCCCGCAATCGTCCCTGGCCTCATTCTCCGGCCTGTTCCATCGACAGGACTGCACAGAACAATGACGACTCCCCCCGACGGCGCCGCGGAGCGCCCCGGCAATTCGTCGAGATCGGTCCGCTTCCGCACCGAGATCGGTCTGACGCGTCCTGAGCCATCCGACCGCTCGGACGCCGGAGAACCCGTCGAGCACTGGGACGCCCTCGTCGTCGGCGGTGGTATCGCCGGACTGACGGCCGCCTGGGAACTGGCCCGCGCAGGACTGCGACCCCTGCTCGTCGAGGCCCGCGGGTACACCGGGGGGCTCGTCGCGGCGGGCATGATCGCCGGAGTGCGGATGGACCTGGGGGCAGAGGGCTTCGCCATGCGGGGCGACGCGGTCATCTCGATGGCAGAAGCACTGGGCCTGGAGGTCATCGGCCCCCAGGGCGGCGGGGCGCATCTCTTCCTGCCTCCGCGCCCCGACGAGCCGGAGCCGCCCCCATCAGCCGACGACCCGGCCCACGGGTGGCGACTGCACCGATTCGTCCGCAACGCCGTCCTCGGAATCCCCGCCCACCCCCTGGCCGACGACGTCGTCGCCCTCATCGGCCCGGCCGCCGCCGAGCGGGCGGCTCGGGACGCCCACCTGGGCGACATCGGGACGCGCCCCGGCGATCCGGCGGACCTGGCGTCCTTCGTACGGGCGCGGATGGGCGACGCCGTGCTCGACCGCCTCGTGGGTCCGATCGTCGCGGGCATCCATTCCAGCGACCCGGCCGCACTCGCCGCGGACACGGTCATCCCGGGGCTGCGGGCGGCCACCGCCCGTCTGGGATCGCTGCAGGCGGCCGTCGCCGAGGCTCTGGAGCGACGGCGGGCCCGCGGGCGGAAGGCGGACGCGACGATCGCCGGCGGGCTCTCGCGCCTGACCGACGCCCTGCGCTCCGCCGTCGAGGACGCGGGAGGCCGCGTGCTCACGCGCACCGGTGCGCAATGGCTGCGGCCGGCCGCCGCCGGAACGGGCGGCGAATCCGCTGACGCGCCGGGCACCCGGCCCCTCTGGGATACGGCCATCGCCCCCACGCGCCGCGGCGCGACCCCCTCCGACGAACCGGTTCCCGCCGGTCCCGTCCGCATCGTGCGCACGCCCCGCGTGGTGCTGGCCTGCTCGGCGCCGGCCGCCCGACGACTGCTCGACGGCGCGGGGGGCACCGGCGCCGGCCCGTCGATCCCATCAATCCCGGTCGGCGCCCCGATCGCCCGCTTCATGCTCGTGGCGCGGGTCCCGGACCTGGAGGGCGCACCGGTGGGCTCGGGCCTGCTGGTGGCCGAGGCGGAGTCCTGCCCGGTGCGGGCCAAGGCCCTGTCGCACCTGAGCGTGAAATGGCCGTGGATCGGAACGGAGCTGGCCGCCCGGCACGGCCCGGACGTCCACGCACTGCGCCTGTCCTACGGGCGCCCCGGCGAATCGCGGCCCGATGTGGACCTGGATCGCGCATTGGCGGATATCCGGGTCCTCACCGGCAGGCGGATCGCCCCGGACGACGTCATCGACTCCGCCCTGGTGCGCTGGGACGGCACGCTCCCGCCCGCCGCCCCCGACCACCGCGAGCGCGTGCAGCGCCTGCGCGCCCGACTCGAGGGGATCCCCGGCCTCGTGCTCACCGGAGCGTGGGTCGCCGGCACGGGGATCGCCGCCGTCGTCGAGGACGCCCGCCGACAGACCATTGCCATGACAGGTGCCGACGCAGGTAGCCTGCCGGTAGCCTCAGCGTCGATTCATTAAGAGGAGTGACTTGTGACAAAGCCCGCGACCAGGACCGCGACCCGGACCGTCAGACTCGGTACACGCGGCTCGGCGCTCGCCATCACCCAGTCAGGGCTCGTCGCCCACATGATCGCGCAGCGAGCGGCCGAACTCGGCTTCGACCTCGCCGTCAAGATCGTTGAGATCCGCACCCTGGGCGACGCGGACCCGACCTCCTTGACGGAGCTCGGCGGCATTGGGGCATTCGCGGCGGCGCTGCGCGAGGCGCTGCTCGACGGCGACTGCGACCTGGCGGTTCATTCCCTGAAAGACCTGCCCACGACTCCGGTGCCCGGGCTGCGCATCGCCGCGGTGCCGCCGCGGGAGGACCCTCGCGACGCCCTGTGCACCGTGGGCGGCGCCGACGGCCGCCGTCTGGCGCAGCTGGCACCCGGAGCACGCATCGGAACGGGTTCTCCGCGGCGCGCCGCACAACTGCTGGCCGCGCGCCCCGACCTGCAGATCGTGCCCATGCGGGGCAATGTGCCCACCCGCCTGTCGCGGGTCCTCGGCAAGGGCGTGCGGGAGGACGGTCCCATGGGCGCGGCGCGCGAACCGGATCTCGACGGCGTCGTCCTGGCCCTGGCCGGCCTGCAGCGCCTCGAACTGGGCGGTCACGTCAGCGAGATCCTGCCCGCCGGCACCGATGGGGAGGACCCGGTCATGGTGCCGGCCGCGGGACAAGGGGCGCTCGCCGTGGAAACACGCGAGGGACTGGAGCGGGAGGACCCCGAACTGGCACAGGTTCTGACCCACCTCGACAGCCCTGACACCCGGGCGGCCGTGACCGCTGAGCGCGCCGTGCTGGCCGAACTCGATGCGGGCTGCGCCGCCCCGGTGGGGGCCATGGCGATGCCGGCCGTGGCGGGCGGCGACACCCTGCGCCTGCAGGCGGTCGTGGCCTCGCTCGACGGCCGCACCGTGCTGCGCGAGTCGGCGACGGCGCACCTGGATGAGGCCGACGTGCTGGGAGCGCACGTCGCGCAGGCCCTGCTCGCTGCGGGCGCGGACACGATCACCGACCTGCACGCCGGCCTTCCGACGAGAAGAGGTCGGCCGTGAGCGAGGCGGGAGCGCCCCAGGGCGTCCCCGGACTCGTCACGAGCTCCGCCGGATCCGCACGGCGCGGCCCGCTGGCCGGCCGCCGCATCCTGCTGCCGCGGGTCAAGAGGAAGGACGCGCTGGCCGCCGGACTGCGGTCGGCGGGCGCCGAGGTCGAGGCCGTCGAGGTGACCCGCACGATCGCCGGCCCTCCCGAGCCGCGGGACCGCGCCGGAGCCGCACTGGCCTCCGGAGCGTACTCCTGGCTCATCGTGTCCTCACCTCGCACACTGGCCCACATCGACCTGACCGGCCTGCCCGCCGCCACCGGCCTGGCCATCGTCGGGGCCGCCACCGCCCGCTTCGTCGAACGGGCGCTGGGGCGCCGCGCCGACCTCGTGGCAACCGGCTCATCGGCAGCACTTCTGGAGCTCGAGCCCCTATCGACCGGCCCGGAGCCGGGCGCCACCGGTGCGGCGAGGCGCATCCTGCTCCCGGGCTCCGCGCTGCGCGGCACCGCCCTGATCGACGGACTGTCCGCGACCGGTTGGGAGGTGGACCAGGTGTCGGTCTACACCATGGAACCGCTGGACCCGGCCGAGCTGCCCGACGGCTTCGCCCAGCGCTGGGCGGAGGGGGCCTTCGACGCCGTCGTGCTCACGGCGGGCTCCTCCAGCCGGGCGCTGGCCGGACTCGTCGGGCTGCCGCCGGCCTCCACGCGAGTGGTGGCCCTCGGGCATCCGACGGCGGCCTCGGCCGGGGAGGCCGGTTACGTCGTCGACGTCGTCGCCGACTCGCCCACCCCACCCGGCATTCGGGCCGCCGCCATCGCCGCTATTGCTGCACCGTCCGCTTGATTCAGGCTCATCACCCAGGTCCCCCAGGCATCCGACCCCGTACAAGCCCGTACAAGAAGGCACTCATGACCAATCCTCCGACCGACCGCACAGGCCCCCTGCCCGATCCGCGCGATCCGGCCGCCTCACCGGCCGCCGGCGTACTCACGAGCCGGGGCGTTCCGGCACCGGCGGCGCCCATCGTGCGGCCCCGGCGTCTGCGGCGCACACCCGCCCTGCGGGGACTGATCGCCCAGACGCGCCTCAGCCCCGCCCAGCTGATCCTGCCCGTCTTCGTGCGCGAGGGCATTGCCGAGCCGGTCCCGATCGGCGCCATGCCCGGCGTCGTCCAGCACACCCTGGACTCGCTGCGCCGCGAGGCGGTTGCGGCCGCCGAGGCCGGCGTCGGGGGGATCGACCTGTTCGGGGTGCCCGCCGTCCGCGATGAGGCCGGCTCCCGGGCCTGGGCCGAGGACGGCATCCTCAACCGCGGAATCGCCGCGGTCCGCGCCGAGGTGGGCGACGAGGTCGTCGTGTGCGCCGACACGTGCCTGGACGAGTTCACCAGCCACGGCCACTGCGGGCTCGTGCGCCCCGGGCCGGGACCGCGCGCCGGGGAGGTCGATAACGACTCGACCCTGGCGCTCTACCAGGCGATGGCGGTGAGTCAGGCGGAGGCGGGGGCGCACATGGTCTCGCCCTCGGGCATGATGGACGGGCAGGTCGCGGCGATCCGCACCGCCCTGGACGCGGCCGGGCACGACGACGTCGCCATCCTGGCCTACTCGGCGAAGTACGCCTCGGCCTACTTCGGGCCCTTCCGCGAGGCCGTGGGGTCCACCCTCACCGGCGACCGGCGCACCTACCAGCAGGACCCGGCCAACCGGCGCGAGGGGCTGCGCGAGGCGATGCTCGACGTCGAGCAGGGCGCGGACATGGTCATGGTCAAGCCGGCCGGGCCGTACCTGGACGTATTGGCCGACGTCGCCGCCGCCAGCCCCGTGCCGGTGGCCGCCTATCAGGTCAGCGGCGAGTACGCGATGGTCGAGGCGGCCGCCGCCAACGGCTGGATCGACCGCGAGCGCGTCATCGCCGAGTCGGTGCTCGGGATCGTGCGCGCGGGCGCGGATACGGTGCTGACCTACTGGGCGCGCGACATCGCCGAAGGGCTCGGCTGAGCCACGAACCCGCTAATCCCCTCGAAATCGGTCGTACTCCGGCTCGAGATCGGTCCGGTTCCGCACCGAAATCGGTCGTAACCCGCGTCGAGATCGGTCGCGCTGCTGCGGACCTGCTGCTCGCCGACGGTTCTGAGGTGCGGCATGTGGCCTTCGCCCTCGACCTCGTCGTGCGCGCCTCGACGTCAGGTCGGCCGGGCTAATCAGACCGATCTCGAGCCGGAAGTGGACCGATCTCGGCGCGGGACGGCGGTTTTGCAGAGCTTGTCGAGCACCCCGGCACACGCCGGCATCAGTAGGGCCGGCCCGCCGCGATCCAGCCCGACTTCGACGACTGATTCCGACGGGGAGCGGACCGGGTCGGGCGGGCCGCCCTGAATGTCAACTGCTATTGACGGCGTGAGCGTACCTTCGTTGAGCGAACGTACTTTTCTCCCATTTTTCTGAGCTTTACCCCCAGAAGGATGGGAGAAAGGTCCGCTCGTGTTGGAAAGGTACGTTCACCTTCCGGGCCGTCTCCTCTCCTTCCTCCCCCTCGCGAATCTCACCATGCCGGCTTCATGGCCTCGGCACGGTCCTCGCATCCCTAGCCCGGGGACGTCGGAAACGCGAGCTGGAACGCAATGGGCTCGTCATCCGCCACCATCTCCAGCGACGCACCACCGTGGACCGCGTGCGCGTCATCGCAGAGCTCGTCCCCGACGACGTCTACGACCTCGTCGTCGTAGTGATGCAGTGATAGTGATGCAGAGCGGGCAGCTGCCAGAAGCTCTGCCGATCCTGGCCCGAGATGCGTCCCGGTGCCGGGCGCATCCCGCTTCAGGCTCTCGTCCTGCCCGGCGCCAAGACGGGCCTGGGCCGACTGGCTGCAGCCGACCACTGCCGCCACGCTCCCGACGAGGTGCACCTTCTCGATCGTGCTTTCGAGCAGATCATGCGGGAAGCCGCGCCCCCGCGGCCCGGCTGGGCGGAGCTCGGGAAGCAGGCCCGGCTGGGCGATTGACTCCTGGACTCCCGGACTCGGTTGCGGGCGGTTGGCCCCGGGAGCGTCCGGGAATACCCCGGGGGTCCGGGAGCGTCAGGGAGCGCCGAAGGCGACCGCAGAGCACGCGAATCTGCGCCACCCTTGAAGGCGCTCCGTCGCAGCGCCCCGGTGGTATCCCGTATCCGCGTACCTCGCCGCGACACCCGATGAGCCGGCGGACGCTCGGACTCCCAGTAGAGTCCGAGTAGCAACCACCCGCCACCGACGGCACATCGGCCCGGCCCGGCCCAGAACCGGCCGGTGCGCCGTCCGACCGACCCATGACAGCAGGAACGATGACGCCCTCGCACTCGACTCCAGTCACCAACGCCTCCCTCTTCGACGCCGCCCGCGCCGTCATCCCCGGAGGAGTGGACTCCCCCGTGCGCGCCTTCGGCTCTGTGGGCGGCACGCCCACCTTCATCACGGGCGCTCGCGGCGCGCATGTCTTCGACGCCGAGGGGCGCAACTATGTCGATCTGGTGGGTTCGTGGGGCCCGGCACTCCTCGGGCACGCCCATCCCAGCGTCGTCGAGGCCGTACGGGAGGCGGCCTCCCGCGGTCTGTCCTTCGGGGCACCGACCGCCGCCGAGACCGAGCTGGCCGAGGCGGTGCGGGGACGTGTGCCCGCGGCCGAACGGGTGCGCTTCGTGTCCACCGGCACCGAGGCGACCATGACGGCCGTCCGCCTGG
>ERZ772986.2318-NODE-2318-length-10424-cov-4.802102_pt1 | contig 10424 bp, 7 predicted proteins | sample MGYA00511898_ERZ772986 | MGnify/ENA primary metagenome ERZ772986 (study PRJEB29015, sample SAMEA2737934) | human oral metagenome | biome: human oral; feature: human-associated habitat; material: dental | place: China | collected 2148 ... | reverse complement strand
CCCACCCGCTGCTGCATGCCGCCGGAGAGCTGGTGCGGGTACTGGTGCTCGAAGCCCGACAGCCCCACCTGGTCCAGCCAGTAACGGGCCTTTTCCTCACGCTGGGCGCGCGGCACCCTCTGCACGGCCAGTCCATAGGCGGCGTTGTCCAGCACGGTGCGGTGCGGAAAGAGGCCGAAGCGCTGGAAGACCATGCTCATCTTCTGCTGGCGGAAGTGGGCCAGGTCGCGCCGCCCCAGTTCCACCACGTTCTGGCCATCCACCCGGATCTCGCCCGAGGTGGGCTCGATGAGACGGTTGAAGTGCCGGATGAGTGTGGACTTGCCCGAACCCGACAGGCCCATGATGACGTAGATGCTGCCTTCGTCGATGGACAGGGAGATGTCGCGCAGGCCCAGCGTATGGCCGCTGCGGGCCAGCAGATCCTCCTTGCTCATGCCCTCCTGGGCAGCCTTCAGCCAGCGCTCGGGATGCGGGCCGAAGATCTTGTAGATGTGGCTGACTTCGATCTTGCTCATCAGTGCGTTCCTCGGCGTTGCCGACGGCCATAGGCCTGGGTGATGCGGTCGAAGAGGATGGCCAGCACCACGATGGAGACGCCCGCCATCAGGCCCCGCCCGACCTCAAGCCGATTGATGCCCTGCAGCACCTCTTGGCCCAGGCCGGTGGCTCCGATCATCGAGGCGATCACCACCATGGCCAGCGCCATCATCGTGGTCTGGTTGATGCCGGCCATGATGTTGGGAAGTGCCAGCGGAATCTGCACCCCGAAGAGCTGTTGCCAGGTGTTGGCGCCATAGGCGCGCGAGGCCTCCAGCACCTCCTTGTCCGCCAGGCGGATGCCCAGATCGGTGAGACGGATGAGCGGGGCCACCGCGTAAATGATGGTGGCAATCAGCGCCGGGGTCTTGCCCAGACCAAAGAGCATCACCACCGGGATGAGGTAGACGAAGCTGGGCATCGTCTGCATGACGTCCAGCACCGGGTTCAGCACGGCCCGCACCCAGTCCACCCGCCCCATCAGGATGCCGACCGGGATGCCGATGACGACCGACAGGAAGGTGGCCATCAGCATCAGCGCCAGGGTCTGCATGCCGGCGTCCCACAGGCCCAGCAGGCCAATGACGCACAGCAGCCCGCCCATCAGCAGCGACAGGCCGATGCGGCGGGTGAGCAGCCAGGCAATGACAATGACCGCCAACACCACCGACCACCACGGCGCTGTGCGCAGCAGCTTCTCGAACCAGGCCAACCAGCGCTCGAAGTGGTCGGACAGCGCCCCCAGCGAGTCGCCATAGTCGGTGACGATGCCATCGACGAACTTGTCGATGCCCTTGCGCAGCTTTGCGGGGTCGAAGAGTTGGGGGAACATGTCAGAGCCCCGCCTTCACGCGCTCGGCCACATCGGCCGGCACCCACTTCGTCCAGACATCGGCATGGTTCTTCAGGAACCAGTCGGCCACATCGGGGGCTTCCAGCGATTCCGCATCCATCTCGGCCAGCATGCCGTTGACCACATCCACCGGCAACGACACCTTCGACAGGAACTCGGTGGCCTTGGGCGCCTGCTCGGAGAACTTGGTGTTGACGGCTGTCAGCACCGGGTTCTCGGGGTAGTCCACCACTTCGGGATTGGCACAGTCGGCATCGGTCAGGCACTTGTGCTTGGCCTTGTCATAAGGCGGGAACTTCAGCCGCACCAGATCCATCGAACCGACCACCGGGGTGGGCGACCAGTAGTAGAAGACGATGTTGCGTTTGCGCTTGTAGGCCGAGGTGAGCGCGGCCTTCTGGGCAGCACCGGTGCCCGGCGAGAACAGATTGAAGGCTTCCGCCAGCTTCTTGTCGGCCTTGAAGATCTGGGTGGTGACCACCTCGCAGCCCCATCCCGCCGGGCAACCGTAGAAGCGGCCCTTGCCGGGGTCCTCGTTGTCGGCAAACTCGTCCTTGAACCTGGGCAGATCCTCGATGGACTTCAGCTCCGGCAGGCGCTCGGCCACGTAGCGCGGGATGTACCAACCCTCGCCTCCCAGGTAGACCGTGCCTATCGACTTCACCTTGCCAGTGGCCACGGCCTTGGCCCAGGGTTCAGCGATGCTGTTCTGCCAGATCTCGCTGATCACGTCCAGATCGCCGCGGCCCATGGCGGCCAGCGCCGACAGGGTTTCGGTGGGCAGCACGTCGGTCTGGCAGCCATAGCCCTTCTCAAGAATACGCCGCTCGATCTCGGTCAGCACCAGGTTGGATTCCCAATTCATGCCGCCGAAGCGCACCGGATGGCTGACTTCGCAGGCGGGAGCGTCGGCGGCATGTGCGGCCGGCATGCCCAGCCAGGCAGCAGCGCCGAGGGCAGCCAGGGCCATCAGCCGCCCGACAGGCCGCGACAGGCGCATGACGGACGATACCGGGGAGAAAGCCGGAACGGCAGCGGGTGACAGCAGGTTGGAACGTGACATGATGGACTCCTCTTCTGGATGGGAGGCCCGACGATGCGTCCTGGCGGACGAAGCGACGCCGACCCTCTGACCGGCCGCCCGTGCCTGAGCGCGGGCAGAAAGGACAGACCCGCCCGAATGAAGGCGGTCCATGCCCTGCAATACCGGTGCAGGGTGAAGGGGATACGGGATGTATCCAGGGAAATGCCTAGGCCGAGGGTGTGGAAACAGCAGAAATCCCCCGAATGGGCGCCACAAAGGAACTCCCGCAGGAGCATGGACGCCCCGTCACGACCTGGCACAGCGGATGAGCCGAAATACGCTACAGCACCGCTCTGCCAAGGTGACATCTGCCCGGCACACGAAAGAAAGGAACAGCCAAATGACTGACCGAATATTCCCGGCAGAGGAATGATGAAATGGATGATTGCCGGGAAATTATCGTTGCATGACGGATGTCATTATATCAACCCCGATCATGCAGATCGCAAAGACCCCATAGTGTGGCTTCAAACGGGGCCCCAAAGAGCTGTCGATTTATTTTTCAATCACCCGAAATCAAGCGCCACAAGCCGATCCACAGAAGATGGGAACAAAATGCCGGGCGACATTTTCACCCCATCACATTCGGGTATTCCCCATGATTTCATGAGGCCTGGAAACAAGAATGGCGCCATCTGGCGCCATGTAAAGAGGGGCTACGGATGCGTTCGGAATGCCTTCCGGGCCCTGCTTCAAACCAAGCCGGCCCTGCGTCTGGCGCAAGGCCGGGCCTGGTCAGTCACGCAGGTCAGTACCCGTCCGGATTTTTCTGCTGCCAGTTCCAGCTGTCGGCACACATCTGCTGCAGGTCACGCTGCGCACGCCAGCCCAGCATCTCGGCCGCAAGCGACGGATCGGCGTAGCATTGCGCCACGTCGCCGGGGCGGCGATCGACGATCTGGTAGGGGATGGGCTTCCCGCTGGCCTTCTCGAAGGCCTTGACGAAGTCCAGCACCGAGTAGCCCTTGCCGGTGCCCAGGTTCACCGTCCAGGCGCCCTTGCCGGCCACCACCTTCTCCAGCGCGGCCAGGTGGCCCAGCGCCAGGTCCACCACGTGGATGTAGTCGCGCACGCCGGTGCCGTCATGCGTGGGATAGTCGCCGCCGAACACCGAAAGCTGCGGCCGCTTGCCCACCGCCACCTGGGTGACGAAGGGCATCAGGTTGTTGGGGATGCCACGCGGATTCTCGCCAATGCGCCCCGAGGTATGGGCGCCCACCGGGTTGAAGTAGCGCAGGATGCCGATCGACCACTCGGGCGAGGCCACTGCCAGATCATTGAGCATGTGCTCGATGTGCCACTTGGTGCGGCCATAGGGGTTGGTGGGGCCGGTGGGGAAGTCTTCGCGGATGGGCACGCTGGCCGGATCACCGTAGACGGTGGCCGAGGAGCTGAACACCAGGCGGCGCGCCCCGGCCTCTTCCAGGCATTCCAGCAGCACCACGGTGCCGCTGACGTTGTTGCCGTAATAGGCCAGCGGCTTGGCCACCGACTCGCCCACGGCCTTGAAGCCGGCGAAGTGGATGGTGGCATCGACCGGGTACTGGGCCAGCAGGCGGCGCAGCGTGTCGCGGTTGCCCGAATCGCCCTCCACCAGGGCAGGGCGGCGGCCGGCAATCTCGGCAATGCGGTCCACCACCTGGGGCGAGCTGTTGCTGAAGTCGTCGAGGATGACCACGTCATGGCCAGCGGCCAGCAGCTCCACGACGGTGTGGGAGCCGATGTAACCGGCACCGCCGGTCACGAGGAGAGTCTGTTTTTCCATGGGAGGCTATTTTTCCAGATCACCCGGCCCGCGACAGGCGGGCCGGACACCAGGCAAGGGTTATCGGGTCCGCGCACGGATCTCGACGACACAGCACGAAACATGCCATAAACCCCCCGGAAAGGCCATGGCACAGGCCACAGAAAACCGGTGCATGGTCCGAAGCGCCCGGAATCGGATCTGCCCCGCCAGGGTCAGATCAGCCCCAGGAACTCGCGCCGCAGGCTGGCATTGCGCAGGAAGGCGCCCCGCATGACGGATGACGTCATCTGGCTCTCGTCCTTCACGCCGCGCCAGTGCATGCAGAAGTGGTCGGCCTTCATCACCACCGCCAGGCCATCCGGCAGCAGGCGCCGCTCCAGCTCGTCGGCCAGCGTCTTCACGGCCTCTTCCTGGATCTGCGGCCGGCTCATGATCCAGTCAGCCAGCCGTGCATACTTGGACAGGCCGATGAGGTTGGAATCGGCATTGGGCAGCACCCCGATCCACAGCCGGCCCATGATGGGGCAGAAGTGGTGCGAACAGGCCGAGCGCACGGTGATGGGCCCCACCACCAGCAGCTCGTTGAGCTTCTCGACGTTGGGGAACTCGGTCATGGCCGGCGCCTTGCGGTAGCGGCCGGCAAACACCTCGTTCAGGTACATGCGCGCCACGCGCCGTGCCGTGTCCTGCGTGTTGTGGTCCGACTCGGTGTCGATGACCAGCGATTCCAGCAGCGCCTGCATCCGCTCTGCCACCTCGTCCTGCAGCGCGTCCAGCTCGGCCTCGTCGTGGATGAAGTCGGCAATGTTGTCGTTGGCGTGGAAGCGCTGGTTGGCAAACTGCAGCCTTTCACGGATGGCGACCGACAGCGGCCGACCTTCGGGCGAGGCGTCAGCGCCCTCAGCCCCCGACGCACCCACCGGCAGAAGATGCCCTGTTCCCACCGCAATGCCCAGTGCCTGCGCAGGCGACGCGGATCCGCCCCCGGCCGTGGCATGGCCAGCCTCGGCCTGGACGGCAGCTCCTTGAGTGTGCTCGGGCAGCGAACCTTCCTGGCTCACGGCAGGCGCCATGCCCGGCTCTCCGCTCGACGGGCTGTCGGCATCCATCTGCAGATCCTGCTGATCGAACAGATGGCCGCCGCGCTTCATCTTGGTGAGCAGGTAGCGCTGGTTGTGGGCATTGACCCCGCCCTTGACCCCTTCACGCTCCACCACATCGATGCCGGCGTCACGCAGTGCGGCAATCTTGGCCGGGTTGTTGGTCAGCAGGTTGATGTGCGTGCAGCCCAGCGCCTTCAGCATGGCGGCTGCCACCTCGAAGTGGCGCTCGTCCATCCGGAAGCCCAGCGCGTGGTTGGCATCCAGGGTGTCCATCCCCGCATCCTGCCGCCGGTAGGCACGCAGCTTGTTGGCAATGCCGATGCCCCGCCCTTCCTGCGACAGGTACAGCACGATGCCGCCGCCGTCCTTCGCCAGCCGCTGCACCGTGCCGCGCAGCTGATCGCCGCAGTCACAACGCAGGCTGCCAAAAAGATCGCCCGTCAGGCACGAGGAATGCAGCCGCACCCGCACCGGCTCATTGCCGTTGAAGTCCGGATTGCCGACGATGACGGCGACATGCTCGAAGTCACTGTCCTTCTCGCGGAAGACGACGAAGCGGCTGTCGATGGCGTGATCGCCACCGGTGTGTCCGGCGAATACACCCGGCTGGGCAGCCCCCGTCCCGACGGCACCGACCGGCTGGACCCCATCCCTCCGGGCTGCAGCCGCCCGATCGGCCGCCCAGGCGCTGGCCAGCGGCACCGGGGCATCGCTGACCTGTTCCAGCTGGACGGGGCGAGTGGCCACAAAGGCCTGTACCTGCGCCGGGTCGACGTGCATCAGACCAGCGTCCAGCAAGGCACGTGCATCCTCCGACAACAATTGGCAGCAGACCACCGCCGGCGCCAGACGGGCCTCACGGGCCAGTGCCAGCGCCTCGCGGGCCAACGGCAAGGGCGGATTGATTCCCTGATGAGGCATCGTCCACCAGGGTCCGTCGCCATCGGGTTTGGCCAGCCCGGTTTCCTTGCCTGGTGCTCCCCAGTCCGAAGCATGGGGGTCCCCCGCCAGGGACAGCACGCGGTAGCGCAACTCCAGCGCCGCCTCACGTGGAATCGTGCCCTCCAGCCCGGCATAGGCCCGGATCCATGACAGATCCTCAATATTGGGCTGCTCCTGCGGCGTCATGAGCAGTTCGAAAGGCTGCTCGAAGCCCTGGCGTTCCAGGTTATTGCCTTTCTGGGGCAGCAGATTCGACCAGCCTTCCCGACGCGCCAGCGCCTCGATCCGCTGCCCGGACAGCAACAGGTGAAAGTCCACCCTCCCCAACTGTCGCAACCGTTTCCAGCCTTCGGGCGTCAGCGTCTCCACCGCGACAAACAGCCAGACCTGGGAGGGAGCCAACCACGTCGGCATGTTGTCGATGGCCTTGCGATCGGCAATCAGGACTGGCCGCCCTCGCCGCAGTTCAGTCACCGCGCGGTCAACATGGATGGAAAGCCGCTGGCGCTGCCAGTCGGACAGGAAGGAAGAGTCTTGAGTGTGCATCCGACGATTGTATAGAGTGTTTGGCCGGATTCTCCGCGCCAGGTACGCGCCACGACACAGTCGTCGGCATCGATGACAGCCGTCTCAGGACAAGATGCATTCTCCTGAAAATCAAGCCCGGCTGACAAATGGTCGCCAACCGTTGCGCATTCTGCGAAACCGCTGCAACAATAGGGCCCAGGCAACCCCCTTCACGGCATCAGGTCATGCTTGCAAGCTGACCTCATCCCGGGAAGAATTGCCAGCGGCCGGTTTGAGGATTCCAATACGAATCGTTACCATTGCGCGGCACATTCCAGAACAAGCCGCCCGGTAGCGCGCAACGCCCGGAACGCCTCGACACCGTCCGTCCGAACGCGCCTGCGTCCGCATCCTGCTGGTTTTCCGGCAAGTCCCAGGAGCACGCCTGTTCGGGTCGTGCTTCTGTTCGCTCTCTTGCCGCATGGGTTCCACCCGGAGACAGCCCCTGCCTTGCCCTGAGCACGTCGCCCCTGATGGGCGGGCCAGTCTCTCGACCAGGTGACAGGGCAACGGTCGCCCCATGCCGTTTTCCCAGCAACCTCCATCCGCTCTCGTGTGAAACCACCGTCCTCCCCTCCGTCGGCTCCGGGCGCCTCCTCGCAGGCCCCCCAGACAGCCGACCGGCGCGAGGCCCGCGCCGTGGATCTGGAATCAGCCCTCGCGCTGGACCGTCCCCCACCGCGCTGGCACATGCTGCCCGCCTTCGGCGGGGTCCTGTTGCTGCATGCAGCACTGCTGTACGGCATCAGCATCACCGACGACGTGCTGCAGGCTGCCAGTGGCGACGATCAGCCCGTCTATGTCGAGCTGGTCAACGCGCCGCAGCAGCAGCCCGTCATTCCCGAGCCCACCGCGCCTCCGCCGCCTCCGGAACCCGAGCCCGAACCTGAGCCGGAGCCGGAGCCCGAACCGGTCGTGGCCGAGCCGCCGCCCGCACCCGAGCCGGCCCCGGTCTACGAGGTGCCCAAGCCCAAGCCGAAACCCAAACCGAAACCCAAGCTCAAGCCCAAACCGAAGCCGAAGCCGAAGCCCAAGGAGCCACCTCCGCCGCCCAAGCCTGCGCCCGAGCCGCCCCCGGCCGAGCCTGCACCACCTGCGCCTTCCAACCTGCCTCCGGGGCCGCCCACGCCTCCCGTGCAGGGCGAGCCGAATGCGCCGGCCGGTGCCACGCCGCAGCCAGGCTCCGGCACGCCGGGTCCCGTCGGCCCGCCACCGGTGCTGGGTTCCTCGCAGATCACCTACATCCGCCAGCCCAAGCCCGTGTACCCGGCGTTTTCCAAGCGCGCCGGCGAGACCGGCAAGGTCATGCTGCGCGTGCTGGTTGACGTGAATGGCCGACCCAAGGAGATCAAGCTCGAACAATCCTCGGGCTCTGACCGCCTGGACAAGGCCGCCATCGATGCAGCCCGCAATGCCCTCCTCTCACCCCACAAGGAAAATGGCAAGCCGCGTGAAGCCTACGTGCTGATGCCAATCGTCTTCGAACTGGAGAACTGAACGTGAACGATACCCCCACCCTCGGCTTCGCCCACTTCCTGGCGCAGGGCGACTTTGTCAGCAAGGCGCTGCTGGTCATCCTGCTGGGCATGTCCGTGGTGTCCTGGACGCTGATCCTCGTCAAGGGCATCACCCATTTCATCCGCAGCTCGCGCGCCGAGCGCTTCCTGAAGATGTTCTGGGAAGCCCCGTCCATGCAGGCCGTGGCCAAGGACATCGCCGCCCATGGCGTGCATGACCCGTTCTCGCGCGTCACCGCCAACGCCCTGCAGGCCATCCAGCACTATGCCCGCACGGCGCCGTCCAACCGCATGGCGGACGCCGGCACCGCAGCCGACCTGCTGACCCGCACCATCAAGAAGGTGCTGGATGAGGAGACCGTGCGCCTGGAGAACGGCCTGTCGGTGCTGGCCACCGTGGGCGCCACCGCGCCCTTCTTCGGCCTGTTCGGCACCGTCTGGGGTGTGTACCATGCCCTGGTCAACATCGGTCTGAGCGGCTCCGGCTCTCTGGACAAGGTGGCTGGCCCCGTGGGTGAGGCGCTGATCATGACCGGCCTGGGCCTGGCCGTGGCCCTGCCGGCGGTCATCGGCTTCAACTGGCTCACCCGCCGCAACCGGGTGCTGACGGCGCGTCTCGACGCCTTCGCCTTCGAGCTGTTCACCTTCCTGTCTTCCGGCAAGACGCTGAGCGGCCACACGCACGTCGACAACAGCAAGCCGCAGCAGGCAGCCTGAGCCAGCCCGTCATTCCAGTTCCAGGGGCGCCAGCCGCCACGGCGGCGCCCCCTCACCGAAGGATCGATCCACCATGGCCTTTGCCAGTTTTGATTCCAAGAACAGCAACACCCCGATGGGCGAGATCAACATGGTTCCGCTCATCGACGTGATGCTGGTGCTGCTGGTGATCTTCATCGTCACCGCGCCGCTGCTGACCAACTCGGTCAAGCTGGCGCTGCCGCGCGCCACCACCAACCCCACCGAGAACAAGCCCACCACGATCGAGTTCTCGATCGATGCCGACGGCAACCTCTACTGGGGACATGACCAGATCAGCCGCGAGGAGGCCGCCGAGCGCTTCAAGAAGGCCAGCACCGAGGACCCGCAACCCAACGTTCACCTGCGCGCCGACGAGAACACGCCCTATCGCTACGTGGCACAGACCATCGTCGATGCCTCCAAGGCCGGCCTCTCGAAAGTGGGCTTCATCACCCAGCCCGAAGACGAGAACAAGTAACCCTCTTCATTTCCTGCCCGTACAGCACCAACCCCATGCAAGAACCCTTCGCCCTGGACACCCTGACCGCTGCCGACACGCACGCCTGCTGGCAGCTGAGCCAGGCGCTGCGCTGGCCTCACCGCGAGGCTGACTGGCAGCAGTTCATCACCTGGGCGAAGGCACACGGCGCAGCTCTGGCCGTGCGTGCCGACGGGCGGCTGATCGGCTGCGGGCTGGCCTGGCAATGGGGACAAGAACAGGGCAGCATCGGCATGGTCATCGTCGATGCTGCCTGGCAGCGTCGTGGCATCGGCAAGCGCCTTTTCAAGGGCCTGCTGCAGGCCCTGGAAGGCCGTGACGTGATGCTGCAGGCCACCGCCCAGGGAAGACCGCTGTATGAATCGCTGGGCTTTGCTGCCATCGGCCATGCCCGGCAGTTCCACGGGCACTGGCAGCCCCCGGCAGAGGCCGGGCCCTCGTCATCCATTGCTGCCGATGAGCTGACCCGGCTGATGCAACCGCAGGACGTACCCGCCCTGCTGGCCTACGACCGACGTGAACGCGGCCTGGCACGCCCGGCACTGCTGCAGGCCCTGCTGGCACAGATGGATGCCGATGAACGCTGTGCCGTAAGCGTGGACGAGCAGGGCCATCTGTGCGGCTACGGCATCCTGCGCCGCTTCGGACGCGGCTGGGTGGTGGGCCCCCTGCTGGCCGATGGCGCAGACCGCGCCGTGGCACTGGTGAAGCGGCTCACCCAGGAACGGCCTGGCGATTTCATCCGGATCGACTTGGCGGCGGACACGCGCGCCTTTCCGGACAGTCAGGCTCAGGCTCAGGCTCAGGCTCAGGCTCAGGCTCAGGCTCAGGCTC
>ERZ772986.2316-NODE-2316-length-10424-cov-6.796991_pt1 | contig 10424 bp, 10 predicted proteins | sample MGYA00511898_ERZ772986 | MGnify/ENA primary metagenome ERZ772986 (study PRJEB29015, sample SAMEA2737934) | human oral metagenome | biome: human oral; feature: human-associated habitat; material: dental | place: China | collected 2148 ... | reverse complement strand
CGCTTCCATATATTATCCCTAGCATTTAGGTCAACTCCTTGCTCGACGAGCAGCTTTACATTATCTGGTACGTATCCAGCTGCAGCGCTATGAAGCGGAGTGCTTCCATAATTGTCTGGCCTCGCAACGTCACCACCTAGTTCAAATAGCACCTTAACCACCTTCGCGTTATTTCTAGCGTGGAAATTAAGCGGAGTACGTCCGTATGAATTCAATGTATTGACATCAAGTCCTTGCTCTACAAGCCAAGGTATGATTTCGGCTGGAATTCCATAGTGATGCAAAGCAGTGTTGAGGTCACAGCGACCCGCATAAGCTGTAATCTCGCATTTGTCGAATACCGCCTTTATCTCGTCAATATTGCCTCTACGCAGTATCTCGTAAAAGTCGCTAGGTAACGTCTTTCTCTTTTTCTTAGCCATGTGTCCCTCCTATTAGTCCAATAGCTCAAATGAACCACCAGCATCTACTCTAAAAGTCTTCGAGTAAAATACTGTCATCGCATCCACAAGGTGCTTCGTATCCCGTGCACCCACTGTCTCGTAGCACGAATGCATCGCAAGCTGTGCCAGCCCAATATCTACGGTGTTAAGCGACACGTGAGCATTCGATACGTTTCCTAATGTGCTGCCGCCTCTTGTGTCTGATCTATTTGTAAATACCTGAACTGGTATATCATTCGACTCGCAGAGGTCACGGTAAACCGCACAGCTAACGGCGTCTGTCGTGTAGTGCTGTGCAGCGTTGAACTTGATTACTATGCCTTTATTTATCATAGGTCTATTTATAGGATCTGCCTTCTCGGGATGATTTGGATGCACTGCATGCGCGTTATCTGCACTAACCATGAAGCTTGAAGAAACCGCCCTATAGTGTCCCTCTTCATCCTTACCTGAAGCGAGCGAGATGCGCTTCAGCACCTCCTCTAGGAAAGTGGAATCAGCACCCTGCTTGGTAAGAGAACCAGTCTCTTCATTGTCAAAAACTGCTAGAACTGGGACGCTGTGCGAATTCTTCGCTGAGAGAAAGCCCTCGAGGCATCCGTACACGCACTGTAAATCATCTAGGTGTGGCGCTGAGATGTACTCGCCTCTACCACCCCATACCTTGCCCTTATCTCGAACGTATAGAAATAGGTCATGCGAGAGTATATCTGACTCTGATACGCCAGCAGCCTCAGCTATAATTCTCATAAATGAACCCTTTGCCTCATCTACCGAGCCGAGAACAGGGAGCATGTCAACCTGAGCGTTCCACGTCTGGCCTTTGTTAGCATCGCGGTTCATGTGAATTGCGACATTTGGAATAAGCAGCAAGTCCTTATCCACATTAACGAGCCTAACCTCGTATTTATTACCATTTTTTACAATTATCCTGCCAGCAACACTCAGCGGTCTATCGAGCCACGGAGACATGAGCATACCGCCGTAACCTTCGACATTGAGATTTACATATCCGTTTTCAACGATTTCAGGATTTTCCTTAACCTTGAATGCCGGTGAATCTGAATGAGCAGCGCTGATCATAAAGCCAGTAAAATCAAAGCTCGGAGTCCTAAACGCAATTATGCTCGAATCATTTCTGACCACGAAGTACTTACCGCTTTCTGAAAGCTCCCATTTTGCAGACTCTGCAAGTTCAGTATAACCTTCAGTTTCAAGCCTCGCCTTAATATTAACTACCGCATGAAAAGCCGTCGGAGACTTATCTAGAAATGATATGAGTTCCTTGTTATAATCTGTCATCGAATTCTCCCTCTATATATCCGTGTTTCTCGCTAGCGTTTGGTTCTACGCATCCTTCGCCTTACTACTAGCGCGATTTATCTATAACTTAATTTAATTACAAGCAGTATATCACAGCATCACTATTTCTTCTTCATTACATACCGCTGATTCCTGCTAGTCGCTTTATCTGGAATCGTCATCTCTATAATCTCGTCCTCTATCGCAGGCTGCAAATAGTTCTCTCTAAAAGACTTTCTCGACTTTAAGCCAAGTGCACCCATGAGCTGCACGGCTGTATACGGTATGTCAAATTCCATAGTCTCCATTAGTCTCTCTACCTGAGCAGTGGTATTTTCATACATTGCAGCGGGTTTACTCAGCACTTCCCCGAGCACCGCATCTAGTCGCTTCAGTATGAACATTATGAATTCATCAGAATCGCCATTCTTATGGCATCTAGCAATCACTTCATAATACTCGCTTTGGCAGTTTCTAATCTGACTCTCAAATGGCACATACTGAAAAAGTTCACGCCAGCCATATAAAAGTGCAGTATGCCATAGCCTGGCCATTCTACCATTTCCATCTGCAAAAGGATGAATGAATACAAACTCATAATGAAATACAGATGACATAATCAATGGGTGAACGTTTTCTTTCTCTCGGTTCATCCATTCAAATAAATCGTTCATCTGTCCAGTTACGAGCTTCGCTGGCGGCGCCATGAATATGCATCCATATCCGTCAAAAACACCTTCTTCACCACTTCTGAATTTGCCACATTCCGGCACAAGTCCGTCGGTCATTACTCCATGCATACGCTTTAAATCTTCCATATTAAATGGATTGATTTCTTGAATGGCTTCGTAAGCGCGATATGCATTTTGAACTTCCTTAATCTCGTCACGGTTCCCGATGACAGTTCTACCATCAATTACATCTCTGACCTCAGCAAGAGATAGTGAGTTTGCTTCGATTGCAAGTGACGAATGAATAGACCTTATCCTGTTGCTTTTCCGTAGATTCGGGTGGGTGCTCAAGGTGTGGTAGCCTTGTATCTTACCGACTTTCTCAGAGATATCACTTATTAACTTGAGCATTGGTTCCGTTATGTTATATGGTGGTTTGTACATCTTGGTGCTCACTTTGACTTAATTATCTTGGGTATTGACTTGGGTGTTATCTTGAGTGTATCATGGCATCGCATAGTTGTAAATATAGAAAACCCGCACCACTTAACCACCAGCAGCGCAGGTTTTAACTCTATTCTATAGTCTCCTAAATCCCATATTTAGATATCTATATGTGCTACAAACCTATTTAACAAGCTCCGCAACCATATCCGGAATCTTTGCGAAGTCCTCTTCATCTGGATTCCAGCAGGAACGTACATTTCCTTCCACAACTTCAAAACCAGCCTCAGCGAGCTTAGTCTGTAGAATCTTAACCGACTCACCGCTCCAGCCGTAGCATCCGAATGCAGCAGCCTTCTTATTTTTGAACTTAAGCGTCTTGAGGAACGACAGCCACCCCGCAATGCTTGTCAAAACATCATTCACACAGGTCGGAGAACCCACAACAATAGCTTTGGATTTGAATACCTCAGTCATGATTTCGTTCTTATCCGCCTTGGCGATGTTATAGACCTTCACAACAGTATCTGGTGCCTGCTTGTGAATTTCATCAGCGATTGCGTGTGCCAACTTAGTCGTGCCCTCCCACATAGTATCATAGGCAACAGTAATCTGATTCTCCTGATATGCGTCTGCCCAAACTACGTATTTCTCAACTATCTGACCAGGATTGTCACGCCATACCACACCGTGCGACGGAGCGATTATGTCAATCGGCAAGTTCAGCTTAGCGATTTCCTCAAGCTTCTTGGTTACGAACGGAGCGAAAGGATTAAGGATATTTGCAAAATACTTCATCGCTTCCTTATCAAGCAGAGCCTGATCCGCAAGGTCATTGAACATCTCCTCAACTGCGAAATGCTGACCGAATGCATCCATCGAGAACAGGATGTTATCACCAGTCATATATGTAGCCATCGAGTCTGGCCAGTGAAGCATCTTCATCTCCACGAATACAAGCTGTTTACCGTTTCCAATATCGAGACTGTCACCAGTCTTTACCACATTGAAGTTCCATCCCTGCTGTCCGTACTGACCCTCAAGGCTCTTTACACATGCCGCAGTGCAGTATAGCGGTGTGTCTGGAATCTCCTTTAGTAGCGCTGGCAGCGAACCTGAGTGATCCTGCTCACCGTGATTAACGATAATCGCATCAATCTTATCTAGCACTCCTTCAGCCCTCAAATTCTCTATAAACTCATCTCTGTGTGGAAGCCATACGGTATCTACCAGAATTGTTTTCTCTTCCTCAATCAAAAATGCATTTTGGCTAGACCCATTCAAAATAGAATACTCATCACCATGGAACCTCTCGAGTTCCCAGTCCATGTATCCAACCCAACTCACGTTACCCTTTACAAGCTTTCTCATAGTAGACTCCTTATAATCATTCTGCTCTTGGTATCAACCATCCATCTGAACTTTATTATATCATTTTTATACGGATTTCTCCGCTTTATGCTTTTCAGGTACATTCTCTTTGTCCTGCTCTTTCTATACCTTTATAGTTTCTTTAAACGCCTTCGCTCTTTCAAATTCCTCATATAAAAGAACCCTATCGAATGAACCGTAATTGCTACGATTGCCGCTGTCGTTATGTGGAGAACTGCCGCGTCATTATGTGCAAGATTATAGCTCGCAACACCTCCGACTAGGAAAATCCATAGCTGAACAACGTAATACTTTGCATCAAAGCTCAGGTGTGGCTTGCTGTACGTATTATTTGCAATAACCGCCCACTGGAACATAAAAATTCCCGCATACATGAAAAGTGTGACAAAATGCACGTTCGCATTGTTCTGACTTATAAAACTCATCGATACGGTAATCATAATCAGCCCGATATAAATCGGGTAATGGCTGTACATGAGGAACATTCCATTCGTATCTGCGTGTTCGTCGATGCTGTGATTGAGCACGCTGAAATAATACATGAATAGGCATGCGACTATCATGAAGTACAGTACTGAACTAAGCGTAAAGGTCTTGAGCGTGAAAAATGGGGCGATTCCCATGATCATCTCACCTAGATTTATAATTGTAAGTAGGGAGATTCTCTCAACGAGGTGCACGAAATTTATATCGATACGCTCAAACCTCCTTCTGAAATAAATAGGCATAAGGAACGTCACGATAATCGTCGCTAGATATATGTAAATGCCTATCGCTATTGGGAAGTGGCTCGCCGCAAGCATACCGAACACTCTCACCCCGGTCACCCCGAGGAAGCCACGGATTGAAATGCGCTCTGCTTTTGTAAGCCCATGACTATAATACTGCGCAAAGTACTGCACGAACAGCACGAACGAGAGTGATGCGATGGTCCAGCACAGGTAGTCAAAGTGGTCGTGCCAATCCTCGACAATCATGCCCGCAAACACCAGCAGAATCATCATCTTAACGAACATTATCGGGAGGTTAAGAAATGAATTTTTTCCATACTGATTCGTGAACGCCGTATGAAGCATCCACGCATCAACTAGCACGAAGGTCGTCATAATGAAGGCGAAGAATGCCCCCCACCCACAACACCACCGTGCAGATAATGAATCAGCTCAGTCGTCTTCGAGATAGCATATACGAACACTAGGTCATAAAATAGCTCGGTAAATTCGACATTTTGTGCTTGATAGTGGATTTAAGCATATTACTCCTTAAAAAACAAAAACCGTATAGCCTGTTTATTAACTATACGGGTATTCCGACGCGCCGTCAATGTGCGGGGACTAGAACATTAGTGTTATCCAAAATATCAATATTGCTAGACGATTCTTTGTACCACTTTATATTTTCCTATTAAATTGCTTTTTTTTAAATTTTTTAAATGATAGTATGAGCTTAGGAATCATTTACATCAATTATTGAAACGGAGGCGTCTCTATGTCATCAAACACTAAACGTCGTTATCGTAAGCCACTTAGCTTTACATTCATATTTGTTGGAATGTTACTTCTTATATTTGCCATCTTGCAGATTGCATCCAAGCCAACAGCAGATAAGGACCGCGTAGTAAACAATAAAGATATTAAAGTTCTAGTGGAAACAGCAGATAATTCTAGATCAGCTATCGTCAAGACTTATGAATTGGATGAATTTTCAAAGCTATCAAAATCAAAGCAGATGAAGATTATAAGTTCAACCTGCGGCAAAGTCGAAGGTGATGCTCCTAATATTTCCCTCAAGAGTAAAGATACTTCACATATCAAGATCCATTTTCAAGATAAGAAGTCTAAGGCGAAAACACATGAGATTGACAGCATAACTCTCTACACAGCAGCAGGTATGCCAGTAAATCCAAAAAAGAGACAAGATATTGGGGTGCTCTACAATTACGACCATAAGACTGATGAACTGAGCATGTATCTGTCAGAATTTATCCCAGCGGATAAGCTGACATTCCGCGATTCAGATAGTACCAAAACGGATGATGATGCTAGTGAAAGCAGTAATGATTCCACTGATGAAGAAGAACTCATCTGGTTCTGTATCTTCGAAATCAAGTACTCTATCGGAAGTAAAAAATATGTGACGTATACTGCGGTTTCGGTCGGGGAATAGGATAGCAAAAAAGCGCCATTCTGAAGTGCACCCCAAAAGTTAGACACAAACTAATTTTTGGAGGTGTACTTTTTATGAGCAAATATTCGTATGAAGAAAAATTAGAAGCTGTTTTAAGAGTTATCGAAGAAGGCATGAGTCACAGAGCTAGTGCAAAAGTCTTAGGGGTTGCTAAAAGTCAAGTGCAAAGATGGGTTAAACGTTATGAGACCTATGGTCCTGAGGGGTTGTCATTGCATAATGGCACATATACTGGCGAGTTCAAACAATATGTAATAGAATATATGCACAGAGAACATCTATCTGCGGATCAAACAGCAGTAATATTTAAAATGCCCACCAACGTTCAGGTTCTGAATTGGGAACGCATATATTATGAGGAGGGTCCAGAAGCTCTGTATATAGACAGGCGTGGACGAAAACCAAAGATGACAAAAGGAACTAGTCCGAAGAAGAAACAACTAAGACCAGAAGTCGAAGAAGACCTCATCAAAGAAGTTCAGAGACTTAGAATGGAAAATGAATACTTAAAAAAATTAAATGCCTTAGTTCAAGAGAGAATAAAGCGAGAGTCAGGGAAAGAGTAATTATCATTGACGAGCTAAGGCATGAATACAGACTGCAAGATATTCTCGCATTCGACGGTATGCCTCGTAGCACATTTTACTACCAGTTAAAACATCTCAATGATGAGGATAAGCATACTGAAGAAAAAGAAGTAATCGCCCAGATTTTTAAGGAAAACAAAGGTCGTTACGGGTATCGCAGAATAACTATGGAAATGCGAAACAGAGGATACTCCATTAACCACAAGACCGTTAGAAAACTTATGCATTCATGTGGTGTTAAGTGCGAAATTAGAAGGCATAAGTATCGCTCCTACAAAGGCAGTGTTGGCAAAGTTGCTCCTAACATATTGAATCGCAATTTTGCAGCAACAAAGCCTAACCAGAAATGGGTAACTGACGTTACAGAGTTCAATGTTCGTGGAGGAAAGGTTTACTTGTCACCTATCCTAGATTTATTCAATGGGGAAATAGTAAGCTATAATATTTAACTTCATCCAGTATTCCATCAAGTAATGGATATGTTAGATAAGGCTTTTGAAAAAATCCCAAATACAAACGAAACAATTCTACATTCAGATCAAGGTTGGCAATATCAAATGAAGAGATACCAACGCATACTTAAAGAACATGGCATAATACAGAGCATGTCTAGAAAGGGAAACTGTCTAGATAATTCTGTCATGGAAAATTTCTTCGGTCTACTTAAGACAGAGATGTTTTACAAACATGAATTCACATCTACGGAACACCTAATTTCCGAGATTGAAACATATATTGACTATTACAACAATAAACGAATTAAGTGCAAGTTAAAAGGACTGAGTCCTGTGCAATACAGGAGTCAGTCCTCTAGAGCTGCTTAATTATACTGTCCAACTTTTGGGGTTCAGTTCATTCTGGCGCTTTTTCTCTCACCCAGAGTATTATTTTGAAAATCAAAATTATATTAAGAACGGTAATAAATAAAACGGTCGCATCTGATAACAACTTTGCATACACATAGTTTTCTACTTCTGGTCTGTCTATAAACATGAGCGTAACAAACAGTCCTGTATCTAAATAGAGTTTATAGCTACCGAAATCCTTTATTCAATATTTATTTGTTAGCATTTGTGCGTTTATTCAATGTTTTTACCGCTCTATCAGTTCGTTTGTTCAATATTCATTAGCAACAGTATGCAATTATCAAATACTTCTTGTTCGCTTCATTATTTACCCCTACGATCTATGGAATTGACACATTTTGAGATACCTGGAAATAATTATGTTAAGTCAATTCTATCAATGACAATAATTAAACAGAAATTGTTATGGTCAGTATCTCGCATTTCAATATAATTTTTTAGATATTTCTATAACCAAAAACGCTATTTAGCGCTTTTATTGTGCTTCTACCCACTCAAGCACCTGATCATACATAAGCTGTAGCGTTTCTCCAGTCTCATTATAAAACTCCATTCTTTTATCGAATCCGTAACAAATAATAGCATCACTAAGCGACAAAAGATATTCATCTACATCATAATGACGTAGCTCTTCGAGTTCAAAAATTGGCCAATCTTTAATATATGGTCTTAAAAATACCCTTACATTAAATGAAACTTTCAAAACGTCATCACTTGCTACATAAAGCCATTCGTTTTCGTTACTTTCTATCTCGTTATCAAAGCACCTTTTTTCATCATTGATAGCATTAAATATCTTCTGTGCATACTTACCTATATCATTATACGTTTTTAACTCACTATTAATCCCATATTGTATAATCAAATCATATACAGCAATCAGATAATTATTCACATCAATATCTTTAACCTGCTTCAATGCAAGAATAGGCCACTCATTCTTATATTCTCCTAAAAAATCTATTTCATCTCTTGTCATCTCTCGTACAATCATAATAATTCTCCGATACTCTCGATTTTATACATTTATAACTTTTCAGTATATCCATATCTATTTTTAAGCAGGAGAGCCATTTTACTATTTTGATTAGTGAATTGCAATATTTTTTTATACCAACATGTGAAATCAAATATTGCTATTTCTAGATAATGCAATTGATACCAAAAATGACATCCGTTTCTGTATCTTTGATATTAAGTATTCTAGTGAACGTAAAAAAAGTGCAAGCTATATAATAGCCACAGTTGATGATTAGTAATATGAAAAAAGCGCCATTCTGGCGCTTCACTTGCAAATTTTAATAATCCCAGTTACATTGTCCACCAGTTTATGAACGAATTTTAAATTTAGCATCATTAATATGAGATAAGAAATACAAAGGATCCAGGGATGATTATTACATCTGCGAAGGTATACGGCCACTCCGAGATTCTACATTATCAAAAATGAACTTCCGTATTGCAGATGATGCTGGACTTCACCATATACGAATACATGATTTCCGACACAGTCATGCATCGCTACTAGCCAATAATGGTGTTAATATTTTAGAAATTAGTCGCCGACTCGGTCACAGCAATATAGAGCAAACTCTTAATACCTATAGCCACTTCTATCCACAGGAGGAAGATAAGGCTTTATCTATTCTCAATAAAATTCGTGTATAATTCGTTTATAAATAAAACAACCATTGATTTTTCAACGGTTCTAGTTATTTTTGGTGGAGGCGGTGGGATTTGAACCCACGTCCAAGAGCATTTCCGAAGGACTTTCTCCGAGCGCAGCTGATACTTTAGAATTCGCTCATGTGGCGTCACGTCAGCAGACTACACAATCACTATCCCGTTGTTCCCTTACGCTACCGGGAGCTCACGCAAGGTTTTCCTGCATAATCGACGCCAGATCCGTTACCTGCAGGTGAATACCGGTTGACGCGCGGTGCTGAACTAAGCAGCTAGTGCGAAATTGTTATTCTGTTTAGCGTTTGAATTTAACCGCCGCTTTTTACGTGGCTCGGCTCCACGGCTCGCTTATCCTTGTTCCACACTCCTGTCGAAACCTGACGCCCCCATAGCTTATACAGATTCCAAGTATGGTATTTGTATTGTATTTATCTGAATTTAGGTTATAAGAGGAGAATCTCCGCAGTTATTAACCGACTACCGCTAACAGTTCGTATCTCGACAGCTAGCTATCGTCTAGCTATCCGCCTAACACCTAAATTCCTAACCAGTATTATTGCTGATCGGTCAGCGCTTTGCTATCTTAATTAGCTAATCATAACCATAATCCTACTACTTGCGAAGGCTATCCTTGATAGCCCTATCCATCTTGCGATTAGCTTCCTTCTTGGCGATGGACTCACGTTTGTCGTAATTCTTCTTGCCTCGGCAGAGACCGATCTCTACTTTGCAGTAACCGGCTTCATTTATATAGACATTGAGAGGAATGAGTGTCAGACCGTCTGTCTTAATCTGACCTGCCAGCTTGAAAATCTCACGCTTATGCATCAGCAGCTTGCGTTCGCGAAG
>ERZ772986.2314-NODE-2314-length-10426-cov-6.015620_pt1 | contig 10426 bp, 19 predicted proteins | sample MGYA00511898_ERZ772986 | MGnify/ENA primary metagenome ERZ772986 (study PRJEB29015, sample SAMEA2737934) | human oral metagenome | biome: human oral; feature: human-associated habitat; material: dental | place: China | collected 2148 ... | reverse complement strand
CGTCAAGGGAGCGGTGCGCTGCGGATTCATTTTTGCGGCGAAGTATGCTATACTTTATCCGTTGCCGCTCCCCCTATACATGGCAATGGAAAGGGGGTGTCGATGTTGTTGACTACCTTTATTCTCTCCATCTTGGCTGGTGTGATCGCCAATTACATTAGCAAACGGTTCGATGAGAGGGAGAACGACGGCGACGAGCCTAGGGATTAAGCCCACCTGCAATACGGGAATAGAAAAGCCCCTCGATGTGCAAGATCGGGGGGCTTTTCGTGCGTCGATTAAGTCATTGACTACCTTTGCCACCCATAGTATAGCATATTCGGTTGTTTGTGTGCAAGTCGTTCCTGTCGCCTACGGGCGGCTATTTTTTACGCCCTTTTCGCGGTTCCATCTTCGGAGACTGACCGCGCCTCTCTTTCGGCAAGCAGTTCGGCGCGGTAGTTGGCAAGCTCGGCTTCGATTTCCTCGTCCGTCAAGGGAGCGGTGCGCTGCTTTTCATCGGCAGTGCGTGGCGGTTCTTCGGCGGGCGGGGCGGCGTCCAAGTGACGCGCTGTTTCCAAGAAGTCGAAGAACGCTCTTGAAATAGAATCGCGTTTTTCGTCACTCATGGATAGGAAGATTTCCATGAGTTTTCTCTGCTCTGCCGACATATTCATCTGTTTTGCGAGGGAATCCACAAGGGATGCTTCGCTCTCGACATACATATTCCCCTCGCCCGTGCGCAGCCAATGCTCAGAGATATTGAATGTTTTACAAATATCGGCAATGACGCGATCAGTGATATTTACGGCACCTGTTTCAATACTGGCTAGATTGGAACGACTTAGGTTTATCGCTTTGCGAAACTCATCCTGAGTAAGTTTCTTTATGTCTTTCCTAAAATACCGAATCCTATCCTTTATTTCCATAAAACCAGTAGCACCTCCTTCTGTTATTTAGTCTAGCATATCCTTTTTAGTCTGTAAAGGACAAAAAATAAACAAAAATCATATTGACACAGACAAAATAAGAATATATAATGTCGGTGAAAGACAAAATATAAAGGTGGTGAAAAACATGACAAAAGAACAATGGACGGAGCTTGCCCGCAAGGTCAAGGCGACGAAGGTCACCGACTTCGAGCTTGGTGTGCTCGCGGGGCTTTCGAGCAAGTACGATTTCCGCGAGTTCGCCGCCAAGCAGGAGAGCAAGGGCGGCGAGGACGAGGACGAGAAGAAGCCCGCGTGATGGCGGGCGTGGAGAGGGGGTGGTGAGATGGATGACTACGGATTGAAGGATTTTATAAAGGAGTGTTATGACTACTGTTGCACGCACTCGTTCAAGGAGATTGCGACGACGGTATGGAGGGGCGGCTATTGGTACTATTCGACACATCCACTTGACTTGGCGGCGTTGGTAATATCTCTGATTGCTCTAGGTGTATCCAGTGCAGGGATTGTAATAGCGATATTATCGCCACAATGAGGGCAACAATGGAGATGATAATCGGCGCATACTTTGTTATACGCCATTCCACAAGTTTTCTGTGTTCTTTCTTTTTCCGCAATCGCCACTCCTCGAGGGCTTTTTGTCCAAGAGGTGTAATACAGATTTTTCCTGTGTAGACGTTATCATCAGCACCATACTCGTTTTGAATGTGATTATAAATTCTTTGGAGATATGAGGTGTTGGGAATTGGAAAGGGGTAATCGTAGTCCATTTGAGATAGTGAATCGATTCGTAGCTTTACGGCGGTTTGTTCTGGGAAAGCTTCAGTAAGAGCAAGCTCGGTTATATTTGAAGAGCCGGCAACTTTTTCAAGAATCGCATAGTCGAAATCGGTCAGTTCGTTCAGGGGAATCACAAAGATCAACTCCTTTCAGGATGATTATAGCACGGCGGGAATGTTTCTACTTCTTTTTGGGAGCGATACGGAACGGAAGCAATGTATTTCAGAAGACGAAACGTCTTTTTGTCCATGAAATCACGTCCTTTCAGAAGGATTATATCACAAGCTATGGGCAGCAGTGAATATGCGCTGCCAAGGACGAGGATGAGAAGAAGCCCGCGTGAAGCGGGCGGGGAGGGGAAGAAGTGGGGCAACTGCAAAAAGAGAATTGGATGCACGAGCGCAAGAAAGAAGCGGAAGAAGCGAAAAGAACGCCTCTGGCGCTTCCTGCCGGCACGGATATTCAATTATTGGAAAACAGATACATCGTGTTATGTACGGCACAGGGGCGAATGTTTCCATCGGAGCAGGCAGCACGTCAGGGAATAGAGATGTTGGTTGAGAGGACAGGATTGGCGAAATCAGATTTTGATGTTATGGCGATGAGCTACCGAATAGATGCACTATAACATCGTGAATTTGATGAAGGATTTCAGTCTTATAGGCGACGAGAAGAAGCCCGCCCGCCCACCATGCAAGTTGTCCGACTCGAACAACGATGCTTTCGGCAGAGATATTCAAGTATGTCAATACGGCGCGGGGAAGGAAGATTAACGTATCAATCCACCAGAGGGGATTGAAAGCGTTCTTCATTCTATCTCTATAAACGCCAAGCGCGAATTGGATGAGGAATGTTGAAGCCTCGACCATTTCGGGATCATTCGATGGGAACTGGTCGATGACGCCCAATTCCACTTGACAGGCTCTTCCATAGCCGAGGTGATGTAAACGGGGGACAACTCGCTCAGATATGCCGGCATGGGCGATCAGCTTGTGCAGGGCGGAACGATCACGGGCGATATTTACAGTTGTATCGCCACGAATCCAAAGAACATATCTTTGATAGATTCTATTCAGTTGCCAAAACGAATAGGCACCGTCAATCAAAAGCAAGATGGGGAGCATCAACAGACAAAGAAGATCCATAGGAACACATCCTTTCAGAAGGATTATATCACAAACGGCGGAATGCGGTGAATATGCGCCGCCAAGGAAGAGGACGAGAAGAAGCCCGCGTGATGGCGGGTGGGGAGGTGAGATGGTGGACGAGTGCAAGCAAGAGGCGCAAGCAACAAAGGGCATTTGTGAGAAGCCTGTCATGAAGGTCACGATCGCGGGGCACACAGCAAAAGACGTGAAGCGGCTTGTTGATGAAATAAGCAGAGAGTATGGACGAAGCCATACTCTCCAGTTTGAAGTGACGTTCTAATTGGCGGGGAGAGGGGTGATGAGATGGAAGTGAAGCTGATAGACAGAACAAAGGATTTGACAGAGCAAATGAAGATGATAGTAAGCATCTTGCAAGAGGAGCATCAATACCATTTGCGGGTTGCGGCAGCTGCTCGGAAAATCAAAAATGGGGTGTGGGCATTTGGAGTCGCGGTCATTGTCTTATGGCTGCTGACGTAATGTTTTATGGAGTTTGCGTTGCAGGATGAATGGCGCAAAAAAATAGAGCAAAGCACCATTAGAGAGTTCTTTTATACATGCTGTCACGCACGAGAACACGTCTTGACAATTTCTTAGTTGTGTAACACTAGAATTTCTTAGGGCGCGTTCCATGCTGGCAGGTGCATATTTGTACGCAATGATGATGGTGTTTGCAGTTTTTATGGTGAGGCAAATCGTTTCATCGAGGATGCCTAAATTATGATGGCGAAAGGGGGGCAATACGGCAAGTTCGTCTCGTGCTTTTTTGCCATGCTCTGTAGATAAATCTAAGAAGTCCATCAACAAAAGGTCAGTTTCCAGAACATGCGTTATATGCGACAGGTCACCATAATAAACATCTATTGTATCTTTCCAATCTTTATAAAAGTAGGAAACAATGCCAACCAGTATGGCAACGAGAGGGGTGATGTAATACTTGAGCATGTCTAAATCTATATTCATCTGATGATACACATCCTTTCGGGATGATTATATCACAAGCGAGGGACGAGAACGAGAAGAAGCCCGCGTGATGGCGGGCTTGAGGGGGGTGAGAGTGTGACAGGTATCAAGGAATTGAAGGAACGTGCAAATGCGGGAGAGGAGATGACAGAAGCCGAATGGCGGCAGATGCTTCGTAAAGCGGAGAACGTGCATAGCTATGTATATGGGAAGTATATGAAGGCGGCGCGGAAAGAGCGGAAGCCCATCAGAGTTTTGTTGGAATGGGTGCGATATGGAAACTATCCGGCGTTCTTGGCAGGTGCGGTGATTGAAAGAATTGTTGCTGTAGTGATAGCGGCAGTTCTTTGAAAGGAAATAGGAAGCTCTATGGCAGCTGCTTGGCTAACCAATAGACAATCGAAGGGGCGATGATATATTTGATGAAGCTTTTGATGAAGCCTTTCCCCGCCTTTAGCAGTTTCTCCCGTCGGTTTTTGATTTTATCGATGGCACTAAATTCGATGAGCCATCTAGTATTATCTGTCACGTCGTAATCGTCGCGCAACGGAACGGGAACAAATTTGCCAATGATGGCATAGTACCACATTTTTGCATCGCGGAGACTGTCTAAGAAAAAATGACGGATTTTGATAGGGAGTTTTTTCAAGATAATCACATCCTTGCACATGGATTATATCACAAACGGCGGAATGCGGTGAATACGCGCCGCCAAGGAAGAGGACGAAGAAAAGCCCGCGTGAAGGCGGGCGGGCGGTGAAAGGGGGTGAGAAAGTGGACGTAAAGAAGACGTATCTTCCGCTTGCCTTCGTGCCAGAGGGAATTAGGAACACTCTGCATGAAGAGGTTTTGATGATGACCGAGATTCGTGATGCGAGACATAATCTTCTCAGTGCTGTAGACGAGGCGGTACAGATGGGGATTGTGCCGTGCGGAAAACTCAAAGCGATCTTTTTTGACCAACTCATTATGGAGAGGGTCAAAGAGTTGGAAAAAGCTGTTCACGATCAGGTCGCGCTCATCAAAGAGCATAACAAGAAAAGCGATATTGAAATCCTGCTGGAATCAGAACAGGCCGACGGAAAGCACGCCGACCTGTTCCGGATGTTTGACCTTAGGTAGCTATGGCAAAAGAGCGTCTGTGCCGCCAAGGATGAGGACGAGAAGAAAAAGCCCGCGTGATGGCGGGCGGGGAGAGGGGGTGAGAAAATGAAGAGTCCGTGGAAGGTTACAAGCAACCCAATCGCAGGGAAGAAGATTTATTCCTGCTATCGTATCAAAGATGAGACTGCCGTCGACCATAGCGGCAACCGCGAGGAATTGGGCAAATGGTACGACACGGAGGAAGAAGCGCGGGCAGCTGCAGATGCGCTAAACAAGGCCAGCGAAGCTTGAATGCGAGAAAAAGCCCGCACCACCGGGCGAAATGCGAGGTCAGTCCGAAATAGAACGGAGGAACATCATGGAGGAAGCTCTTTTGGAAACGACGATCGTCAACGCGATCTTGCGCGTCGGCAGAATCGTCAGCGCGGGCGGCGCACCTGCACGCCCGCCCGATCGACTGCTCAACGTGACGGAAGTCGCAAAGGCATTGGGCATCGGCAAGAACGCGGCAAATGAACTTGTACAGAACGGCATCATTCCGGGAATCAAGCTCAACGGCATGAAGGTGCGGCAGAGAGTGTTGGAGGATTGGCTGGAAGCCATGGAAGGCATGGATCTCTCCGACCCGAAGAATCCTGTGCCATTGGCGATGGGAGGCAAATGACATGGAAGAGCTTTTCGAGAAGGCGAGAGCGAAGCTGGAAGCGGAAGAGACGGAGCACGGCACGCCGCAGGACATGGCGAAGAAGCTCATCTGCGCGTGGCTGCACCACGATCCGCAAGATGCGGCGCCGCGCATATTGGAAGAAGGCAGAAGCGTTGCGAAATGCTACAAGCATATCGGGGAGGAAGCGAGAAAGATCCATCGTTCGATGGTGAACGCAAACCCGGAGACGGAAGTCGTCTGGATGCTTGGCTACTTCGGCATCGAGGAAGAGGCGGCGAAGACTGCCGTCGAGGGCGGCTTGCTGCACGCGATCTTTCAATCCCTCGCCGAAGAATGGAAGCCCTACGGCACGGGCGGGGCGGCTTCCTCTGCCGCTCCCGCGCCGCTGTCGCCCGTGCCGCCCGTGAAGAACCCTGCGCCCGCCTTCATGGGCAGCTTGGAAGACTTCCTATGAAGCTCAAGGGCATGACGGCGGAAGAAATCATCGCGAAATTCCCGCCGCTCGACGAACCCATGCGCCGCGAACTGGAAAAGAAGTACATGCCGAACCGCCTTTTCCTCTTCGACCGCAATGACCTCACGCGAGCATGGTGCAGCAACTGCGGCGAAGAGATGGCGCTGCCGCGCCCGATACGGCGAAGCGCCAAATATATAGACCATTGCCCGCGCTGCGGCGAAATCGTCCATCCGGGCAGAATCTGGGCGAGGGACGGCGTGCGTGACCGCGTGCTTGTCCTTCGCTACGAGAGCATCGAGAGCGAAGAGGGGCTTCTTGGCGCGAGACTCTTCTACTTGGAGCGCGATTGGCGCGGCCTGACGCTTCATCCGTGGGACGCATATACAGAGGCGGCGGTCGACAGCTTCTATCTCTTCCGCTACGGCGAGGGCGGCGTAGAAGTCGCGCCGGAAAGAGGACGGACGCTGAACTTCAACTGGCGGGCGAATCCCATCCGCTACAGCGTGAGGCGAAGCGTGAGTTATGCGCGATATGGCGCCTACATCACGATGGGCGGGCGGCGGACGACAGAAAACTACATCGACTGCGACAGCATCGCCCGCGCTGTCAGCGGCACGCCGTTCCGCTACATCTGGACGGCGGTCGAAAAAGACTTTCCGCGCCGCAGCGAGGGCATTAAGCTCTTCGACTATGCGGCGAAGTATCCCTTCGCGACGGAATGCCTTGCGAAGATGGGAAAGATGCCGCGCCGCATGATGATCGACATCACGGAGAACGGCAGGTCATCGCACAACGCCGTCAACTGGCACGGCGAGACGCTGCGGGAAGTGTTCAAGGCGTCCTTAAGCAAGGCGGACAAGTCATATATCCTGCGCACGGAGAAGAGCGTATCGTTCGCTCACGCTCTGAGCGTATGGCAGAAGCGGCAGAAGCAAGGCATATTCCTCCCGCTGGAAGACTTCATCGACATGGGGCTTTATGAAACGGCAATCCTGGAAGAAATCGAAGCTCTCGTCGATTTCCGCTGCCTCGCGAAGTATCTCAAGAAGCAGGATGTCGCCTTCGGACGGGAAGTGCACATAGATGTAAGGTTGTACCGCGACTATCTCAGGGAATGCGTGCAGCTCGACATGGACATGCAGCAGAAGAGCGTCCTCTTTCCGAAGAACCTCCCTCGCCGGCACGAAAACCTCACGCGGCAGATCAGATTCCGAGAAAGCGAAGAAGAGCGCAAGAAGTTCGCCGCCCGCCGCCCGCTGTGGGAAGCGCAGTATACATACAAGGAAGAAACGTATTCCATCGTGCTTCCGAAAATGCCGCAAGACCTCATCGACGAAGGCAAGGCGTTGAACCATTGCGTGGGAACATATATCAAAAGGGTGGCGGACGGCAAGACGGACATCCTCTTCATCCGCCCGACGAAAGACCTTGAAGCGCATCTGGCGACGATGGAAGTCAAAAACGGCCATATCGTACAAGCGCGAACCAAGAACAACGGAAATCTGCCCAAGGACGTGGAAGCCTTTGTCGAGCGCTTCCGTCGGGCGGTATTGGAACAAGAAGGAAGGAGCAGGAGCGCATGAGCGAAGAACAGGCAAAGGCGCTGGCGGCGACAGAGGAAGAGCGCCTCGTTACGTTGGCGACCGAGATCAACACCATCAAGCAGCAGACGCAGAGCATCATGATGACCGCCTCGATCGAGATCGGGCGGCGCCTCGTCGAAGCGAAAGCCGCCGTCGGGCACGGAGGCTGGGAAGCGTGGCTGAAGGAAAACGTGAACTACAGTCAGCGCACAGCCTCGAACCTCATCAAAGTCTTTCAGGAATACGGCACGGGACAGCAGAAGCTCTTCGGCAAAGAGATAAAATCGCAAGCGCTTGCCGATTTGTCGTACACGCAAGCCGTCGCCCTCTTGGGCATCCGCGATCCCGACGAACGTGCCGACTTCCTCGAGGAGCACGACGTCGCCGCCATGACGACGCGCGAACTGGAACAAGCCATCAAGGAGCGCGACGCCGCGAAGAAAGAAGCCGCCGAAGCGCGGGAAAAGTACAAAGAGCAAGATGAGGAAATTCGTTCGCTCCGAACCGATGGAGAGCGGATGGAACGCGAAAGGCGGGAACTACAGAATCGCAACGGCTACCTGCAGCAGGCCTTGGCGGATTCCAAGTCAGAAGGCAAGGAGAACGAAGAAACCAAGGCGCGGCTCCAAGAAGCGCAGGAGCGCACGGCGAAGCTCGAAGAAGAACTTGCAGCACTGAAAGCCGCGCCCATTGAGACGGCGACCATCGAAGTGGAGAAGATACCCGAGGATGTCGCCGCCGAACTCGCCCGCCTGCGCCAAGAAGCCGAAGAGAGGAGCGCACAAGCGGCGCTGCAAGGAGAAGGTGAAAAGCAGAAAGCCCTCTTCGCCGCCCGCTTCGCTCTCGTGCAGGAAGGATTCAACGAACTCCTGCGCCTCGTGCGCAATATGGACGAAGAAGACCGCGACCGCTACCAGGCCGCCATCAGCAAGCTCCTCGTCGCCATGCAGGAAGCCGTGTAAGGAGGAAAAGAAAATGCTCAAAGAAAAAGAAGTGCGCAAGATGTACCAAGGAAAGCTCAACGAAGCCGTCAAGCGCATGAGTGAAGACGTGACACTGTGGCGGCTTCGCCGATACATGCTGGCGTTCGATAAGCTCTACGCGCTGGGCGAGGTGCTTGAGATCAGCCGAGAGGGGACGGAAGAGGCACTTGCCGAGCAGCTGATGCAGCGTTGGGAAGAAATGCGCTGCAAGCAGAACATCCCTGCATGATGTAGGGATAAAACGAGAGTGATACAACATCTTGTAGGTTGACGAGGAGGCTCTGCCTCCTTGTCCCTCGATAAAACCGTTAATAATTCGCATATTTCGACGAGGAGGACGCGATGCCGTATATCGAGAGGAAGACCTACACGAAAGATCAAGGCGTCATCCGATGGGAGAAATATTATTGCTACCTGTTCCGTCCCGAAGGAATCCCGCTGCAAGAACTTCGCGCGAAGAAGGAAAAGGAATCGCCCGACGACTTGAAGCGCAGGAACGCCAGGCGAAGGGAGAGTAACATCGCCATGCGGATCGCCAACAACTTCAAGGAAGGGGACGCCTACCTGACCATGACCTACGATGCGGAACATCTGCCGAAGGGAGAGGAGCGAAAAGAGCGCGTGGAAAAAGACCTACGGAACCTCCTCGGGCGAATCGGGCGGCGGTACAAGAAGGAAGGGCAGGAATTTCGCTATGTGACGACGCCGGAGAACGTCGCGCCGGGCAAGAAGGGAAGGCCGCATATCCACATCCTGCTCCCCGCGCCGAAGGTCGCGACGACCGACCGCGAGCTTGAACGGCTTTTCGGGAAAATCTGGGGAAAGGGGCGCGTCCACGTCCGGCAGTATGGCGGGGAAATCACCGACGCGGCGAGACTCGCTTCCTACTTCGGCAAAGAAGGCAAATCGGAGGGCGGCGCAAGAATCCGCTTCTCAAGGAATTGCGAAATGCCGAAGCAGCAGAAAAAAATCATCCGCCGCGCAGACTGCTTCTCGCAGGATGTCCGCGTGCCCAAAGGCTATCGCCTCGTCAAGGAACTGACCTATCAGGGATTCACGCGCGACGGCTATCCGTGCCAGACTGTTATGCTGGAAAAGCTGCGGGGAAGGGAAGAGCAGGAAAGCCGCCGCTACACGATGGATGAAGCAGGAGCGCACGAGAAGGAAAGAAGGAGAAAAACGAATGAACCATTGGACAGGCAGCGGGCGGCTGGCAAAAGACCCGGAACTTCGCTACACGCAAAGCGGCAAGGCCGTGACGCAATTCACGCTCGCCGTCGAACGAAAGCGGGCGGCGAGCGGCAATGCTGAGACGGATTTCTTGCCGTGCATCGCCTGGGAAAAGCTCGCCGAGACCATCGCCGAATACTGCACGAAGGGCGTGAAGCTCATGGTCGAGGGGCGCGTGCAGGTCAGGAGCTACGAGGCGAAGGACAAGACGCGCCGCTATGTGACGGAAATCATCGTGACAGGCATGGAATTCTGCGAGAGCAGGAAGTCGCAGGAAGAACGGGCGGAACGTGCAGATATGCAGGAAGCGCCGAAATCGCAAGAGCCGCAGCAGCACAACCTTTTCAGTGGCGCGAAAGCGGTGCGCGATGAAGAAATACCGTTTTAGACAAAAGGGGAGATGCAGCATGGCGAGGCGCGAATGGAATTCGCCGAAGAGAATCTATGCGGCGTACCGTGGCGATGCATACATTGGCGAAGGGACGATTGCGGAAATCGCCAAAATGGAGGGCGTGAGCTACGCTACGGCGAGATGGGGAATATATCCGACCGCACGGAAGCGCGATGCGATGAGGAAGGGAA
>ERZ772986.2311-NODE-2311-length-10428-cov-3.188277_pt1 | contig 10428 bp, 12 predicted proteins | sample MGYA00511898_ERZ772986 | MGnify/ENA primary metagenome ERZ772986 (study PRJEB29015, sample SAMEA2737934) | human oral metagenome | biome: human oral; feature: human-associated habitat; material: dental | place: China | collected 2148 ... | reverse complement strand
CATCGTCTCAACGCAATAGGAAAGAACTTTCGTGCCCGAATTCAGCGAGATGATGCGCCGCAGCCCAACAATCAAGGAGTTCTATCTTAAGTGGGAGGGGCTGCGGGGTTTCGGTGCGATTGACATCATGAACGTCCCGAAGGAGCTGGAGATACGTTTCACCTCACCACACCTGCCTGAAGAAGTATCGTTACGCTTGACCGCCTGCGGCTGTACGTTTGCGCACGCGGACGGTAAGCTTTCTGGTCCATGGTGATGTAAATCCAACCCAACGTGGCGAGAATTACGCTCGAATCTCTGTTCATGGTGCAACGCCAGAATCGTCAATTCTTGTGTATAGCGAGTATCCGGTAGGTTCCCGGGGACTCATGGATGTAAAGCAGTGGGATGCTGGTTGAACGCAGCGATAACTGTATTGCGTTTCAATGCAACTCATGGAAGCCTGCCGATAGGAGGGCTTTTGCTGACCTGCAGGGAACCATCACCCCGCTGCGCTGAGCAAACCAACAAGCATGCCAAGCAAGAAGGAACAACGCCATGGAAAGCCACTACATCGGTTTCGCTGGTATACGCGGCAGTACAATGTCGTGGCGTGATCTGCAATGGGGGCTTGAGCAGGGGCTGATCAATCATGAGGACGTTGTTCGTTTTTCGGACTCCACTCTAGATGCCTCAGATGCGCTCGCCGACCAGCTGCATCTCAATCTCTCAACTTGCTACAGCGATGACACGTGGGCCATAGAGGATGCCCTCAATGCATTAGTCAGCGCCCATAACGCAAGCGTAGACATTTCACTATGGCAGTACCTTGTCCTCCGTCACGTCTACATCAACAGGGATTCCTACCAAGATCCCTTAGACGAGGTCGCCTCGATTTACGCTGATTTTGGCTTCGATGAAGAAGTGGAAAAGTTCGTGTACTACATGCCCCCTAGTGGTTGCAACCCATCTCGCCACACCTACGAGGAGAATATCGCGAGACTATACGCTAACTGGGAGTTATATCTTCGCACTAACCGCGACAAATACTTCCACCACTAAGTCAGCAAACGTTAGCCCAGCCCCCACGCCTTGGTTTCTTGTTCTTGGGCGTGGGTGGCGGCGATCACGTCGGCGCGGGCGCGGGCGACGCGGGAGCGTATGGTGCCGATGCGTACACCTGTGATTTTGGCGGCTTCTTCGTAGGTGTATCCGAGTATTTGGGTGAGTATGAGGGCTTCGCGGCGTTCGGGAGGAAGGGCGTCGATAAGCAGGCGCGCGTCCACCCATTCGGTCCAGGTGCTGGAGGAGGGGGTGCGTGCTTCGATGGCTTCCGGCTGGGTGGATGCTTTGCGGGGGCGCGCCATGTCGTGGCGGATGTTGTCTACCCAGACGCGGCGGGCGAGGGAGAGGATCCAGGTGCGTGCTGAGCTGCGGGCGGCGAAGCGGGGGAGCGCGCTCATGACGCGGAGGTAGGTTTCCTGGGTGAGGTCGTCGGCGATGTCTTGTCCGCCGAGGTGGGCGAGGAGGCGCCACACGTCTTTTTGGGTGGCTTGGATGAAGTCGGTGAGGGCAGCGCGGTCGCCTTGCCCTGCTTTGAGGGCGAGTGCGGTGACGGCGTCATCGGCCGATTCGTGCGCTGCGTGGGGGTTCATACAAGGAAGAATACCAGGTTACGCGCGGGGTGCGGCGATGCCACATACGTCGATAGGCCGACATGATAAATAGAATCTACCTAATGAAGGCTCACCTTGGTTGCGCTCTACCCTATTAATGTATAACCTATGGATAAGCCCGAATTGATAAGACTCTCCCACTAGTGGAAGGATTCGTAACCCATGCCCCACACTCCACCCAACAGCAGCCAGTCCTCCGCCGCCGACCCCATCGTTTCCGCCGGACGTTGCCCCGTCGCCCACGGAGCAGCCGCCAGTGCATCCACCAACCTCAACGGCGCGCCCACCCCCAGCGAGAATCACTCCGTTACCCAAGGCCAGCAGGGCGGAATATCTCTGCACGATATTCACTTGATTGAAAAGCTTGCCCACTTTAACCGCGAGCGCATCCCGGAGCGTGTGGTGCACGCGAAAGGTTCCGGCGCTTTCGGCGAGCTGGTCGTCACCGAGGACGTGTCCGCCTACACTTGTGCAGCCTTGTTCCAGCCCGGCACCGTCACCCCGCTGCTGCTGCGTTTCTCCACTGTTGCTGGTGAGCAGGGCTCCCCGGACACGTGGCGCGATGTGCGTGGTTTTTCCCTGAAGTTTTACACCTCGGAGGGCAATTACGACATTGTGGGTAACAACACCCCGGTGTTTTTCCTCCGCGACGGCATTAAGTTCCCGGACTTCATTCATTCCCAGAAGCGCATGCCGGGTTCCGGTCTGCGCGACGCCAACATGCAGTGGGATTTCTGGACCCGCACCCCGGAGTCGGCACACCAGGTGACCTATGTGATGGGTGACCGCGGCATTCCAAAGAGCTTCCGTCACATGGATGGTTTCGGTTCTCACACCTATCAGTGGATTAACGAGGCCGGTGAGCGTTTCTGGGTGAAGTACCACTTCAAGACCCGCCAGGGCTGGGAATTCTACACCGACGAAGAAGCCGCACGGGTCGCGGGTGAGAATGCCGATTCCTCCCGCAGCGATCTGTACGATGCTATTGCGCGCGGCGATTTCCCCACTTGGGACGTGAAAGTGCAGATCATGCCCGTTGATGAGGCCGCAAGCTACCGTTGGAACCCCTTTGATCTGACAAAGACCTGGTCCCAGAAGGATTACCCACTCATTCCGGTGGGGCATTTCACCCTGAACCGCAACCCGGAGAACTTCTTTGCCCAGATTGAACAGGCCGCGTTCGCTCCGTCGAACCTGGTGCGCGGCATTGGTTTCTCCCCGGATAAGATGCTGCTGGCCCGCGTGTTTGCATACGCCGATGCGCACCGCTACCGCGTGGGTGCCAACTCGGATCAGCTTCCGGTGAACCGCCCGGTCTGCCCGGTGAATTCCTACAGTCACGACGGCCCCATGACCTACCAGTTCCAGGGTCCTGACCAGCCGGTGTATTCCCCGAACGGCTACGGGCGGCCCGCAGGTTTCCAGGATTCCGGCACCAGCTCGGACGTCGATACGAACCTTGGGTCTGCAGGCAACCTGGGGTTGTGGGCGGACACCCACGGTAGTGAGTTCGTCCGTGATGCTTACGTAAAGCACCCCGACGATGACGACTTCATGCAGGCCGGCATCCTGGTGCGGGAAGTGCTTGACGACGCCGCGCGCGAACGGCTTGCAGGCAATATCAGCCGTGCGATGAACGGCGTCACCCCCGAGGTGGAGCAGCGGGTGTACGAGTACTGGACCAACGTTGATCCGTGGTTGGGTAACCGTGTGCGCGAGCTGTTCACCAGCGCCTAAGCCCTTTACTGCAGCCCTTTACTGCGTGAAATTGTAGTAGTCACCGAACTCACCAAATGCGGCAAACCCCAAGCGATGAAGATTCTCCTGGGGTGTGCTGGTGAGTTCGGTTTTTTCTATGTCATTGTGCAGGTAGGTAACGTATTCTTCATCGCTCATGGCATCAAAATCGGGGAAGAAAAATTCGTCTTCCTCGTCGGTGGGAGCCTGCTTCGGGGATTCAGTAAAAATGCGGATCAGGCGCTCTTCTGCCGCAGCATCCACGCGAGTAACCTCTGCATGGTCGCGCCTTAATTGCTGTTTGAGATTGCTAGTAAGCATCTGGGCCACGTCCACGGATTCCAACAACACATGCGTGCAGCCCTCCAATGTGGGCTGGGTTATCACAGTGGTGACCTGCTGAATCATGTTTTCCAATTCTTCAGTCTCCACAAGCGAATGCTGATTATTCAGCTCCACGCAGCGGTCCAGGAATGCCAGAACCTTCTGCTTGCCCTCCGCATAATCCCCGATAATGGCCAACGCATCCTCGTCCTTAAAAGTGCGGCTGGGCACGAGCTGCGGGTTGTGGCTGCACAGCAGCTGAAACAACAGTGGGATCTCGTAGGGATTCACCGCAATGCAGCGATGCTCCAGTTTGTCGCCTGTGGGCGTGACCGCGTAAAGCTCCACAGTATTGGACATTGCCTGCTCCATAGGTGGTAGAAGAATTGGTACAGTGTGCATGCTACCCTGCGAAGCAGACACGGCAGGAACGTCGTGATCTACAATAGTGTGGACTGTCTCACAGATGAAAGGACACTGACCATGGCAGAAACCCTGTACACCGCAACCGTCACCTCCACCGGTGGGGGCCGCGACGGCCGCGTCGAATCCAAGGCTGGCGACCTCGCCCTTGATGTTCGCCCGCCGAAGGAACTCGGTGGTGCAGGCGGTGCCGCCAACCCCGAGCTGCTGTTCGCCGCCACCTGGGCGTCCTGCTTCAACGGTGCGCTCCAGCTCATCATGAAGAACGCGGGTGTTGACGTCGCTCACCACCAGCCCACCGTGACCGCCGATGTGTCCCTGAACCGCGACCCCAGCGACGAGGGTTTCCGCCTCAGCGGCACCATCACCGTTGCGTTTGCCAACCAGGACGAGCTGTCTAACGCCGCCGAGCTGGTGGAGAAGGCCCACGCCTTCTGCCCCTACTCCAAAGCCGTGCGCGGTGAATTCGACGCAGACGTTGCGCTTGGGTAACTTTTACTAGGAACCCATTACCCCAAACCAGCCCACTGGGGAGATGGCCCGCGCCCGCATAACCCACCCCATCATGCGAGGCGCACGGTCGTCTACCTTGTTGCGTGCTGGTGATTGTCGTTTTATGGCCTATTTGTGCTGTTACTGCGAGGTCACCGCATGCACCGGCCACCACGCGGACTTCAAGGAGATAGGCATGTTTACAGAAACAATCCTCACCACAGCACAACCAACACGGAACATTCTTGCGGCGCTCACCAGCGCACTGGGGGATTACATTGTCTACGAACAAGGCGAGGTCACCTTCATTGTGGCCCAGCCTGTCTGGGAATTCACCCTGCACGGCGGGCACGACACCCCATGGGATGCGGTGCGCGATGCCATTCAGGGCACCGACTACGCCCACGACCAGGCCATCTATGGGTGGGTGGGGTTTGAACTCGCCTCCGGTGGGGCAGCGGGGCAGGAAATAGCACACTTCCTTATCCCTGGTATTGAAATCCGCATCGCAGGCGAGAACGTCACCATCCGCACTAGCGACGATGTTGCCCCAGACGTGGTGGCCCAACTCCGCAGCATCATCGAATCGGCTGACCCCTACCAGCCCGAACCCCCACGAGGGGCCAATGTTCGCGCACTGGATCAGCGCTACCTTGATGCTGTCGCAGCAGCTGTGGCGGAGATTCAGGCCGGTGTCCTGCAAAAAGTCATTCTCTCCCGCGTGGTTGACCTCCCCTTTACCGTGAACATGCTGGACACCTACCTGCATGGCAGGGCAGCCAACACCCCGGCGCGCTCCTTCCTGTTCTCGCTGGGCGACTGGCAGGCGGCTGGATTCAGCCCGGAAACAGTGGTGGAGGTGAATTCCCGCGGCGAGGTGTCCACCCAGCCACTCGCGGGGACTAGGGCGTTGACCGGGGACGCGGTGGAAGATGAGATTCTGCGCAGTGAGTTGTTGGCCGACCCGAAGGAAATATTCGAGCATGCTGCATCGGTGAAGCTTGCTTGTGAGGAACTGAGCATGGTTGCTGACGCGAACGGTCCGTGGGTGTCTGAGTTTATGGAGATCAAACCTCGCGGTAGTGTGCAGCACCTAGGTTCGCGGGTGAACTGCCACCTGGCGGAGGGGAAGAACGCGTGGGATGCGCTGGCGGTGTTGTTCCCGGCGATTACCGCCTCGGGAATCCCGAAGGCCCCGGCCTACGAGTTGATCAGAAAGCATGAAACCGCACCCCGCATGCTGTATTCGGGTGCTGTGTTGCGCGCCGACAGCGATGGTTCCCTTGACGCTGCGCTGGTACTGCGCACCGTGTACCAGCATGCGGGGAAAGCATGGCTGCGCGCTGGCGCTGGCATTGTGCTGGGGTCCACGCCCGCCAGAGAGCATGAGGAAACATGCGAGAAGCTCAGCAGTGTGGCACCGTACGTGGTTTCCCAGGACTAGAACTCACACTAAGCGTCAGCAGCCTCGGCGCGTTCCCGCGCGGTCTCCTGCAGTGAGCGCCCCATGTAGAACCCGGACACGGAGGCCACGATCAGCAGTCCCAGGATTGCTAGTACGGCGCGGATGAGGCTGTTGGGGGTGATGCCGTCGGCGGCGTCGTACACTACTTTCGCGATGATGAGCAGGGGAGCGGCGACACCCGTGGTGGGGCCCATGAGGTTTGCGCGGGTTACGGCGTCGGGGGCGCGCCACAGGGCAATCACGGTCGCCACGATCAGGAGGGTGGCCACCACCACCAGCGCGGTTGCAATGACAGCGGCAATACTCATCAGCGGCGTCCTTTCGACAGGATGCGTGCCATAGACACTGTGCTGAGCAGGCCAAGCAGCGCGCCTAGCACAGTGATTTCGTAGGCTATGGAGGAGTCATTCAACAGCGTCCACACCAGGTAGGTGGCGATCATGCAGTAGAAAATCATGTCCGCCAGTACCGCCCGGCTGGGCACATCCTTGGTTCGCACCATCAGCAGCAGCGTGGCCAGCAGGGATACCCCAATGACGGCGATGCACGCCCACAGAACCATAGTCATTTACGCAACCTCCTTGACGTGTGGCGCGAGGCGTTCCTCCATGTCCGCAAGCCCCGCGATAACCTCGTCCGGGTCCGCCCCGTACACAGCATGGACCAACAAAACCCGTGGGCAGCCAGACTCGTCCACGTCTTTAAACCCCAACGACAACGTGCCCGGGGTCATGGTGATGGAGGTGGAAAACGCCGCTAACTCCCAGTCGGAGCGCACACGCAGGGGGTACTCCACCACCGCAGGGTGCATTTGGGATCGCACCCTGATCACATCGAAGACAATGACAAACGCGCCCACGATCACCTGGCCGATCAGCCAGGTTGAGTACCGTACGCCATGAATAATCCGGTTCATTTCACCACTCCAATTGCAGCGTTCACGTCACCTAGGATGGCGTGCTGATACCCGGACACATCAAGCAGGCCGGAGGCGGCGGTCATCGCGGCGTCGATAAGCGCGCCACCAGCGATAAACATGCCCACGGACACTACAATCAATGCCGCGCCGGGTGCGAGTTTGGTCAATGGCACGTACAGGCCGTCGGGAAGCTGGACGTTGCCGCCCCAGAACACTTCCCTCCACAGGCGGATCATGGACAGCAGCGCACCGAAGCTCGCCACAATAATCACGGCAATGACTAGCCAGGCGTGCCAATCCCCGGCGCGTGCGATTTCCGTGACCACGAGCACCTTGCCCCACAGGCCAGAAAACGGGGGGAATCCCACGATGGAGAATGCACCCATGGCGAACACGGCGGCCACCAGGGGGTCGCGGCGGGCCAACCCGTCCAGTCGAGAAAGCAGGTCCGTGCCGTAGGTTTCCTCAATGGCACCTGCGGTGAGTACCAGCGACCCCACGGTGATCATGTGGTGCACCATGTACACAATGCCGGCGGCGACGGCGCGTGTGGGATCGTCGGCACTGAACGCCAGCATCACCACGATGTACGGCATGCCGGTGACCATCTGGTAGGCAATAATGCGTCGCATGGCGTGCTCCGCAAGCCCTGCGAAACTACCCACCAGCATGGAGACTACGCAGAAGATGATAATCGTCCACGCCCAGCGCTGATCCAGGTCAAACACCACCACATAGATGCGGTACAGGGCGTACACCGCCACTTTGGTGTGCAGCCCAGAGAACAAACCCATCACCGCAGCTGAGGTTCCCGGATAGGTGCGCGGCAGCCACGTATGCACGGGGAATAGGCCCGACTTCACCGACAGCGCCAGCACCACCAGGCCCATCGCCACCGTCAGCGGTCCGTTGCCTTTGGCTGCGCCCGCGAGCGCGGCCAGGTTCACCGTACCGATCACGCCATACACTATGGACACGCCGATCAGCAGCACCGTTGACGTCAGCAGGTTCACCAGCACAAACATGCGGCCACCGGCCAGGCGGGACCACGACCCGGTCATGGTGATCAGGCCGTAGGACGGCAGCAGCATCACCTCAATGAACACAAACAGGTTAAACAAATCCGCTGTCAGCAGCGCGCCGTACACGCCACCCAACAGCATCAGCGTCAGCGCCGGGTAGAAACGCGCCCGGGTTTCGCCCACCACCAGCGCAAACCAGTTGGAGGCGAACGCCACTATCGACGCCGCGACAATCATCACCGCACTCAGCGCATCTGCAGCGAAAGGAATGGCCACTCCGCCGGTGAACAACCCCACGCTGTGGGCGATGGTTCCGTGCTGCGCGGTGGTGGCAAACAACCATACCCCGGCAACAGTTCCGAGAGCTGGAATGACGAGTGCCAGGGCGTCGCGAAGCACCCGCCACGGGGACACCACAGCCAGCGCCGCGCCCGCCAAACCGCTGGCCATGAACAAAGGCAGCATCACACCGCTCATCGCTGCTCCTCCTTAGCTACCGCCGACTCTGACACCGAGGCGGTACGGCCGCGGGTCTCCAGTGGCGACTCTTCCTCCGGGTCCTCCACCGTGCGTGTATCGTCGGAACGACCCAGCGCCGCCAGCGTCAACATAAACGCCGTCGTGGCCATTGTGATCACAATGGCCGTCAACACAAACGCCTGCGGCAACGGGTCAGCCGCATCGGACAGGGACGTGCGCTCCGCAAACGGCTCGCTACGCCACGCGCCGATGCCCGTGGCCAGGATCAGCAAGTTTGTGGCGTGGCTGACCAAACCCATGCCAAACACAATGCGCACCATGCCGCGCTGCAGGATCATGTACACCCCGCCCGCAACCAACACGGCGATAGTCACAGCAATAATCATGAGGAAACACCAGCCTCGGAAGTGTCAGAAGCATCAACCTGCGGCGTCTGGGGGAGAGGATGATTGCTGCCGCGGGTAAACGGGAGGAGATCACGGTCCGCGCCGGGGCGTTGTGGTCCACCCAGGGCGTTAATTGCCAGGGTGAGCATGCCCAGCACGGCGAGGAACACACCCAGGTCAAAGATCATGGAGGTGGTCACGTGTTGGTGCAGGATATGCCCGTGAATGGGGTAGAGGAACGACCCATGCGTCAGCCCCAGCACGCCCGCGAATAGGGCCGTGAGCATGCCGAACCCAGTCAGGTAGAAGGGTGTATTCTGCTTGACGATCGGCCCGTCCGACCCCTTGGACAAATACCGCGCCACCACGGCGGCACAGGCCACCAGCGCCGCAATGAAACCACCGCCAGGATCGTTGTGCCCACGCATGAAGATCACAAACGCCAGCACACTCAGCACCGGTACCAGCGCGCGGCACAGCATGCGCATGGGGATCGAATTCACCTCAGGCAGTGCGAACGGCGTGGGGTGGGTGCCTTTGAGGAAGGGGTGCCGGGGAATCGATCCGACCACCGCTGCAATGACCACACCAGCCATACCCAGCACCGAAAGTTCGCCCATGGTATCCAGTGCACGGAACTCCACAAGAATTGTGTTCACCACGTTTGCGCCGCCCGAAATGCCCGGCGCTTCCCGCAGGTACCACATCGCAATCTCTGGGCGTTCGTGCCTGCCCAACAGCGCCCACACGCCCAAGAAGGTGGCCACACCAGCGGCGATGGCCATAATCCCGGCGCGCGCGCTACGCGGCCTGGACGTGCGGTGGAACAACTCGGGTTGTTGCCGCAGCACAAACATGATGATCACCACCACCAGCAGCTCCACCAGGAACTGCGTGAGCGCCACGTCTGGGGCACCCAGCATCAGGATCTGCAACGTCACACCCACGCCGGTGGTGCCCAGCATCACAGCTGCGGTGAGGCGCGAGTGCGTGGTGATGAGCGTGATCACCGACACCACCACGATTGCCAGCGGCAGTAGGTCCATGGGACGGTCAATGCCGTCCACACGCGGTTGCATGGGCACGCCATCTACGCCGGGGAACATGGTGGTTCCGGCCGCGAGCAGCACAATCATGAGGATCGGATAGGTCAGGTGCGGGGTCGGGCTGTAGGAATCTGCCATGCGCGCCACAAAACGACCCCAGCGAGCCATGCCCAACAGCAGCCCCTGCAACGCCTTGTTTCCGTTGAACGGGAGGAAGTGGCGGGCGTCGGCAAGCGCAAACACCACCTGACGTTTCCACACCACAACGGCCCCGGCGGCGAGGACACCGAGGGAAATCAGCAGCGGCGTGCTCACCCCGTGCCACAATCCCAGGTGCACATGCGTATCGACGGCCGCCCCTACCGGAGCGTCCAGCACACCCACCATGAAGGCCAGCGGCACCGACATCAACCCGGGCAGAGCGGCGGGAAGCCACAGCAATAAGGGGGCTTCCTTGACCTGCGACATGTCGCGGGGGC
>ERZ772986.2310-NODE-2310-length-10430-cov-3.552193_pt1 | contig 10430 bp, 9 predicted proteins | sample MGYA00511898_ERZ772986 | MGnify/ENA primary metagenome ERZ772986 (study PRJEB29015, sample SAMEA2737934) | human oral metagenome | biome: human oral; feature: human-associated habitat; material: dental | place: China | collected 2148 ... | reverse complement strand
TGTTGACGATGATCGCCGGGGCGTCGAGGTCGAGCAGGCGCTTGAGGCGGTTGTTGCGGTTGATGACGCGACGGTAGAGGTCGTTGAGGTCGGACGCGGCGAAGCGGCCGCCGTCCAGCTGGACCATGGGGCGCAGGTCGGGCGGGATGACGGGGACGACGTCGAGGATCATGTTGGCCGGGTCGTTGCCGCCCTTGAGGAAGGAGTCGACGATCTCGAGGCGCTTGACGGCGCGCTCCTTCTTCTGCTTCTGGGACTCGTCGGAGGCGACGATGGCGCGCAGCTCTTCGGCCTCCTTGCCCAGGTCGATGCCATGCAGCAGGTCGCGCACGGCCTCCGCTCCCATGCCGCCCTTGAAGTAGATGGAGTAGTAGCGCTTCATCTCGGTGAAGAGAGCCTCGTCGGAGATGAGCTCGCGCTTCTCGAGCTGCATGAACCTGTCGAACGCGTCACGGCGGAGCTGCTTCTCCTCCTCGTACTCCTCCTGGAGGTCGGCCACGCCGGCACGGATCTCGTCGGCGGAGAGGGGCTCGATGTCACCGAACTCGTCACCGTCGGACTCGCCCTGGGCCCTGAGGCGCTCGATCTCGTCATCGCGCTCGGCGTCGAGCTCCTCGAGGTCGGCGGCCAGCTCCTCCTTGAGGTCGTCGGCGTCGGCCTCGCGAGCCTCGCCGTCCACGTCGGTGATGACGTAGGAGGCGAAGTAGAGGACCTTCTCGAGATCCTTGCTCTTCATGTCGAGCAGACGGGCCAGGGGGAAGGTGGCCGGGCTCTTGAAGTACCAGATATGGGAGACGGGCGCGGCAAGCTCGATGTGGCCCATGCGGTCGCGGCGGACCTTGGCGCTCGTCACCTCGACGCCGCAGCGCTCGCAGACGATGCCCTTGAAGCGGATGCCCTTGTACTTGCCGCAGGCGCACTCCCAGTCCTTGACGGGGCCGAAGATCTTCTCGCAGAAGAGGCCGTCCTTCTCGGGCTTGAGGGTGCGGTAGTTGATGGTCTCGGGCTTCTTGACCTCACCGTGGGACCAGCTGCGAATCTCGTCGGCGGAGGCGAGCGAGATCTTTATAGCGTCGAAATCGGTGGTATCGAAATCTGCCACGTTCGCTACTCCTTATCGTTGGTGGTGTCACCGGCCAGGACTGCCTCGTCCTCGCCGAGATCGGCGACGAAGCCACCGATCAGGTCGTCAGCACTCTCTGCCCCGGCGAACACTTCCACGGCGCTCGCGTCTGCGGCCTCGTCGGAGTCCCTCTCGACAGGCTCCTCCGGCTTGTATGCGATCGGTGCGATGTCGAGGGCCAGGGAGCGGATCTCCTTGACGAGGACCTTGAAGGACTCGGGGATGCCCGGCTCGGGCACGTTCTCGCCCTTCACGATGGCCTCGTAGGTCTTCACGCGACCGTTGGTGTCGTCGGACTTGACGGTCATGATCTCGTGAAGCACGTTGGACGCGCCATACGCGTAGAGGGCCCAGACCTCCATCTCGCCGAAGCGCTGGCCGCCGAACTGCGCCTTGCCGCCCAGCGGCTGCTGGGTGACGAGGGAGTACGGGCCGGTCGAGCGGGCGTGGATCTTGTCGTCGACCATGTGGCCGAGCTTCAGGATGTAGGAGGTGCCCACGGTGATGGGGCTCTTGAACGCCTCGCCCGTGCGACCGTCGTAGAGCGTGGTCTTGCCCTTGTCGTTGAGCTGCGGCACGAACTCCTGGCGCATGTGCCTGCCATAGGTGCGCAGGGCCTTGTTCATGAGGTTGACGTTGGTGCGGCGCAGGGCCTCGGCGACCTCGGTGTCGGTGGCGCCGTCCAGGACCGGGGTCGAGACGTACATCGGGCCGTCGACGATCTCGTCGGACTCGGCGGAGTCGATGTCGTAGCCGTGGCTTGCGGCCCAGCCCAGGTGGCACTCGAGCAACTGGCCCACGTTCATACGGGATGGGACGCCCAGGGGGTCGAGAAGGACGTCGACGGGAGTGCCGTCAACCATGTAGGGCATGTCCTCGACGGGCAGGACGTTGCAGACGACGCCCTTGTTGCCGTGACGACCGGCGATCTTGTCGCCTTGCTGGATCTTGCGACGCTGGGCCACGAAGACGCGGACGAGCTCGTTGACTCCGGGCGGGAGGTCATCCCCTGCCTCGCGGCTGAAGCGCACCACGTCAACGACGCGTCCATAGGCGCCGTGCGGCATCTTGAGCGAGGTGTCGCGGACGTCGTGGGCCTTGGCGCCGAAGATGGCGCGCAGCAGGCGCTCCTCGGCGGTCAGCGCCGTCTCGCCCTTGGGCGTGACCTTGCCGACCAGGATGTCACCGGGGCCGACCTCGGCGCCGATGCGGATGATGCCGTCGTCGTCGAGGTCGGCGAGCATCTCCTCGGACTGGTTGGGGACCTCGCGGGTGATCTCCTCGGGGCCGAGCTTGGTGTCGCGGGCATCGATCTCGTGACGGGAGATGTTGACGGAGGTCAGCAGGTCGTCACGGACGACGCGCTCCGAGACGATGATGCCGTCCTCGTAGTTGTAGCCCTCCCAGGGCATGTACGCGACATTGAGGTTGGCACCCAGGGCGAGCTCGCCGCCGTCGACGGAGGTGCCGTCGGTCAGGGGGTCGCCGGCCTCGACCTTCTGCCCCACGTGCACGACGGGGCGGTGGTTGATGCAGGTGCTCTGGTTGGAGCGCTCGTACTTGGGGAGGTCATAGCGCTCGGGGCCCCTCTCGCCATCCACGACGATGTGCGCGGCATCGACCTCGACGACGGTGCCGGCGTGCGCGGCGCAGATGAGCTCGCCGGAGTCCTGGGCGGCTGCGTACTCAAGGCCGGTGCCGACGTAGGGGGCGTGGGCCTTGATCAGGGGCACGGCCTGGCGCTGCATGTTGGCGCCCATGAGGGCGCGGTTCGCGTCGTCGTGCTCGAGGAACGGGATGAGGTTGGCCGCGACGGAGAGCAGCTGGCGGGGCGAGACGTCCATGTAGTCGACGGTCTCGACCGCAACCTCGGCGGGGGCGCCGAAGGACCCGTCGTAGTTGCGCGTGCGCGCGACGATGGCGTCGGGATTGTAGATGCTGCCGTGGGAGTCGACGGCCACGAACCTGCCCGTCTTGGGATCGACGGGGACGTTCGCGGGGGCGATGACGTGGTTCTCCTCCTCGTCTGCCGTCATCCAGTCGACGTCGCTGGTGACGACGCCGTCCACGACGCGACGATACGGCGACTCGATGAAGCCGTACTCGTTGACGTGCGCGTAGAGGGCGAGCGAGCCGATCAGGCCGATGTTGGGCCCCTCGGGGGTCTCGATCGGGCACATGCGACCGTAGTGCGAGTTGTGGACGTCGCGCACCGCGGTCGGGACGTTGGTGCGACGGCTGGAGCCGCTCTTGTGACCCGCAAGGCCACCCGGGCCGAGGGCAGAGAGGCGGCGCTTGTGCGTGAGGCCCGCCAGCGGGTTGGACTGGTCCATGAACTGCGACAGCTGGGAGGAGCCGTAGAACTCCTTGACGGCGGCCACGATCGGTCGGATGTTGATCAGGGACTGCGGCGTGATGTCGTCCACGTCCTGGGAGGCCATGCGCTCGCGGATGACGCGCTCCATGCGGCTCATGCCGATGCGGAACTGGTTCTGCACCAGCTCGCCGACCGTGCGCACGCGACGGTTGCCAAAGTGGTCGATGTCATCGAGCTTCTTGGCCTGGTCGCCTCCATGCAGGGCGAGGAGGTAGCGCAGGGCGGAGACGATGTCCTCGTCGGTCAGGACCTTCTGCGTCGCCTCGAGCTCAAGGCCGAGCTTCTTGTTGATCTTGTAGCGGCCGACACGCGCAAGGTCGTAGCGCTGGCTGTTGAAGTAGAGGCCGTCGAGCAGCGAGCGCGCGGAGTCCACGGTGGGGGGCTCGCCGGGGCGCTGGCGACGGTAGATCTCGATGAGGGCGTCCTCGCGGGTGGTGGCGATGTCGCGCTCGAGCGTGGCGCGGACGACGTCGGAGTCGCCGAGGAGGCTCATGATCTCGTCGTCGCTCTCGGCGATGCCCAGGGCGCGCAGCAGCAGGGTCGCGCTCTGACGACGCTTGCGGTCGATGGAGACGACCAGGTGACCGTGCTTGTCGACCTCGAACTCGAGCCAGGCGCCGCGCGCGGGGATGAACTGCGCGTGGTGGGTCTGGACGCCGTTGTCCATCTCCTCGGAGAAGTAGACGCCCGGGGAGCGGACGAGCTGCGAGACGACGACGCGCTCGGTGCCGTTGATGATGAAGGTGCCGCGCTCGGTCATGAGCGGGAAGTCGCCCATGAAGACGAGCTGCTCCTTGATCTCGCCCGTCTCCTTGTTGACGAAGCGCACGTCGACGAAGAGGGGCGCCTGATAGGAGATGTCCTTGGCGCGGCACTCGGCAATGGTGCTGGGGGCATCGCCAAACTGATGCTCGCCGAACGAGACCTCCATGGTCCCCGCGGAGTTCTCGATGGGAGAGAACTCGGCGAAGGACTCGGCAAGTCCGTCGGTCATGAATCGCTCGAACGACTCCTTTTGAACGGAGATGAGATTGGGCAGCTCCATGGCAGCCGAAATCTTGCTGAAGCTCACGCGCGTGCGCAGCTCCCTCTGTGCAGCTTGGGAAGACTTTGCGGTAGGCACCAGGCACTTCCTCCTTCAACGAGACAAAAAAGCGGCAGTTGTCGCAATCTAATAAAGTAACGAAGTCATCCGGGAAGGTCAACGGAAAGGGCTTGACAAGTGGCACGAAATATTTTATGGCAACCACCACCCCTTCTACCTGCGCGTTAACAAATACGATTGTGAATTCCCTGTGTAACGTGCGGAAAGGCATCCGATCGCATTTGTCAAGACCCCAGCGGCGACGGGACGGCTCTCGCACACGGAAAACCAAGCGGGAGCAGACGGGGCGGGTGCTGGTGCGGGGCGGTCACGCGAAAGGATGTGCGCGTGCGCGGACTTCGATTGCCGGAAGTGAGTACTTTTTGGGCTCCTTCGGGGACGTGTAGCGCCTGACGAAGTTGCATTTCTCGACATCTCCGCAGGTAAACGTATTGGTGAAATTACCAGAAGTGAGTGGCGGTACTCACTTCTGAAGCACCAGTACTCACTTCGGACAATTCCGACACGGACTGACGGGCCCGGCGCGAACCGGAAGACCGACGGACTGACGGGCCCGGCGCGAACCGGAAGACCGGCGCGAGCTCCCACGCTGCGCTTGCCGCGCCAAATCCCCATCGTGTTGGGCCCCACACGAAAGAACCCCCTCGTAGAGAGGGGGTTCCGAAGGGTGGACGGGTGGGGTGAATCCGCTTTGGCTCGCATTCGCTTTAGACCGAGACCGCCCTCACCCGAAGTCCGATGTGACTCGAAGTTACTTCAGGGTGACGGTGGCGCCAGCCTCCTCGAGCTGAGCCTTGGCGGCCTCGGCGTCCTCCTTCTTGGCGCCCTCGATGAGGACCTTGGGGGCGGACTCGACGGCCTCCTTGGCCTCCTTCAGGCCAAGGGAGGTGAGGGAGCGGACGACCTTGATGACGGCGATCTTATTGTCGCCGAAGGCGGTCAGCTCGACGTCGAAGTTGGTCTTCTCCTCCTCGGCGGCAGCGGCGCCGGCGGCGGGAGCGGCGGCGACGGCGACGGGAGCGGCGGCGGAGACGCCGAAGACGTCCTCCAGCTCGTGAACGAGCTCGGAAAGCTCGAGGGCGGGCATCTCCTTGAGGGCCTCGATGATCTCATCCTTGGTGACAGCCATGTCAGTTCTCCTTCTGTAGCGGGCGCACCTCCGGCGCCCATGTACGGTTCTCGTTTGCGCTGCGACCGCAGTCTTCACACGGTCGCAGTAGTGCGGGCGAAGGCGTGCTTACGCGGCCTTCTGGTCGGCGACGGCCTGGAGCGCCGTGGCGAGGCCACGGGCGGGACCAGCGCAGACCTGAGCGATGCCAGAGAGCGGGCTCGCGACGACGTAGACCAGCTTGGCGAGCAGCTCCTCGCGGCTGGGCAGGTCGGCATACGCCTTGGCCTCCTCGGCAGAGAGGGCCTGGCCATCTGCGATGGCTCCGATCCACTCGATCTTCTTGAGTGCCTCGGACTGCGTCTTGATGGCCTTGGCCGCCTCGACGGGGTCGTTCTCGTAGAACACGTACGCGCAGGTGCCGACAAGGCCATCGACCTCCGGCAGGTCCGCATTCTTGAGCGCGAGCTTGACGATGTTGTTCTTGTACACCTTCATGTGGGCACCGACCTCGCGGAGGGAGCGGCGAAGCTCCTGGGTCTCCTTGACGGTCAGGCCGCGGTAGTCGATGAAGAAGACGCCCTTGGAGCTCTCCAGGGACTCGCCGACCTTCTCGAGCATGGCAATGTTGGACTTGTTAGGCATGGGTTACACCTCCTTGTCGTCACGATCGGGCACGAGCCGCCGACGCGGGCGGGCCTCCACGCGAAAGACCCCGCTTGGCGTTGCCAAAGCGGGGTCCAAGAAGACAAGTTCCAAGACCACCTCGGCAGGCGGGTCTCCCCTTTGAGCCTTGCGGCACCGGCTGTCTTTGGCAGCGGACGTGCAGTCTGCAAAATCACCCTCTCGGGCACGGCACATTGTCGCAGCCCAGGCAAGCCAAGTCAAGGAGAGGGGCGTGCGCCCCTCACGCCGGACACGCCCTCCACACAAAGAGTGGCCCCTGGCAACCCCGAGCCCGGCCAGGTGCTGAACCGCCTCCCTTTTCCCTGGGGACATGGGAAAAGGGAGGCGGTTCATGCCGCTGCGGGGCCGCAGTCGCGAGTCGGTCGCCGCAGACGGCACCTTTCGCAAGAAGAGGCCCGCATGCCGCCGGAAGGACGGGATGTGGGCCTCACTCAGGCGCTTGGCCAGGCGCTTGTCGGGATAGATGCCTGGCGATGCACGGACACGGAAAGCGCGGAACCGGCCACCTACTCCTCGGTGAAGTTACGGGTGACGGAGGTGTCCACCTTGACGCCCGGACCCATGGTGGAGGAGACCACAACGGACTTGACGTAACGACCCTTGGCGCTCGAGGGCCTGACGCGGAGGAGCTCGGTGTAGAGGGCACCGTAGTTCTCGGCGAGGGCCTCGGCGGAGAAGGACGCCTTGCCCATGGGGACGTGGCAGATGCCGTAACGGTCGGCACGATACTCGACGCGGCCGGCCTTGAGCTCCTTGACCATCTTCTCGACATCCATGGTGACGGTACCGAGCTTGGGGTTTGGCATCAGGCCACGGGGGCCGAGGACGCGGCCGAGGCGACCGACCTTGCCCATGAGGTTGGGGGTTGCGATAACGGCATCGAAGTTGAGGTTACCGGCCGTGATCTCGGCGACGAGGTCGTCAGAGCCGACGATGTCGGCGCCGGCAGCCTCGGCCTCACGGGCCTTCTCCCCCTCGGCGAAGACGGCGACGCGGACGGCCTTGCCGGTGCCGTTGGGCAGGGAGATGGAGCCGCGGACGTTCTGGTCCGCCTTGCGAGTGTCGACGCCGAGGCGGACGGAGACCTCGACGGTCTCGTCAAACTTGGCGGAGGACAGCTCCTTGACGAGTTCCATGGCCTGCTTGGGCGTGTAGAGCTTGCCCGCCTCGATCTTGGCGGCGGCGTTGTTGTAGTTCTTTCCGTGCTTCGGCATTGTTCCTACCTCCTGTGGTAGACGCGTGGTTCGACGGGCGCCGTGGCCCTCCCACTATGCTTGAGGCCCCACGACGCGGGGCCCATAGGGCATGCCCAAAGGCCGCGGATGCGACCAGGACCGCTACTCGGCGATGGTGACGCCCATGGAGCGGGCGGTACCGGCAACGATCCTCTTGGCGGCCTCGACGTCGTTGGCGTTGAGGTCCGGCATCTTGATCTCGGCGATCTTGGTGAGCTGCTCCTGGGTGAGCTGGCCGACCTTGTCGCGCTGCGGGACGCCGGAACCGCCCTTGAGGCCGAGCTCCTTCTTGATGAGCTGGGCCGCAGGGGGGGTCTTGGTGATGAAGTCGAAGCTGCGGTCCTCGTAGACCGTGATCTCGACGGGGATGATGTCTCCGGCCTTGTCGGCAGTCGCCGCGTTGAAGGCCTGGCAGAACTGCATGATGTTGACCTGGGCGGCGCCCAGGGCGGGGCCGACGGGAGGCGCGGGGTTGGCGGCGCCGGCGGGAATCTGAAGCTTGATGAAGTGCGTGACCTGCTTCTTAGCCATTGCTGGTTCTCCTTCAAAAGTGAGTCAGTGCGTACGTGCTGGCAAAGCTATGTAACACCGGAACCCCGAGAAGCAATCCTCACCGATACGGGGTGTGGCCGGGATTTCGCTAGGAGATGGTGGCGATTTGGTCCAGCGTGAGCTCGACCGGGGTCTCCCGACCGAAGATCGTGAGCATGACCTTGACCTTGCCCGCCTCGGGCATGACCTCGGAGACGAGACCGTCGAAGTCCGCCAGAGGACCGCTGACGACCTTGACCGCCTGTCCCACCTCAAGGTCGGTGGTCATGGTGGTGCGTTTGGGCTCCTGGGCGCCTCTGGGGTTGGTGCGGCGCATGATCTTGTTGAACTCGGAGCGCCGCAGGGGCGTGGGCTTGCCGTCGATGCCGACGAAGCCGGTCACGCCCGGGGTGTTGCGAACGACGGCCCAGGAGTTGTCGTCGACGTCCATGCGAACGAGGACATAGCCGGGGAAGACCTTGGACTCCTTGGTCTCGCGCTTACCGCCATCCTTGATCTCGGTGACCTCCTCGGTCGGGATCTGGATGTCGACGATCTGGTCTTCCAGGCCATAGGTCTCGATGCGGTGCTCGAGGTCGGTCTTGACCTTGTTCTCGTAGCCCGAGTAGGTGTGGACCACGTACCAGCGCTTAGCCATGTACTACCCCCTCAGTCCGGTAAAGCCGACGAGCGCCGCGACGAAGCCGGTGTCCACGAGCCAGATGACGATGCCGAAGACGATGAGCATGGCTATGACGGCCACGGAGTAGTTCTTGAGCTCCGGCCTGCTCGGCCAGACCACGCGGTGCATCTCCGCGCGCACCTCCGAGAGGTAGCTGCCGATGCGCCCCTTCTTCTTGGGAGCCTTGACGGCCTTGTCGGCCTTCTTGGGGGACTGTGCGGATGCGGAGGCACCAGCCCTCTTGGAAGGCTTGTCGTCTCCGCCAGAGAGAGACCGCCGCTCCGCCTCGCGCTCGGCGCGCACCTGAGCACGAGCCTGGCGGGCCGCCCTTTTCTGACGCTCTTTTTTCGCCATCCTTCAAACCCCTCTGGGGCACGGGCCCCTGTTCATAGAAACCGGCTCACCCCGATATGAGGAAAGCCGGTGGTGTGATCTGGCAGGCCAGGTAGGACTCGAACCCACAACAAACGGTTTTGGAGACCGCCGCTCTACCATTGGAGCTACTGGCCTGTATGCGACCCTATTCTAGCGGGTCTCCCTGTGAAGGGTATGCTTGTGGCACCACGGGCAGTACTTCTTCAGTTCCATACGATCAGGCGTGTTGGACTTGTTCTTGTCCGTGGTGTAATTGCGACGCTTGCACTCGGTGCATGCGAGGGTAACCAGTGTGCGCATGAGTCCTCCTGTAGACCGTCGCCTTCGAACCGCTCGAGACGACGCGATGGAATACGCTACCATGTGGCGCTTTCCACTGTCAACTACCGATAGGTCCGGGGACAAGCCTCAACAAAACCACCAAATGGGTGACCTGACCTCTGTGTTGGCAGACCGGCAACCCGCCATGGGACCAGCCGTGCAGCTGCGTTGTGGGCCCACGCCGTGGGTCCGTGCCGTAGGCCTACATCGACGCACGGACGTCGCACGCAGCAACGAAGGACCCGACGCCCCCGCAAGAGGGTGTCGGGTCCAGAAGCCACTCTGCTACGAGGCAGCGTGAGCTACTCGATGATGGTGGAGACGCGACCGTCGCCGACGGTGTGGCCACCCTCGCGGATCGCGAAGCGCAGGCCCTGCTCCATCGCGATGGGATGGATGAGCTCGCAGGTGACGGTGATGTGGTCGCCCGGCATCGCCATCTCGACCTTGCCGCCGTTGGAGTCGGTGAGCTCCTGGATGTCGCCGGTCACGTCAGTGGTGCGGAAGTAGAACTGGGGACGATAGCCGGAGAAGAACGGGGTGTGACGGCCACCCTCCTCCTTGGTCAGGACGTAGATCTCGCCCGTGAACTTCTTGTGCGGGGTGACGGAGCCCGGCTTGCAGAGGACCTGACCGCGCTGGATGTCCTCACGCTTGATGCCACGGAGCAGGATGCCCACGTTGTCGCCGGCCTCACAGAAGTCCATGGTCTTGCGGAACATCTCGATGCCGGTGGCGACGGTGGCCTGGGTGTCCTTGATGCCGACGATCTCGACGGGCTCGTTGAGCTTGAGCTCGCCGCGCTCGACGCGACCGGTGGCGACGGTGCCGCGACCGGAGATGGTCATGACGTCCTCGATGGCCATCAGGAACGGCTTCTCGTTGT
>ERZ772986.2303-NODE-2303-length-10456-cov-2.481973_pt1 | contig 10456 bp, 4 predicted proteins | sample MGYA00511898_ERZ772986 | MGnify/ENA primary metagenome ERZ772986 (study PRJEB29015, sample SAMEA2737934) | human oral metagenome | biome: human oral; feature: human-associated habitat; material: dental | place: China | collected 2148 ... | reverse complement strand
GCCTCATGCCGCATGGCGCCGGAGACGGCCGCCGCGCGCGGGCGGCGGCCCATGGCTCTCCACAGCTGGGTGCGGGCCCTCGGGGCAGGCGGCGGCTCGGGTCTGCGTCCAGTGGGCTAAGGGAGTGCCGGGAGGTCAGGTTTATGAGGTCGGCCCGAAGGATGCGATACACGTCGCTCCTACGATACGTTTCAGAGATGTGAGGCTATCCAGAGACGAATCACTGGGATTTCACGCGCTTGACAAAGAACTGCTGAGAGTGTGCCGCCAGATCGACAGGATTGACTTCATGGTGCCTACGGCAAGCCTCTACTCATATCAGCCGGAACCTGATATAGAGCTCACTCGACGAGCCCAGTAGTGGAAGGGATCCAGATTCCGACTCCAGACCAGGGTAAGGCCCCAGAACACGAGAGAGACAAAGCAGGCGTAACCAAAAAGTAGCTCTTTGGCAAGAACCTTAGCGACCCTTAGCGGCACGCGGTCTTCCGTCCATATGGAAAGGCCAGGGGTTTTGCCCCCTGGCCTCGTGTCCCATGGTGGGTCGTAAGGGGGTCGAACCCTTGACCTTGAGATTAAAAGTCTCCTGCTCTGCCAACTGAGCTAACGACCCATATTTGGATTCTACCACGCTCGATGCGCCCTTACAGCCTCAACCGACCCCTCACGCCAGATACTCTACTCGCTCTCCCAGGCCCACTGGCCGTTCACAAATAGTGGTGTCTTTGCACCGTCTGCCTTGATGCCCCATACGTTAAGGTCCTCGGTTCCAATCATGAAGTCCACGTGCGTGTGGGATTGGTTGACGCCATGCGCAAGCAGCTCATCCTTATCAAGCTTGAACCCACCCTCAAGGCATTCGGGAAAACCCATGCCCAGGGCAAGGTGACAGCTTGCGTTCTCGTCGAAGAGCGTGTCATAGAAGAGAATGCCGCTCTGCCGGATGGGCGTGTTCTTGGAGATGAGGGCGCACTCCCCCAAACGAACCGCGTTCTCGTCCGTCTCGAGAATATGCCTCAAGACGTCCTTACCCCGCTCGGCCCCGTAATCTATGACACGGCCCTCCTCGAAGGCGAACCAGAAGTCCTCCACGATACTGCCCGCGTGCACGAGCGGCAGCGCAGAGTGCACGATGCCCTCGGCCCGCCTGCGGTCTGGGGTGGTAAACACCTCCTCGGTCGGTATGTTGGGAAAGAACACTGTTCCGTCAACTGTCCGCGCCGCGCCCCCCTCCCAAACATGGCCCTCGTTGAGGCCAATGGTGAGGTCCGTCCCGTTGCTTGAGGCATAGCGAAGACCCACGAAACGATTGGAGTTCAGAATCCGCTTGTTCTTCTCGAAGGTCGCATTGTGCGTCTCCCATGTGCCCTGCGGGTCATCACCGTCCGCACGGGCAACGCTCAAGATCGTACACCACAGTCTATAGAGAGACTCGCTCGCACTCACCCCCGGAAAGATCCTCTCTGCCCAGGCAACCACAGGTACCCCTGCGATACACCAGACGTTGCGCCCAAAATCCATGCCCTCCCTGAAGGCACGGCACTCGCTGTTCCTGGCACGTGATGCCGCAGCCGGTTTAGCCGGATCGACACCATCGAATGCCGCTGGGTCAGAGCCATCAAGAAACAAGAAGCTTGCGCCGGCCTCAGCAAGGGAGTTCAACTGCTCAACCTGCCACGAGGGTGTGTGTCTAAAGAAGTCAAGCCCGACGCTCTCAAAGGTGAGTCTCTGCACAACGTCATCACGCCAGATGACGGTGACATGCCCGGCACCTGCCCTATAGGCGGCCCTAACAACGATGCGCACAAAGTCGGCACGCTCAACGGGCGCCTGGAGCACAAGCTCTTGGCCCGGCTTGATCGCGGCGCCCTTGTGGACGAGAAGCTCCGCATAGCGCTCTATCTGAGGAGCGAGACCCTCCATCGCCCGACGACACTCCTCGGCACTTAGTCGGCTGCTCATGAAAACATCCCTCCGATACTCTTTTTCAAGGACCTTGGCGCGCGATGAGGCAAATCCCGTCATTCAATCTCGATCAAGTACGGTGCTCACCACATCGACAGGAGCCACAAGGCATGCAAAAGCAGCCCCAGCAGGAAGCCGCACTGCTCACATGGAGCAAGTAACAGGACTCGAACCCGCGAATGATGGCCAGGAAGGCTTGTGTTCACGCGTTTCGGTCTCATTGTTTGCCCCAGTAAAGTCCCAGGTAAAACCCCAATTTGTTTGAGACATTGCAGCGCGTAGTATACGCTTGGCGTACTTGCTGATGGGCTTCTTCATGATTTACGCCAACTTATCGAACCCGACGTCCAAGCGCTGAGGCGGGCTTGCGCGTATATGTGGTTCACTAAACGAGCACTACCGTCTCTGGGCTTATCGTGTGCACTCACGAGAACACTCAATGGACTGAGGGGTTTCGCGGCTCTGTGCTAAAATTCGTTTCTATGCGGGCGTAGTTCATCGGTAGAACCGTAGCTTCCCAAGCTACTGAGGTGGGTTCGACTCCCATCGCCCGCTCCACGCAAGCAAACGCAGTCTTCCCGTACGAGGGAGACTGCGTTTTTTGGATACAGCAAAGGCTTCGGCACATCCTGGAGGATCCCGCAGAGCATCCCCACCTGCCCGCAAAAGCTTGAGAAGAACATTGGACATGTAGCTGCGCCATGTTGCCCAACATCTCAGCGAGTAGCTCAAAAGCCTGGGGCTTAGTGCCCCAGAATCTGGCGGGCACTATCACGAGGACGTTTGCCCAGTTGAGCCTATTTCTTCGGTACCCGCCAATCTGTGGGGGGGTTCTAAGGCATCAAGACCGGGGCGGGATCACTGCGAGGGGGGGTTCTAAAACGTCGGAGCCGGCCCCGGCTGGGCCCACCCTAACGCCGAATGGAGAAGAACTTCTCCAAGATGCTCTTGATGAAGGCATAGCGACGGGCATAGGAGTTCTCCACACGGATGAGTTGTAGCTTATGCCTGCGACATATCTCGTTCTTTTGCTCGTCGCGCCTCATCACCGCCTCGTTTGCCCGATGCTCCTTGCCGTCCAGCTCGATGGCCAAGACCGGGACCTCAGTTCCATCAGGCCCCACCTCATAGACCACGAAGTCAAATCGACCGCTGTAGAAGAGCTGCTGCTGGGCCACGTTCTCGTCGAAGACCTGCGCTATGGGCACCTCGTGATGCACCACATGGCGCACCTGAGAGGTAAACACGTTGCTCAGCGCATGGTTAAGGCTCTCAAGGAACGCCGCCTCGGTCTTGGTGCTGTATGGCTTGATCCCAAGCGCGCGAGATGACACAGAGCGAGGCGTCACCAGCGACTTCCCGTTTTGCTTCACGTACCGTACCAACTCACAGAGGTCATCCGGTCCCTTCATCGACCCATGCAGGCGATCAAGCTCCCTGTCGCTAGAGAATATGACCAACTCGTCACGGGCACGTGACGTCGCCACATTGATCAGCTCCTGATTGTTTGCCACCCATGCATAGGTGGCGGGTGTGGTGCGATCGGTCAGGGCGAGCGAGAACAGAATCACGTCCTTCTCGTCTCCCTGAAAGGCATGGACCGTCCCACAGGGCACGTCATCAAAGCCCTGCGCAGAGAGGGAGGACAACAGATACTCACGCTGTCTGGCAAAGGGCGTGATGATCCCTATCTGCTTGTCACAGTTCTTGCGCACGTAGTCTACGATGGCGGCTGCCTCGGCCGGCGCGACGTTCTTCTCGCGGGAAACGTCCCCCTCGACGTTATAGTACGAGAGCGCGCCAGGCGAGTTGCGACCGCTCTTCACGCTGAGCTTACCGTTGTAGTACTTGCGGTTGTTGAAGCCGATGATCTTCTCGTCACAGCGATAGTGCTCATGCAGGAGTATCTCGTTGCTCACCGAGTCACAGGCGAGAAAGGTCTTATATGCCGAGTTCTCTATGAAGTCGTACTCGTCGGGTATGTTGTAGGTACGCCTCAGCGTGGCATTGTCCGTCCCATCGATCACCACGACCGGAGAGAGCTGGGCGGGGTCTCCCACCAAGGTAAGGTTTTGCCCCCGGACTATGGGCACGAGCGCGCAGGCACTGTCACACTGGCTCGCCTCATCGATGACCACCATGTCGAAGCTTGGCACGGGCTGCCCTAACTTATGCGCAGAGATGCAGGTGGTTGCAACGATGGGAAAGATACGCAGAAACTTCTTGAGGTTATCCGTATCCGAGAGATAATGATTGAAGGCTGTCACGCGCTCGTCATCGGCCTGCGTTGAGAACACGATCTCCCGCAGCTCATCGACACGCGGCTCGCCCAAGCGCTTGATGCGACGCACAGATAGGCAGAAGAGCTGCCTAAGGAGGCTCTCCTGGTCCCTGTCCATGAGCTTGAGCGCCCGCTCAAGCGTCTTCTCGGCAGGCTCGACTCTCTTCAGCCGCTTGCGCACAAGCTCAAGCTGCACACTTTGCAGTTCGAGCTTAAAGAAGAAATCATCGGCATCCTTCGCGAGCTTCTCTATGCACTCCTTGCGTTCCTGCAGGTCAAGGTTCTCCTCGTACTCCTTCAGGAGGTCGCTGAGGTCCTTGGCGCGAAGCTTGCCATCGATTCGGGACAACTCCATCATCCTATCAGGCGTGACGGACTCATCCTTGACAAGCTCGTAGAGCGTGCGCATGCGCTCGAGTGCTTGGATCATGACGGCATTGTTTCCAAGGCGTATCACAGGTAGCGGAAGCGCCTTCCCGTTCCAGCTATAGTTCCCCAGGCTCTTGAACACCCCGTCCACGGGATGGTTGTTAAAGGACGCAAAGAGCACCGTGCGCTCATTGTACAGGGCGTTGATCAGGATATTGACGATGGTGGTCGTCTTGCCTGTGCCAGGAGGACCCTGCACATAGGTCACCGGATACTTGAGCGCCTGATGCGTCGCGGTGAGCTGGTCCATGTTGATGTGCTGGTCAAGAAGGATGAGCGGAAACTCCCGGCGACGCACCGGACGCTTGGTCAGGTCCCCAAAGAACGCCTTTATGGGCACGGTCGGCTCGCCGCGCTCATACATCGCATAGATGCCATCGTACTCCCTCTGCAGGTCAACGGTGGCATCACGCGTGATGATGACGGAACGTCATCGACGAGCCGGGGCGCGCTGATCCGCTTAGCCATGAGGTCCTTGATACGCTCGCGATTCTCGTCAAAGGACGAGAGCAGATGAAGGTCCTCCTCTCCCAGGTAGCGCCTGATGGACTGGCGCTCAAACGCCTTCCCGTTTCGCACGACGAACTCGCGACACAGTATCGTGTTATGGCCTATGACCAATGTGCGACGCTCGGGGTCAAGACGCAGCTGTCGATAGGCGATGACATAGAGGCCACCCGCCCCGCGTACCGAGAGGACGTTGAGCGCAAGCTGCTCAAACTTCGCACGAAGCCCTTTGTGCGGATAGCGAGCCCTGTCCTGAGCTCTCTTGACGACGGCGGCAAACTGTTCCCCGTCAAGGCAGAGCGCCCCTCGGGCAAAGGAGTCCTCATCGACACGTTTGATGAGCGAGAACTCCTTGGTAGCGGGCGCTACGTTGAGCCTGCTGCAATCGGCCAGATAGTTAAGGACGTTAAGGTTAGGTACCGTGCCAAAGATGGATGAGAACCGATCCTCGTCGCGATCGATGCGCTCGATGAGCTCAGGTGGGGTGGGAAAGTATGACTCGTCGATCAGTGAGGATGACTCGATGCCTTCCACACGAATGGTAAGATCCTTGACGGTATAGCTCCCCAGGTGCATGCCGCGCACCCTGAGCGTGCGTTGCCTGGGGTCGATGTCCTTGACGCCAACCCAATAGCGTGTGGTTCGGCCCTGCCCATTGAGGTACTCCACGCTCAGCCACTTGCGCTCATGAACCGCCCGGTATATGTCCCTATTTACGCTCATGATCAGAGATATGGTAACACAAATTCAGGCATTTTACAGAATTTACGGGTAAGTGGCTCCTCCTGCTCGCTCATTGGGCAAATAGCAGGGTATATCCCGAACTCTCCTCGCATTTCGCCTCAAGGCGAGAGCCAAGCGCAGCTGGATGCGAGCATCATGCAACGGTGCCCCGCTAACCTCTTGGTAGTTCAGATGGCACCAAGACAGAAAGGGTGAGGCACAATGGTCGTATCCGCTCGCTCGCTCATACAAGATCCTATAGCACCCATATGGGCATCACGCAATGTGGGACAAGTACTCCCTCACACAACGCTCAGGGGAGGTGATCCCGTCATGAGAACACGACCACCCGCCGTCGGCCATGCTGGACGACGGCGGGTGGTCACATTCGGTTGGCCCACATAGTCACACAGCCCACGCAGAAACCCAGCGAGCACAGCGTCGCAAAAGCCATGGTTACGAGCGACGAATAAGCTCCGACACGAGTTCTGTCACAGAGACGACCTGCTCGGCATCTACGTTTTCGGGGACATCGTCTACCGTGTGCGAAAGCTCCGGAACACCATCATGCGAGAGACCCATGAGAGTGGCTGCTCGCATGGAGGCATGCATGGCAGGCGTCGCGTCGGTCTCGGTCCAGATGTAACGCCTCCTGTTCACGTTGACATGTAGGTCCTTTGCAACCGATCCGAGTAACCTCACCAGTCGGCGGTCCGAGCGGCGAGTCTCGTTTGCGCCCTCGCTCGTCAGGATGGTCAGGTCCCCGGCACCAATGGAGTCAAGGTTAACGACAAAGGCACCCCTTACCGACTTCCTGAAGTCAGCAAGGAACTCTCGCATACCAGCGTGCCTGATCGAGGATGCGCCAAGGGCAACGAACCACACGTCATGCGAGATGAGCTCGTCATCCCCCATGCCCAGTATCGCCTCGCGTAGGTCCTCCTTGGTAGGGCGCTGCAGCTGTGCGTCATCCCCCTCTCCCTCACGGACCCGCTCGTCGACGACTCGAAGGTCATAGCGCTCGGTTGCACCGCCCTTCCACCTGCGTGTGTCTGGACGTGATCCCGCAGATGCGGGGCGGTCGCCATCCACCCTGCCGCCGCTCCGACGATCTCGACTCCCGATGGTGCGTCCATCTTGCCCGGCATCATGGCCTACGTCAGCCCTGCTCCACTCACTCGCCGAACTATCGTCAGCAGCCTGGCTCCTGCGGCTGCCGCTCGAATGTCCAGACTCGCCCCCGCGATCCCTGGTCGTGCGAGCATACCTCTCGCGTACCTGGCTACCCTCTCCAGCCTCTGCGCCAAAGTCACGACTTGGCCTCACGATACCAATGGGCTCGCGCGTCCCACGAACCGGTCGCACACTGGTACTCGTCTGACCTGAGTCGTACGAGGTCGCTGACCCCAGGTCGTCAGGCGCAAGGGGATCCTTGGGCATGAGTGATGGGTCAGGGAGGTCAAACAGGACGGCTCGATGCGCCACGCCCCCACTCGGGTCTCCGTCATCCACAGGGGCGGGACGGAAGTCAGACGTTCCCCACCTCGGGTCATCCACTGGCCTCGGCCTTTTTCTCTCGTCCGGTCTCACATCCTCATCTTTGGTGTCGAGGCCGCTCATATCCCCCTCGACCAACCCTCCCGTCGTGTCGGCATCATCAAAACGGGGCAGGGCACCGTCGGGTTGGGTATCGCCAAGTTCACCTTCAGCGTCATCCTCATCCTCCAACACGGTGGCATCCACCCTCATCTCATCACGAGCGAATGCCTTAGTGTCATCCTCAGATCCATCAGAGTCGTACTGCACGTCATCCTCAACGACATACTCCCCTTCGATGGCAACGTCATCATCCTCGGCGCCTTCCTGCTGTGGCTCCTGGCTGTCATCATCGTAGTAGAAGTCATCGGAGTCCTGGTCATCCTCGTCCTGCTCGTCTGCGATCATCCCGTACTGCGCCGTGCTTCCGCTGATGGTTTTCTTTCGATTGGTGATGCGCTCGACCAAGCTCCTGAACGCCTCACGAATCTTGGCAAGAATATCAGCGATTCTCTGAGACAAGTCCGCCAGGCCCCCACGGCCCCCAGTGCCCATGGACTCGTACTCGGCGTCAGCTGTGTTCTCGAGCGTGTCCCGAGCGTTCCGTGCATAGGCAGCGTCCTCGCCGCCCTCACCATAGTCCGCGTAGGTGTCATCTGAACCAGGCTCATAAGACGCATCGTCTGTACCCGCTGCAGATGAGCGCGACTCCGCAGCCTCGGTGCGCGCGGCCGTGTCCCTTCTCGCCTTGACCTTACGTTCCCTGTCACTAAAGAAGGTGGGAACGGAACCGGTATGCTCCTCCTGTGGCTCCTCCTCATCAACGGACTCAACCGGCTCATAGAAGTCTTCGACCTTGAAGTCGGGTATCTCGGGGACCTCAGGGAGTTTCGACAGATCGACCTTGGGGCGTGGGGGCATCTCATAGACGATCTCGCAGTCCGAGGGAAGGATCTGGAGACTCTCGATGAAACTTGCCCCGCGACGGACGACATCATGCTCGTTGGCTTGTGCAACGGCCTGTGGCTCACTTGTTGAGGAAGCCCGCGTTTTTGGGACCCGCCTTTCTCTGCGCGTAGCGTTCGAAGTCACCGGCCTGGGTTCGGGCTTGCTCACGATAGGTACCTCCAGAGTCTCTGCAGTTTCAGTATCGCCTGCGGACGGCGCAGTGTTCGCGACGATCGTGTCTGGGTCGAACTTTGACCCATCCCCATTCTGTCTATATATGTTCGCCTCGATCCCCTCCCCTGGGACACGAGTGGAAATCGAGGCACCTATGGTATCGTCATCAGCTCCCACACCCTTCTCCATCGCCGGTACCCGAGGCGTCGCCACCACAGAGGGAGGCTCGGGGGAAAAGCCATAGCGGTCATCCTCTATAGGCTCTGGCTCCTTGACGGCAGCCGAGCGAATCCTACCAAAGAGGCCTCCCGTACCCTTGCGCACCCTATCGAAGACTCCTGAAAGAGGACCTATCCTCGGATCCTGGTCTGGTTCTTGGCTGTCTTCGTCACGACCTGATAGTTCATGGGACAAGACCTCAGCGTCTGGCACTTCTCCCTCAGTCTCGCGCATGGCAGACGAGCCCTCTGTGACCGAACCATCCGCTTCGCCGCCCTTGACGCCTTCGCCATCGGTTTGGCCCACGTCCTTAGGGGCGACTTGAGCTTCCTCAACCTGGGACCCCTCGCCTAGCTCTCCAAGACCATCAGCCTCATCCACTGGAGCCTGGTCTGCCGCAATGCCTCGCTCAACCTCACTGCGAAGATTCGCAGCAGCTTGCCGCTTGGCATCGTCATCGGCGGGACGTACCATGTCCATAACGCCGAGCAGGGCAGCGACAGACGACTTGTTATCGCTGGCTCCCACCGTACAGGGTGCGAACCTCTCATATATATTTGCCACCCCGATGGCAATCAGCGGAATGCCCGCCACAATACCGATGCCCCAGAAGACATGGCGACCGACCTCGGGGATGGCACCAATCAGCTGAAGCAGGGTGCAGAGGGATACGAGAATGACCAGCCAGAGGCTCATCCTCTTGATGACAGGAAGCAGGCTAACGAAGTTGCGACGATAGAGCGGGTTCTCGTTAGGACTGTCGTAGTGCGCAACGATAACGATCGGCCGATTGCCCTTGACCACAAGAGGCCCCGTGGCGCGGTGTACGCCAATGACATTTTGACTCCTCGCCTTGGGACCAATCCCTCCCAGAAGGTCATAGCCACCAAAGCGAAGGGCAAGGAGGGCTACGCACACGAGCACGATGACCCTACCGACAACACCAACGGCACTATCCAACACACCGCTCATGACCATTCCAAAGAAGAGCAGCACGCACGTGAGGTCGTGCGTAAATTCACCTCCCGCAGGGGCGTCGAATTCTTGCATTGTGGTGTCAAGGCCATGCTCGTCCATCAATGACTGGAGCAGCTGAGCTGCGTCAAGCTCCTCTTGGCTGTTAGCCGGGGAGATGTCGATCTGGTTGTTGAGGTAGTCCAGATAGTAGCGCGTTGAAGCCATGCTCTGATCCTTTGCCAAATAGGCGCTGTGCGTTCAGCGTTCCATCCGTAAAGTATACTGCTAAATGTGCTGATTTGTCTGCATAGCAGCATGCTAAATGGCGAATGCTTCACAGCTAGTCAGAGAACCGTAAGAAAAGCGTATGGTTGATGGCGAGCTGCGAGGCTCTGGGAGCGACGCAAGACGACTTTGCAGTCCATGGCAAGCAGGCTAATTGCCAAAGGCCGTACCTCTTAGCGAATACTCCGTGTACCTTGAGCCATCAGTGCCAACGGACGCAATCCGCTCGCCCGCGCTTCCCACATCCTGCCCATTTTCCATAATTAGCAGATGCCCGCCTTGGTTGTGGACAGAAGCATGGTAGAAATCGATCCCTGCTCTTAAGGTCACAGGCACCCCGCCATCAATTGAGAGGCTTTGAAGGTCCCAGGTGTCGGCCTCCACGGTCATCCCATCGCGTGGAACTTCACTGGTTTCCAAGTAGAGTATTCT
>ERZ772986.2299-NODE-2299-length-10464-cov-7.031703_pt1 | contig 10464 bp, 11 predicted proteins | sample MGYA00511898_ERZ772986 | MGnify/ENA primary metagenome ERZ772986 (study PRJEB29015, sample SAMEA2737934) | human oral metagenome | biome: human oral; feature: human-associated habitat; material: dental | place: China | collected 2148 ... | reverse complement strand
TTTATCAAGAAAGGATGTTTTTTCAATTGTTTAACTTTTATCTCGCACCCGCATAGCGGGTGGTTTTTTGTTTCGGAGACTTCGCCTCCTCAACTGACTAAAGTCATTAATAAAAAGAACGATATTATATATATCGTTCTTTTCTACCTTCTCTCTATTTAATCACAGTACTTCATTAAAATATAGTTATTTTAAAAAATAATACCTCTTTAAGGCGTTTCAGGCTTCCTACTAATTAATTATCAAAAAATAAACTTTAAAGCTAAAGTAACCCTTTATTTTGGTGATTTAAATTCTTTAAAATAATCTATTAATCCTTTCTTATATTTATCAATTATCATTTTACAGTCAACTTCATTATGAAAATATCCCACTTCACTTATTAGGTTTTTATTTGACTTCACTAATATCATTCCTATTACATCACTTTGAACCACTATATAGTATCTATAATCTTGTTTAAGCCTTCCTGAATTTAATATTCTACTTAGTTTTTTTATATGTTCTAATATTTCCATAATTTTAAACCCTAATCCCAGCATCCATATTTATTTAATAACAATATTTTCTTTTGAAATTTTTCTCTTGCTTTTTGACAATCACCCAAATTATTAAAATAACCCAATAAAACAAATGTATTTGTTTGTTGATTGTCAATTTCTATTGATACTGTATTATTAACTATTGCTAAATAATATTTACTAACTTCTTTATATTTATGTTTCTCATTACATTTGTTCTTAAACTCTGTAAACTCATTTATAAATTCTTTATATTTATTTAATATATTCTTTTTATTGTCTTTCATCTCTCCACTTCCTTTTATAATACTTGAAAGTATCTTTATTTTATCTGTTTAATTTTCATCAAATAATCTATCAATTTTTTTAGCAATCTTTTTGTTGTAATTCGGATACAAATGCCCATAAGTTCCTAAAGTTGTTTCAATATCCTCATGTCCCAAGCGTTCCTTTATCACCAATGCATTTTCTTGCATTGATATCAACATAGACGCATGCGAGTGTCTTAAAGCATGTACCTTTATTCTATGAACGCCAACCGACCTATAATTATTATCAATAATGTGTTTTGGCATATGCTTATTTATTGGTATCCCATTATATGACAAAACATACTTCGAGGGGCAATTTTTACCTTGAACATCTTTCCAATGTTTTAAATTATGTATAGTCTTATTATCTAGAACTATTATCCTATTTGACGCACTTGTTTTTGTCTCTGTAACATAAAATTCTCGTGCATTTTTATAATACATAGACTTATTTATACTCAACAAATTATCTGTAAAATCAATATCTCTCCATTCTAAAGCTTGTGCTTCCCCAATCCTCATGCCCGTCATAAACAAAAGCCAAATAACAATATACGAGTAATGTTCATAATAAAAATTTTTATCAAATTGATCTATAAATTTTTTAAATTCCTCTAATGTCCAAAAATCAACTTTTGTCTTTACTTTTTTCACATTTCCTACTTGTTTAGCTATATTTTTCTGAAGTAGACCTAAAGTTACAGCTAAATCTAACGTCTTTTGGAAGGAACCATATATCGAACGAGTATACCCACTTGTATATTCCTTCGCTAGAGTATTTTGCCACTTTTTAATCATAGGAGCGTTAATATCCTTTAATTTTCTTTTAAAAAAATACTTAAAATGTTTATTCATGCTAACAACTCTATTTTCGTAAGTACTGCCTCTTACTTGCTGTTTATAATGTGGTAAATAATAAGTTTTATAAAATTCTTGATAACTCATTGTACTGTTCTTCTTTACCGCTGTTTTCGAATAATCATTCATGTATTCATCATAGGCTATTTTTGCTTCTTTTTGTGTAGAAAAACCTCTTTCCCAATGTCGAACCCTATTACCATTTTCATCATATCCTAAATTAGCAACAAAATACCAACGATTAGTTTTTTTGTCTAAATATATATTAGATATTTTTGGCATAATATTCTTCCAACTGAATCGTTAAATTATCGATTCCTAATATTTTTTCAACTGTTTTGACTGGAACACGTCCTAATCGTCTATTATCGTAATATCCATAGCCTTGGTTAACCATATAACGTTTAGCTTTTCGTATAATATCTGATGATTGACTTACTCCATAACCTAAATTTTGTAAATCTTGTCGTGTCATTGTTAACATATGTTATCATTCCTTTCTCATTTTTAAATATATCACTCTTGATTGCTTAAATTTCTTATTAGTTAATTCTTCATCACTTCTTATTACTTGCTTTTTCGGTATTAATCTTGTATACTCTTTACTGTAAATAACTTTAGGGTCATTGATATTAACATCTACTACATCTGTTAATATCTTATAGACCTTAGGCTTTTTTAAATTTTGCGATTTAAAAAAGCTCTTTTTTTTATAATCTTTTTCGTCTACATCCTTTGAAAAATACTTCGATAGGTATCTACCTCTATTTTCCTTACTATCTACATCAATTTTATTTATTTTTATGTATCCATTTCCCCAAATTTTTTCTAACTGTTTTGCTTTTACAAAAGGGAAATCAAAAAAAATTATATGATAATGAATAGCTCCACGTTTCTGTTTTTCCCAAACTGCAATATACTTAAGCATAGCTTTTTTTATCCCATATAATTTATAATTTAATCTTTTTATAAAATTAGTAAATTCATTATTAGAGAAATCTATATCCTGTATATTTTCTTTAAATGTTAACGTCATAAATTTAGTTTTATCATCAAAATTACAATCTATTAATCTTGAAATTTCCCATCTCATATTTTCATAATGTCGTTGTAATCTTTTTAATTTTTCATAATGAGTTGAAGCTATAACCTTTTTTTTAGATATGTTTTCTTCAAAATTATAATCAAAATTATGTAATTTATCCTGATTATTTTTATCCCTATGATTATACATAATTCCATCATCGATATATAACCACATTTCTACAAAATCTACTGTTTCTATAACCTTGGTATTATAATATTCTTTGACCAATTTTCAAGCCTGCCGGACTGATTTTTTTCTTTAATTTTTCGAATTATGTTGTCCTATATATTAAATTAAGTATAGAAGTATTCGTTGCACTCATACTTCTCAAAATCTGTTTTCCGTCTTTACCGCTTGACGCGTTACGACGCCAACAGCTTTTGATTTTTTAGGACACTATTACTGCACTTTTTGCATTAGCAGAAATACCAATCGTTACAAAACCATTATTAGCAGTAGCATATGGCTTAATTATCAAATTATCAAACGTCATATTTACTGTACCTTTAGTTTCAAGTTCTTCTTGTGTAATTATAGGAAATTGAGATTCTATTTTAATCGAAAATTTTTCAAATCTTAATTTAGGTAATACTACTTCATATTTCCAACCTTTTTTTACAACCTCTTCTCCGTTTCTTTCTGTCCATTCAGACACTTGAACTACTGAATATTGTTTTTCTAAAACTTTATCTGATAAAGATAAATCACTTATTTTAATCATTTTTATTTTTCCTTTCTCATCTTTGAATTAATCTTAATTTACTTATATCTAATTATATAGTTTCACTCCTTTTTTGATATCATTTAAGTAAATTATGTTGTATAATAATAATTAAGAGAATATCAAATTCTCTTAATTATTATTATAAGAAATTTGAGTTCTTTTGTCAATGTTAAAAGAGAATTTGTGATTCTTATTTTAAAAGAAAGGTTGAAATATGGAAAAACAAGTATATAACTATACCCAATTATTTAATAATTTTAGCGAAAATTTGAAAAGTAAAAGAAAACAGTTAGGTTTAACACAAAAAGAATTAGCTGAAATAGTAGGTATCACTCCTAAAACTATACAAAATTATGAAAAAAAGAAAACTATTCCTACTCCAGCCCTTATGGAAGAAATTTCAATAGCATTAAATGTTAGCTTTGAAGAAATGATTGATAACAGCGAATTAAACAATAAAATAATTTCAGCTGAAATATTAGAAAAGATAGAAAATAATAGTACGTATGAATTTATTTTAGAAGATTTAAATATTAGTAACAAACTCTTTGATATTATAGATTTAAAAAAACGACGAGAAACTAATAATTTACCAGAAAATGTATTAAACAATACCCTAGGTGGAGATTTAAATATTTCATATGACGATAAATATAATCTCGTCCAAGCTAAATTACAACAAGAACTAAACTTTGAAATGAAAAAATTAGAAAACAAACTTTTATCTAAATACGAGGATATTAAACAAGTATATAGACCAGTAAATGTTGCTACAGGAGATACAGTAGACAAAAAGAAATATTAATCATTTTTTGCAACCATTTTGCAACCAATAAAGTAGAATTCTAACAAAATCATTTCTTTTCAACCACTCTAAATTATGTTAAAATAAGGAAAAACAATCAAGACATTTTTTATAGTAGTTGAGTGGGAATAGAAAGATTGAAAAACTTATGAAGACATCGATAAAGGGGCTGTTAAGGGACAATTTAATATGGATATGTTTTTTAGGGATCGGATTATTATTTGCAGGACAGGTTATTTCAAGTTTCATCGATCCGTTTCCTCTTCCAAATTATTTCAATAATAATTTCAAATTTACATTTAATATATACGCTAATTTTTGGGGAATTTGGATTGCGTTTATTTTATTCTGTATAATTTTCAAGAAGAAGAACAAAGTAATTTTAAACTCTATTAAATATAACAGAACTTGCAATAATTTTAAAATGTTGATATTAGGATTTTTGACAGGTTTTGTCCTGAATGGATTTTGTGCAACAGTTGCAATTTTACACGGGGATATTAAGCTTACTTTTTACAAGTTTGAAATAGTGAACCTAATTTTATTATTTATTGTAGTTTTCATTCAGTCTTCGAGCGAAGAATTGATTTTTAGAGGATTTATTTATCAAAGACTGAAAAATAGATATAAGAACACTGAATTTGCAATAATCATAAACTCAATATTGTTTGCATTACTTCACTTGGGAAATAATGGAATATCAGCTTTTGGATTTATAGATATACTACTTTCCGGTGTATTTTTTAGTTTAATGTTTTGTGCATTTGACAGTATTTGGCTTGTTATGGCATGTCATACAACATGGAACTTTACACAAAACATTCTATTAGGGTTACCAAATAGTGGAACAATATCTAAATATTCCCTTTTTATGATGGATGTAAATTCCGCAAAAAGCAGTTTTGCCTTTGATAAAAATTTTGGCTTGGAAGGGGCCGCACTCTCAATAATACTAATGTTTACAGGGTGTATGATAATGTATATTTATTGCAAAATAAACAATAAGTTTGTCTTCAGACTGTGTAATTGCAGTGACGAAAATAAATGCAATATAGACAATTCAAGATTAAAAAAGGACTCGGTTCAATAAACTGGAAGGAATGCAATACAGATGATATTCTCGATGTATTGTTTAGATATTGATTTAGTTTGTTCGTCAGTAGCTAAAAGTAAATATTATGATATTTTAAATATAGATTCTGGCGTTTAGGATACAAAGATTCTATTAGAAGCAAATTATAAAGCTATAAAAAAACGCGAAAATATTTTAAAAATAATAGAAGACTTAAAGCCTAGGAATTATCCTGAAAGTTTTAATAAAATTAAAATGCAATTATTGAAGATATCAATGGAGATTAACAGCTCTATGAAGTACTTTTGAGGTATTTTGTTAAAAATATACCTATAAAATCAGTGAAATTTTGTAGTGGGTGCAAATGAAAGTCTTGTAAATGCTTATTTTATAATAGTTAGCAGGTTTTATATGAAGAGTGGGAATAATGCGGTGTAACTTAGAATTATTAGGAGTATAACGACGACATAATTCTTAGGTACAGCGTATGCAACAAGAACTTTAATCTTAACGACCAACGCGAGGAAAAGATTATTAGTTCTAACTGCTCATACATCAAAGTATCTATACTAAAAACTAGTTTAATCCCCACCAAAAATTATTGGTGGGGTCTTTTTATTAAAATCTTTGATTTTTTACCTTATCTATGCTAAAATATAAATATAAAAAGAGAGAGCCGTTTTAAAGACGGTGGCTCGAATATGTAATTATTAAATAACTATCTTACCCTAAGCCAAAGCGTAAAGATGGTTATTTTTTATTGTCTTTTTTCAATGCTACAATACATGCACTAACTACTGAAACAATCAATAGATTTATTCCAATAATTGTCTGTACAATTTCGTAAGCTGACAACTTGCTACTCCTTTCTCAAGATTTTAGTGTATGCGAGCATAGCACCATCCCCTTTCACATTGAAGTAGCCACCATCTTTATCGGAAGTTTTACACTCCCTAACTTCTCTCTCCAGTTTCGATTATATCAAATTAAATTATCATAATCAACTATTTATAAATACTAATATATCAACACTTTTTACTAAATAATTATACTTTTTATACCCTGCCATTTCCCCTGCCAAAACAAAAAAAATTAGTTTCAAAACACTATAATATCAATAGTTAAGATTATATTTTGTTACATTTGAGTGGGAATAATATACTAAGGTAACTTGAACCGAGAAACCTTATTTTAACAGCATCTTTAAAGTTATATATAGACTTAAAACAACATAAAACACTTTGGCTTGTCTCCAAAGTGTCTCCAAAATGAACTAAAAGTGAAACCTACAAGTTGGATAAAATTTTCTTTCTTGTAGGTTTTGCTCTGTAAAATATAGTGCAGTATTAATCATCTATGGTATAATAAAAAAGTACAATAAATTATGGTAAGGAATATGAATTAATGGCAAAAAAAGAAGTAAATACAGACCTTTGGGTTTATGATTTATTAAAAGAAGCGAAAATAAATGATAAGTTTACTGCACAAGGTAGTAATATAAAAGAAATTCACGAAGCATTGCAAACAGCGTCAAAGCGTGGAACTGGTAAAGTAGGATTTCCTGAATATGTAGGTGTAGTAAAAAATTTTTTAATAGTAATAGAAGATAAAGCTGATACGCATAAACATATAGATTTAACAGATAAAGAAATAATCAGTGAAGAAGTAGCTAGTGTTTGTGATTATGCAGTAAATGGTGCGTTGTTTTATGGGAAGCACCTTGCTAAAAACACAAGTTATAAAGAAATTATTGCTTTAGGGATTAGTGGTAATGAAAAAAATCATAAAATTACTCCTATCTATATAGACGATAGAGGAAATTATAAAGTTCTTGATGATTTAGAAACTCTAATCTCATTCAGTGAGAAAAATATTGATGAATACTATACAAAAGAAATTTTAAAAGAGGACACTCAAAAAGAAAAAGAAACAGCAGAAATTTTGAAAGATGCTAGTGTTCTTCATGAAGATTTAAGAAATTACGGGAATTTAGAGGAGAAAAATAAGCCACTAGTTGTATCTGGAATACTTCTTGCACTTAGGGAAGTTGAGTATAAAAATTTCAGTATTGACAGTTTAATTGGAGATACACAAAAAACTGATGGTCAAAAAATATATGACGCTATTGAGGCAAACTTGGGGCGTGCAAATGTTTCGCCACAAGTTAAGAAAAATAAATTACTAAGTCAATTTTCTATTATCCGTGATAATGTAAAAATTAATGAAGTAAATCCTAACTTAGGTAAGACACCGTTAAAACACTTTGCAGAGTTTTTATATGAAAGTATTTATCACAGTATAAAGTATAACAATTCTTCTGAAGATTATCTTGGGCGCTTTTACGGGGAATTTATGTCTTATAGTGGAGGCGATGGGCAAAACTTAGGTATTGTCTTAACGCCTAAACATATTACGGAACTGTTTTGCGATTTGTTAGATTTGAAGCCAAGCGATAAAATTCTTGACCCGTGTTGTGGAACGGCAGGATTTTTAATCGCTGCTATGCACAATATGGTAAGCCAAACTGACGATGAAGGCGAAATCAAACACATTAAAAAACACCAACTTTTTGGAATCGAAGAACAATCTTATATGTTTACTATCGCCACTACGAATATGATTTTACGTGGTGATGGTAAAAGTAACTTAGAAAACGGAGACTTCTTAGCAGAAAATCCAGCACAACTTCAACTTAAAGGGTGCAATATAGGTATGATGAATCCTCCGTATTCAATGGGTTCTAAACAAAATCCTAATTTATACGAAATTAATTTCACAAGACATCTATTAGATTCGTTAGTAGAAGACGGGAAAGCTGCTATTATCGTTCCACAAAGTACCTTCACTGGAAAAACAAAAGATGAACAAAAAATCAAAGAAGAAATTTTAAAAAATCATACATTAGAAGGTGTTATCACCTTGAATAAAAATACTTTCTACGGTGTTGGAACTAATCCTTGTATTGCAATATTTACAGCACACAATAAACACCCTAAAAATAAAGTTTGTAAATTTATAAATTTTGAAAATGATGGTTATATAGTAAGTAAACACGTTGGTCTTATTGATGATGGTTCACACAAAGATAAAAAACAACATTTACTAGATGTATGGTTTGGACGAAATGAAGCACCTACTAAGTTCTGTGTAGAAACAACAGTCGAAGCCACTGATGAATGGTTGCACTCTTTCTATTATTTCAACGATGAAATACCGAGTGAAGAAGATTTTAGAAAAACTATTGCTGACTATATAACGTTCGAAGTAAATATGATAACTCATGGTCGTGGATATTTATTTGGAATAGAAGATAACAAAGAAAATTATGAAATAAAAGAAAAAGTGCTAAAGGTAGCTGAAAGTGAGGAAAATTATGAGTAAGTTAACTTTAAACAGTGTGGAATGGAAGACGTTCAAGATTAAGCATATTTTTGAAACTTTCAGTGGGACAAACGGATTGCAAGTTTACACTGGTAGTTATATAAAAAAGAACGAATTTGAGGAATCAATAATACCAAGGATTACTGTTAAAGAAACTAATAATGGTATTGATAGCTATGTGTTTTCAGATAATAAAGGTTTCAGAGTGTTTGAAAACTTTATTAGTGTTTCTTTTTTAGGTGGTGTATTTTATCATCCTTACAAAGCATCTATAGATATGAAAGTTCATGCATTAATACCTATAGATGTTAAATTGAATAAGTATAATTCGCAATTCTTGATGAATTCGATCAAAAATAATATAAACTATTCTTCATATGGAAATCAATTATCAAGCACTGATTTACCGAGAATACAAATTTTACTTCCTATCGATTCTGAAGGCAACCCTAACTGGCAATTTATGGAAGATTACATCAAGCAAGAAATGAAAGTTCAAAGTAGAAAGGTAGCTTCTTATTACGAAAATAAACTTATGAAGCTAGGTTTTGAACTACTCGACTTAGAAGTCGAATGGAAAGAGTTTTTCTTTACAGATATTTTTAAAGAGATTAAACGTGGGAAACGACTAACCAAAAGTAATCAAATTGATGGCGATACACCGTACGTCTCCTCAACAGGAATAAATAATGGTGTTGATAATTTTATTTGTAATGACGAAAAAGTTAGAAAGTATGCTAATAATTTATCTTTAGCCAATAGTGGAAGTGTAGGTTCTTGTTTTTATCATAACTATAAATATATAGCAAGCGATCATATAACAGCATTAACTTCGGAACATGCAGATGAATATATTTATAAATTCATGTCAACGATTATTAGTCGATTAGAAGAAAAATATTCTTTTAATCGTGAAATAAATGATAAGAGAATTTCAAGGGAAAAACTATTTCTCCCCATCGACAAAAACGGTGAACCTCATTGGGAATATATGAGCAACTTTGTTAAAAAACTTGAAAAAGAAAATATAGAGAAAACGCTTAATCATATATATATATATATATATATATAATAGCTAAGAAACTTGAAAACAAATATTTACTGAAAAACACTTTATGGAAAGAATTTTTTATCGAAGATATTTGTGAAATTAAATCAGGAAAAGATATTTACGAACGTGATAGAATTGAAGGACAGACACCGTACGTTACAGCAACAGCAAACAACAACGGTATAGGATATTTTATTTCTAACACTAATGCAACTCTGCAAGAAAAATGTATCTCGGTTAATCGTAACGGTTCGGTTGGATATTCATTTTATCATTCATACCCTGCACTTTTCGGAAATGATACGAGAAAATTAATTCCAAAATACGAAGACGCTCACGTAGCAAAATTCATCTCGTTTATGATTTCTAGTCAAAAAGAAAAATACGGCTATGGATATAAAATGGGAACAGCACGCTTGAAACGACAGAAAATATTACTACCGATAAATGAAGATGAATCTATAAATTATGAATTTATGAAAAAATATATAATAATACAAGAAATAATTTCTGTATATTCAATTTTAGATTACTACAAACAAAATTAGCATTAACATAGTTAGTATTTCTTACTGAATTAACAAATTTGACATAGAGCCAAATAAGGACCACCCCTGAAAAGGGGTGGTTTTCTCTGTGGGTATAACCCTTTGT
>ERZ772986.2297-NODE-2297-length-10470-cov-7.554585_pt1 | contig 10470 bp, 8 predicted proteins | sample MGYA00511898_ERZ772986 | MGnify/ENA primary metagenome ERZ772986 (study PRJEB29015, sample SAMEA2737934) | human oral metagenome | biome: human oral; feature: human-associated habitat; material: dental | place: China | collected 2148 ... | reverse complement strand
AGTAGTAATGACAACAAAAGAACATAGTACATATGAATCAGCAAAGTTTGTTAAATTGATAATAAAGAAATTTAAGTTTAATATAGAAACAGTACAAACTGACAATGGATTTGAATTCAATAATAGATTAAGCTACAAGGCAGATAGAAGTACAAAAACTTTTTTTGAAAAAGAATTAGAATTTAATAATATTAAGCATAAATTAATAAAGTCAAGAACACCTATATTATGAACAAAAGTTTTTGAATTTTGAAGATTTTAAAAGAAAATTAAGTAGGTGGATAAGAGAATATAATAATACAAGAATGAAACCAAATTGGAAAAGTCCGAACCAAATTTTAGAAGAATATAGGAAATTAACAGCAGAAAAATGATAAAATGGCTATAAAGCCTTTTAACATAAGGGAGTGTCTCATATGTTTGAAAAACCTACAATTAAAAAAACTAAATTAACGTTAGTTATTGAATTTACACATAAAAGGTAATAAAATCTATAAAAGAAGGGAGTAAAGGAAATGGAGTGGAATCAAATAGTACCTGAATTTGATGTTTTTAATTTAGAAGAAAGCTTAAGGTTTTATATTAATTTAATTGGATTTGATATTGTATATGATAGGAAAGAAGATAAATTTGCATTTTTACAATTTGAAAATGTACAAATAATGATACAAGAGATAGATTTTGAAAATAATAAATGGAAAACTGGAAAATTAGAATATCCATTAGGGGTAGGAATAAATTTTCAATTTGATATAACAAATATAGATGAAATATATACAAGATTGAAAAAAGAAAATTATAAAATTTTCATAGAATTAGAAGATCATTGGTATAGAAAAGATAATATTTTAATGGGATGTCGAGAATTTTTAGTACAGGATCCTAATGGATATTTATTAAGATTTAGTCAAGATTTAGAAGATAAAGAAATAAAAGAATAATTATTGATGTTATGTTTTTTATTATTTTATACACTGCGAAACATAATATTTTTTGTATAAAAGCAAATTTAATGACTTATTGCAGTTTTTTTGTAAAAAATATGAATTCTTAGAGTAAATGCAGGTTGTAGGAAATACTACCTGCATTTAGTGTATAAAAAGTTCAAAAAAGACCTAAAATATTGTTTTTAGGCATGACTAATAAACTACAGTAATTGCAGGTTATTGGACTTAATGTAGTTTAAGGTTAAAAACCTGCAATTATATTTTAAATTTACTTTTTTTGTATAAAACCTTAAAATGATTGACTTTTAGGCTAAAAATTAGTATTATTAGTGTGGTTATCTAATAATTTTGTGATATTTTAATATAATTATATTAAAATAATTGGATAGTTAAAACAATATTAGTTTAGATGAACTTTTTTGAGAAAGGAGGAAAAAATTATGGCGAAAATTTCTAAAGATGAGTATGTTTCATTAAGAAAAAAGGGTGAAGCCTACATGGCTATGCCAATTCATAATAAAATTCTTCAAGAAAATTTAGAAAAATCAAAGAATGATCTTATGATATTTTTAAAACAACCTATGGAAGATATTAGAAAATGGCAGCTTAATAGGTTAAGTTTTCTTGTTGATTATGCCTTTGAAAATATTCCATTATACAGAAAAAAATATTCTGAAATTGGATATACTAAGGGAAGCATAAAAACATGGGATGATTTTTATAAATTACCTTATCTTCATAAAGAAGAATTGATTGAAGGTTTTCCTAATGAAATTGTCAAAAATGTTGATGAATTTATGCTTTCAACACGTAGCTCGGGTTCAAGTGGTAAATTTGTAACTATTGCCTTATCAGAAGAAGCAATTTATAAAGATACCATACAAACAGTAAGACAATTTAATATGCAATCTGGCGGAATGTATTCTGAAAAAGACACTATATTGTATATATATACCTGCCCATGGTGGGTAGATAATATAGGTGGTGGGTATAAACAGGATTTTTTGCCAACAACTACGAAAGTAGAAGATGCAGTAAAATATATTATGAAGACTAATCCAAAATATATTTCTACATATCCTACTTATCTTGAAAAGATAGCATCAACAGGTGTTAAACTCTCAAATTATGGGGTGGAACTTGTAATTGTACATTCAGAACAGTCAAATGCAAAACAAAGGAAAATGCTTGCGGAACAACTTGGAGTAAAAGTTCTTGATGAATATAGTAGTGAAGAACTTACTAGAATTGCATTAGAATGCTCTAATTATCAATATCATTTAGAAGAAGATGCTTGTTTTATTGAAATTATAGATCAAAACGGTAATAAACTTGAAGATGATAATATTGGAATTATAGTGGGAACTAATTTATTAAATACTGCTACACCGATAATTCGATATATACAAGGTGATCTTGCTAAAATTTCTACAAATATAAAATGTACTTGTGGAAATAATGGTAGAATAATCGAAGGTGTTAAAGGGCGAAATATGGATTCCATTTTAATTGATACAGGAGAAAGTATTCCGGCATCTTGCTTTATGGATATAGCATACAATTGGTTTTTACTTTATAACATTCCTGTTCATGGATTAAAATATCAATTTGTTCAAAATAAAATTGGAGAGATTGATCTCTATATAATAGAAGGCGAGTATGAACTAAATATTCCATCTATCAAAGAGAGTATATATACTATAGTACCTAATAGCATGAAGGTTTTTATACATAAAGTGAATAAATTACCTTATGATAAAGGTACAAAGTATAGACCAGTCATTAGATTAATATAAGTTTTTCGAAAAAGTACATTGAAAATTGAATAATAAATAAAGAATTATTCTAAAAACAACTAGATTAGGAGGGATTTGTTATGATACATTTTTCAGAATCAAAAGTGATTTCCAATTGCTCAGACTTTAAGAGGGCAATAATATTGGTAGAAGAAAGAATAAAAAATATTCGGGAAAATACTCCAAATTTACCATATGAAAAGACTAAACTTGCAGAAGTTGAAATTAACAAGTTTTTTTATGAAGGTGAAACAGTAGACAGAGTAATGATTGTGTTAAGATCTAATGGGTGTCAGCATTATAAAACTAATGGTGGATGTTCAATGTGTGCTCATTTAAATGGTGCACCACTTGTAGATAAGATTATACATCAGAACTATGTTGAACAGTGGAATTCTGTATTAGATGGTTCTTTCATTGAAACAGAAGGGAAAGGTTTTAATCTTAATGATTATCCTGTTGTATGTGTATATAATTTAGGGAGCCTTTTAAATAGCGAAGAGATTTCAGTTGAAACTGTTAAGCATATTTTTAGTACTTTAAATGAGTACAAGGGTGTAAAGAAGGTAATCATTGAATCTCGAGCTGAATATGTAACAGACGATATTTTATCTGAGATTGCAAGTGTGTATGACAGAATTCTTGAAGTAGGAATTGGAGTAGAATCTACCAATTACGAAATTAGAGAGCTTTGCCATCACAAAGCAATTGATGATGATAACATCATTAAAATAGCAGTAGAAACACTTCATAAGTACAACATGAAGGCACTTGCATATGTCAATTTTAAACCGATTTTTCTTACAGAAAAAGAGGCAATTGATGACGCAATTATTACATCTGTAGATTGTTTTAAGAAGTTTGGATTTGATGCAGTATCTGTTGAGCCTACTTCATTACAGGATAATTCTCTTGCAAACCATATGTATAACTTAGGACTTTACAGAGTACCATGGCTTTGGAGCTTAAGAGATATCATTCATGGGATTTATTCTAATATTGATTCTCGTAAGTTAGACATTAGACTTGGTGGTTACTTTGATGAAGAAATTTTAAGTGGTAGTCAGGGAGCAGGCTTTCAAAACAAAAATGAGATTTTCCCTCATATGACTTCAAGTAATTGTGGTTATTGTACTAATGAGTTTGTTGAAGCAATTAAAAAATTTAATATGACGTATGATGTAAATGAGCTGGATAAGGTAAAGCCTTGTGAACATTGTTATAGTCTATGGGAAGAAACTAAAAAGATTTGCGATAGCAGAAGTATTATTGAGCGTATTAATGATGTTTTTAGAGGGAGGTAGTAATTCATGAAACTTGTTTGTAGTATTTGCAAAAAAGAAATGGAATATCCTTTTGAACAGATCAATCATAGACATGAAGATACAGAATTAGATTTAGTTCCAGTAAATTTTTGGGAGATTAAAGAGTGGCGTCTTGATTTTGAAATTAAATTTTCAGATGAAGGACGCATTGTCCCTTTTAGAGTTAAACGGGAAACAAAATTTAAAGCAGTAAACACACCTTTTATCCATTATAAGAAAAATGTTTATCTTAAAGATGAATCGGTAAATCCTACGGGTAGTTTCAAAGATAGAGGCATGGAAAATCTTATGAACGAAGTAATTGCAAGTGGTAAAGATACCATGACTCTTGTATCATGTGGTAGTGGGGCAATTGCTTCCATTTTTTATGCGAGAGAATTTGGAATTAAAACAATTGTATTTGTACATAAGAATATATCAAAATCTAGTTTAGATCAGATTAAAAATGCTGATAAAGTTGTTTACAGTGAAGATTTTGTAAAAAGTTATGAAGACTTTATGAAGTATTCAATGGAACACAAAGAAATATTCTGGGGGTTTTTAAATACCAATATTTCATATATGCTTGGACTTAGGACAATATCTTATGAAATTATTAGAGATTTGGACAAAGTACCAGATGTCATAATTATTCCTTGTGGAAGTGGAATGAACATAGTAGCCCAGAATTTTGCACTTAGAGAAATGTATGAGGCAGGAGTGATATCTAAGATTCCTAAAATTGGAGTAGTAGAAATTGAGGGAGGAAATCCTATCAAACAGGGTTATGAAAAACATGAAGATTCATTTCTTAATGTAATTGATCCTGTAGATTCTAAGACAATCCTTTCAAATGATACTTGTTTTAATTACAAGAAAATCTATACTATGGCATGCCATAACGAAGCTTTCTTTATTTCGGTAACAGATGAACAAATAGATGAATTTGTGGAATCTCATCCTGAATTTGAAGCTAAATACGACTATACATCACTTTCTGCTATGGCAGCTCTGGAAGAATATAAAGGGAACAATCAAAGTGAAACAATCGTTGTAGTACTTACGTGTATTAACAGAAACGGAGGTAATTATTATGAGTGATCATAAAGAGAAACTTACAATGTCACAGTACTTTGAAATTGGGCTTGAAAGACATGCTCTTTTAATGGATGCATCTAATTTGGATTGGTTTACATTTCCACTTTTTGACTGTATCCGTAAGGAGATTTATCGTACGCTTGAAGATACAGACGAAGATATGGACTGGGGCTATTCTTATCCAGGTGGTAAGTCTAGACTTAGAGAGCTTATTGCACAGCACGAAAGTTATCTTGAAGGAGAAGAAATTACTCCTGATGAAGTAATCGTGGGTGGGAATGGAACAACAGGGGCACTTAATTTTGTTGTACAGGTTATTGCAAGAAAATATAAGTTTGCAAACGATATTGAGTTTATATATCCTGTACCTGCTTATGCAGGACTTGCTAAAAGTTTGTTTTTTTATGGCATTAAGCCTAAAACAATTCTTCTTGGCAAGGAAAATGAATATAAGATGACGTATGAGGATGTAGTTTCTGGTTATACAGATAAAACTGTTGCGCTGTTAATTACTAATCCTGCAAACCCTGCGTGTCTTTTTATTGACGAAGGTGAACTAAAAAAAATTGTGGATTTTTGTATCGAAAAGAACATCTATATTATTTATGATGCTATTTTCGAAGAAGCACCTATGTACCATAACAAACGCGTTGAAATTTTCAAACTTGCAAGAGATTATAAGAAACTTATCAAAATCAAGGGATTTAGCAAAGATATTCCTCAACTTAGTGATTTAAGATCTGGCTGGACAATTTGCAAAAATACTCAGTTTATTGATCGGCTCTTAGAGCTTGGGGAAGCTGTAAACTATTCTAATTCAACTTTCCTTGAAGCATTAGGTATTGTTGAAATGACACAGAGAGTTAATGTGGATAAGGGAGCAACTGATGAGGTAACAAATCAGTATAGAAGAGAAAAGGCACAGTACCACAATCAGGTAACTACATTGTTTAGAAATGCTTTTGAGTATCTTAATGAAAATGATGATGTGGTAGAACATGTTATTTATCCAGATGCTGGTAATATTATGTATATTACTTTAAAAGTATCAGTTTGTAACAAAAAGGGAGTCTATACTTCCCATGAACTTTTCGTTTATATCCTTGAACATGAGAATATCCTCATTACACCTGGAAATGTATTTGGGTTACCGCTTGAGGATATGAGTTTTAGAATTACAATTTCTAGAGGTTATGATCAGTTCATGGATGGACTTAGACGTATTGTTGAACTCTTTAAGGAGGAGTAAGCTATGAAAAAAGATACATTTTTAGGTTTGGAAAGCAAGCCTTGTGGAAGATGTGGATTCGCATTTGTTGGAATTAACTTCTATAGCACAGAGTATCTTAAAGGAGTAGAGAAGGCAGCTTCTAAAGTACGTGCATTATCTGATAGATATGCAAATGCTGATGGAAGCAGTCTTCCACTTAAAGTATATAGCCCAGAAGAGGGTTATATATTAAAAGATACATGTGTCTATGATTTTGGTGATATTGAAGCATCATCACTAGATGAACTTGAGAGTAAAATCTTAGGTGCAGATTTTGGTGAGAATTATATTCCAATTTTTGTAGGATCGGATCACAGTATTACATATAAGCTTGTGAAAAGAATGATCAAGGAAAAAGATAGAATTGTTGTAGTGCAGTTTGATGCACATAGTGATTTTATCGACGAATATGAAAATTATCCACATGGTTCTGTAATGAATGAAGTAAGTAAACTTGATAGAGTTGAAAAAATCATTCATTTTGGAATTAGAGGAAACCTTAACTCAGGACCAGCTATTGAAAGTAGTAGGGAAAAAGGAAATATAGTTATACCATATGTATCAATTAAATCAAGACTTATTGGACTTTTGGAGTATCTTAAGAACAAGAAAATTTATATTACTTTTGATATAGATTTTTTAAATCCTACTTATGCACCAGCTACCAATTGTCCTGAACCAGGAGGACCATCATACGAGGAAACACTCAAATTGTTAAAGATGATTATCAATGCTTCTAGAAAAGTTGTTGGTATGGATTTTGTGGAGTTTAATCCGGAGTGTGAAGGGGCAAATCTTACTGGTACAACTATTGTTAATTTGATCATGGAATCATTAAGCTACATGACTCAATACACATATTTAACTAAAATAGGGAGGTAATACTATGTTAGATGTAGGACTTAGTAATGTAAAACTTAATTATGGTTTTAAAAACATCTTAGATGGCGTAACATTTCAGTTTAATAGTGGTGATAAAGTTGCTATTGTTGGTGAAAATGGAACTGGAAAAACAAGCATTTTCAATCTTATTGCAGGAACAGAGAAACCTACAAGTGGATCTGTTTCTAAGAGAAAAGATGCTACTGTTGGATTCTTGACACAGATTCCACCCGAGGCAAATACCCCTATTTCTGTAAGAGATTTCTTAAGAAGTGTTTACGGAGATATTGAACAGCTTCAGGAACAGATGTGCAAGCTTGAATACCTTATGGCGGATCCTAATATTAGTCAGGTTGAATTGGATAAAGTTATGAATAGCTATGGAAGGGTACAGGAAGCTTTCTTGAATAAAGGAGGATATGAAGTTGAAGCCAATATAGATAAGATGGCTGCTAACCTTAAAGTTACAGAACTTCTTAATCAGGATTATAGTTCACTTAGCGGTGGACAGAAGACACTTGTGTGCTTAGCACGCCTTTTACTTCAGAAACCAAATATTCTTTTACTGGATGAACCTACCAATCACTTGGACATTCCAACTCTTGGATGGCTTGAAGATTTCATTAAGGGATATTCTGGATCAGTAGTTCTGGTATCGCATGATAGATACTTTCTTGACAAAACAGTCAACAAGATTTTTGCTATTGATGGTGGAAAGATTAAGAATTATTATGGCAATTACTCTTATTACGTAGAACAGAGAGCTTTAGAGCGTGAAGTTCAGGAACAGACATATATTACTCAGCAGAAAAAAATTTCCAATATGGAAGATACTATTCGTAAGAATAGAACTTGGGGAGCACAGAGTTCTGAAAAAGCGTACAGAGTTGCAAAACAGCTTGAAAGACGTATAGATGAGATGGACAAGGTTGAAAGACCTAAGACACAGAAGGATATTGCATTGAATTTTAATCAGGAATTTCGTTCTGGTAAGGACGTGTTAAAGTTTGAAGATGTAATGTTCACATATCCTGGCAGTGAAGACATTCTTCTTTGTGGAGCAAGCATGAATCTTGAATATCAAGATAAAGTTTGTATTATAGGTAATAATGGCTCGGGTAAATCAACAGTAATTAAACTTATCTTAGGAGAACTTGCTCCTGAAGATGGACAGATTACTTTTGGTAGTAATGTGAAGGTGGGATATCTTCCTCAGCATGTACATTTTGAATACGAGGATGTAACAGTTCTTGAAGAATTTAAAAAACATTTTGAGGGAACTTTGACTAGAGCATATTCTGCACTTGCTTCTTTCCATTTCTTTGGCGAAGAAGTAAATAAGAAGGTAAGTTCACTTTCTGGTGGTGAAAAAGTAAGACTTAAGTTTGCAGAGCTTGTACAAAACAATGTGAATTTGCTCATCCTTGATGAGCCAACAAACCATCTTGATGTTAGAAATCGTGAAATTCTTGAAGAAGCGTTAAGCAACTTCGATGGAACACTGCTTTTCGTGTCACACGACAGATACTTTATCAACAAAGTTGCAAACCGTGTTGTAGAACTTGAGGATGGAGAGTTTAGAAATTATTTAGGTAATTATGATTTCTACATTGAACATACAAGTAAGTTTTCTAGCGAGGGTCTAGAAAATGATGGACCAAGAAAAGTATTAAAGAGATAAACTAAAAATAATTAGGGTGGCATGAAAGTCACGGCCAAGTGTCACTCTATGAAATTCTTTTACAAGGAAAATGGAGGTATGTTATTATGAATGAAAAGGTTAAAGTATTCATCAAAGATATATTTTCAAATAACAAAGATGTTGTAGAGAATCCAACATGTTATATTTATGACATGGAAGAAGTAACTGCACGAATCAAAGAGATTGGAAAATATAAACCTGAAAATCTCTCTTTGTATTATGCAATGAAGGCAAATCCTAATTGTCAGGTGATTAAACATGTTTTAATTCATGAAGAAATTATGGGGATTGAGATTGCATCAACTGGAGAACTTGATATTGCAAGAAGTGTTGGTTTAAAAGACAGTGATGTACTTTTTACTGGACCTGGAAAGACCGTACAGGAACTTGAAGAAGTCATTAAATCTAAAATTAGATTCATTAATGTAGAATCTGTTGTAGAAGCTATTCGTATTAATCAGATTGCAGAACGTCTTGAAGTAGACAAAGTAAATATTCTTTTAAGAGTAAACTTAGATTACTATTTAGATGGGGCATCTGAATATATGGCGGGCATGTCTACTAAAATGGGAATTGATCAATCAAAATTTTATGAAGATTATAAGATTATTGATAAATTGAAACATATTAATGTTTGTGGATTTCATGTTTTTGCTGCCGATGGAGTTTTGGATTATAATATATTACTTAAATATACAGACTTTGTTTTTAAGTTTGTTAAAGAAGCAGAAAGTAAAGTTGGGCAGATTAAAGTGATTGACTTTGGAGGAGGTTTTGGAATTGATTATACAAAGTCGGGTAAATTCTTTGATACAAAAAAATATTTTAATGGATTAAATGAACTTGTTAGAAAATATTCTTTCAAGGAAAAGGAGTTTATTCTTGAACTAGGGAAGTTTATTGTGGGTGGCGCTGGATATTATGCAACACAGATTGTAGATATCAAAGACAGTAAGGGCAAAAAACACATTGTAACTGCTGGAGGTGTTAATCATATGAGATTGCCAATTGCAACAGATAGAAAACATCCAGTGTATATTATAGATATGGGAATTCCAAAAATCTATAATAATCAAACTGAAGTTTCTAATGAAATGGTTGATATTGAAGGTCCACTTTGCATGACTGAAGATAAAATTTCTTGGGATGAATATATTGAGAATGCAAAAATTGGTGATATTGTTGTTTTAACTCAAGCAGGCGCTTATTGTTACAGCGCATCTACCCTGTGGTTTTTAAGTCACTTATTACCGCTTGAATTAATAATTTAGACAGGAGTAAAATCTTAAAAATAGGATTGGATTGTTATACAATTTAATCCTATTTTTTTATAAACTTAAGCAAATAAAAGTTATAATATATTATAATAAGTTTAATCGAATATTATTAAATCCTAAATACTTACTTTACTTTTTTTTACCAAGTTTAAATTTTGTTTGTGTAGAATATTAAGAATAGCGTTGTCATAGAT
>ERZ772986.2296-NODE-2296-length-10471-cov-6.321429_pt1 | contig 10471 bp, 2 predicted proteins | sample MGYA00511898_ERZ772986 | MGnify/ENA primary metagenome ERZ772986 (study PRJEB29015, sample SAMEA2737934) | human oral metagenome | biome: human oral; feature: human-associated habitat; material: dental | place: China | collected 2148 ... | reverse complement strand
GTATCCGGTTTCGGGGTATCCGGTTTCGGGGTATCCGGTTTCGGGGTATCCGGTTTCGGGGTATCCGGTTTCGGTGTATCCGGCTTCGGCGTATCCGGCTTCGGCGCGGGATCCTTCAGCGCTCCTTGTCCGTTCGTCTCCGACCACTTCATATCCGCCTGTTTCAACGTCGTAGCCATCGAAGATGCGGTCAGCCCTTCGGCGATCTTTGCCACGCCTTGGAGGTTGCGCTCGCCCTTGACGTAGCCGTCGTAATAGAGCTTTCCTGCGAGTGCATGGAGCGTCTTGTAGACCTGCGTCTCATCCGTCAGAGAGAGTCCGCTGCTGTCCGTCACCATCGTCACGCGGGAATCCTTCTCCGCGCTCTTGATATGCACGTCACCGGCTTTGTAGTGCTCGGCTTTCGTGCCGTCGCCTTCATGCTGATAGACAAGCTCCATGTTGCCGGCGTAGGTGTCGATCGTGATCTTGTGCGGATCGTTCTGCCGCAGGATGCCCTTGTCTGCCTGCAGGCGTGTGACATGGCTGTCCATGGAGTTGCCCTTGCCCCTATCTTTAGCCCCCTTCTTATCAGAAGTATAGTAACCTGTACCGACCTGCTTGTGCTCCCATGTCGCGCCGTTGGCGAGCAGCATAGAGACAGAACCGGGAATGTAGCTATATGGCTTCTGGGTCGCTTTATCCACGCCCCAGATATCGGTCGATACAAGTCCCTTGAAGAAGGAATCCTTATTATTCAGTCCCAAGACGACGTGTCCGCTGCTCTCCGAGCTGATATCACCCGTGATCTTCACAGGACGCGTCTTCGATGTCGCAACCACATGACCCTTATTGTTCAACTGCGCGTTGACGAATACCGTGCCGTTGTCATAGGCTGCGATCGATGCCACGTCGCTGCCCTTGATGGTGCCGCCGCCGATGGAGACTCTCGCACCGTGCGACTCGACAGCGCGCCACATCTTCGAATCGATGTCCACGAGTCCCTTGATATCGACCTCCGCACTGCCCATATTCTTGCGTGCCTCGATCGCGCCGAAGTCCTCGCCCGTATCCTTCACACGGATTCGGACGGCATTTGCCGGATTGTCGTCGTTTTCGATCACGAGCTTCGCATGTCCATGACCGCTGTTGTGTCCCGGACCGCCCGGATAGCCCATGACGAAGATGCCGCGTCCGTAGAGGCTGCCCTTCGGATCGGACTCGATATTCATACCCTTGACATTCTTGATCGTGAGCGTGCCGCTGTAAACGGTGATGGCATTCGGCGTCCGCTCCCAGCCGGACTGCGGGCCTTGGTTCGGGAAAAGACCATGTCCGCCGGGACCTGCCTTGATGTCGAGGCGGTGTCCCGTCATATCAATCGAGCCTTGGACGTCGCCGTTCCAATAGATCGTACCGAACTTATTGTCCTTCACCGAGATGACAGGCTTATCCGCCGCCTTTACTTCGAGCTTGATGTCATGATGGAACGTATAGTTGCCATTGCCATCGTAGACACCCTTCTTCTTCCAGAACTCCTGCACAGGTTCCACATCGTCATAGGCTCCTTCAGCGATTTGCTTCTGGATCGTGCCGGATGCCTCAGAAGATGTCGCGTTCGCTTTTACACGGGCGCGTCCGTCGGATTCTCGATAGTCGAGATCCAGCTGCTGTGAGACGGCAGAGCCGGTCAGCCCCTCGGCGATCATCGCTTTACCCTTGAGATTGCGCTCGCCCTCGGCGTAACCGTCGTAGTAGAGCTTTCCGGCAAGCGAATTGAGCGTCTTGCGCACGGCATTCTCATTGCTCAGCTCGATGCCGTTACTGTCCGTCACCATCGTGACCGAGGAGTTCTCCGCAGCATGCTTAATGTGCGTATCGCCGTAGCGCTTATTGGGATCTACATACTCCGAATCGCTGCCATAGTCCTCCGTCCGCGTGCCGTCATTGACGTGCTTATAACGGAGGGTCAGGCTGCCGGAAAGGCGTTCGATCGTAAGCGGTTTCGTATCATTTTGGAAGATCTTGCCGTTTTTCGCTTTCAGATGTGTGATATAGCTGCCTTCAAAGTCTGTAGGCGTGCTACCTTTCGACACATTGTCCCAGTGTGCACCATTGGCAAGATAAAGTCTCGTGCTGCCATTCTCAATAGTCCTGCCGATGCGTCCCTTGATATACGAATCCTTCGTCATCAGCGCTGCGCCAAAGGTGCCGCCATAGAAGTCATCAAGCATGATGTCGCCTTCCATCTTCACATCGCGGCTATCGGACACAGCATTTACACCGTCGCCATCTGCCTGCGCGTTGATGTAGACCTTGCCCCCATTTTTGATCTTCACGGCACGGGCGTTATCGCCTTTGGCGATAAATCTGCCGCCGCCAATACTTATCTCGCCGCCGTCGGCATGGAGGAGTTCGGCGCCTTCCTGCTCGATGTCTGCAAGACCTTGGATTGTGACGCTTCCATTATTTGCGCCTGTTTTCTTCGCCGTGACAGCAGCCGCCATGTCGTCCTTCGCCGTATTACGGATCTTGACGGCATTTTCCTGCCCCTCGCCATTTTTGATATGGAGTTTCGCTGCTTTACTGCTGCTACCTGCGGCATAAATGGCACTCGCGCCCTTCTTGTCACCGCTGATGCTGATGTCTACCGCACCGGCATTTTTGATCTCTAGGCTGCCACCCTCTAGGCGGATACTTCCGGCACGCTTCGCGTCGCTGTCCGCCGTCGCCTCAAGCGTCAGCTTCTTGTCCTTCATATCAATGCTGCCGTCCTGATCCTGCATGAGGATATTGCTCACGGAATCGCCGATCTGCAGTTTATTGCCGTCCGATGCTTTAAGGTGAAGTTTCGCTCCTTCCGCGAAGGTGTAGTTGCCGGCATCGTCCCTGAGATTCTTCTGCTTCCACTTCTCAACTTGCGCCGCGCTGCCTGCACCAAACTCCGCGATCTGCTCCTCAGTATCCACGAACTGCGGCGGTGCAGGTGGCTGCGGCGGTGTCAGATCAATGCCGCCCTGCCCGCTCTCTTTGTTGAATATGATGTCTGCATCACGCGCTGCAGAAGGTGTCGTCAGACCTTCGGCAATCATCGCCTTGCCTTTGAGTTTTGTCTGATTGAATTTCGCACTATTGTAGTAGAGCTTTCCAGCAAGCGCATTCAACGCACTTCTGACCTGATTTTCATTAGACATTGTGATGCCGTTGTTCTCCGTCACCATCGTGATTCGAGAATTTTCCGCTGCAACCGCGACGTTGACATCTCCGGCTTCATAGTCCGCTGCCCGAGTTCCATCGTTCTTATGGTCGTAGTAGATTTTCGCATCGCCGCGGAAATCGTCGATGTAAATCTTGCGCTTATCCTTCTGACGAATGATGCCGCCTGTAGAATTGAGACGGCTGACGCGGCTGTCGCCCACTTCCTCCGTGCCGTTCTTATCCTGCTTGACGTTGCCGACCTTGGTGTGCTCCCATGTGCCGCCGTTCTTGAGGACGAGATAGCCCGTGCCGGATGCCAATTCCCATTGATGGAGCGGCCACGTATACAGATCGGTGGTAAAGAGTCCCTTGAGGATGGAATTCTTCGTCGTCAGACCGATATAAGCGGTGGCGGAACTTGCCTTCACCTGGATGTCGCCCTCGATCTGCACATCGCGATCCTCGTGCATGGGAACGATATTGCCATCGCCCCCCATCTGGGCATTGATGTACGCCGTACCGGGCGAATTTACATAAAGCGCCGCCTGACCCTTCGAGACGATCTTGCCGCCGCCGATCCGCAGCTCGCCCCCATCTACGACAATGCCGGTAGGTGCTTTGATATCCACCATGCCGTCGATATGAAGACGTGCAGAGTCATCATAATTTTTCATGTAGATGCCCTTGTCTTCCGACTCAATCTTGACGGCATGCGCCGCATCGCCTGCATTCTTGATGTAGAGATTGGAATGTTGTATGAGGTGAATCCCATGATCTTTCGCCTTGATGGAAAAAGCACCCAGCTCCTTCATCTCCAGCGTGCCGACTCCGACGAAAAGTCCCACAGACTCCGCGCCTGTCCAACTATTGTCCGGACGCTTATACTTCTTGCTCGTACCGGCTGAAAGGGTAAGATCATGCCCTTTCATATTGATCTCGCCTTCGCTCCATCCGCCCCACATCAAGGGGCTATATGCCGAGAGGGCATCCACCGAGGAGCCTTGGACAAGCTCCGGATCCGTCGCCGCATCAACAGACAACGTGGTATTCTCTTGGAAGGTATACTTCTTGGTGTCGCCACGAACGCCTTTCTCTTTCCAATGATCCTGCTCATCGTCTGCACCGTACCAAGAACCTTCGGCAATTTGGCGGCCGCGGTAGTTCTTGATGCCGCCCTGTCCTGTCGTTTTATCGAAGAGAAGATCTTCTATCTTCATCGATTCCGAGGACAGCGTCAGCCCTTCGGCTAGCATCGCCGTGCCCTTGAGGTTCGTCTCGCCTCGCTTCGCCCCATCGTAATAGATCTTGCCCGCCAAAGCTTTCAATACCTTGCGCGTCTGCAAGGCGCTGTTCATATTGACGCCGTTTCGTTCCGTCACCATCGTGACGGCAGAATCCGCATCCGCCTTCTTGATGTGCAGCGCACCGCCTTCATAGTGTTCGGGTTTCGTTCCGTCCTCCTCATAATTATAGAAGACCTTCATATTCCCCTTGTAGCTGTCGATCGTGATCGGCCGCGTATCTTTCTGGAAGATTGCACCGCCGTCCGCCTGCAGGCGCGTGAGATAGCTGCCACCGAAGCCATCGGCAATCTTCCCGGCCTTCTTGTTTGTCCATCTTGCCTCATTGGAGAGAATCATGCGCGTCTTGCCGCCCTGCGCGTCCTCCATGCCAATCAGTCCCCAGAACTGAGAGTCCTTCGTATTGAGCGCCATGCCGAAATCGCCCTTGCCACCGCCGAGTACGACATTGCCTCGCATCTTCACATCGCGTGGATCCGTCGCATCGGAAGTCGCCTGCAGGTCATCGCCATTTGCCTTCGCATTGATATAGACTTTCGTCTCACCCGTCATCCGCACAGCGTTGCCTTCACCCTTAGCGACAAAGTTGCCGCCGCCGATGAACGCCTCACTGCCACCGTTCTTTACCTGCAGAACATCACCGCTCTGACTGATGTCCACCAATCCATCAATCTTGAGCTGTGCCTTCTTTTGCGTCCCATCGACCAAGATGGCGGCCTCTTTCTCGCCGGTCGCCTCGTTGCGAATCTTGACGGCATGGCTTGGTCGATTGTCATTCTCGATGGTCAGCTTCGCCCCGGCATCCCCTTCGCTGAACAGATAGATGCCGCTCTGAGATTTTTGATCTCCCTCGATCGCGATGTCCACCCCGCCGGCATTTTTGATCTCCATGCTGTTGCCAACGACGCTGATACCGGCGGCCTTATTGCTGCTGCTGTTCGCTTTTGTATGAATCTTGAGCTGACGACCGGTCATGTTAATCCAGCCGTCCTTGTTCATGCCCTCCGAGCCTGCCATCACACCGCCTACGATATATTCGAAAGCTTTGCCCGTGGCAGCCTCCGTCTGCAGCACGACATCCTGCTTGAACGTATAGTGACTATTGCCATCGCTATATCCTTTTTTGCCCCAATCTTCAACCAAATCTCCGGTCTGCCAATCATTGTCAGCAATCTGCCGATTGAACGTGATCGGACCCTCCGACTTGATATTGCCCTGGCCTCCATCCGTCTGGCTAAAGACCATATCTCTCTTTGCAGCAGAAGATGTCAAACTTTCCGCGATCATCGCCGTGCCTTTGAGATGCGTCTCTCCGTTCTTCGCATCGTCATAGTAGAGCTTGCCCGCGAGTGCGCTCAGCACCTTTTCCACCTGCTCGTCATTCTGCATATCAATGCCGCCGGTGTTTTCCGTGACCATCGTGACTTTAGAATCTGACTCCGCCGTTTTGATATGGGTGTTGCCGGCTGTATAATCTCCGGACGACGTGCCGTCCCCCGTATGCGTATAGAAGAGCTTCTGCTTACCTGCATACTTTTCAATATGCAATTCGCCCGTATCGTTCTGACGGATATGCCCCTCTGTACCGGTATGACTGGACAACTTCGTGATCTTGCTGCCGCGCCCGCCGTTCGACGTATCCCACGTCGCACCATTGAGCAGGAACAGGTTGACCGTTCCTTTCGCGTCTTTCTCGGTGCCGCCTTTCCAGCTGGAAGATGTGCCGTTCAGCCCCAAGTGCAGCGTGGCGTCCTTTTCGATATGCACCGCACCTTCAAGCTCCGTCGTTCTGTTGCCTGGAACAATTGGCGCATCTTCATTTTCTTCATCACCGCCCGCATTGATATAGACCTTCGGCGATCCGATGAGATACATCAGCCAATGACCATGCTCTGCATCCTCCTTGATCTTGAGCTTGCCGCCGCTGATGCGCACGACATTGCCGGAAGGCTCCAGCCATTCCATCCCCTCCGTCCCGAGCTGAATGCCGCGCTGAATATAGGGATCGTCGATGTCGATGGTGTCGATATGAACTTTGTTGTTGTTCCCCTCCAAATGCATGCCGAAGGTATGCGCCTTCTTCTTGTCCACCCAGCCTTGATCCATGCCGCGATGCGAAACAGCGCCTGGCGCAATCGTGAACTTGCCTTGGATGTCAAGTTTTGCATTCCTCGTCGCCCAAATGCCGCGTACGGGATCCTTGCCGCCCTTCAGCTGCGTGATCGTGACATCGGCATTGATTTCCGCCTCGGGTTTCCGATTGTCAGGATTTATGTGAATACCGCTCACAGCCGCGCCGCTTTTCCCTGCTTCATCGATCGCTCCGACGACACTGATGTTGAGAATCCCCTTGCTGTCTGGCGCCGCTTGATTGCCAAAAAGGGTCAAGCCGCCTTTCTCCCCAAGGTAGATGCCGGCTGCTTTCGTGCTCGCATTCGTCAGCCCCTCAACCCGCAAATCAAGATCATATCCAGCAAGATCAACCGTTTTCTTTTTATTTATCATAGAAAGAGCGGCGACATTGTTCCCCCTGCCGTCTGCCTTGACCGTCGTATTTTCCGTCAGCGTCTTATCCGTATCCGTAATCGGCCCTTCTTCCGCCGCCCAGGCGGGCGCTTGCCAGGAGACTGCCAGCAAGGCTGCGGCAATGCCTAAAGTCAGCTGCTTCAGACGCGCTTTTTTCTTCATATTTTCTAGCTCTCCTTTTCTACAAAATCAGAGATTTTCGCGACTTCCTACATCTGCCGTACTGCTTCATCGGCACCATCTGCGCCGATGACCATACCAACTCTCCGAACACCTCGGATGTTCAAGCACCATAGACATCGCCTCCTTCGGCGTCCATCCAATAAAAAAACGCGACACAAAAAACACACATAACCTTCCATGAAAAAGGGTACCGTCCAACGACAGTCCAAATTCCCTGGCCTGCTGTGCGTCATCCTGTATCGCGCAAGTGACGTAACGAAAAGAAAACAGGCGGCACTCTGACTTAGCTCATCACCCTGCCATCTCTTTGTGAGAGACGTACGATGGCGGGACTCCCCATACAGTTGCGGAACAGCTCCGGATTCGCACCGGATTCCCCACACTCAGCCTTGCGGCTTCTATTTCCTGTGGTATGAAGTTGTCTTGGCTCCTAGAAAGCTCCCAAGAGCCATGCCTTGATCGGCAGAAGCGCCTCCTCTTTTCTTCTATAACCTGTACGCATTTATCATATCATAAATCAAGCGATATGAATAGCCGTAAGATATATACTTAATTGTTTTCTAACGATTAGAAGCTATGCTCCACGCCGATGACAAAGCTGCGTCCCGGAGCTGTCCACCACTGACCGGGTGCACCCCACTTCACATTGGAATGCTCGGCATAGAACTTATCGAAGAGATTGTTGACCTTAAGATAGATCTTCGTCGTCTCCATGATTTTGTAGTTCATCGCCAGATCACAAACCCAGTACGACGTCTCCGGGAAAGCGCCCGCCACGGGACCCGGGCGGTCGATCATGGCGCGTGCCATCAAGGATGCGTCAAACCTCCGATTCTTGTAATCTACACCGATATTCCACTGATGTGTCGGCAAATAACCATCGACATTGACGCCGCGCTGTTCGTTTTTACCAACATGCGTGTTCGTATAGCCAAGGCGTGCACTCACATGCGAGTCAAAGCGCTTCGCAAGCTGCATATCCCAGCCATGCGCATCCTCATCGCCGACGTTGATATTTATATATGTCATAGGATCATAGCCGATGCGATCCTTGGAATGACGCCAATAGTAGTGCGCTGCAACATTCAGTCCTTTGCCAAAATCATGCGCAATACCGATCTCCCGCGTATCGCCGGACTCGGGCTTAAGGTTCGGATTGCCATATGTCGGTGCATAGAGTTGATTCGGTGTCGGGGTCAGGAAATACTCGGTATAAGCTACATAGGCATGCGTCCTCGGTGTAATATCATAGCCGAGGCTCACGCTCGGACTCGTATGGCTGCCGAAAGCCGAATTGCTGTCGTAGCGAATGCCGCCGATGAGCTTGAGTGCAGGCGTGATGTTCCACTGATCTTGCAGATAGACGGAACGATTCACGAGGGATCTCCCGTCAATGCTCACTCTTCCTCTGTTCCAAATCGACGTATCGTCATACGTGAAATCCACGCCGGTTGTCAGGAGATGATCGCCGAGACGCTTATCATACTGGTCACTGAACTTCCAGCTGTAGACGTCCATCTCGTAGCTTGCGCCTAACGGCGTCCATGTACCATAGGTGAAGATATTATAATTATAGCGACTGCGGGAAAGGACCATCTGATTCTTCGAGGTATCGTCAATCTTCGCATTCCAGATCAGATCGGCGTCAAAATGATCGTAGCGTCCTCGATTCTGCTTCAATCCCTGCTGCATTTCATACAGCGCTTGATAACGGTCTCCATCCTTGTAAGTGCGCAGGTTGAACACAAGGTACGACGCCTTGCTGAGATCTTTGCCGAGGTGTATGTTGACGGAATCAGCGTCTAGTCCTGAGGGAACTTCATTGCCATGCCCGTCTTTGAAGTCGTTGCTCTTGTCTTTCTGATACTTGAGCCGCCAGTCAAGACCGTTCTCGCTTCCCTCGTAGGCAACGCTGTAGAGCTGCTTGCCGAAGCTGCCGTAAGCCGCCTCAACCGTCGCCTTCGCGTTCTTCGCCTTCTTCGTGATGATATTGATGACGCCGCCCTTGGCATCCGAGCCGTAAAGCGTCGATGCCGAACCGCGCAGCACCTCGATGCGATCGATACCGCTGAGATCTTTCATCGCCGATGCCAGAGATGCCGCAGAACCACCTGCATAATTCTGCTTCACACCATCAATGAGAACAACAACATCCTCCGAGCCATTGATATAGAACTTTGTGCTGTTATTATACCCTGCCGGCGCATACTGATTGACCGTAACGCCCGGGACATCGCGCAGAGCCTGCGTCAGATCCGTATAGTGGCGCTTTTCGAGATCCTTTCCCGTGATGACCGTGATATTTGCATTCGCCTTGAGCTCCTGCACTGGCGTGCGCGTCGCCGTGACGACCGTCTCGTCGAGCGAATGCTCCGATACGGCGTCCTGCGTCGACTCCGCTTCTGCGGCAAACACTTGCCCCCCTGCAGGATACAAAGCAACAAACGTAAGTGCCGCCGCCACCGTCGCGCCGAGTTTCTTCCTCGACCCTGTTCTTCCCATTTCAATCTCCTCCTAAAATTCTGCCCACAGACAAATTTATATTCAGCCGCCGCCCTTGCTTTATCGACGGATAAATACCGAGAATAGCACACATTCCCATTCCCATACAAAAAAGCCCTCCCTGCATCGCAGAAAGGGCACACTCCTATCACAATGGCACCGCAAAAGCCGCTTTGCCCAAAGGCAAATACGCTGCCGAAAATCTCCTTCCCATCGCTCGCAGGTCAAACGGTGATTGTCAATCAGGCAGTTCTCCTGGCTTCAGTTCATCACCTGTCTGCGCCTTCCCAAGGATTGACTCCTCAGTGACTATCTCAAGAAACACAAAGATTTTTCTCGTGCAGACCGGCTCGCTGCTACAGTGGCGGGACCGCTCCGGCATATACCGGATTCCCTATTAAGTCTTGCGACACCTGATCCAATCGTTATGAAGTTTTGCTAGTTTCCGAAAGATAGCGTAGCATTGAACAATGCTCTTGTCAAGTAGGAATATCAGAAACTATGAATTTCTGCACTTCTGATCTTTAAGAAATCACCGACACATTCAGTTTCTATGAAATCGTATTCCTCAAAGCTTCTTGCTGTGTTTGCAGCTTTTCTTCCCAATCGATACGTGAGCGCTGTATGAACTCATGCACGAGGTAGTCAGGGCGGATAAGATCGACGATGCGCCGCGCCGCATCCGTCTGAAAGGGCTGATGGCGGTCGACCTGCAGGACGTATTCCATGGCTTCCTGCCAAGACAAGCTGCGATGCTCGCCCGCATGCTCCTCCATCATGCG
>ERZ772986.2295-NODE-2295-length-10476-cov-23.212072_pt1 | contig 10476 bp, 10 predicted proteins | sample MGYA00511898_ERZ772986 | MGnify/ENA primary metagenome ERZ772986 (study PRJEB29015, sample SAMEA2737934) | human oral metagenome | biome: human oral; feature: human-associated habitat; material: dental | place: China | collected 2148 ... | reverse complement strand
CGCACCCCCACAGAAGCATTCAACCAACTCATTGCTACCACCCATTGACACCGCCGACACATTTCGTTAGCATAGACTAGTGTTGGATTTCTCCCACACCCCTCTCACTTCATTTGATCATAGTCTCGTATCCTATAGACCACTTTAGGCACGGGCTTGTTATCAGATTTCAATTCACTCATTTCCTACGTTTCGAAGGAGTATCACCCATGGGAACCCACATTCATTTCAACGGAAACGAAGAGATCAGCACCCTGATGAATAAGCTTGTCGACGGACTTCCCCTGTCATGGTTCGGCTATTTTAACGGGAAGAACATCGCTCCGGTATTTCAACAACTCATCAGTGACTTTCCTACGCTCGGAGAATCTTCTCCGCGTTCCGAGTCGGGGCCTTTCTTCGTGAAAGTCGCTGGAGGGACGTGTGTCTGGGCGCCGCTTGCGAAAAGCGAATCTACCGGTGGTTTTCTTTTCTGTCCGCTGCCCGACAACCCAGCTGAACCAGGTCGCGAGTTCGTACATTTCAACCTCACACTCTGCGACAACCTGAAGAAGCATTGCGACAACGTTGTCATTCTTGACCATGGAAACATCGAGGATTTCGGCGCGGGCGTGATCGCTCTTCAAATGGCTCTCATCCCCGCCACAACCATTCTTAGCGTATTCTGAGGAGCGCCTCACGATCCGCGCACCCCTTTGCCCGCAGGCTGGCAGAGTCTACGTTCTTCCACGTGACCGTAGACCCCGCCGCGCCGTATCCTTTGGTTCGGCATATGTCATTCTCCCACTTACACACCTGTGTCCACACGTAACAACCCGTTACCGCAGATGAGCAAGGGGGTCGTTAGAGTGATTGCCATGGCAATCAAGACGCTCGACGAGTACCTCGCGACCATCCCGAACGACGACAATCGGGCGCGGATGTTAGACATTCTGGTGTGGGTCGGGCTCACCTACCCGGAGCTGGAGCTGCGCATCGCGTGGAACCAGCCAATGTTCACCTACCACGGGACCTACATCATCGGATTCTCGGCAGCGTCCAAGCACATGGCGATGGCCCCGAGCGCGCCACCATGATCCGCTTCGAGCCTGTCATGCGCGATCGAGGCACGGACTTCGGAAAGATGTTCGCCCGCCAGCACTGGAACAAGCCCTTCGACCTACGAACTCCTCGACGCCTTCATCCAGCACCAGCTCGAGGAAAAGCAGGACGTCACATCCTTCTGGCGCCCCAAGGAACACGAACTCGCGGCCGCCGAGGCCGTCGCAGCCGGCGCACAGCCGCCCACCGTCCGCGAGCGCGCGGCAGACGATAGTCAGCTCGCCGATTCCTTCCTGGAAGAGTTTATTCAGTACGCCGACAACCCGACGCCCGGTCATCCGTTCGAGCAGCTCAACGAGCAGCTCAACGAGCAGCTCAAACAGGCCGTGCGGGATTACGAGGAACACCCAGATGATGTCTACACGCTCGACGAGGTGAAGGCCGAGCTCGGCCTGGACTAGTACCTACGAAGGTTTGCTCTACCCGGCCACAGCGGACGCAGGCAGCCACCCCTAAAGACGGCCCCTCTCCCCCACCCTACGGGCGCGTAGGATAGGGGAAGCAGTAGCAGCGCCGCTGGCCTCGTCCCGCAGCAGCGCAGCGCACAACGCCCAGCGACCAGGGAGCAGACATGACCGCCGAAGAAACCCCGGCCTCGTCCAACGACGACGAGACGACGCAGGCGCAGACGACCACCGAAGCCCTCGAGTGGCACGCCCCCGTCCTGGTGCGCATCGACGAGCACACGACGATCCCCCACCTGCTCAAAGAACGCGTGCAGCGCGGCGCGACCCGCCCGCTGATCCTGCGCAAGATCGGCATCGGCGACACGTGGCGCTCCATCACGGCGCGCGAGTTCTACGACGAGGTCCACGCGCTCGCCGCCGGCCTCATCGCGCGGGGCCTCGAGCCCGGCGACCGCGTGGCGATCATGAGCCGCACCCGCTACGAGTGGACGCTCCTCGACTTCGCGTGCTGGGCCGCAGCCCTGGTCCCCGTGCCCATCTACGAGACCAGCTCGATCGACCAGGTCGCCCACGTCCTCGTCGACGCGGACGTCACCCTCATCATCACCGAGACCGTGTCCATGGCGGAGATCGTGCGCGCGGCAGCCGAGAGAGAAAAACGCGCCAACACGCACGTGCTCTCCCTGGACTCCGAGGCCATCGACACCCTCATCGCCGACGGCGCGGCCACCCCGCGCGAGCGCGTCCTCGCCCGCTCCGACGCCCTGACCAAGGACGACATCGCGACCATCGTCTACACGTCGGGCACGACGGGCACTCCCAAGGGCACGGTCCTGTCCCACGAGAACTTCACGAACCTGTGCCTGAACGCCCACGCGTGGATGCCAGAAATCGCGGCAGGCAAGGACTCGCGCCTGCTCCTCTTCCTGCCCCTCGCCCACGTGTTCGCGCGTTTCCTGCAGGTCTTCCAGATCAGCGGCAACGGCGTCCTCGGCCACGCCTCCAACATCAAGAACCTGCTGGGCGACCTGGCGTCGTTCCGTCCGAGCTACCTCCTGGTCGTCCCGCGCGTCCTGGAGAAGATCTACAACTCGGCGGACACGAAGGCATCCGGACCCAAGCGCAAGATCTTCCGCTGGGCTGCCAAGATCGCGATCGCCTACTCCCAGGCCCTGGAGACCGACGACGGCCCGACCGCGTCCCTGAAAGCCCAGCACGCGTTGGCCGACAAACTCGTCTACCAGCAGATCATCCGCCTGGTGGGCGGCAACGCGGACTACATCGTGTCGGGCGGCGCGCCCCTGGCGGCCTGGCTCGCGCACTTCTACCGCGGCGTCGGCATCCCCGTCCTGGAGGGCTACGGCCTCACCGAGACGGTCGGCCCGGTCTCCGTCAACACGCCCCGCCTGTCCAAGATCGGCACCGTGGGCCCGGCCCTGCCGCCCATGTCCTTCAAGATCAGCGACGAGGGCGAGATCCTCCTCAAGGGTTCGAGCGTCTTCCAGCGCTACCACAACGACCCCGAGGCCACGGCCGCCTGCTTCACCGAAGACGGCTGGTTCCGCACGGGCGACCTGGGGTCCCTGGACCGCGACGGTTACGTGTCCATCACGGGCCGCGCGAAGGAGATCATCGTGACGGCGGGCGGCAAGAACGTCGCCCCGGCCGCCCTCGAAAACCCGATGCGCTCCCATCCGCTCATCTCCCAGGTCCTCGTCGTCGGCGACCAGCGCCCCTTCGTTGCCGCGCTCATCACGCTGGACGCGGAGATGCTGCCCGATTGGCTCGCCGCGCACTCGCTGCCCCCGATGAGCGTGGCCGAGGCGGCCACGAACGTCGAGGTCCTGGCCTCCCTGGAAAAGGCGGTGGCCTCGGCGAACGAGCACGTTTCGCGCGCCGAGTCGATCCGCAAGATCAAGGTCCTCACCACCGACTTCACGGAGGCGAACGGCCTGCTCACGCCCTCGCTGAAGGTCAAGCGTCTGGAGGCCACGAGCCGCCTTGCCTCCGTCATCGACGAGATCTACGGCGGTCCCGTGCAGAACTGACGCGCCCATGAACGAGGCCGTGGCCGGCTCGCGCTCCCCCGCTCAGTGTCGGGGTTGGCGAGCCGGCCACGGCCTTCTCGTGTGGGCTTCCTACTGCGAGGCGAGCGCCGCTGTGGGCGGCGTGCGGGCCGCTCGGATCGCGGGGTAGAGCCCGGCGACGGCGCCGATGAGGAGAGTGGCACCCAGACCTGCGGCGATCACCCACCAGTGCAGGGTGGGCGGCCAGCCGTACGCGTAACACATGCCCCAGGTGACGCCCGCGCCGATGAGGCATCCGGCAAGTCCTCCGAGGAAGGACAACAGCAGGGCTTCGGCCAGGAACTGCACGGTGATGTGTCCCCTCTTCGCGCCCAGAGACCGGCGCAGGCCGATCTCCTTGCGGCGTTCCAGGACGGAGATGATCATCGTGTTGGCCACGCCGATACCACCGACGAGCAGAGCGATCGAGCCGACACCTGCGAGCAGGGTCGTCAGGGTCTGGTCGGCCGCGTTCTGGGCAGCCAGTGCGTCGGAGGGACGCGAGACCTTCAGGCCGGTGGCCCCCTGCGGGGCCAGAGTCGGACCCAGGAGCTCTCGCACGGTCTCAACCTGGTCCTCGGTGGAGCGCTCGTAGATGGTCGTGGGCGTCTTGCCAGCATCGAAAAGCGACTTCGCGGCGGGCACGCCGATCAACGCGGCGTTGTCGAGTTCCTCGGCCAGGGGCGCGTGTTCCATAATGCCCAGGACCGTGAAGGAGCGCCCTCCCAGCCACACCTGGGTGCCCGGCTCGACGACGCCGAGCAGCGCGGCGGCCTTCGAGCCCAGGACGACACCCGGGTAGCGAGCGGTGGCATCATTGAGCCAAGACCCACTCTTCATGGTGCCCGACACAACCTTGAGCAGGTTCGTGTCGACCGCCATCGTGAGGATACCGCCGGTCGCGTTGGGGTCTGACAGTCGCGAACGGTACACGGAGATGCCGTTGAGGGTCGAGGTCGAAGCCGCGTCGGTCACACCCGGGATCATGCGGACTCGTCCGACGGAGTCTTCGGGCAGGATCAGGTCCTGGCCACTCAGGTCGGCCCCGCTGCGCGCGGTCAGCATGTTCGTTCCCAGCGCCCGCAGCTGCTCTTGCAAGCGAGCCTGCGAGGATGCTGACACGCCGACAACACCGACCATTGCCGCAATGCCGATCGCGATACCCAGGGCCGAAAGGATCGCTCGCATGGGCCGGGCACGCAGCCCGGTCAGGCCGAGGCGAGCAACGTCGGAGGCGCGCAGCGCGGAACGGCCGGCTCCCGAATTCTTCTTACTCGTCATGGCCACCTCCCGGGTGCGCAGAGTCGGAAACGATCTCGCCATCACGGATGGCGATCTGGCGAGGCAGCGACGCTGCCAATTCGTTGTCGTGAGTGATCACGATGATGGTGGTGCCGGCATCGTTGAGCTCCCGCAGGAGCTCAACGATCGAAGCGCCCGAACGCGAGTCGAGATTGCCGGTGGGCTCATCAGCCAACAGCAGGGCTGGGTGGCCGATGATGGCCCTGGCGATAGCGACCCTCTGGCGTTCGCCGCCCGACATCTGGTGGGGCTTGTGGTCCATGCGGTGCCCCAGCCCCACGCGGGTCAAGGCTTCGCGGGCCGCCTCACGCCGCTTGGCTCGCGGCACGCCCCGGTAGAGCAGGCCGTCAGCGACGTTATCCAGGGCGGACACGCCGGCCGTGAGGTGGAACTGCTGGAACACGAACCCAATCAGCGAGGAGCGCACGCCCGACAGCTCGGTGTCTCGCAGGGAGGACACGTCCGTGCCGTTGATGCACACGCTTCCCGAGGTGGGCCGGTCCAGCGTTCCGATCAGGTTGAGCAGGGTGGATTTACCGGAGCCTGAGGGGCCCACGATGGCGACGAACTCGCCCTCGTCGACACTCAGAGATACTCCGTTGCAGGCGTGCACGGGCGGCGAGCCAAACGACCGGTGCACGTCGGTCAGTTGCAGAATGTGGCTCATCGGTTGGGCACCACCACGCGCTGGCCTTCGGCGATCTCATCGCCGCTCACTTCGACGCGGTCACCCGCGAACAGGCCGACGGTGACGGGAACCCGACGAACTTCGCCCTTCTCATCCACGACCTCGACGCCGAACTGGTCGGTGCTGAGAGCAACGAGGGCACCCAAGGGCACGGACAGGACACCCTTGCGGGTCTCAGAGGTCAAGCCCAGGGAGACGGAGGCCTCCTGGAAGCCTTCCAGGGCGGAGGTGTCATCGGGGGTGACGGTGATCGGGATGATCCTCTCCTTGTTCGTCTCCTTGCTGCCTTCTTCGCTTTCCTTCTCACGGGGCGGTTCCACCGAGGTGATCGTCCCGGTCGTTGTCGTCGCCGAACCGGGTAGGCGCACGGTCACGGAATTGCCGACGACGCCCAGCGCCTGGTCGGAGAGCTTCAGGTTCGCCGAAATCACCTGACGTGAGGACGAGGCAGTGAACAGCTCCGTCTCCATCGTGGCGCTGGTGCCGACCCGGGCCTTGAGCGCACCGATGCGCAGGTCTTCAGGGGCGAAAAGCACGGTACCCAGCGGCAGGGAGCCGCTTTGGGGCAGAGACAGGGCCTTTTGCCACCTCTTGATCGCAGCGATGGTGTTCCAGTCGAAGTGGGCGTTGGGGGTGGCCTCGAAGTATCCGAGGGCTTCGAGTGCGGTCTCCAGCTGTCGCACGTCCTCGCCGTCGCTCATGCCCTCCTCGAACGTGCGCCAGGCGGGGGTGGAGCCGTGGAGCAAATAGGTGTTGTTCCCGGCGACCGTGTACACGTGCGATCCCTGGGTGAGGGTTGTGCCGGGCGTGGGCAGGGCTGTGACGACGCCTTCAAAGGCGCTCTTGAGGGTGTAGGAGTCGGCGTAGTGGAGAGACCCCTGGACGGTGGTCTCACCGACCAGGTCTCCGCGGGTGACGGTCGCGGTGGCACCGTTAAAGGACTGCGGGGCATCGGCCTCGGCTTGAGCGCCCGAGCAGGCCGACAGGGTCGTCATTCCCGCGACCGCCACCATCGCTAGTGCTGCGGCGAAGCGTGGGGTGCGTCGACAATTCACTTCGCGCCTCCGGGGTTACCGAAGCACTTGTTCAGAGCATCCTGCGGGATGTCCTGGATGTTGACGCCCTTGCCCGGCTCGGGGTCCTTCACGTCGTAACCAAGATCACGCAGGCACTGGGCGCCCTTGACGAGGGCTTCACGTCCATTCGGATCCTTCGTCAGATCGTCGTCACCCGTCAGACCCGACACCTTCGTCATGCACTCGTTGAGCGCCGAGTTGAAAGCATCGGAATTGTCCTTGATCTGCTCGGGCGTCAGGCCGGTGTCGGGAACGTCGAAGCCCTTCTCGCGCATGCACTGAGCGAACACCAGGTTGGGGTCGTTGCTGGCCGCGTTGGTGGCCGCCGAGCTTGGGCTCTTAGCGCTGGAGGCGGACGAGCCGGTCGAGCCGGTCGAGCCGCATGCACTGAGGGCCGCTGCCAGGGTGATGGCGATGACGGCGAGGGCGCGCGTCTGGGCGCGATTGTTCATCGAAAACTCCTTGTGGACTACTGTTGGGCTGTGGTTCTCACTGCCTGGATATATTAGAGATCACAAGCCTGAAAGGTACCTGAAAACTATCCGAGAGCGCGCGCAGAATTTCATCAGACAACCCTGAGAGTTCACGAGGCCGGGGCTTGGCCCTCCCCCAACGTGCAGTTTAGAGGCGCGAACCCTCGTCGTACTCGGCCTTAATGTCCTCGTGGTGGCGGATGACCTCGCGGACCATGAAGCCCAGGAACTTCTCGGCAAAATCAGGGTCGAGGCCGGAGGAAGCCGCCAGGGTACGCAGGCGCTCAACCTGGCGAGCCTCGCGATCCGGGTCGGCGGGAGGCAGGTCCAGGCGGGCCTTGATGTGCCCGACGCGCTGCGTGCAGCGGAAACGCTCGGCGAGAATGTGCACGAGGGCGGCGTCGATGTTGTCGATCGTGGCGCGCGCCTGCGCCAGCTCGGCGGGAATACCGCTGACTCCCCGATCGGCCGAAGCGGCCACCGAGGCCTCATCACGCTGTGCCATTGTTCCTCCCCTAAGGTCTCGACTGACCTCAGTGTAGCGGGCGGACTCAGGCGCTGCGCTTACCTTCCGAGGAACGTTCAGGGTAGAGCTCAGCGGGCCCCACGCCCTCGACCAGGTCGCGGGTGACGACCACGCGGGCAACGTCGTCGCGGCTGGGCAGGTCGAACATGAGGTCCGACAGCGTCTGTTCCATGATCGAGGACAGGCCACGGGCACCCGTCTTACGCTCGTTGGCGCGCGCAGCGATCGCCAGGAGAGCCTCGTGCGTGAACTCCAAGTCCATGTTATCCAGCTCAAAAAGGTGCTGGTACTGGCGCACGAGCGAATTCGACGGCTCGGTGAGGACGCGGACGAGGTCCTCCTCCGTCAGTTCCTTCGTGGAGGTCAGGATGGGCAGACGCCCGATAAACTCGGGGATCATGCCGAACTTGTGGAGGTCCTCGGCGGACACGGCCTCGTAGAGGTCGCCCATCTCCGAGGTGCTCTTCAGCTCCGAACCGAAGCCCGTCGAACGGCGTCCCAGGCGTGCCTTCACGATATCCTCGATGCCCGCGAAGGCGCCGGCGGCAATGAACAGGATGCCGGAGGTGTCAATCTCCAGGAACTGCTGGTGGGGGTGCTTGCGCCCGCCCGTGGGAGGCACGGAGGCGACCGTGCCCTCGATGATCTTCAGGAGGGCCTGCTGGACGCCCTCGCCCGACACGTCGCGGGTAATGGAGGCGTTCTCAGCCTTGCGGCCGATCTTGTCGATCTCGTCGACGTAGATGATGCCCTTTTCGGCCTTCTTGATGTCGCCGTCGGCCTCCTGGATGAGACGCAGGAGGATATTCTCCACGTCCTCACCCACGTAGCCGGCCTCGGTCAGCGCGGTCGCGTCCACGATCGCGAAGGGCACGTCGAGAAGTCGGGCCAGGCAGCGCGCCAGGTGGGTTTTGCCCGTACCCGTGGGGCCCAGCAGGAGGATGTTGGACTTGGTGCCCAGCATGTCCTCGGCGTTGCCGGCCTCGCGCGAGCGCACGCGCTTGTAGTGATTGTACACGGCGACCGACAGCGCACGCTTGGCGCGGTCCTGGCCGATCACCCACGTGTTCAAGAATTCGTTGATTTCGCGCGGCTTTGGCAGCGGCGTCGTCGACGAGGAGGACTGCTGCGAACCGAGTTCCTCCTCGATGATCTCGTTGCACAGCTCAATGCACTCGTCGCAAATATACGCGCCGGAGCCACCGATGAGCTTACGCACCTGCTTCTGGCTCTTCCCACAGAAGGAGCACTTGAGCAGTTCCGCGCCATCAGTCAGACGAGCCACGAGACCTCCAAGGTGTTGAACGTTTTGCCGTTCGGTCGGATGCACTTTCGCACTTACTAGCAAACAACGTAGTCCACACGCGCAAAAAAACCGCGCGGGCACGCCAATTGTTACAAAATCTTCATCAGCAGCTCACAAATGTCACCGCACTCAGGTGCCGCAACGCTGCGCCGGGCGGCGCGCGCAAAGAACGAGGCCGTGGCACCCACCGCACGAACAGGTGCGGGAAAGCCGCGGCCTCGTCAACAAAGAGGAGTCACAGAGCCTTGCGGGACTCCAAGACCTGGTCGATCAGGCCGTATTCGGCGGCCTGCGGGGCGGTCAGGATCTTGTCGCGCTCAATGTCGCGGCGCACCTGCTCCACCGGCTTGCCCGAGTGCTTCGAGATAGTGTCCTCGAGCCATGCGCGCATGCGATCGATCTCGTCGGCAACGATCTGAATGTCCGAGGCCTGCCCCTGCATGCCCTCCATCGCGGGCTGGTGGATGAGAACACGGGCGTTGGGCAGCGCCAGGCGCTTGCCGGGCGAACCCGCAGCCAGCAGCACGGCCGCAGCGGAGGCGGCCTGGCCCAGGCACACCGTCTGGATCTGCGGCTTGATGTACTGCATCGTGTCGTAGATAGCGGTCAGCGCCGTGAAGGAGCCGCCGGGCGAGTTGATGTACATGGTGATCAGCGAATCCGGGTCCTGAGACTCCAGGACCAGCAGCTGCGCCATCACGTCATCCGCGCTGGCGTCATCCACCTGCACGCCCAGGAACACGATGCGGTCCTCGAACAGCTTCGTGTAGGGGTTCTGGCGGCGGAAACCGTAGGCAGTACGCTCCTCGAAGTCAGGCAGGACGTAGCGAGCCTGCGGCATCTGGCGGGCGACCGCCTCAAAGTAGGGCTGGGTGCTCATCAGTTCTCTCCTCGCCTTCCGATCTCCTGCGGGCTGTCGATCACGCGGTCAACGAAGCCGTACTCGAGGGCTTCCTGCGCCGTGAACCAGTGGTCACGATCGCCGTCTGCTTCCACCTGCTCGACAGTCTTACCCGTACGAGACGCGGTGATCGCCGCGAGTTCCTTCTTCATACCAAGGATCAGATCCGCGTTAATGCGGATCTCCGTCGCCGAGCCGCCGGCGCCGCCCAGGGGCTGGTGCAGCAGGACGCGGGTGTGGGGCGTGATGTAGCGCTTGCCGGGGGCGCCCGTGGTGAGCAGGAACTGACCCATCGACGCGGCCAGACCCATACCGACGGTCACAACGTCCGGCTTGATGTACTGCATCGTGTCGTAGATGGCCATGCCGGCCGTCACCGAGCCGCCGGGAGAGTTAATGTACAGGTAGATGTCACGATCCGGATCTTCAGCGGCCAGCAGCAGCAGCTGCGCGCAGATCGCGTTGGCATTCTCGTCGCGGACTTCGCCGCCCAGCCAAATGATGCGCTCCTTGAGCAGGCGCTGGTAGACCGAGTCCCCCAGTCCCAGCTGCGAGCCGTCGCCGGCAGCCCCCGTATTGTGCACGCTCACGCGTACCTCCTCGTCTGTTCGCGGGCCCAGGCGGCCCCAT
>ERZ772986.2294-NODE-2294-length-10480-cov-6.066954_pt1 | contig 10480 bp, 9 predicted proteins | sample MGYA00511898_ERZ772986 | MGnify/ENA primary metagenome ERZ772986 (study PRJEB29015, sample SAMEA2737934) | human oral metagenome | biome: human oral; feature: human-associated habitat; material: dental | place: China | collected 2148 ... | reverse complement strand
TTGCTTGGCCCGCGCTTGTAGGGTGATACCCGGCGGCGCGGGCCGTTTGTTTTTCTCAGGAAGGCGATTGCGTTGGAAAACACCGAGGAAGCCGGCACCGGGGCCAAGCAGGAGAAACCGCGGTCCTTCCCCCGAAGGCTTTTCAGCGGAATTGGAGAGGTCGCCATCATCCTTGTCGGCGCACTCCTGATCTCAACCGTGCTGCGGGGCTTCGTCGCCCAGATGTTCAGCATCCCGAGCGGCAGCATGGAGAACACCCTGAAAGTGGGGGACAGGGTCTTGGTGGCCAAGTTCGGAGGATTCCAGCGTGGCGACGTCGTGGTCTTCGAGGATCCCGCGCACTGGCTCTCGGGACCGCAACCGGAGCACACCCAGATGGAGCAGGTCCTCGAGTTCATCGGGGTCCTGCCGAATTCCAGCGCAGGATATCTCATCAAGCGCGTGATCGGCATGCCCGGGGACCGGGTGGCCTGCTGCACTGCGGAGGGGGCCGTGACCGTGAACGGGGAGGCGCTGGACGAGTCGCAGTACCTGTATTCCGAGAATGGGGTTCAGGTGGCGCCCTCGACCATGTCGTTCGACGTCATCGTTCCCGCAGATCACATATTCGTGCTGGGGGATCACCGGAATGCGTCAGCGGATTCTCGGTGTCACCTGAGGGACACCAGAGATGGCGGAAAGGCCGGATCGGCTGCTTTCGTGCCAAAGCGCAAAGTGGTTGGGGCGGCGGTGGCCGTCGTGGCGCCACTGGATAGGTTGTCCACCTTCCGGGTGCCGGAAACTTTCGCGAAGATCCCCTCACCGGAGCAAGAGGCGCCCGAGGAACCCACCATCATTGAGGCCCCGGCAGGGTGTTGACCGGCGCCCGCGCATACGAGGACGTCCTGGTGGCGGCGGGTTTCAGCCCGGTCGCCGGGGCGGACGAGGCGGGCCGCGGGGCCTGCGCCGGCCCGCTGGTGGCGGCCGCCGTGATCCTGGATCCCGCCCGCCCGGTGGAGGGGCTCGACGACTCCAAGGCGTTGAGCCCGAAACGCAGGGCCGGGCTCTGCGAACTGATAATGGAACATGCCGTCGCGGTGGCCTGGGCCCGGGTCGAGCCCGCCGACTGCGATGCGCTCGGGATGCACGAGGCCGATCTTCAGGGGCTTCGCAGGGCCGTTGCCCGGCTGGGGGTCAGGCCGGGGTTCGTCCTGACTGACGGTTTCCCCGTGAGCGGCCTGGGAACACCGGGACTGGGTATCTGGAAGGGAGACAAGGTGGCGGCCTGCATCAGCGCCGCGTCCATCGTCGCCAAGGTCCAGCGCGACGCGATCATGGTCGCCTACGAACGGGAATACCCCGGCTACGGTCTCGCCGTGCACAAGGGATACTGCACTGCCGCGCACAAGAAGGCCCTGGAACGGCTCGGACCGAGCCCCATCCACCGCCTCAGCTACGCCTGTGTACCCGATGCGGCTAGAGTGTGAGGCACCATGAGCACGGAAGACCTGGAACAGTACGAGAGCAAGCTGGAGCTTGATCTCTACCACGAGTACAAGGACGTAGTCAGCATCTTCACGTATGCCGTGGAGACCGAGAGACGGTTCTACCTGTGCAACGCAGTCGATCTGAAGGTGCGTACCGAGGGTGGCGATGTCTACTACGAGGTGTCGATGGGGGATGCCTGGGTGTGGGACATGTACCGGCCAGCCAGGTTCGTGAAGAGCGCCAAGGTCCTGACCTTCCGTGACGTCTCAATCGAGGAGATCACCCACTCCGACCTCCCGGTTCCCAACCAGCCCTAGGGCGCTGTTCATGTGACCTCGTCGGAGAGGTCGCCGGGAAAGGTCCTGTGGAAATGGTTCGCCGGACCTGGTTTCCTGCCCAGAGTGTTGGGCAGGAGGTGATCTTGTGGTTGTTCGTGGAAAGACTCGGGCGATCGGTCGGATCGGGGAGGAACACGCCGTAGAGCATCTGGTCGGCCTCGGATGGCAGGTGCTCGACCGCAACTGGCGGTGCAACGAGGGTGAGCTCGATATCATCGCCCACGATCCGCACGCCGAGGCCTTGGTGTTCATCGAGGTGAAGTGCCGTTCGGGACTCGGTTTCGGGGACCCCCTCGAAGCGGTCACGTGGCGCAAGCGCAGCAAACTCCGGCAACTCAGCCTGTTGTGGCTCGCCGAGCACAGGATCCGGGCGGATCGGCTGCGCATCGATGCCATCGGGGTGCTGCTGCGTCCCGGGCAGGAACCTGTTGTCAACCACGTCCGGGGGATCGAGGAATGAGCACCGCGTCAGCCTGGTCCGTGGCGCTCAACGGACTGGAAGGGGCAATGGTCGAGGTCGAGGTGGCCGAGGGAGGCGGCCTGCCCCGCACCGTGCTCGTCGGTCTGCCGGATGCGGCGCTCTCACAGGCGAAGGAAAGGGTTCGGGCGGCCGTGACGGGGGCTGAGCTGCCGTGGCCCAACGGCCTGGTCACCATCAACCTTTCCCCGGCGAACCTGCCGAAAACGGGAACCCACTACGATCTGGCCATAGCAACGGCTGCCTTGGCGGCCATTGACAAGGTGCCGAAGGAGGCCGCCCGGAATCACGTATGTCTGGGGGAGCTGGGGCTGGACGGCAGGTTGCGCAGGGTTCCGGGGATCCTACCGGCGGTGCTGGCCGCCGTGCGGAGCGGGTTCGACAAGGTCATCGTTCCGGCCAGCCAAGAGGCCGAGGCCTCGCTGGTGCCTGGAGTCACGGTGTGGGCCGTCGGCCACTTGAAGGACCTCGTCGCCGTGCTGAACGGGGAACCGCTGGCAGGTGGCTGGGAACCCCCCGTCGAGGAGGACGTGAATCCCGGGCAACGGCCCCCGCTGGACTTCCGGGATGTGCGCGGGCATCTCGACGGCCGCTGGGTCATGGAGGTGGCGGCCGCCGGTAGGCATCACGTGTTCCTGCACGGAGCCCCCGGGGTCGGGAAGACCATGCTCGCTGCCCGGTTGACCAGCATCCTGCCCTCCCTCGACGGCGAGGAGGCGGTCGAGGTTTCGGCCCTGCACTCGCTTGCCGGGATGGATCTCAGTGGGGGTCTGCTGATCGAGCCGCCATACGCGGATCCGCACCACTCGTCCTCCCCGGCCTCGATAATCGGTGGGGGAGCGCGACTGGTGCGTCCCGGGTCCATTTCCCTGGCCCACCGGGGGGTGTTGTTCCTGGACGAGGCCCCCGAGTTCGGTGCGCGCATCCTCGACGCGTTGCGTACCCCGCTCGAGTCCGGGTGGATCACCATAGGCAGGGCGGCCGTGCAGGTGCGTTATCCGGCACGATTCCAGCTGGTGCTGGCGGCGAACCCGTGTCCCTGCGGCTTCCATGGGGTGACGGGCCGCGAATGCGGCTGTTCCCCCATGGCGGTGCGGAGATACCAGGAAAGGTTGTCGGGGCCGATCATGGACCGAATCGACATCCGGCATCACATGTTGCCGCAGCACCGTTCCTTCCTGGGCGGCGCCCAGGAACAACCCGAGTCCAGCGCGGGGATCGCCGCACGTGTCCTGGAGGCGCGGGAAAGACAGGTGATGCGGCTTCGGGACACACCTTGGCGGACCAACGGTGAAGTGTCCGGTCCGTGGCTTCGCTCGCACCTGCCCCTGCCGGAGGACCTATCGCCCCTGGAACGAGCGTTGAACCGCGGCCTGCTGAGCGCCCGTGGTGTGGACAAGGTGTTGCGGCTGGCGTGGAGCGTCGCAGACCTTGCCGGGCAGGACCGGATCTCCGCGGCCTCCCTGCGCGTGGCCATGCAGTTGAGGCAGGGCGCATTCCAGGAGGCGGCGTGATGAACGTCGCGGAACGCAGGGCCCGAATGGCCCTGTGCTCACTCCAGGTGGTCGCCGATCCGAGGCTTGCCCATCTCGTCGAGACCCACGGTGCACAGGAGGTTTGGGAAGCCATTCGGCGGCAGGGAGGGTCCACATCCCTGGGGCGTCGTGCGCAAGGGGTCGATCCCGAGGCGCTGGAAGCCGCAACCACCCGAAGCGGCGCTGGTTTCCTCGTTCCCGGGGACGAATTCTGGCCGGACAGTTTTGCTGATCTCGGAGTGTGCCAGCTGGGTGATCAGGGCGGGCAGCCGCTGGGGCTGTGGGTAGCGGGGAACCCGGAGCTATTGAGGATGCCGCGGGCTGTTGCGGTTGTCGGGGCACGTGCTGCCACCAGCTACGGGCTGCACGTGGCGGGAGAACTGGCGGCCGATCTCAGCGCCTCTGGCTGGCTGGTGATCTCCGGGCTGGCCTTCGGCATCGACAGCGCTGCACACCGCGGCGCGTTGGGGACGGGAAGCCCGACCCTGGCGGTGATGGCGACGGGAGTGGACAAGACCTATCCCGCCAGCCACCACGGGCTTCGGAACCAGATCCAGGCGAGCGGTGCAGTCATCACGGAACTGGCTCCGGGAACCCACCCGCTGCGAGCCAGCTTTCTCGGGCGGAACCGGCTGATCGCGGCCCTCGGAAGCGGCACCGTGGTCGTGGAGGCGGGAGCTCGTTCCGGGGCCAGGAACACCATCTCCTGGGCGGCGGAGCTGGGCCGTGTGACCATGGCCGTGCCCGGGCCGGTCACGTCGTCGCTGTCCGTGACCCCGCATCACCTGATCCGGGAGTCAATGGCCACGCTGATCACCTCGGCCGCGGACGTGACCGCCCTGCTGTCCCCTCTGGGGATTCAGGAAGAACTTCCACTGCGTGGAGAAGACCGGCCCATCGATTCCCTGCCCGCGCCTCTCAGATCCGTCAGGGAGGCCGTCCCCGCGGGAACGACGGTGGGAGCCGCTGAACTTGCGATCGCAACTGGGATGACGGTGCCCGAGGTGATCGCTGCAGCCGCGGAACTCGCCGAACTGGGGTGGCTCAAGGACACCGGACCGGGATGGCAGTTGCCTGGAAGGTGATACGCGGCATCAATCGCTTCGCGCTCAGTCGAAGAGCCTGGGCAACTCTGGGTGGAACACATGGCCGCGGTTGTCGCACCCAACTTCCATCTGCCCGTGTAAATCATGCTGCTCCTTGCCAGCCGATGAATCCCCCGACTTCTGACAGGGAGGCAGCTGCGTCATCGCAGTCGAGGTCAGAACATCACACGACAACGCGTTGCACACTTCCAAAATCCCCTTGACTTGGTCCGGAAGCCTTGCCTCGACCAGGGCATGGGCCGAGCCGAGAGCGAAAGGCCGTGGAATGTCGAAGACGACTCGAGTCATGGAGACACCCGAGGTGTCGCATCCCGGAATGGGCCACAGATCCAAGCGGCATTCGGTCCCCGACCCTCCGGGGCCACAGGTTTCGTGCCCTCGGACTGGTAAAACACCTACCGGATCATTCAGCCCCTGACGGACCTGACCGCCACATACCCCGATACATTGCGTATCGGGGCCACGTCTCCCAAGGCTTTCTGGACCGGGGAGGTGCCTTCTGGCAGGACGACATGGGCACGGGCGCGGTGAGGACGACAATCGTCGCCACCACGTGGTACGTGTTCCTCCGAATCAGGACTGCGGTGAAGTCAACTCCCGGAGGCGACGGGGTTACAGCCGCCAGGTGACCTGCCGTCCGATCGTTCCCCAGAGCAGATCAGGAACCTGAAGCAACTCCTCGATCCGGGCCTCCACCGAGGCACGCCGTGCCGCGAGGCCGAGGCGCTCAGCGGTTGAGTCGTGCAGTTCATTGGCAGTGAAGGAATCGATGGAGCCAAGCGAGCGCTTCAGGCGAGACAGTTCCACATCCCGGAGCGCAGACACGCGTTCCGCGTACCAGCCGGAACTCAGCACGGAATCGCGACTGAACAGTCCCCGGAACGGGGCGTCGTCGAGGGTCAGGCCATCCTGAGTGTGGCCGGTGGCCATGATCTCGAGAAGCGCACGCACCGGGGGGACTGCCAGGGCCACGGTGCCGTCGTCGAAATACGCCTGTGCGACTCGGGCGTGAGTGGTCGAGATGGTTCGCACCGACTCGGCGAACACTTCCGGGTCCTGCAGCTCGGGACGCAGCATCTCGGGGGTGAAGACAACGTGGGGGTGCAGGAAGATCCGCCCGAAGTACTTGGAGGCGAATTTCTCGGTCATCCGGTAACCGAGCCGGGAGGCGAGGATCAATTCTTCGCCCACCTCGTAGTCCTGGATGCGCTCCAAGCAGCCTTCCTCGATCAGGTTCCCCGCAGAACGTTCGGAGTCGGACATCCGGGAGAAGACCTCGGGAACCAGAAGACTGATGTCGTGATCGACCCGGACGTGCGGACCGACGACCCCGGCGCTGGACAGCCACCCGTCGTAGCCGGTCAGCGCGAAGGACAGGAAGGCGGCGTTCAGGTCGATGACCGACGGAAGAGCGTTGAAGGGCCCCTTTGTCATGGCTCCTTCGGAGCCGGCCCCCGTCGTGGATGGCGACTTGCCGGTCATGGAGCTGATGAACTCCATGAACAGTTCCGGGAGTTCCATGTAGTGCAGGGGGGAGTAGGCGCACAGTGGCGGTATGCCGGACTCGGCAGGATTGTTCCGGCGGCCCGCGGCAACCACGTCGACCGGTAGGCGCAGTTTCTGGGTCATCGGCAGTTTTCTGTGCAGCCGGGCGGCCAGCTCCGCCTCCGCGGAGCGCTCCGGGTTGGTGATGTCGGGGCGGTGCTGCAGGTAGCGAGGATTCTTGGAGGGTCTGCCCTGAACCATGCGTGGATGAGCCGAGCTCACGAACCAGGAGGGTGATGGGGCGGTCGAGGCGGCGAAGGAGCGGATCAGCTCCTGGACGGGAGCGGTGAACTGGCTGAACTCGATCGCATTGTCCACCAGAGCCTGGGCATCTTCCCGTGAGAGCGGCTCGAAATTGGACAGGAAGGTCCCGGGCTGGGCGATGTCCCACTCCGCCTGTTTGTCGTAGCCACGGTGGATGGCGTCGTCGGGACGCTGGAACAGCAACTGCTCGCAGTTGGTGACGAACTTCCGGGAGAGTGCGCTGCCCGAGGGACGGGGAGGCACGACGATGCTGGCGGTGATGTCGTCCTCGGTTTGTACCTTTGCTGCGGGCTGGAAATCATGTCGCAGACCGAACAATCGCCACGAACCGTCCGGGGCAAATCCCACCCGCAACATGTTCACACGGATCTTCTCCCCGTCGAGACGCAGCGAGCTTCCCTTTCGCCCGTTGATGATGCCGACCGTGAAATGGCTGGCCCAGTCCTCGCCCCACTCGGGACGGTAGAACCGTTTCACCACGAATACGAGCTCCTTGACGTGGTTGGGGATCGCCTCCAACCACGCGTTGTACTCGTCGTTGTAGTCGCGGCTCGGGGTGAGCAACTTGATCACCGAACCCACGGAACGCCGGTCAGACAGCACGGGCCGGGCGTCGTGGCCGTTTCGGGCGGGGTCCGCGAAACGGTGGCTGAAGTCGTGGTCCAGGATCCGGGCGACTGCCGCCATGTCCTCGTCGAAATCCCGGACGTAGGCGTCACCGGTGATGACGGCATCGGTGATGGCCTTGGAGATCTCGGACTTGCCGCCTCCCGAGACAGTGGCGGGCTTGTGACAGTGGGTGGCCCGGGGGGCGGTTCCGACCAGCGTCCACTGGGCGCCGTCGGCCTCCAGGTGGTGCAGTCGCACGAGATAACCATCCGGGCCGACGTAGGCCTTGTCGGCGTGCAGCGGGATCTGGCCCTTCTCACCGCCGACCTCCCAAGTGACGGTCTGGTCGCGCAAACTGTATGTGGAATGCTCGGGGACCAGGACGATGTGCTCGTTCTTCAGGTCGATGGCGTGTCCCTCGGGCTGGGGAATGAAGCGTTGCGGGTCACGGGCGACGATGTCGGCCAGTCGATAGCTGGGATCCGCGTAGTTGTCGGTGAACTGCTGACCCAAGTTGTAGCGAGGGAAACAGATGGCGCCGCCCGCGTGCTCCTCCTCCACCAGGCCGAGCAGGTTGGCGGAATAGCTGATCTGGGCCTTCACCTCCTTCTTGCAGTAACCGAAGTAGTTGTCCGCGATCACGGTGACCATCACCCCACGCTCGTCGCGGGCGCACGCCTTGAACGCGCTGCCACCGTTGTAGAGCTCATCCGGGTCCTGCCAGCACATGCCATCGCGTCGCTGGCGCTGCGTCGCGTCGTCGTGGTGGGGGAGGCCGAGTTCCCGTTTGGTGAGTTTCGTCAGGTGCGGAGCCAGGATCACCGCTCCCGTGTGGCCCGTCCAACCCCTGGGCTTCAGGGAGGCGTCGTTGTCCGGCAGGTAGGGATCGCCCCCGTTGCCGAAGATGCCCTCCACGAAGTCAAGGTTCGCCACCAACGTACCGGGAGCGAAGAAACGCACCTCCAGGCTGCGTTCCCGCGCGAAGCCCGGTACGTGGGGAACCACCACGGGGCGCAGCAGCAGGGACACCCACGCCCGGGCGGGGGCCTCATCACCAGCGCAGTAGGGCAGGAGCATCGAGTCCGCGGGCGGGTTCAGGGCATGTTCCAGCAGACGTCCGTAGACTTCCCGGGGAACCTCCAGCTTGTCGTCCTGCACCGCGGTGCCGCCCTCGGCTATGTGGAAGACCCCCTTGGTGGTGCGGCGATCGTTGAGAGGATTGTGCAACACCCCGTTGACCAGACGGTAACTGTTCAGATATTCCGAGGAGAACTGGTCGGCGTCGATGGGCAACGACAAAGTCCTGGCCAGGCCGGCCTGATCCAGCACAAAGGTCTGCCTGGGCAGCTTCGGAGAGGTGCCGGTTCCCTCCAGGTAGGAATCCAGGAATGTCTGGATGCGGCCATCAACCGCGGGAAGTCGGTGAGAGAGCCGCCGGTCCAGTTCGCGCTGCCGCGCCAGTATCGGACGCACCAGATCGGGCCCCGCGGTGTGGTCGACGACCTCCGGCACCCGTAGCCCGAGTAGGTTCAGTCTCAGATTGATGGCAGCGATCGCTGCGGTGTCTACCATGACTCAACTATTCCACGGTCCCGGACCTGTCGAGGATGATGTTCCTGTCCTCAGCCGATGACCTCGTAGCTGACTTTCGCGACCCCCTGTCGGGTGTCCGCTATGGCCTTGAACGCACCAGTGGTCAGGTCGAGACAGCGGCCGGCGACGTAGGGGCCACGATCGTTCACCGTCACGTCGACGGTCTTGCCGTTCGCAGGGTTGGTCACCCGTAGTTTGGTGCCGAGGGGCAGCGTTTTGTGGGCCGTCTTCATCGCCCACTGGTCGAAGGGTTCACCGGAGGCCGTGGTGGAGTCATCGCTGTAGAACGAGGTCAGGCAGGTCTCCCCGCCGGAGGTGGTGGGCGACTCAGCGGGAGCGGTGTCAGTCAGATGACGGGCGGTCACCCAGCGCACCGCGCCCTTCCACACGACCTGGGCGCGCCCGTTGGAGACGGTGCCCGTGACCTTGAACTCCGTGCCCTTCGGCGCCACCTCGACGAAGCGGTTTCCGTGCGCGGCTGTCCACAGGTTGAGCTCGGTGCTTCCCCAGCGGGAACCGATTGTCCCGGGTGCATCGGTGACGGAAACGGACGTTGAATCGGGGGTGGGTAGCACCTTTTCGGGGGCGGACGGACCCAGGTAACGGGTCGCCACCCAAGCCGTGTCGCCGTTCAGATCGATCTGGCTCCACCGTCCCGAGACCTGGCCGGTCAGGGAAACCTGGGTGCCCTTGTCGAGGATCATCCGGACGCCGGCGCTGAGGGAGGGGGAGCTGCGTGCGTTGAGCCTCACCCTCGTCCAGGCGGAGCCCTTCTCGCCGGTGGGGGAACCTGATTCGCCGGCATCCCACCCGGTGACGTAGGCCGAAGCCACCCAGGCGTTCCGGTCGTGCCAGGTGACGGGAACCCAGCCGTTCGAGGCGGAACCCCGGATGGACAGCGATTCGCCGGGATAGAGCACGCCAACGCGGGAGTGATCGGTCCCAGGACCGGAACGGACGTTCACTGCCACCCGTGCGGTGATGTTGCCGCCGGCGGCCTCGGCCCTGCCGTCCGGGAAGATGGCGGGAACTACGACCGTCAGCTGGGCGGTCAGCACCAACCCGATGGCCGAGTCGCGCAACAGCCTCAGCGTGCGGCTCTTTCGCGGGGAATCGATCATCGTTGGTCCTTTCTCGTGGATCCAGGCCGGGCAATCCGGAACGCTAGAAATACGAACCCTGAAACTCAAGCCGAAGTCCCTGCGCATTTCCCGGCATGAATAAGTAAACCCCCTAGTCAGAAGCGAATTCAATGAGTGTTTGGGGTTACTTTGAAAACCCTCGAGTGGTGATCGAGGTTGAGGGTTCCAAAGAGGTGTTGCCAAAGATCTGCGGAGGAGCGTGGGATATCGTGCAGAAAATGCTCCCCTGGACCTTGGAATGGGTTTCGGGTGCGGCGCGGCGGGCGTGTCGTCCGGGTGGCGACCCGAACGGCCGGGTGGTGGTGTCTCAACATTCAGGACGCGCGGGGGACATCGCTTGACAGCATCCGGGCCTCCCGCAATCCTTGGGCGCATGACCAACAGTCAGCTCGTAATCGTTTGA
>ERZ772986.2291-NODE-2291-length-10486-cov-2.659285_pt1 | contig 10486 bp, 9 predicted proteins | sample MGYA00511898_ERZ772986 | MGnify/ENA primary metagenome ERZ772986 (study PRJEB29015, sample SAMEA2737934) | human oral metagenome | biome: human oral; feature: human-associated habitat; material: dental | place: China | collected 2148 ... | reverse complement strand
GTTCTTTAGAGGCGATGAGTTGATCAAACTGTGCCTGCGTTTCTTTTTTAAGCGAGAAGAGCACAATACCTGTTGTCTTCTTGTCAAGACGATTCAGTGCTTGGATCTGAGAAAGGTCTATCTTGTTTGAACTCTCAAGTGTGCGGAGTTTCTCGCAAACTAAATCGGTTAAAGAGAGCTCATTAGTGCCATCTGCGTGAACAATCATTCCCGCTGGTTTATTTACAGCAAGTAGATAATCATCCTGATACAAAAACTCAAGATTACCGTTGGTTTGAAGAACATCCATGCTACTCACTTCGCTTAACAACGTAGCGCTGCTCAGAAAGAACCTGAGCAAATGATTCAATAGCACTCCAAACGTGGTCGGTGCGTCGCCAAGCAACACTGACCGAGTAAGACATCTCTTTTCCCAGTTCAATAATATGAAGACCAGAAGTTTCAAAGTCATAGTAAGAAGAGGCAACTAGCTCCGATGGCAAGAAGCACGCGCCAACCCCTCTCATGGCAAGAGCCAAAAGAGTCTCGGAGTTCCTAGACATAACCTTGATGGTGGGAGAAATACCAGATGCTGCAAACGCATGGCGAGCAAAACTACCTGCAATGTCTCGCTTACCAACCGTTAGAAAAGGGCAAGCTTCTAAAGCCGTGAGCTTTCCCGTTCTCTTGACTTGCGAGACAACCGAGTCAACGTTATCTGCATACAGAGATTCAAGAAGTGCTTGCGAAACTACTAGAACGATCTTCTCGTCAAACAGTTTTTGAATGACTAGGTCATATGATGCGGAATTAACCGTTGCAACAATCAAGTCGAGTTGGCCCTCAGATAGCCACTCAACTAGCTCATCGTTCTCGCCCTCATCAAGCTCAATAGAGATATTTGGATGCAATTTTTGAAAAGCAGCAATAGAGCGTGGCATGATGATATGGCCTCGTGTTGCGGTAACGCCAACATGCAAACGACCTCGTTCATTACCTGCAATATCAAGAAATTCTTGATCCATTGCACGACGCTGAGCTTGGAACCTACGGGCATAATGCAAAAATTCTTCTCCTGCAAACGTTAGAGACAGCGGAACAGTGCGTTCCAGCAATTTAGAGCCAAGTTCTTTTTCTGCTGCCGCAATATTTGCCGAGAGCGTTTGCTGAGTCACACTCAAACGCTCAGCCGCCTTGGTGAAACTCTTTTCTTCCGCAACGGCAACAAAATAATCCATAGTTTGAAAGTTCATTTTTGCTCCCACTGTATTACAAAAATTATTTGTAATTATAACCATTGAAAACAGTTGGACTTCAACATTTTAGTCGCATACTCTATTTACATAAGAAGTTTGTTTGGAGTGGATGCATGGTAGAGCTAATAGTACTAAGTGCCTTTGCGGTGATGCTCATCGTGGGCACAGTCTTATCTTTCCCCCTAACATCTATCCTGACCGCTGGTTTTTTCCTCTTTTTTGGTTACGGGCTTTCACGCAAAATTTCTCCAAAAAAGCTTCTTATGGCTGCCTTTAAATCTGTCTGGGAAGTCAAAACAATCATTGCGCTGTTTGCTGTTGTAGGCGCTATGAGCGCTGCATGGCGTGCAGCTGGAACTATTCCAGAGATTGTCAGTATTTCTGCTTCTCTTATTTCTCCATCTATTTTTATTCTAGCAACATTCTTACTCTGCACCATGATGTCCATGCTTCTGGGTACCGCATTTGGTACCGCAGCAACCATGGGAATCATCTGCATGTCTATTGGTAAAGCAATTGGAGCAAGCGAGTTCTTTATTGGTGGTGCAGTTCTTGCGGGCAGCTACTTTGGAGATCGTTGCTCCCCTATGTCTACCAGCGCAATTCTGGTTTCACAGCTTACCGATACCAATCTATCTAAGAACATTAACCGTATGCTTCGTACCAGCGTGGTGCCTTTTATTGCAGCATGCGTTATCTACGTGGCCTGGGACTTCTTCATGGCAAACACGGGAACCATTCCTGATATCACCGGTCTTCTAAGCCGTGCATTTAGACTTTCTTTGATTTCACTCACACCAGCACTTCTTGTGATTGTTTTCTCGCTTCTTAAGGTTGATGTCATTGTTACCATGACATCTAGCCTGGTACTTGCCTGCATTCTGTGCGTCACAATTCAGCGCATCCCTCTTGCCGAACTGCCTATCATTCTACTTTTTGGCCTTCGTGCTCCAGGTGCTACCGTAGCAAACATGGTCAACGGTGGCGGCATTTTCTCTATGACAAACGTTTTGATGATTGTCACCATTTCTTCAAGCTACGCTGGTCTTTTCCAGACGACTGGCCTGCTTCGCCGTATGTGTCAGCTGGTAGCTGATCTCTCCGATAGCTCCACTCCTTTCTTTGGCGTTCTGATTACTAGCATGTTTACCTCGATGGTTTCTTGTAACCAGACCTTAGCCATTATGCTTACAAATGACCTTTGTGAGAACGCAGAGAACTCTTCCAGCGCTCTTGCATTGGATATCGAGAATAGCGCTGTAATCCTTGCTCCATTGGTACCGTGGTCCATCTCAAACATCTCGGTACTCTCTGCAATTGGCGCACCTTCTATGAGTCTTTTAGCTGCAAGTTTCCTATATTTATTGCCTCTTTGGACTCTGGGAATTTCTCTGTGGCTCCATCGCCGCCCAACAAAAATTGACGGTCATCGTGCTCGTTTACTTGGCCTTACCTCTGAAGATGTCCGCAGCTGCTCATGGCCTCGCGTGCAGGACGAAGACACAATGAATGCGACTGCAAGCCTTCCTGCCGTTAAAGTTGCCTAACAAAACAAAAACCTCTCATGCCCAAAACATGAGAGGTTTAAATTTAACTTCCAGTCCTATTTGCTACTGTCTTGCTTTAACCTCAGCAACAAGCTGATCAGAAGGTACCTGTACCTGCTCGTGAGACTCCATGTCACGGAGGGTTACAACACCAGCTTCAATCTCATCTGGACCAATAACCACACAAAGCGTCGCGCCCATCTTATCTGCTTGCTTAAACTGAGCCTTTAGCGAACGGCCAGTACGATCAGCTTCGCATCTAATACCTGCCTCACGCAGCGCCAATACAGCATCAAATACAACAGGAGCCTGCTCAGCACCTGCACAAGCAACATAGACACAGCTTGGAGCCGCAGGTTCAGCCGAAACACCAAGAGCCTCCAGTGCCAGCATGATGCGCTCAAAACCAACAGCAAAACCAACGCCCGGGGTTGGCTTTCCACCTTCAAGCTCAACAAGACCGTCGTAACGACCGCCACCGCCGATAGCGCCAACACCAGCGTTTGGAATTTCTACCTCAAAGACAGTACGCGTGTAATAATCTAGGCCGCGGACAAGCGTTGGATCCTCAACGTACGAAATACCAGCAGCATCTAAATATGCTTTGACCTGCTCATAATGAGCACGGCAATCATCGCACAGGTTGTCTGAAATCAGTGGAGCATCTTTCATGACCGCGTGACAACTCTCATTTTTGCAGTCAAATGCACGCAGCGGATTAATCTCCGCACGCTCAAGACAGTCCTCACACATCTGATCCTTGTGATCAAGAATGAACTGCTTGACCTTCTCGCGATATGCAGGACGGCACTCCGCATCACCCATAGAGTTAATCATGAGCTTCATATCAGCTGGCGAGAAACCCATCTGCTCGTAAAACTTCATCAACATGATGATGGACTCTGCATCAGCAGCTGAATCAGAAGCTCCAAGCCACTCAACGCCCACCTGGTGAAACTGACGCAGACGGCCCTTCTGAGGACGTTCCCCTCTAAACATTGCCTCGGCGTACCAAAGCTTTGCAGGCGTTCCACCCTGTGGCACAAAGTTATGCTCAACGGCAGCGCGAACCACACCAGCAGTTCCCTCAGGACGCATGGCCATACGCTGACGAGGCTTAAGACCGGACTCATTACCAGCGGCTAGTAAGTCATCAAGCAGAGCGCCTGAAAAGACGCGAAACATCTCTTTGCGTACAACATCAGTTGACTCACCAATACCGTGAACAAAAGTATCTACCTGCTCAAGTGCAGGAGTCTCAATGCGGTCAAAACCGTAAGTACCAAACAAATGGCGGGCAACATCTTGCATGTGCTCCCACGAGCGCATATAGCCGCCGTAAAGATCTTCGGTACCTTGAATTCTCTGACCCATGAATCCTCCTTGTTACAAACATAGATGTTTCTAGTTTACCCATGAGAGACACCTCTGGCGCAGAAAAGCTTTTATAACTTTTGAAACCTATGAAAAAATCCGATTATTTTCTAGAAAACGTGAAAAAGTGCGTATGTGAGGGTTGCTTTTTAATTCCTACCATTTAGTATGAATTAGCGGATTTTAGGGTATGACAAAGTCGTCAGTGACATTGATGTTTACCTTTGCCACCAGACCGCACTAGCACAAGGTTCAGCTCACGCCAGAGCTACCCAAATGGCTAGTCACAAACGTATCACGTGCTTGCACGTAGAGATATTTGGAGAGAGATTTATGGCAACTGAGCTACTCCGTGTAAACGGAATTTCCGCAGGTACCGAGGAGAAATCCATCCTGCATTCAATTGACTTGAGCATTGGTGATGGCCAGGCTCATGTTCTGATGGGACCTAACGGCGCAGGTAAATCGACACTTGGCCGTGTCATTATGGGTGACCCTACCTATAAGATTACAGATGGTTCCCTTATCTTTAACGGCGAAGATGTAACTGAGCTTGCTGCAGATAAGCGCTCCCTTGCAGGCATCTTCCTCTCCTATCAGGCACCTGTTGAGGTTCCTGGTGTTCCTCTTTATTCATTCCTGCGTACCATTACTCAGATGCGCCCCGAGCTTAAAATGACCGCTCGTCAGTTCCGTCAGCGCGTTGGTCAGATTTCTGATCAGCTTGAGCTTGACCAGGGCTTCTTGATGCGTGAACTTAACGTTGGCTTCTCTGGTGGCGAGAAGAAAAAGGTTGAGATGCTCCAGCTTCTGTTGCTTCAGCCTAAGCTTGCCATTCTCGACGAGACTGACTCTGGTCTGGATGTTGACGCACTGTCCGTTGTTTCAAAGGGTATTCAAGCATACCGTGAGACCTGCGACGGATCGCTGCTCATCATTACTCACAACACCCGTATTCTTGAGCGCCTTGAGATTGACCGCACTCACGTTATGGTTAAGGGTCACCTGGTAGCTGACGGTCCTGCGGACCTCATCAACCAAATTGATCACGAGGGCTTTGAGCATTTTGAGAACCAAACAGATGAGGGTGGTGCTAACTAGTGAGCGAGAAAAAGCGATCTGAGGTCGCTGACGTAGACCGCTCGCTCTACGACTTCACCAAGTCTGAAGAGGGTTACGAGCGCTACGATGATGGCCTAACGCCAGAAATTGTGCGTGCTATTTCCGAGAAAAAAGAAGAACCCGAGTGGATGCTCCAAATGAGGTTATCGGCTCTGGAAACCTATCACCAGCGCCAGATGGCTACCAATTGGGGACCTTCTATTGCAGGTTTGGATTTGAATCACATCTCCACGTATGTCTCGCCAAAGACTCAGCAGGCAAATAGCTGGGATGATGTGCCTGAGGATATTAGGGATACCTTTGATCGTCTGGGCATTCCACAGGCAGAGGCAGAGAGCCTTGCTGGTGTTGGTGCTCAGTACGATTCTGAGATTGTCTATCACAACATGCGTGAGGAAGTTGCTGAACAGGGTGTTATTTACACCACCATTGAGGATGCTCTGCACGATCCACAGTGGGAGCCTGTTGTTAAAGAATATTTTGGCAAGCTGATTCCTCCTTCAGACCACAAGTTTGCGGCACTGCACTATGCTGTGTGGTCTGGTGGTTCTTTTGTTTATGTTCCTAAAAATGTCACTCTAGACTATCCTCTTCAGAGCTACTTTAGGCTGAATGCCCAGGGTGCTGGTCAGTTTGAGCACACGCTTATTATTGTTGAGGAAGGCGCTGATCTGCACTTTATTGAGGGCTGTTCTGCACCTAAGTACTACGCAGCAAACCTTCACGCTGGAGCTGTTGAGCTCTTTGTTAAAGACGGTGCTCGACTGCGTTACTCGACCATCGAAAACTGGTCCAAGAATATGTACAACCTCAATACCAAGCGCGCCATCATTGGCAGTAACGCAAAGATGGAGTGGGTCTCGGGCTCTTTTGGCAGCCACGTTTCCTACCTCTACCCTTCTACCATCATGAACGGAGATTCCTCTAACTGTGAGTTCACTGGTATTACGTTTGCAGGAGCTACTCAGGACCTGGATACAGGTTGTAAGGTGATCATTAACGGCTCCAATAACTCGGCAAACGTTGACACTAAGTCCATCTCCAAGGATGGCGGCGTCAACACCTTCCGCTCCGCAGTTACCGTTGGTCGCAAGGCAGAAAACGCTCGCGTGGCGTTTTCGTGTCAGTCCCTGATGCTAGACAACATCAGCCGTTCTGACACCATCCCAGAGATGGATGTCCGCAATTCAACTGCTCAGATTGGCCATGAGGCAACTATTGGACGTATTTCTGACGACACCGTTTTGTACTTGATGAGCCGCGGTTGCTCTGAGGCTGAAGCCCGCACCATGGTAGTAAACGGATTTGCAAACCCTGTCTCAAAGGAGCTTCCTATGGAGTACGCCGTTGAGATGAATAACCTTATTAAACTTGAGATGGAAGGAGCGATTGGCTAATGGATAACGTTTTGATTAATCGCGCCAATGTTCCTGCAGCTCAGACATGGAACCGTCTACACGCCAACTCTTTGTCAGTTACCGTCCCCAATCATGCCGATGAAGGCAAAGTGTATCTGCATTTACCTCGTCTTTTTGAGCGCATTGAGTGCGGAATGGGCCAAGAGGTTACTGATTACGTTGAGTCTCAGGTATTTAAATCTGATTTCTACAATGTTCCCGCTCATACCAAGCGAGAAGAACCTATTGTTGTTGCGGTTTCTGCTGCTCAAAACCAGTGTGCAAATACCGGCATTATTGTACGTGAAGGCGCTGAGGCAATTGTAGTTATCGCTGCATTTGCAGGTGAGAAGAGCACAGATGCTTCTAGCAACAACGTACTCCCAACAAGCGCAGCACTCACCCGCATTGTTGTTGAAGCTGGTGCAAAGCTACACCTTATTGAGATGCTTGGTGTAAATGAAAACCAGCAGCACCTTGAGAGCGTTGGACTTGAAATTCACCAGGATGCTACTGTTGATGTTAAACAGTACGCTTTGGGAGGATCAACTATTGGTCTTGGTCTCACCGCTAATCTAGTTGGTGCTCGAGCCCGTCTTGATCTTAACAATCGCTATCACGCTACCCATGAAGAAACACTTGATATCAACCACCTGGTACGTATGCGTGGTACCTCTACTCGCGCACAGCTTACCGAGTCTGGTGTTCTTAACGAAGCAGCTAAAAAAACTCTTCGTGCAACCATCGACCTTATTCGTGGTGCAAAGGATGCCCAGGGTAACGAGATTGAAACAGTCATGATTCTAGGCGACGACGTTGTCAACAAAACCATGCCTGTTATTCTCTGCGATGAGGACGATGTTGCCGGTAATCACGGTGCTACTATAGGATCCGTCTCTCCTGAGCAGCTTGATTATCTTGCAGCTCGAGGACTTTCTCGCCAAGCTGCAGAGCAGCTGTTTGTACGCGCTCTCTTTGAAGACGCCATCATCAACGCACCTGAGGAGATTTCTCACCGTGTGGCTGTTGAGCGTTGCGAAGCAGAGCTGGGCGCAGAGATTGCGCACGACTATGACGATGCTGCAGCTAACGACAATTCCAGTTCTGAAGCAAATTCCAACAAAGGCGGTGTTGCGTAATGACCGACGCAGAAGTTGCTCAGATTACCGATAACCCCTACAAGACAGATTTTCCGCTGCTGGCCGCAAACCCTGAGGTAGCTTACTTGGACAGTGCTGCTACTTCTCAGCGTCCTCGCACGGTCATTGAGGCACAATCCCGCTTCTACGAGACAATGAACGCAAATGCTTTACGCGGATTGTACCGTTGGAGCGTGGAAGCAACCACGGCTATTGAGGGTGCTCGCGCTTCGATTGCAAAGTTCATTGGTGCTGTCGATAAAAACGACAAGCCAGAAAGTCAGCAGATTATCTTTACGCGCAACACTTCTGAGGCGCTTAATCTGGTTGCTTCAAGCCTTGGTCGCTATGCACTTAAACCAGGCGATGACGTGGTCATTTCCATCATGGAACACCACTCAAACATCATTCCTTGGCAGCAAATTTGCAAGACTACCGGCGCTAATCTGGTGTATCTGCGTATGAACTCTCAGTATCAAATTACGCCCGAAGAGATTACGTCAAAGATTACCGAACGCGCCAAAATTGTGTCCATTACGCACGTCTCCAACGTGCTAGGCACCCGCAATGACATCAAAGCCATTGCTAAGCGCGCTCACGCTATGGGTGCCTACATGGTTGTTGATGCTGCTCAATCTGCACCTCACATCCCTGTTAACGTGCATGATCTTGACTGTGATTTGTTGGCTTTCTCAGCGCATAAGATGTGCGGACCTATGGGCATTGGTGTGCTTTGGGGTCGTGCCGAGCTGCTCAACGCTATGCCACCATTCCTTACCGGTGGCGAGATGATTGATTCCGTCACCGAAACCAGTGCTGTTTGGGCCCCTGTACCCGAAAAGTTTGAGGCTGGTACGCAGGATGCTGCAGGTATCTACGCTACCGGCGCTGCTATCAAATACCTCAACGGCTTGGATATGGCAAAGATTGAGAAGCGAGAAGAACTTCTCGCCAGGTACTTGGTACAGCAACTATGCACGCTGGACTTTGTTGACATTGTTGGCTCTAAGCTGGGACAAAATCATGTGGGCGCTGTAGCATTTAACGTACGTGGCGTTCATCCACACGACGTCTCAAGCATTCTTGACATGAATAATGTTTGCATTCGCGCTGGTCATCACTGTGCTGAGCCGCTTCTGATTGAACTGCATGAGTCCAGCACATGCCGCGCATCCGTTGCATTCTACAACGATAAACACGACATTGATCAGCTTATCGAGGGTCTTAACCAGGTTTGGAAGATCTTTGGCAGTGCGGTCAACACTAAGCAAAACAAGGAGCTGAAATAAGTGGCAGTAAACGACCTGTATAACGCTGAGTTCATGGACCACGTCTCTCACCCTGATTATAAATATCAGATGGACAATCCTACAGTCTCCCACGCAGGTGTTAATCCTTCTTGTGGCGATGAGCTGACTTTTTCTGTGCGCATTGAGGATGGAAAAATTGCAGAAGCTGCCTTTGTTGGTAGTGGTTGCGCAATTTCTCAGGCATCAGCTGATATCATGAGCGATCTGATGATTGACCGTACTCCAGAAGAAGCTATTGAGCTTTGCAAACTCTTTGGACGTATGATTCGCGGAGAAGAGACTGACGAGGCTGTGCTTGATCAGCTAGAAGACGCCAACATTCTGCACGACATCGCTCACATGCCCGCGCGCGTTAAGTGCGCCGAGCTGGCATGGCACACGCTTGAGGAGATGCTCGAAGCTCACAATAGCGGTTCTACTGCAGCAGGTACTTCTACCACCGAAGATGGATCCGCAAGCGCAAACGATAACAGCGCTGACAGCGAGTACGCAAAAGGCGGCGAGTAGCATGGCCGGAATGTTCTCTACAAAGGGAATGTATGCACTTCGTGCAATGGCTGACCTGGCCGTTCACGAAGGCTGGGTCTCGCTGGGCGACGTTTCCGAGCGCCAAAACATCTCACGCAAGTACCTTGAGCAGGTTATTGCCCTAATGCACAAGGCTGGCTATGTTGACAGCTTGCGCGGAAAGGGCGGCGGCTATCGCCTCACGCGCAAACCTGAGGACTATACTCTGGGCGAGATTCTTCGCGCAGCTGAAGGCAATCTAGCACCCGCTAGCTGTCTGAACTGCACAAATACCACATTGTGTCCTCAGATGGAGTCCTGTACCACCATCAACATCTGGCGAGATCTTGGCCGCATGACCTCCAGTTTCCTGGACAGCAAGACGCTTGCAGACATTGCCCACAACGAAGGCAATATGCACGTCTCCCCCACTGAAAATCCTACTACTGAGTAAACGTTTAAGCTGCACGTTTATTGTCTTGTGCGACGGCGATTGCATGTCGAGAAGATCTTGGAGCGCACCGGGTTTCTCGCGAGAAAATCGTGCCAGATGTATCTGATATGCCTGAAAAGTGAAAAGATTCGGTAGATTTTGCCTAAATTTAGCAAAGAATCTGTGGATTTGCCTGATTTTGTTAAAGATTCTGTGGCCGATTTACAGATTCTTTGCACTTTTTAGGCAACTTTAAAGCACCACGGACTCACTTCTCCAGAATTTATTGGATCTGCTCTAATTCATTCCATAATTTAATTCTTTTAGCTCTTTCTATTTTTCTGCGCTTAAGAGATGTATGCCTTCTTGGCATTTCCAGCTGATTTCTAATTGAATTAAACATGTTGTCCATAAAAATGATG
>ERZ772986.2290-NODE-2290-length-10490-cov-3.421658_pt1 | contig 10490 bp, 7 predicted proteins | sample MGYA00511898_ERZ772986 | MGnify/ENA primary metagenome ERZ772986 (study PRJEB29015, sample SAMEA2737934) | human oral metagenome | biome: human oral; feature: human-associated habitat; material: dental | place: China | collected 2148 ... | reverse complement strand
GTCTCATGCTCGACATCGCCGATTACAGAGAATCACATCGCCAGGAGGTCGCAGCAATCGCTCGCGAAGCGGTAGCCTCCGTTTTGGCCAACGGGGAGCCGGTTTCTCTGGCGCCGATGAATCCGTTCGAACGAAAGGTCGTTCACGACGTCGCCGCCGCAGCGGGCCTGGCCTCCGACTCCGAGGGGCTCGGCAATGCGCGCCATGTGATTGTCAGCGAGGCCGTTGCCGACGATGAATCCCCAGAAGACGAGGCGGTTTCTGATTCGGTCTTCTCTGCGTCCGCCGACGCCCTTGCCGGCGCAGCTGGCGATGCTTCCGCTGGTGTTGTGTCTGGCCCAGCTGAGACTGCTGCTGACGTCGCTTCTGCTGGTGCAGCTGGCGATGTTTCTATTAACGCCGCTTCTGGTTCCGACGAGACCACTGCTGCCTCCGCCGACACTTCTGCTGACACTGAAGTTGTCTCAGACTCGGATATCGCCGTTTCTGGTTCTGCTGGTGCTGTTTCCGGTTCTGCGGATGTCGTTTCTGACTCTGCCGACGTCGCGGGTGAATCCTCAGATCCGACCGAGACCGAGAATGTCGGCAAGGGCTCAACATCTTCTACTGCAAAGTGAACTTGAGCGTGGACGATAACGGTGTGTTCGTGGAGGCCCCTCCCGAAGGAGGGGCCTCCCACTTTGGGCAGAATACGTGGCAACAGCTGATGAACTACGCAGGAATGCTCGAAAGAGAAGGCAAGCTGCGCGGATTACTCGGTCCTCGCGAATTCGGGCGCCTATGGACTAGGCACATCCTCAATTCCACGGCAATTCTTGACTTCATCCCGTTTGGAACGAAAGTCGTCGACGTCGGCTCCGGCGCTGGCTTTCCGGGTATCGTCGCCGCGATAGTCCGCAAAGATCTTCGTCTTGTTCTCGTCGATTCGATGGAGCGCCGAACATGCTGGTTGACTGATGTTGTCAAGGCCCTTTCGCTGCCGAACGCCAAAGTCGTTCATGCACGATCCGAAGATCTTGTCGGCGAGGTAGCCGCGGATATTGTAACGGCGAGAGCGGTGGCGACACTGAAGAAGCTTCTCCCATGGACGATGCCGTTGCTCAAGGGCGGCGGTTCGTTGCTGGCGCTCAAAGGAGCCCGCGTCGATGAGGAGATTGATGATGCGATTCAGCTTCTGCCAAAGTATCGCGCCAAATGGGCCGATGTCCATGTGGTGACGCCTTTTGGAGCGACGGAAGAGACCCGTGTGCTGGAAATTAAGAAGAAGCGAACAAACAAACGTGAGTGAACGGACGCTCTGTCTATCCTATATTTTTTCGATAGAGCGTCTGGAAGAATTAGTAACTTTATATTTATCATTTAATAAGTTAATTATATCGAAATATAAGTAATATAATTGTGCAATCTGTAGTTTGATTGTTTTAGGTTGTAATGAATCTAAACTATAGGGTATTTTCTGGATTGTATCGGCTTTCGTGCAGATCCAGGTGTGCGCTATTGGCTAGAAGCTCGTTATTCAGTCTGTTTGTAGCCCCTTTTTAACTTGCACTTCTTCGTCTAGCTTATGCTTTGCTATCTAGCTTGTGCCTCTCATTTAACTTATGCTTGCCTGTCTGACTTATGCTTGCCTGTCTAATTTGTACTTTTCTTCCTTACGTATGTTATTCATCGTATCGTTCTTCGCTTAACTCATGTTTTTTGATAACTAGTGTCATTTTGTCTGATGAACGAGCCGCGTTAGAGTGTGAATGATTGGAACAGATTGTCAAAGATCAATCGCTGCTCCAAAGACGTTTCGAAACTTCAGAGTCTGGACGAACACGAGAAATGCTATTGTTTTTAGGGATAAGTGACGCTGTACATCAACAGCGTGTCAGAATGAGATTTGTACTGCTGCACTCTTGGCTGTATTTAGAATCTACAACAAACTGAAGCGGATTTCCCGAGCAAATCGGGTATTGACCTTTGTGTAGTTTCTTTGAAGAGCCTGAGCTGTCTGGTCGTCTGCGGAATGAAGTTTGCCATGTGGCGGAATGAAGCTTGCCATGTGAAGGCTGAGGTCGGATGCGGTGCTTCGTCAACAGATGGGACTCGCCCGGCGTGCGCTTCTGGACTCCCGGTGTTTCTTGTATCTACGACAGTTCGTTCTACGTCGGTCGGCATCGCTTGTGTCTGCTACAAGCCTGCGCGCGCCGCAGCGTGTTCTGTGCGTGAGACAAGTCCTTTCGGTGCTCAGCTAGCTGCTGCGTTCACGCCGAAACTTTGTCATTATGGTGGTTTTCAGGCCAGTCTTGCTTGCAACGATAGTCTCGCTCCGTCACTTGTTATCCAAGGTGTTGGCAGTGCCGTACTGTCCGTACTCAACGATGTCTATACTTCATGGTGCCTATACTCAACGACGCCCGTGCTTAAAGGTATTTGCACCCGACAGCGTCTGTACCTACGCCAAGGAACCGCGTTTCTAGTTCCGTATGTTATTTCTAGGGACATTTGTCGCAACCCCGCTTGGCAAATGTGCTTTAATCCATGTACTTTCATACTAATTGTCATATCGATATGTAGGATCCTTTGGTCTTGAGCTGCTTCCGCTGTTAGCAGATAGTCGTTGACACATTGACTGGCGATAACGTCATAACTATTTTGTTGACCAGTATATGGTCTTGTTTTGAATGCTCCAGAATTAAAGAACTACGACGGGCTGCGAATCTATTTCACGTGTCGGAGCCAGTGAGCTGTCTGAAAGTAAGACTCTTGTCTGAAAGTAAGACTTAGTCTTCACATGATTTGACTTTTACTTTCTATCTTCTGTGCACATTCTGCGACAAGTACGCCTGTAGAGTCTTGTAGCTCGCACAGGGGTGATTATCTCCCATCTTGTACTTGCTTCATGTTGAGAAGTTCGTGATCAGTGCGGAGCTAGAGACCGCGAATCTTGCGGTTGCAGCTTGCTAGAAGTCGTTTTGGAGCGATGGTTGTAAAGGAGGAGGTAACGAGTTTAGCTGGTATTGCGGTGATTAGCTTCCAAGCGACTTTGTGGTTGTCGGTAAAGTATCTGATCGGTGCGCTGAATCGAGTGACGCTGAACCGATATCCCTATGACAGTGGGTCTCGGGTGGCTCTATCGGATTCCAAGTGTTGTGTACTTTATTTGGAGTAACGGTCGCTTGCATCTCATGCAAGTTTGGCTTACCTATAGTTCATAGATAATGCGACGGTCTATAAATGAGTTTTGCGGCATGGGTGGATGGCGTCTGTCTGGTGACTCTAAGTGCATGCAGGACACATGTCCATTTATGGCCTCAAAACCGTGTAACTAGTTGTGGGACTGGAATGAGGCTGTTGCGCGGGGTTTTATCCCGCAGAGTCTTGTTGCTGCGCATTACGTTAGTTAAGGACAATCAACTGAGGAGGGTGTCCCTGGACCGGGTTCGGATTCTGTTATTTTGCCTGAAAGCGTTTGACGGAATCAACTAGATTATAGTTTTCCTGTGATTGTTGTCGGCAAAGGAGCCCGCGGTCCTTCGATGAGTCGATGTACCACACCAGAGCGAAATACCGCTTGCTGTGTACGGGAATAATATCAATCTTGCTTTCCGAACGCAGGTTTTTACGTGTCCCTAGGTTTAAGACAGATATACTTCGCCTATAGACAACATTGGAGCAGCATCTAGTTGATATTTGACTATGGTACTCAAATGGGCACCCGATAGATCTGTATGTTCTCGCCGATCAGGCAGGGCGGTGAGCTTTGACCACGCTGGCTGTGCTGGCCGGCTTGACCTAATCTTGGAGTCCTTCGCCCAGTTTCAACAGCTATATGAGTATTCTACGGCAGTGACTCTTCACGTATTAGCCGTTAGTTTTGCCCGAAACCGTTCATAACTATGTGTGTGAGCTAACTACCGTCGGACAGATTGAACTTAGGGAGGCTAACAGCGTTGTACGAGTAGCTGCTTTCTGTCCTGCTGGTTTCACGTGAAACGGTCCAAGGCATTCGCGATTTCCCGTCGCTTTTCCTCGGACTGGGTTGGATAGAGTAATCGGGGTGCTTGCTGACCTAAAGTTTGTCAAACTGTTCTTAAGCGCCGATTAGGTGACCATGCTGCTGGGACAGTACGGGCTCACCGTAAGTCCACAAATACAACCCATGGTGTTTATGTCAAGTGTTGTTGGTAACGAATCGAGCGAGCACGTCGAATCAGAACAATTGAGTAATCATGGTGGTGTTTTCAAATCCCATCTATGAGTGGTTTCGACAACATGTCAGCTTAAGTTGGTGTAGCTCGAACAGATGGGTCTCGGTAATTGAGATGGCACGGACAGAAGCCAACGACAGTAGTCGATACTTTACACGCGGGCACGGATGCAGTTGTAGTGATAAATGGATAGACAATTATAGTCAGAATGCTGCTTGCGCTTCGTCATGGAACGATCAACTGAGTAGACTTATATCTGCTGGCATATCAGGCCTAATGTTTACGGTTTGTGACGTGCTAAGGGTGTCCACGATTACGTAAGGTCGCAATTTGAGCACTACCCCTTTGAAAAGTTAGCTGATCAACGGCAATGCCAGTCGGTCTGGTCAGTTAGTGGCCGCTCTCTGGTGTATGTTGCACTGCTTAACGATCCATCTATGTTCCACGTGAAACAGTGGGTCAAAACTGGTCCGATTCTACTAGTGGGAACTGTTCAATCGTCATAATGATCGTGACAGCTCGGCGGATAGCTCTCGTTCTATTAAGCGCCTTTATCACGGTTGTAAGGACAAACGGTTGTCCATTGGGTGAGAAATGTACATCAATCGTACAAGTCTGGGACCACGCCAAGTTAGGGCACCTGGCAGCAAAAGAACACCCTGTTTGTCACGCAGCAATAGTGAGATGGTCCGCGTAACGACTATAGATGTCTTTGTTCTAGAGCAGTATTTTCGTTTAGTCTGGACCGTTTAGAGCCTTTATGTTTCACGTGAAACATAGCGCTTAGCTTTCTATGCGTAGTAGGACAGACATGGTTTGCGCAATTGAGCTACTTAGGTGCCTTGCCTATGCGGCGATCTGTCGAGGTTCGCTGGGCAGGTGCGTATAGGAGTTGGGAGCCTGTAAAACCCTGTATCTGTATAACTAACATTTGATACGGAAACCAAGTAGAAATCACTCTTAACATGCGTCAGGGGGAAGGCAAGCTGCTGAGTGATCTTTCGAATAGGTTAATCGGAGTACCGGACAGTGTCGCCCATTTTGGGGCATGTTCCGAATAGTCAAGTGCGAGCTCCCGCCTGAAAACCATGTTTTATTAGTGAGGCAGAGCCGATCGGATAGGTATGAATTTGTCGGTCTAACGGCACAGCGACTACGCTAGGTAAACGTCGGGCGTGTCGACAATTTGAAACGGCCTTTCAGGTTTCACGTGAAACGTCTTGATGGACTAAGGGACCAGTTACAGTCGCTATTCGGCGATTTCCTGCACGCAAGTCGAATGGCGTACGCCGTACTATTGACGGATGGGCCGATTGGCGTACGGGCCATTTGGAGAGGCGTCGTTTATGTCTATTGAAGGCACTCAAAGTTTCCATAAATTATTGAATCTGCGGCGACTCGAGGCAAACCCTTGTTCTCTTATGCTGGTCCACGTAGCAAAACCGACCCTGAGCGAAATCGGCCTGCAGTACAGAGACTGGAAGGTACTGGCTATATGGCCTTTTGCTGAACCACAAGATCGCTACCGTTTCACGTGAAACCGGAACCCGAATCAAAGCTCACTTGATCTGCCTCAGTAAGATTTTAGCTCAATTGCGTAAATCGCATGGTGTTTTATAGCGCCGCTATGCATTTACTCGCACAGCGTGGAGGTACGGAAGCACCACGGGCGAAAGCAGTTTGGGATCTGTTTGTCGACGTGTCCACGATTGTCTATCTGCGGTGACTCATAAGAACTGCCGACGACGTTTGAGATTGAACCACTAATTTTTCATTTAGGTATCTTAGTTCTATCGTGTTAAACAGCGAAGATTAGAACGGTGTCTGCCTGATACGTATGCATGAGACTCCCTAAGGTACTGGCCGGAGTCGTGACTGGTACATGCTGAATTACTTTGTAGTGAAGCTAGCCTACTGATGTGATTTTCTTGTCATGTCACCAAACTTTCGAGGCGTGTCGAAGCGACAGAGTACGTATTTTGCAGGTTGATACTTCTGTCCGACAGTGACGAGTTTGATGGGTAACATTCTAAGTTCACCGATTTTATCCAATTGAGGGATCTATGGATTCTATGAAAATGGAGTCTATAGTGTGGTGCCTTACGCGGCCAACTGACTATTTCTTTACGTGTTTCTCGGGAAGTGGCTGTGTTGGCAACGTCGGGACGAATACGGATTGCAGAATAGCGGTGCGCTGGGTGGAAGACTAAATGTAGGCATTCGATGTTTCACGTGAAACGGGCACTGGCTAATGAATCCGCATGGCAATTTAAGTGATTATATGGCGCTCGCATCTGTACAGGAAATCTTAGAGTCTGACTATTTCATATATCGAAATAGCTACAAGTTCTTCTAGCGGAATGTCAGTATCTTGCTGCTTCGACTGGTTTATGATGCTTGCGTCGGTGGACACATACGACTACATTGTGATTCTAAGTAACTTGAGTACAAAATAGACCGAAGCAGCGGAAACGCTTCGTTGCTATCGGCACGTTATTGCCAGCTTGAGATGCCGACGTCGTGGCAGTATCAGTTCATGGGCAATCTAAGCTTTTAATAATGTCCGGTTCTCAGTTCGAAAACAGCTAGTTTGACCGCCATACGCCTACTAAACAAGATGCTGATCAGTCTGTCTGGGAATACGGTTTGGCCTCGGAGCGAGTCTCGAACTAACGATAGAATCGTCGATGTGCAGGTACTGATGATGAAGGTTTCGAGCTTCACTTTATAGACACTCTATAAGTACTTAAGTATCTTTTGGAGCGAGCACAGAAACAGTATTGAATCTAGTACGAAAGACTGTCGGTTTTCGATTCAGCAACTGGAATAGTCGTGATTCCTAAGGAACTTAGCGGATCGACCACGGCAGCTGCATAAGTCACTGACTTGATGTTTCACGTGAAACGGCAAACTAGCAGCCTTGAAGCGTCTAAGCACTTTTGTAGTTGTCGGATAGATATGCTGTTGAAGTGACTCTGATTGAAACTAGTCGCCTTAGCTTTCGTGTCGCTGATTGCTAGCTTAGTCTCTAGTACAACGATCTGGTGTGCAGCTTGTAAATTGGTTTGCCAACGTAAAGCAGTCCGGTGTTCTAGGCAAGACTTTAAGATGCGCTTATCGCGACGCATATTGACAAGTGAGAGACGAATAGCTAAAGCACTCAATGTTAAGTAAATCGCAAGGTCAGTATCTGAGTGAAGGACAATTCATAGTTTTCATTAAAGCTCGAAGCGGCTAAGTATCTGATCGCGTTTCACGTGAAACATGGACCGGTGTAGTGCGGTGTAGTGTCACGCGTAGCTTCTGCTCGTCGGTTACCGTTGAAACTTAGACGCCACATGTAGCGTCTCAGAACGCTGTTTGGATGTTACTGAGTGTATCGATACCACACTAGTACTCTACCGATCAGTTAGGCTAAGCAATATCGAAGTCAGCTCATTGGGTGGACCATTACTGAAGGCTTCTAGCGGTAGGCTAGAACTTCGTTGCTAATTCGAAGCTTTACGAACACTACATCAAGTCTAGAATTTAAATGTTGGCTGTTTGTAGTGATGGGGCGTGCCTAATGTTACACTCCGTCGACCGTGCAATTTCAAGCAAAAGGCGGCACTGCTATGCGCATCGAAGCGGAGTGACATGCTGTAAAAACAACCGTTTACCAGTGCTGCGTTTACAAGTCGCTTTTGGGACAATGCCACTGCTTTGAGCTGATTAGAAATCTTGCCTCAAGTTTGCGTACATAACACTGAAGCTAATAGGTGCGTGAATGGTGTTGAGCGGGTTTAATAATATGTCGTCTCAAAGCGTTGAATTAGTCAAAATTTGGTTTTGCTATGCGATATAGAATCTCTTTTTCATGTCCCGATATTTACTAGATCAAAGGCATCAAGCAGCCGTTTTGGCTTCTATGTCCATACGCTTTTCCGAAGGATCGTCATAGAACCGGCTTGTATATATCCGTCGATTTGAAACCCGGGTTTATTCTGTGTATCAAGTAGCGCGAAGCTGTAGTGTAGTCTGTAGGTTGTCGTCCAGCAGTCAGCGTTGTGGACACATAATTGGAGCCTCCGACAATGGAAATTCCGACAAAGCAAGGTTAGCTACAAAATAGAAACTAAACTTGCTAACTCTATGTCTATGTTCGTAGTTGAAACACGCAGTTTTCCTAAATAAATGGGTACTATCGCGAACGCAAGCTTGCCCGTAGGCGAAGACTAATCCCTTCCCCATGTAAGTGAGGTGCCTTTGGTGGCTAGTTTTGGTGGATAAAGCAAATTCATTAGATATCTACCCCATATCCGTCTACGTTAGAAGCGACCATTATGACTTCAAGCATCTGTTTCATTCACCGGTCTGCGTATGCTTTGTGTTTCACGTGAAACACTACTGATTTGAAAGCTGCTTTGTAATGCAGGAGGTCGGAATGCAGAGAGCCGGCAACGCAGAGGGTCGACACGATATCGTTAATGCGTAGCAAGATCCGTGTTATTTCGAGGCAAATGACAGAAGGCACAGCCTAAAGGTGAAGCACTGTGATTGACTAAAACAACAATGGAAGTACCGCTACTTTGAACAAATTGCAGAGAACTACAGCGAAAGTTAGCTTCAGAAATATAGGAAAGGTCTCGGACCATCGTGAGTTATTGCGATCGTCTCTCATTTACCTTAGTGTTCTAACTCAACGTAGTCTCTCGTTGATAGCGAAACGTGTTTTGACAATTCTGTGAATTCAAAAGCGTTTTCTAGTGCAGCTACAAGTAGTGACGTACTTGAAAGAAAGGGCGACGTCGGCATATCTGATTGGTTCTATCACCCGATGCGTTCGATTTGTTTACCTAACTCTAATGCCTCTTTGCCGGCAGAAACAGAACCGAAGTCATTTTTGAACAGTTAAAGCGTCGGCATGGGAGGTATAAGTGTATTCTTCTGTTAGTTTCTATAAATGCCTAGTCCCTGCTTAGTATCAGGACAATTTGCACAGTTATCGGGTGCCGTATCGAGTGCCGTCGTCGTCGGACAAAGTAGTCGCTTGAGTTCGTTAGAGAAGGAAGTTGGTTGCGGAACATCACGTGTCTTTTACTCAAAGGAGGAGAAGAGCCGATGGGACCGGAAGAATGCAATGCAATCAATGGCGTTAAAGAGACACGAGAGATTCGGTTCCGCGAAATGGCGAAGCATGTCTCGGCGCTTGAATCTAGTGGCAAAGAGGAAAGCAACGATGTCTTTGACACTAGACCGCGAACGACCGGGTCTTAGTCTAAAACAGGTTTTAGAGCATGAACGACTGGGTTTAAGTCTAAACAACAGATTCTAGACCGTGAACGATGGGATTTCGGGCTGTACGCAACAATGCCAAAGGCTACTTAGTATGACGCACCTGAAAACGGCTGTCAATGAGGCAAAAACCGAAGATAGCGTCAAGCGCGTTCGCTTGTTCCTCGAGTGTAAAAGAATCCAACACATAAAAATGCGAATCGAAAATGGCAAGCAAATGTGAGATCGCTTCGCAATGAACGTTTGGGAAATGTCGTAGTCAACCTGTGGAAAAGTCAGACACGAAATGCGGTGTGGATAGGACAATTTCAATCTCCGTTTTGCGTAGAATGTGATGAGACGAGAGGAGCGGATACGTGAGTGATCCCATAAGGAAGGCACGAAGGGCGACCGTGCGGGTTACCGAAGAGGAAAGCCCGTGGGATCGCCTGCGAGGCGAAGGGTCTCCTCTTGCCAATAGCCTGGCTGAGGACATGAAGAGGCTTGATGCGATCGGGGGGTCGAAGTTCAGGTCTCCGGCGTCGACGAGGATCATCGCGATCGCCAATCAAAAGGGCGGCGTCGGCAAAACCACCACGGCTGTCAACATTGCAGCTGCCTTGGCGCAAGGCGGTCTTAATGTTCTTGTGGTTGATGACGACCCTCAAGGCAATGCGTCCACGGCTTTGGGTGCAAGTAGAGATGAAGACGTCGCAACTCTGTATGACGTGCTGGTTGGGAACGTGACTATGCGCGACGCCATGCAGTCGACGGAGAAACTGGAGAATCTCTTTGTGGTTCCTTCGTCGATCAATCTGTCGTTAGTCGACGTCGAACTTGCTGACCAAGAAGACCGTATGACCAGACTTCGGGACACTTTGCGCGAAGGGCTTGCAGCGGTAGCTGCTGAGGGAACGCCATTTGACTATGTGTTCATCGACTGCCCGCCGAGTATGTCTCTTTTGCCTATCAATGCGCTGATAGCCGCCAAAGAGGTGCTGATTCCCGTTCAGACGGAATATTACGCTCTAGAGGGTCTTA
>ERZ772986.2285-NODE-2285-length-10510-cov-17.474892_pt1 | contig 10510 bp, 6 predicted proteins | sample MGYA00511898_ERZ772986 | MGnify/ENA primary metagenome ERZ772986 (study PRJEB29015, sample SAMEA2737934) | human oral metagenome | biome: human oral; feature: human-associated habitat; material: dental | place: China | collected 2148 ... | reverse complement strand
ACTACTTCATTCTGTAATCTAGGCTGTAAATTTATTATCGAATTTGTTCAAAATGTAAATGGACTGCAATATGATCGCCATAACCATTGCGCTCCAAATCTCGTTGCAAGCGGTAGGAAATATAATGCTCGGCAATAGTGATATAACCAGCACCTAGCAGACGATTTTCTACCATAGATTGAATCATACTGATAGTAGCTCGTTCAACACCAGCCTCCTCCAGATCTAACACTACTTTTTTAGTTACAAGCGCTAAATTTTGACGTAGATCGTCTGTCAAGACATAAACCGTTTGTGCTGCTTTCAAAATAGCTTGATAAATTTTATCTGGATTAAAATCAGTAATTTCGCCATTACGTTTGATGACTTGCATAGAAAACTCCTTTAGTTTTATTCGTTTCGTTAAGAGAATACAGTTTATTATACTATTTTTGTGCTGATTCTCAAAATGATAGATACTTTAAATATCTATCAGGCAGAAGTTACATTCTATTTAAATTCTATTTTATTATCATTTCTTCACTGTTGATTTTAATTATCTCAATCAAAAAGACAAACACTCGAAAACAGAGTTGTTTGCCTTTGGGAAGAAAGATTAGATTTTTTCTAAAATCTTCAATTATTTAATCTTCGTTATTTCTTTTACGACGGCGAGCACTAGCTAGAGTTCCTAAACCAAGTAGCAATCCTAATGCAGCAACCTGATCTGCTTTAGTACCTGTAGCAGGCAAAGCTTTTTGGCCAGTATTTTGTTGTCTAACTAACAATGGTTTTGGTTGGTAAGTTCTGGATAAGTGTAACTTTTGTACTTCTCCATCTGTTTCTTTTTGAGCCTTCGGAGGAAGTTGACTTCTCAATTGCTCATAGTTTTCTCGTAACTTGGTATAAATTGAACGAGAAATCTCTAGTTTTGCTTCTTCATCTTTTAACGTTTTAACCTTAGAGGCATAGTCAGCTTGTGCAGCTTGAAGAGCCTTTTGAGCTGCTTCAAGTGCTTGTGGTGCATTTTGTAATTTTTCCAAGTTATCTTGTGCTTCTTTTAGCTTGGCTTTACTAGTTTGCAAGGCGTCTTTTGCCTTGGCAACATTTAATTCTGCTGTAATTAAGACTTTCTTGAGTTCTGCTAATTTATTTTTAGCAGTTTCTAGTAATCCTTGTTCTTTTGCTAATGCTGCTTGTTTTGGTGCTAACTTGGACGCAATAGCTGCAGTAGCGCGCTTCAAAGCAGCTTCTTTTGTCACAACATTTTGCTTTGCTTTTTTCAAAGCTGCTTCTGCTGTAATCAACTCAGCGTTTGCAGTAGCAAGGGCTCCTGAACGATTCGCAGCCAATTTTTGAAGGTCTGCTAATTTTGCCTTTTGGATATTTAAAGTAGATACATAGCCTGTTCTTTGAGCTCGCAACATAGCTAATTGATTCTTGGCTACTGTTGCTTGTGCATCTGCAACTTTTGCAGCACCAGCAAAATTACGGATTGCTTGCTCATAAGCATCTGCAGTAAGAAGGGTACCGTTATTAACACGCGCATTAAAATTAGGTTCTCTATGAAATCCAACTTCAGACGTTCCATATACATTGCTGTATTGATTTGGAACTTTATCATATGCAGCTGAAATAGTGTTGGCTTGATTATCCATCATTTGGACATAATGCCCGATATTTGCAAAAACAGTAGCGCCAACTTTTTGGTAAATAGCATTAGCATCAATTTTGGTTTCATCAGTTGAAAGACCGTATTGTGCAGCAATTTGCTGATATAGAGCTTTTTCACTATGCCAGAAGTCAACGGCTCCTTTTGGAGTAAAACTAATCGCCACATTTTCATTTCTCAAATATTTACCCATATGCCAATTTGCTCTTTCAAAATAAAGAGTTTGGACTTGGCTGGCTGGATTTTTGTAAGGATCAATCAATAATTCTTTTAATCCAGCTTGTCTACGATAAGCATTGATAGCTCTAACTAACTCAATTGCTTTTAAATTATTTTCTAAAGTTGCTGGGCTTGTTGCGTCAGAACCAACTGTAATGCCGTCTTCACGTTTAGCTCTTTCATAAGTTGTTAGAGCTTCAGCAGCTGCATTACGAATCGCTTGGTTGGCTCCATTTGTTTTAGCGTGTTGTAAAAATTCACCATAGGTTGCTTTACTCAAATCAACATTTCTTCTATTAGCGGCTGATTGTTCAGCGCGGGCTACTTCACCGGCTTTTTGATCAATAGCCGCTTGATTTTCTGCAACTTTTTGCTCACTTTGCTTGACTTGTTCAGTTGCTGATTTGATTTCTTTAGGAAGATTAGCAACTTCTTCCTTCACTTTAGCAAGATTATTTTGCTTGTCTGCTAAATCTTTTTCTGCTTGTTTTTCTAAATCTTGTGCTTGGTTGAGCTCTTGCTGCTCATTTGCGACCGGAGCTTTTGCTGTATCTAATTCACGTTGTGCTACATCAACGAGTGATTGTTGCCCTGCAACAACATTTTCTTGATTTTTAACAGCTTCTTTTGCCTTTGTTTCAGACTGTTCTGCTTCTTGAACCTTATTTTCCTCTGTTGTAACCGCCTTCTCTGATGTCGCCACTTCTTCTTTTGCGGTTTCAATAACTTCTGGAGTTGCTTCTTTCTTTTCTGCCTCAGCATTTGCAACTGCTTTTTCGCTATCTGCCACCGCGTCCTTTGAAGTATTTACATCCCCTTTAACTTGCTCTACAACTTTTTGCTGAGCATCTGTCTGAACCTTTGCAGCATCGGCTTGCATCTTTGCTGATTGAACATCTGTTTCTGTAACTGGTTTGGTGATTTTTTCAGATGTCTTTGGCTCAGTAGATTGTGTTTTTACTTCTTCGGCATTTACTTGATGTGATAAACTGCCTGAAATAATAGTGGTTGCAGCTAAACCGGTCGCAACTACCGATTTTTTAATTTTTCTCTCCATTAGACGGCCTCCTAATATACTTGCTACTTTTCATTATAAACCATTTCAGCCTAAATTACAATTCCGCTAATGTATTACTCAGATAACTATTAGATTACAATTCTTTTACATCAAACAATTCCTAATGTAGTTTTACAGTTACTTAAATCTTGAGAGTACAAAAACTATGATGAGCGTTTCCAGGTTGAAAAAGGTGTTTTACAGTTACTTAAATCTTGAGAGTACAAAAACAGGGCATGAAGAGCCAGCGGAGAAAATATTGTTTTACAGTTACTTAAATCTTGAGAGTACAAAAACATTCTTTAAACTCATATTTTCAAGTTTACGGTTTTACAGTTACTTAAATCTTGAGAGTACAAAAACTCGGGGAGGATGTAGCAAGTTTTTTTATTTGTTTTACAGTTACTTAAATCTTGAGAGTACAAAAACAGACTTGCGGACTCGATTTTTTTATAAAAAGTTTTACAGTTACTTAAATCTTGAGAGTACAAAAACAAGAATCGAGACCGAAAGGGTCTTGCTTTAGTTTTACAGTTACTTAAATCTTGAGAGTACAAAAACCGGATACGAATACAGCAGCGGCTAACGTAGGTTTTACAGTTACTTAAATCTTGAGAGTACAAAAACACATCAACATCTGGCAATTTCCAAGAGCCTGTTTTACAGTTACTTAAATCTTGAGAGTACAAAAACCCATGCCTTTATCTATGTCTATCAGGATGAGTTTTACAGTTACTTAAATCTTGAGAGTACAAAAACTTAGCGGCATTGCTGGATTTTTGGCTTTTTGTTTTACAGTTACTTAAATCTTGAGAGTACAAAAACCATGCAATGGATGCCCTTGTGGCAATGCTAGTTTTACAGTTACTTAAATCTTGAGAGTACAAAAACCTCACGGGCGATGGAGCTGGTGGTAGTCGGGTTTTACAGTTACTTAAATCTTGAGAGTACAAAAACAAGCCTTAACTTTCACAATATTCAAGTCGAGTTTTACAGTTACTTAAATCTTGAGAGTACAAAAACTAGCGCTCGCTCCGCTCTCATAGTCCAGAGAGTTTTACAGTTACTTAAATCTTGAGAGTACAAAAACCATTCGTCATGCTGCTATTTGCTGTCGGAGGTTTTACAGTTACTTAAATCTTGAGAGTACAAAAACTCATCACCACATTGCCAGACGACCAAAAGCAGTTTTACAGTTACTTAAATCTTGAGAGTACAAAAACGCCAGGCGAATATTTTGTCATCCAGGCCAAGTTTTACAGTTACTTAAATCTTGAGAGTACAAAAACCCTTGGTGTCGTCAGACAAAGTTTCTTCTGGTTTTACAGTTACTTAAATCTTGAGAGTACAAAAACCTGTCCAAAGTCTATAGCGCTTACCTAGCAGGTTTTACAGTTACTTAAATCTTGAGAGTACAAAAACCAAACCAAGAACCCAATCCAGAGAATATGGTTTTACAGTTACTTAAATCTTGAGAGTACAAAAACCTCAAATTAAAAAATTTTTTGATTTTTGTACCCTTACATTGATTATAAAGTCCTTTGATGAGCTTGTCAATCTTAATTTTTTAAAAAATTAATTAATAATTGAGTAGGTGGATTATAAGCAAAATGAATTTTCTTGTTATAATGGTATAAACTGTTCATAATTTTCAAGGTTACTATATCTTGGATAGATAAACTCATATGTGTCACGTCTTTACTAAATAAATATGGTGAAATCTTTTGCAAAGAGACGATGAAATCATCTTCTGTAGGTACGTCGTTAGTAGGATATTGACCACTAAACCTTTCATACATAAAAGAAAATTCATAAAAATGTTCAACCAAATCAGAAACAATATTGACGTATTCCATATTCTCGCGATTCAAATAAAGATAGCCTTCATTTGACGGGAAAATAATGACACTAAAATTACTGTAATTGTCGGCCATTCTCTGTAATTGCTCACAACATTTTACAAATGAGGAATAACTTAAGTAATCGTCCATATTTCTAAGGACGAGCAAAATACGATTGGTCTGGCCTTGAATCAACTGTTCTAGCATTTGCATAAAAATAATAAATTTCGTTTCATTTTCGACAAATTCAAACGATATATTCTTATCTTTGAACCCAAAATAAGGTAAAAAATTCTTAAGAATCAGCTGCTCAGTTGTAAAATACTGACTTTCTGTATGGTAATGTATATCTTCAATTTGAAAATTCAAACGTTTATTTACAATCATTGAAATTTGATCCAGCTTATCATTGATATAATCTATCTGTTCCATTATTTCAAGATTATCTAGTTTTGACTTCAAAAAATCAAACGCTACAGTCCCTTTTTTATAAGCCATTTGCTCGATTAAATCTTGGATATCTGAAATAGAAATAATCTTGTAATCTGTTCTTTTAAAAATCGTATTCTCTTCGGTAATTTCTGGTTCCATTTGTCCGAAAAGGTTCAAGTCTTCTACATTATACTTTTTACCGTTGAAATACCAAATTAAGAGCTGCCACATATAGTATTTTAATTGCTGATTATCTCCCACTATTTGAGTAAACGGGCCAAAATTAATAGATAAATTCTCTCTATAAGGATGTGTAAAATTCATTTTCATATAATCACCAACTTATTATCACTTATTACTTCTTCTTGCTTGGTCTTCCCTCCGATAATCAAGACCATTTCTGAAAATTGCTTTTCTGTAACAGCTAGTAAACGGACATTGCCACTTGGTAAATTGCTTTGTTTCAGCTTTTTATAAAATTTACTGGCAAAACTTCTGTTTGGGCAAGTTCGATAATATACAGAAAACTGCAGCATTTCAAACCCATTGGCAATCAATTCTTTGCGAAAATTACGATAGGTTCGTTTTTCCTGATTGGTTTCCATTGGCAAGTCAAAGAAACATAATAATCTCATCGCTTCATACCTCATTACATACTCCATTCCAAACTAGAAACTATTGGACAGTAAAACTTTGTTGTATCTTTATCAGCAATACATTTGATAAAACCTTTTACATATTTGTCCATTGCAACTGTGACCGAGCAGGTTTCTTTGCCATATTTAATTTTTGCGTTCAGTAGATTTGTTAAAGCCAAGCGGAATTCATATTTTAAATATTCTTCATCTCTCAAATGTTCATAAACCCAAACATCAATAATTTGGCGGAAAGGTTCCATTAAATCATCCACCAGATTGAACTGGTTGTATTCATTTTTATGAAAAATTCCAATTAAAGCATTTAGTCCATATCCAGCAACGATTCTTGCCATCTGTGCTCGCATAATGGCGTATCCGTAATTCAACCCCGCATTAATGACATCTGATTCTCGCTGAGTTACACGGATAAACTTCTTGCCAAATAATTCATTGAAATAGACCTTAGCGGCATGTCCTTCTCGATTTGTCTTATCTCCTAGTTCAATATGATCCTTATAATCCGCTAACAATTGGATACAATCAAGATTCTTTTCAAACATTGCCAAAACATCCTGCTGATTATTGATTTTAAAATAGGTAACAAGTTGCCAGAGCTTATCTTTTTGTTCCTGAGACCAGAGCAACTGTTCTTGCAGTCGTTTATAGGCCCGAAAATGCCCATTTTGAGAATGATAAATTCCCGTTGGTAAGTGTTCATTGTCACATACAATTAAGGCGATATTATACTTACTTAAAGCACTCAACAACCGAAGAGTAACGACAGTATCACCACCTTCAGCTACTATGATTGAAATATCGCTTAAAGGGATTGTATACTCTTCCCCCATTTTCTTTATTAACAAATTGTCTAATTTTAGTCTCATCTTTTCACTTTGACAGATATGTACAATTCTCCACGTCATAAAAACTCCTTTACAACACGAAAACACCCCGTCATAGACAGGGTGTTGATTTCGGCATGAAGCCTTATCTTTGTAGCTTCTGCAAGATTTAAGTAACTGTGTAAGGCGTCCCTTACAGTCACTATTATAATACATTGCAAAAGCGTTTGCAACTCTTTTTTAAAGTTTTTTCTTAAAATTGAGCTGTGGTTGATCACCCTCTTTTTTAATGAAATATTTGTTGCCTAGAACATCTGTTCTGACTTTATAGATGGAGAGATTTTCTAGAGTGCCAAAAGATTTTTGAAGCTGATTTGATGAAGCGTATAGTTTACCTAAGACATTTGTGTCTTCTCCTTTTTTAAACTGTGATTTACTATACGGCTTTAATTCAATTTTATTTTTTTCGAATGTTTTCGCATTATCCTTTCCTGTCCTAGACCAAAATCGAAACAACTCCTCCTTTCCTTTTGCTGTATCTTTTATCAGAATTAAATCATTCTTGTAAAGCGTAAACTTAAACTCTGATTCCTTTTCGATACCTTCCTTATCTTTGATTTTCTTATAATCTCCAATTAAAATTCCATATCTATGCTCGCCTTTAAGATAACGTAAATCAGAATACTTCAATCCTAAAAATTCATACTTTCTGGTCTCGTGGTTGAAATATACATCGGTTCTCCATGGATTAAGAGAACGCAATACAACTTTATTCAAACTATTTTTAGGAGTTATGTCAATGTTCTTTCCCAAAACCTCATCATAATACTTAAGGCTCTTAATCTCCGGACCATTACCTTTTTTGCTGTATTTTCTAACAGGTCCATTTTCCTGTCTATACTTTTCAAAAGGATTGCAGGGAATTTCTTTACCCTTTTCGTTTAACTCTTTGTCAGGATAGGTTTTAAGAATTTCTTCAATAACTTTTTCAAAGGTCTGTGGATCTTTGTGATACATCAAGAATTGAGTTTTATCTTTCTTATATCTCTTGATAAAATCTTCATAGCCCTTTTGAGAATAGATATCCTTAATTTTTCCAAGTACATAAGTTTCCTCCTGCTTATCTTTCCCCAACTGAGCTTTTCTAGTTCCATAGATTGTAGCATCTGATATTTTTCGGTTATATTTAGAATCCACTTGATAAGAAAACAAGATACTGTCTTCAAACGATTTGCTCTTCAATGTATCTACAAAATAATCATATGGTGGTCTGAAAACAAGTTCCTTATATTCGTCATCTGTCAGTGAAAGAATCTCTCCCGTTTCAGGATCTACAAGCTGCCCTTCTTTATAAGAAATCAAAGGATTATTCTGCTTTTTCCAGAGTCTCAACTGACTGGAGGCCGCGATGATGAGAGCATCTACTGCGTGATGGTGATAGGTATCACGACTTTTTTCAATTTTCCACTTTCTTCTCAGTTGTGATGTAAATTGACCACGAACAACCGAAATTTTTGTATCGAAATCATTTGTTTTGTAAAATTCCTGCAAAGTATTTAGGACTACCCGTGATGAGTAACGTGTGTCCACGAGATTGCGCTCAATGAATTTTTGTTTTACTTCAATCTTGCTGATATCTTCTTCGGTCAGCAGATAGTCTTTTTTCTTATTACTTAAGCTTTTAGAATTCCGGACATATTGTTTGAACTCTCTGTAAGACCACGCATCATCCATACTATCTAAAGCCTGGAATGGTGTTCTCTGTCCCTTTTCCTGATTAGCTGTTGCTAACACCAGAACCTTATTGGCTAAGCCATCATCAAAAGAAAGTGAAAGCGGCAGAATATGATCAATTTCATACTGATGTGGATTATGAATTAAATCATGAATAGAGATGTTCTTTCCTGTATAAAGGCAGCGTTCTCCCTGTTGATGCCAAAGGCGAATTTTGGTTGCTAACTCTTTGTGTCCATGAAAAATACTGTCTGGTAACTCTTTTTTACCATTGTATAGATTAGCAGCTTTTTCCATTGCTGCTTTCTTTTCATCTTCATTGGCTTTTTGGGCGTTTTGAATTGCTTTTTTCTCATCATCTTCATTGCTTTCACGCGCCATTTAAATGACAATATTATCAAAAATGCCATATTTTTTGGTCGCTAAGTTGATGATTTTAATAGCCTGACGGACAGATTTGGCAACAACAGGGTTATAAATTTCATCTGTTAATTCTTTTTCATCTATGTATTTAGTTCGTTTTGAAATTTCTCTACTTCTTTGTTTACCTAGACGAGTCAAAATAGTCATTTGCTCCTCTGAAGTCTCATAAAGCTCCGGAATCAATTCATTCATTAACTTAAGAGAAAAATTATGCCAACCTTTTCCAAATACCGCACTGTTTTTCTTCCTAAACTGAATTAACTCATCAATCTGCTCTTTGGTAAATGTACCAGGTATTTTACTGTTAAGAGCTTCTAAAATACCTTCACTTTCTGTGTTCAAGGTTAGAATGTGCGCTAAATCATCCAAGGTTTCTCTTGATAATATATCTACATCCACCAGTTCTAGTGTTCTCATTTTACGATAGGCGTCAAAAGTATGCATCTCCGGTTTATCAGATTTATCAATCCGATATCCTTTTATGTCATCAATAGAACCATCTACTAACTTAGCAATATATTTCAGTAAAGTTGGAGTTCCTAAAGTTTTTGCAGTTCGAGCATACTCGACAATCTGCCGCTTTTGTTCTGGTCTTAATTTTTTCGTTTCAGTTGGAACTGTTAAATTATTGAGGTCGTTGAGCAAATTAAATTCCTGCGCGGTATATGACGCCTTTGCTGCTCGATATTCATCAGGATAAAAAGTACATTTTCCAATTAAAATACCGAAAATATTTTCTAAAGTTGTTCCATCTTTTCTAAAGCGTCCGTAGTCCGTTCTTGACTTTTCATTTCCAGGACCATGATAATACTTGCGTTTACCGGTCAAAATTGTTAAATAGTCTTGAATAAATTCATCTGAAATATCTTGATTATATTCCTGTTGTTTTTTCAAAATCCTTTCAGCTTCTTTTTTATAAGAAGAGGTTGAAAAAACATTAATAAGACGATGATTTTCATCATTTTCAACTACAGTGAAATCACCACGAACCCGCCCATATTTTTCAAAGCGTTCTAATTGAATTTGTCCAGGAGTCTTATCGGTAAGTAATTTTCTATTTTCTTCAACTGCTTTTCCATATTCACTGGAAGCTGTTTCTCCATCTTCACTAGCATCATCCAAATAGCTGATACCACGCCGTTTAATAATGTTTTTAAGCGCAATAAACAACTCTTCAATTGTTAATTCCTCACTCAAACCTTTCACACGCAGAATATAAGGATTTAAGTTTAAAGGGACATCAGAAAAATCTGTTACAAAACCGAATTCTTCAAAAAGGTCGTTTAAGCGAACGCTGCGATGTTTCTTCCTTCGACCAAGTCTTCTGCCTTGTCTAAATCCACGACGTTCTACATTGCTATCGGCAGTTGCAGCAGGAAAAATTCTCGAATTAGCGTGAATAATTTCACCTGTTTCTTTATTTAAAATTCCTACTCCGACAGATGCAATACCGATATCCAATCCTAAAACCAAACCGTTCATGATGCTCTCCTTTTATAAAAATTTTGCTACAAATCATATTTAAAGCGCTATCATACACATTATAACATAATAATAAGCAAAATATTTTAATATTTAAAAATATTTCAATCACTACCGTCAATAACAAATACCATACATCATTTCCTGATTGTAAAAGATTTCAAAATACGCTACAATAGAGAAAAATTCTT
>ERZ772986.2283-NODE-2283-length-10513-cov-2.949704_pt1 | contig 10513 bp, 8 predicted proteins | sample MGYA00511898_ERZ772986 | MGnify/ENA primary metagenome ERZ772986 (study PRJEB29015, sample SAMEA2737934) | human oral metagenome | biome: human oral; feature: human-associated habitat; material: dental | place: China | collected 2148 ... | reverse complement strand
GAGTACGTGGTGGGCGACGACGTGCGCTCCATCGACTGGCGCTCGACGGCGCGGCGCGGGGACGTGGTGGTGCGCACCTGGCGCCCGGAGCGGGACCGCCGGGTCCTCATCGTGGTGGACACCGGCCGCCTGGCCGCCGCCCGCCTGGGGGACGCCCCCCGGCTCGAGGCGCAGATCGAGGCCGCCCTGCTCCTGGCCGCCCTGGCCACCCACGCCGGGGACCGGGTCAGCATCCTGGCCATGGACACCCGGGTGCGTGCCCGCCTCAGCGGCCAGGCGGGACCGGCCCTCATGAGCGCCCTGGCCCAGGCCCTGGCCCCCCTGGACAGCGAGCTGACCGAGACGGACTGGCGCACCGTCAGCGCCACGGTGCGCCAGGCCCTGCCCCAGCGCGCGCTCGTGGTCGTCCTGGCGGGCCTGGACGGCGCGGGGGTGGGCATGACGCGGGCCCTGGCGCCCCTGGCCCGCGAGCACACCCTGCTGGTGGCCTCCGCCACCGACCCCGACCTGGAGGTCCTGCGCTCGCGGCACTCCACCGCCGAGGAGGTCTACGTGGCGGCAGCCGCCCAGGCCGAGCAGCACGAGCGCGACCGGGTGGCCGAGCTCCTCCAGCGCGCAGGTGCCAAGGTGGTCCAGTCCGACCCCGACGCCCTGGCCCCGTCCCTGGCGGACGCCTACCTGGCCCTCAAGGCCGCGGGGCGCCTGTGAGGGCGGCGGCGCGGCCCTCAGGCCGCCACGGGGAGCTGGTAGCCGGCGTCGTGCTCGTCCAGGTCACCGGTCACCCCGGTGGCCACGGCACGCCGGCCCAGGGCGATGGTGTAGGCCCACAGCAGCGCCAGGGCCAGGACTCCCACCGCGACCTTGACCGCCCACGGAATGGGCGCCGGGGTCACGAAGGCCTCAATGAGCCCGGAGACGGCCAGGGCCACGGTCAGGGCCACGGACACCGTCATGAGGGAACGGGCCTCGCTGGCCAGGGCCCGGCCCCGGGGGCGCGGGCCCGGGACCAGGAGGGTCCAGAACAGCTTCAGGCCGGCGCCCCCGGCCACGAAGACGCTGGTGAGCTCCAGCAGCCCGTGGGGGGCGATGAGGGAGAGGAACTGGGGCAGGGCGTGGTGGTCGGCCATAATGGCCGCCGCCTGGCCGAGGTGCACGACATTGAACCAGAGCACGGCCGCCGGCAGCACCCCGGTGATCCCCCCGGCCACGCACAGGGCCGCGATACGGGCGTTGTTGGTCCACACCTGGGCGGCGAAGTCCTGGGGGTCGTAGGTGGAGTAGTAGGAGGAGAAGGCGTGGTCCGCGTAATGGTCGAGCTTGGCGGGACTGCCCAGGGAGGCCATGGCCTCGGGCGAGTGCAGGGTCCACAGGGCCGTGACCACCGCCAGGGCGAGGCCCACCGCGCTCACCCCCAGCGTCCACCAGCGCACCCGGTACAGGGCCGCGGGCATGCTCACCGCCACCAGGTGGGTCAGACCCGTGACCCACGAGGAGGAGGCGGCGGTCACGCGCCCGCGCGCCCGCACCACCCGGGTGGAGAGCTCGGCGAGCACGACGGGGTCGGGGGCCTGCGCCGTCACCTGCGCCAGGTGCCGGGCGGCGGCCCGGTACAGGCCCACCAGCTCGTCAGCCTGCGCCCCGCTCAGACGGCGTCTGTCTACCAGGGTGTCAAGGCGCTCCCACTGGTCCTGGTGCGCCGCGACGAAGGCATCGATATCCACCTCAGGAGTGTGACACCGTGAGTACCGAACCGTCCTCCTCCGAGCGGAGGATTGAACAGGATCTCATGGTCATCGGGGAGGCCGTGGCCCTGGAGGTCGTCCCGGCCTCATTCGGGTCGCGCCTGCTGTCAGGGATCATTGACTACGGCACGATGCTGGTGGGGCTGGTCCTGTCCCTGGCGACGTTCTCGCTGGCCGTCGAGAACGACTACTCCATGACCACGGCGCGCCTGGCCGCCGTGCTCTCCCTGGTGGTCTTCACCTGGCTGGTCGGGCTGCCCCTGCTCATTGAGTCGGCCAGCAACGGGCGCAGCCTGGGGCGCCTGGTCATGGGCACCCGGGTGGTGCGCGACGACGGCGGGAGCGTGCGGCTGCGCCACAGCCTGGTGCGGGTCCTGCTCAGCGTCATCGAGGTGTGGTTCACCCAGGGGGTCCTGTGCCTGATCACGTGCGTGGCCACGAGGCGGAACAAGCGCCTGGGTGACGTGCTGGCCGGCACCTACGTCATCCAGGAGCGCGCCGCCGCCCGCCGTACCGCGCCCGTGCTCATGCCCCCCGAGCTGGCGGCGTGGGCCCGTCAGGCCGACATCCGCGGGCTCCCGGGCCACCTCGCCCTGGTGGTGCGCACGTTCCTGTCGCGGACCACCTCCTTCCAGCCGGCGGTGCGGGCGCACCTGGCCACCGAGCTGGCGGCGCAGGTCGCCACCTGCGTGAGCCCTCCCCCGCCGCCGCGCACCCACCCTGAGCGCTTCCTGGCCGCGGTCCTGGCCGAGCGACGGGACCGCGAGCTCATTATGGAGCTCCAGGAGCGGCAGGCCGAGGAGGAGGCCGTCCCGTCCCTGCTGTGAGCCGGGTGGGTACCACGGCGGGCTCACCGGCGGCCTGGCTCCCCGCGACGCTACCGGGGGGCGCCGCGCCGGGTACCGGGGCGCCGGACGCGCCGGGGCGGCCGGCGGCCCCGCTCGACTACTCCTGCTCGGCCAGCTCCTGCTGGGCCGGCCCCCGCTCAGCTGTGCTCAGGCGGCCCCTGCTCGGCTGGCTCCCGCTTGGCCGGCCCCCGCGGGCGCGGGCAGGGCCTGGTCGACCAGGAGCACCGGCACGCCGTCGCGCACCGGGTAGGCCAGGCGGGCACCGGGTGACAGCAGGCAGGGCCCCGCACCGGGCAGGACGACGTCGAGCAGCTCCTGGCCGGTGACCGGGCAGCGCAGGAGGGCGCGCAGCCAGGGGGCCACGGCCTGCCCCGGCTGGGGCACCGAACCGGCCCGGGACGTGACGTCTCCCACCTCAACCCTCCTTGTGTCCGCGCAGTACGCGCAGGTGCCCGCGGCGGATGATCTCGTCCTCGCTGCCGGGGGAGGTGATCCCCGGCACGTCCCGGACCTGGCAGGGAGCCACCTCAGTCAGCGGCACGGGAGAGATCCCGCCGCGTGAGCTGCGCTCGGCGGGCCTGGGCACGGGGCGGGGGGCCCGGGAAGCCTCCCGGACGGCGTCGGCCAGGGCCAGGAGGTCGTCCTCACTGGGCGGGGCCGGGGCGAGGTCCGTGGCCAGGCGGATGACCTGCCAGCCGCGAGGGGCGGTAAAGGAGTCCACGTGCTTCTGGCACAGGTCGTAGGCCTCCGGCTCACGTTCGGTGGACAAAGGCCCCAGGACGATTGTCGAGTCGGCGTAGACGCTGGTGAGGGTCGCCACAGCGGGGTTCTCACAGCCGGATCGTCGGCACGGTCTGACACTTCGCACTCTAGCAGGCTACCGTGTACGCAGGGTGGAGGCCCTACCGACGCCCCAGTATGAAGGCCAGGAGCGAACCGCGGAGCGAATAGGGTGTGCACCGTGCCGTCCTCCCCCGCTCCGGTCCCCACCTCGCCCGCCGTCCACCGTCGTGACCGGCACGGCCGGGGCCTGCGGGGACCCCTGCTGCCGCCCGCCCTGCCCGCCTGGCGCACCCGCGCCGAGCGCTTTGACGAGATGGTGGTAGCCAGTGCCAGCGAGCTGGCCAGGCGCTGGCCGCAGGTGGAGGCCGTCCAGTTCGCCGTCGAGGACGTCCCGCCCTCGGACCCGGCGCCCTGGGAGCGGGGCGTGGTCCTGGGGCGGGGCTTCCAGGCCGAGCCGCGGGCTGGCCTGCCCGCGCGGGTGGTGCTCTACCGGCGTCCCATCACCTCCCGGGCGCGGGGGACCCAGGAGCTTCCCGCCCTGGTGCACCAGGTGGTCGTGGAGCAGGTGGCGCTCATGCTGGGACGCCGTCCTGAGGAGATCGACCCTGACGCCTAGGGCACGCCGTCCCTAGCGCGTGGGGGTACCGAGGCTGGCGCACCCTGGTCTCGACGTTGGGCACGCCGGCCCTAGCGCATGAGGAGGGTGCGCTGGGCCAGGACGGCGGAGTCCGGTACGGCCGGCAGGGCGGCAATGAGCGTCCCCGGCACGTCCCCGCCGACCTCCTGAGTGGTGACCACGGCGGCGCTCAGGGAGGGGCCCTGCGCCGGGGAGGACAGCGTCAGCGCCGCCACGGTGGTGGGGACGTCGGGCACGAGGGTGGTGGAGGCGGGGACGGTCACGTCCTGGCTCCAGGTCCCGTCGGCCGAGGTCAGGGTCACCGTGGCATCCGTGGTGGCGCTGTTGGTCACCACCACCTGGCTCGTCAGCCCCTCACCCTGGGGGACGACCAGGGTCCCGGAGGTGACGGCGCCGTCGTGTCCGGCCTGGATCCAGGCCACGTCACCGGCCAGGGCACCGGACTTGGCCGGGTACTCCCCAGCGCTGCGCACCAGGCGCACGGCGGCCCCCACCGGCTGGTCGGAGGTGACACGCACGCCGTAGGGCCCGGGGGCCGAGCCGGCCAGGGAGGTGTCGAAGACGGCCCCGGGGTCGATACGCACCTCCTGGGCCCCGGGCAGGGGGGTCTGCCCGTCAGCCCCCACCAGGGACACCGACACGGTGGCGGTACCCGTGCCGGGGTTGACCACCCGCAGCACGGGGGCCTGGGAGGAGACGGCCCCGGTGGTGGTGTCGGCGACCTCCCCCTGGCTCTCAGGGGCGGTCAGGACGACGCCGGGGACGGTCTGGTCGGTGGAGGGGGCCGGCCCCGGGGTGAGGACCTCGACCCCGGCGGGGGTCTCCCCGTTCAGGGACTCGGTGACCATGACCACACCCAGGGAGCCGCCGGTGGCCTCCACGGACACGGCCAGGCGCTCGTCCGCCCCGGCCGTCTCCAGGAGCACCGAGCCGCTCTTACCAGCGGCCAGGCTGATCTGGCCGCGGGCGGGCAGCGGGCGCTCACCGGTGGAGCCGTAGAGCCTGATCCGGGCGGTGACGGTGGTGGTGCCGGGGTTGGTCAGGCGCAGCTCGGCGGAGGATCCCACGGCCCCCGAGCCGCCCACGATCCAGGAGACGGTGGAGGGCGGCACGCAGGCTGCGGCGGTGAGCCCGCGCAGGTCACCGTCGGGCGTGGAGGTGGTCACCAGGCCCAGGGCGCCGGCACCCGTGCGGTGGGCCGCCGGGACGGTCAGGACGCCGCCCCTGGCGGTGTCGGTGGAGGTGGGGGCGCCCACGGCCAGGGCGCTGCCGTCCAGGTTCACCTGGGAGTCCCCCAGGGGCGTGACGGTGGTGCGGGCGGTGGTGGCCCCCAGGTTGACCGCCTCCAGGGTGTTGGCGGGGGCGGCCGGGCAGGTCAGGAGGACGTCGGTGCTCGGCGCGTCCAGGGTCAGGCCGCCGACGTCCGGGGTGGGGGCGGCCGGGGCGGCGCCCCACCGGGTCAGGACGACGGTGGCAGACAGGAGCACGAGCGCCGACACCACGCGGAAGGCCTGGTAGAGCCGGTGCCGCCAGGCGGGGGCGGGTGGTCGCGTACTGCTCATGGGATCCTCCGGGAGCGACGACGGGGCCTGGCCAGGACCGCCACCACGGCTGTCAGCGCCCAGGTGGCCCGCACGAGCCAGGATGCCAGGGAGGTGGTCGGGCGGTCCGGGGTGACGACGAGCTGGCCGCCGGAGGCCGGCACGGTGAAGGCCTGCCGCCAGGCCCCCTCCCGCAGGGTGGTGGGCTCCAGGGCGACGCCGTCGAGCGTGGCCCGCCAGCGCCAGCTGGTGCGCTCAGCCAGTACCAGGGTGCGCCCGGCCGCCCCCGCCTCAATACCGGTACGCACGGCGGTGCCGTTAAAGGGCAGGGTCAGGCTCGTCCCGTCGGGGCCGACCAGGGCCGCGCGGGCCACCTCGGCGCCGTCGGGCGAGACCCGCCAGGCGGTGCCGGTGGCGGTACGGGCGAGGTCCTCCATGCCGGGGGTCGAGCTCAGGGCGGCCCTGGTCGTGGAGGTGAGCTCGTCACCGTCGCGGTCGGCCAGGACCACCACGGAGATACCGTGCCTGGCCAGCGCCCCCGCCGCGTCCTTGGCGGAGGTCGTGGTCATGCGGGTGACCAGGTGGGCGAGCTCGGCGTCGGCGGCGTCGCTGAGCTCCTGACGCACCAGGCCCGGGGAGCCGGAGACGTCGGCGGCGTCCGGGGAGCCCGCGTCCTTGATCCTGTCGGTGAGCTGGGAGGCCAGGACCCCGGGGACGACGTCGGTGACCTGGGTGCCCGCGCCCCGCCACAGGGAGACGCTCAGGACGGTCCCCTCGGAGGTGTCGGTGCTCGCCAGCGCCAGGACGCGGCCCGCGGCCGGGGCGGTCTCCATCTCCAGGGCGATCAGGGGCACCTGGGACGTGGCCGGGCGCAGGAGCATCAGGGGGGAGGAGGCCCGTGTGGCCACCGCCGCCGCCCAGGCACCTCCCAGCGCCAGGGGGGCCACCAGGACCAGGGTGCCGACGCCACGTACCAGGGCGGTGCGCCACCACGCCCGGGCCTCCAGGAGCCTGACCCCGCCGGCGTCCAGGCCTATCGCGCTGGCCCCCAGGAGCCCGGCCAGTGCCAGGGAGGCACCCGGTCCGGGCCAGGCGGCCACGAACTGGCTGCCGGTCCCCTCCAGGCCGGTGCCCAGGGCCACCACGACGCGGGGGGCCACCAGGGCCAGGGCCAGCCCTCCCAGGAACAGCAGGACGCCGCCGCGGGCCCGCGCCCCCAGGCGGCCGGGGGCAGCCAGTCCCACCAGCGCCAGGACGTGGGAGACGGCCAGGAGCACCATGACGACCCCGGCCAGCCAGGAGGCCGGGAGGAGGGTGTCCAGGCCCTGGGGCAGCCCCAGCAGGGCCTCGGTGGCGCTGGGGGCGGGGGCGCCCAGCGGGGCGCCGGTGTCCGCCAGGAGCAGGCGGGCGGTGCCGGTCAGGGAGTGGGCGATGTGCCAGGCGCCCCACCACACCGGCAGGGCGGTCACCAGGACGGGCAGGACGGTCAGGGCCAGGCGCCCGGCCCGTCGGGGCAGGCGCACCATGAGCAGGACCAGGGCCGGCAGCAGCACGACGGCGGTGGCCGGCACGGCGGCCACGATCCCGGCCCCCAGGAGCCCGGCCAGGGCGGCGGCGCGCGGGGAGCCGGGCCCGTACTGCTCGGTGGCGGCGGCCCGTACGGCGGCGGCCCGGGCCAGGGAGCGCTCGCTGGGGGACTCGTCCTCCTGCGCGGCGGGATCCTGGTCGTCCTCCCGGTCCCCCCGGGCGTCCGACCCGGCACCGGACTCGGCGGAGTCGGCGCCAGCGGACTCGGCGCTGGCGGCGTCGGGGGACTCAGCCGACTCGGCGCTGGCCGACTCGGCGCCGGCGGTGTCAGTGGGCTCGGCGCCAGCTGACGCCTGGCGCTCCTCGTCCTCGTCCCAGGAGATGGTCGCGGGCGCCTCCTGGTCCAGGTGGTCCGCGCCCCCGTGGTGGCCTGTGTTCCCGTCGTGGTCCGCCCCGGCCGGCACCCCGGTCAGGGCCCGGGCGGCGCGTGCCTCGGCCCGGGAGGCGTCCCGGGGCTCCCCGGGGCTCCCCGGGGCACTTCCCGCGTCCAGGGCACTTCCTGCATCCGGGGCACTTCCTGCGTCCAGGGCGGGTTCTGCGTCCGGGGCCTCGACGGTCCCGGCGCCCCCCACGCCCCCGCCGTCCTCGGCAGCCTCCTCGGCACCGTCGCCATCCTCGACGTCGGGCTCGACGTCGCCAGCCTCGACGTCGGACTCGGTGCCCCTGAGGCCGTCGGCGTCAGCTCCCCGGGCACCGGCCGCCCCCTGCCGGGGGAGGTCGGCCGCGGCCGGGGGGGAGAGTCGGTCGAGCTCGGCGCGCTCGCTGTCGGTCAGGTGGTGGGCGCCGACCATCCCGGAGAGGACCACGTCGCGCCGGTCCGCCCCCAGGCCCCGCATGAGGGCCGTCAGGGCCCAGGGCAGGAGGATGTGGACCAGGAGAGGACCCAGGCGCCCCTGCCCCAGGGCCAGCAGCCCGGCCGGGGCCAGGGCCCAGGTCAGGGCCACCCAGGCCCTCAGGTGGGTCCGCCGGGTCACGGTCCCGGCCGCGGCCCAGGCGCCCAGGGCCCCCAGCGGCACCGCCACCAGGACCAGGGCGTGGAGCATGAGGGGCCCGTCCAGGCCCACGACCCGTCCCAGGGCCACCGGCAGGGCCAGGACCGCCAGGAAGGGGCTCAGGGGGGAGTCGTAGCCGTCCCCGGAGGCCGCCCAGGTGCTCCAGGCCGCCTCCCACAGACGGCCGGGAGCGGTGTCCAGGCTGGGCAGGGCGCCCCCGGTCAGGCCCCGGCTGGCCAGGGTCCCCCCCAGGGCGAGCAGCCCGGCCCCCGCCGTGAGAAGCAGGACCGCCGTCAGCACGTAGCGGCGTCGGCGGGCCAGGCCCCGCAGCTCGTGGAGCTCGAGCTCGCTGGGGGCCTCCTCGCGGGCGGCCCGCTCCCGCTCCTGACGCACCAGGTCACGGCGCAGAGCCCGGATCTCGGCGCTGTCCACGTACAGGCGGGTCAGCACGGAGCGGGGGACGGTGGCGTGGGCGGCCAGACGGCGTCGGCCCCGGCGGACCAGGCCGGGGCGGGAGGCCACGGCCAGGGCCGCGCCCATCTCGTCGCTGGCGCGGACCACGGAGTTGGTCAGCAGGCGCCAGGGGGCCCGCAGGCAGGCCAGGAGGAGGAACCAGGACAGCAGCAGCCACACCGGGCGGGAGGAGAAGGTGGCCCAGGCGCGCAGCTGGGCGGTGCGGCGGGCACGGTAGCTGCGCGCCGTCGCCTCCTGCCAGGAGAGCCCCTCGGTGTCCTGCGGGTCCCTGCGCAGGCCGTGGCGCACGCCCCGCCGCCCCAGGAAGGCGGCCCGGCGGTGGGCGACCACGGCGTCGGGGACCACGACCACCCGGTGCCCGGCCAGGCGGACGGCACGAGACAGTTCCAGGCCGTCACCGAAAGCACCGAAGGCCGGTGATATGCCGCCTATCTCGTCGAACACCGCGCGGTCGACGAGCGCCCCGGCAGTGCCTACCGCCAGGACGTCGGAGCGGCCGTCGTGCTGGCCCTGGTCGATCTCCCCCGGGGCGATGTCGTTGGCCCGCCGCGCCGAGGCGGTGGTGCGCAGACCCACCTCGAGCAGCTGCTCGGGGTTGTCCCAGTCCACCTGCTTGGGCCCGGCCAGGGCCACCGAGCGGGCCGAGGTCACGGCGTTGAGCAGACTGGCCAGGCACCCGGGGGCGGGGGCGGAGTCGTCGTGGAGCAGCCAGAGGTAGGGGTGGGAGGGCGCTGGCAGGCGCCCGTCCTCCTGGAGGGCGAGCAGGCCGCGACGCACGGCGTCGCCAAAGGAGAAGGCCTCGCTGACGTGGAGGATGCGCGCCCGGCTGACCGCGTCGATCCCGGAGAGCTCGACCACGTCCTCTACCGGGGTACCGTCCCCCAGGCCGTTGCGCCGGGAGGCGACGTCCACCACCAGGACTGCGCTGGCCGGCACCTCCTGGCGGGCCAGCGCGACCAGGGTACGCCGTAGGTAGGGCGTGTTGCCCGCCGTGACCAGGACGGCGAGGACGCCCGTGCGCCCTGAGCTCATGCCCGCCTCACCACTCCGGGGCGCTCAGACCGCACGGCGCTTGAGCTTACGGCGCTCCCGCTCGGACAGGCCCCCCCAGATGCCGAAGCGCTCGTCGTTGGCCAGGGCGTAGGCCAGGCACTCCTCACGGACCTCGCAGGCGGCGCACACGCGCTTGGCCTCACGGGTGGAGCCGCCCTTCTCCGGGAAGAAGGCCTCCGGGTCGGTCTGGGCGCACAGGGCCCGCTCCTGCCAGGCCAGCGGGCCACTCTCCCTGACCTCACCAAAGATCGCCAGGATCTCGGCGTCGGCGGCGGGCTCAGGCCGGGTGAGCGGACCGTCGCCGAGAATGTTCCACACGATGGCGTCCCTTCGCAGTATTGAGGACAACGAACTACTGAGAATTACACGGGCGCCGACCGGTTTCGTCAAGCCAAGGAGGGGCGTCTCACGCAGCGGCTCCGGGCGGTCCCCGGGCCGCTCAACAGGCCCCACCATACCCTGGCGCAGGTCACAGTATGGTCACAAAACCGCAGGCCGACGCGGTTCCGTCTCCGGGTTCAGGGGCGCGGTCGTGCTTGAATCAGGCCATGGGACCCGACCTGCTCGCCTCACAGATTCCGTCCAAAGCGGACAAGGACCGACCCTGGCTGGTGTGGTACGGGCCCGGTGGGGAGCGCGTGGAGCTGACCGGTCACGTGGCCGCCATGTGGGTGTGCAAGGCGGCCGGGCTCCTGGAGGAGCAGACCTGGCCCGGCAGCGCGGTCCACGTGGGCGGCGCGACCCACTGGAGGACCGTCCTGTGGTGCGCCGGGGCCTGGTGGGCGGGCCGCGAGGTGGTCCTGGGCCCGGCCGGGACGGTCAGCCGGGCGGTGGACGCCGGCGTGGCGGAGGGGGG
>ERZ772986.2282-NODE-2282-length-10513-cov-7.923982_pt1 | contig 10513 bp, 8 predicted proteins | sample MGYA00511898_ERZ772986 | MGnify/ENA primary metagenome ERZ772986 (study PRJEB29015, sample SAMEA2737934) | human oral metagenome | biome: human oral; feature: human-associated habitat; material: dental | place: China | collected 2148 ... | reverse complement strand
GCAGGCGGTCGCGGATCGCCTCCAAGGAGCAGCCGCTGTAGGTGAACGTGATGCGTCGCAGTTCACCCGCATACATGAACTGAATGCGCTTGCGGAACTCGCCCTCCTGGAACCGCTCGCGATAGGGCACGGAAAAGCGCTCCTTCTTCACGCTGATCTTCTCCATGCGGTCGATGCGGAAAACGATCGGATAGTCCGCCGAATCGTCTGCATAGTAGGCAATCAAATAGAAGTAAAACTCCGAAAAAAGAATCGCCACGGGCTTGACTACGCGCTCATGGCAGACACCGTCGAGTCGCGTATAGCGAAACGAAGTGATGCGCTGCTCGCGTATGGCGGCGGCAAGCCGCCATAGCTCAGGAATCACATCCCTGCCATGCTGCGGCTCCGTATAGTGGTGCGTCTCCTGCGCAATCAGCTTCTCCACGACATCGCGCTTCTCGCGCGACACCTGCGACAAGAGCTTCGCTAAAATCCGCTGCATCACCGTCTTGGGAAACGGGCGGCTCTCCAACAGAATCTTGCAGACCGCAAACACTTCCTCCGGCTGCAAACCTTCGGCGCTCTCACGCGAGATGCGATAGCCGCCCGCCTCCTTGTCATAGACGACCTCCAAATACGACTGCTCCCCCGCAAGATACTCGCGCAGCCCCTCGATATCACGCTGCACCGTCTTCTCACTGACGCGATACTGATCGGTAAGCTCCCGCTTCGTCAGCGCCTCCCCCTGCTGCAGCCGCTTGTAGAGATCGAGCAAGCGATAGCTGCGATTGTCGGGGTATTGCGTATCGTTTTGCATGGCGGCCTCCCATTTCAATAAATTTCATCTTTCCTTCAGCAAAACTCTGCCATCGGCAAGTTTCTGCATCTCGTAACTTTATTATTATTTTCCTTGACTATCCCCAAAAGCAATACAATTCATCAAAAAGCAAGGATGCCATTTTCATTCAATGAAAGTACTGCCATTCAGGCACGTTTTCGGCAGAGGGCGAGATAGTCCGAAATACTGTTACAGATCTTTTCTCTACTATCTCCTTGGATCAGAAACACTTCTCCCGCTTCATTGACGATGACCTTCTTCATATCCATCGCCAGATCCTCAAGTACAAAAAAGCCGCGCGGGAATGCGGGATTAGTTTTCCGTTCCGTAAGAGTAGCTGTAACGGTATTGAGCCGCCCCTCTATGTTCAGTCCCGTCCACTCGGTTGCAATGAAATCAATGCAACCAAATGCCTTCACATAATCAATATACTCTTCTGGAAACGCCATATTGAGGGCTTCCTGCGCCTCCATAATCTGGTTACCCGTGCACCCCTTAATAGCAGTCAACTCTGGAATCTCTTTCATCTTTGCAACGATACTGCTCATCCCAAAAACCTCCTCAATACTATATTTCACGTGTCCGCCAATAGTCTCCACGTTCTTGATTCCATATACTGCCTTCGCCATGAACCTCGCTCGCTATGTTCTTATTATGCAGAACACCATCATTTCCATTGCCACGATGTTCCTTGGCGGTCAGTTCGGCAAGCGGAGAATCCGCATGCTGACCAATATGATGCAATTCAACGACCTGCCCATCTTTCGCTAATGGAGACAGCCCGCGCTCAACACGTTCACGATTCGTCCTTCCCTTCTCATCCACTTGGTCCCAGTTGATATCCGAGCGAATGAGACACTTCTTCCCACCGACATCCGCCTCAACAAGCTCCGCATCTTTGTAGATTTGGTACTCCTCCATACTACGGATTGCATTTACAATCTCATCCGACCATCCCGTTTCCTCCTTAATTTTCTGCCGTTCCTCATCCGTCAGTTCCTTGACTTCTCCCTGCGTCTCTCCTCCCGCCCCACTCTCACGTTCCTGCAGAGCTTTCTCCATGTTGAGCCGTAGTTGCTCCGGAGAAAGCCTTCTGATTTCCCCAAGCTTATCTTCGATTGCGCCCCCCTCTCCCTTAAGGCCAACATCGTTCAGACGGGTTCCTTCAAATTCGCTAATTCGATTCACACCTTTTTTTAGCGCTTCTGCCGCCATACTCCCTTTTTCAGCTATTGAAGCAGCAATTTCTGCCAAAGCCATCTCTATGCCATCCTTTCATAAACATGCATGACATCCTCATAAAGCCCCCACTCCGGCACAAGCAGGTAATCTGGTACGCTTTGTGCAAGATCTTTCCCGTCCTTGTAGTCCTGTATGCACAACCCTGCTGTAATTTCAATCGCCGCCACCCTTGCATCCTTATGATAAAATTCAGAAAGGCGTGTTTTTACCGTCTCCAATTTTTCAGGCGTCGGGGCTCCTACAATAATATCTCGAATGGCTTTCATCAATGCATCCTCTGGAATTTTCGAGGCCGAAAACACGCCATGTGCAAGCAGGATGCCGATTCCATCGCAGACACATTCTGCAAAGCGTTGCGCCACGTCCCGTTCTGGGATGAGCGTCACCCCTTCCTCGATGAGACGCCGTGCAAGAGTCTCCCGAAATGCCGCGCATCCATGATCGATGCCATCTGCCTCACTGCAGTACATCATAGACAAAAGTGCCCGTGCGCTGCAGGCGAGAATCTCCCTATGAAGAGCCGTCATAATCATACCGCAGTTAATGATCCCAACTTTCTGCGCTTCATCTTTTTCAAAAAGTTTGATGTCCCTCACATCATTGGTGGTCACCTCATCAAATTTCACGATGACGGGCTGAACCATTCCTTCCTTGTGACAAAGCGCATAACCCGTCCTGCTGTTTCCCAAGTAGATGGCATCCGTGCTATGTACCCCGATGGTATTTGCAATCACCTCTTGATCGTCCTTCGATACAATCCGGTGAATGATCTTATTCGAGGAGTTCTTGATAACCTCTGGCGCAAGCTTGCTCGGAATCTGTTCGGCAACAATCACACCCTGCCCATAGGAGCGCATTTCAGCGAGCATATTCGTGAAATGCTCGACTGCCTTACCTTTTGGATTGCCAATTTCCTTATCATTTTCCTCAGAGACATTCTTGAGCAGACGATGCGCCTCCTCAATCACCAGTAGATGCTGCAAGCCACCCTGCCCATTGAGCTCTTTCTCGGTCTGCCTGAACTCATTGATATAGATAATGAGAAGTCCCAGGCTGAACGCCTTATCGGCATCATCAGCAAGACCTTCAAGCTCGATCACTGCATTTGCCTTGAGCAGCTTTTCCATATTCGGAAATACATCCGTATTGAAAAGATAGCCTTTTGCCCCTACGCAAAGACTCTCAATTCTCGCCTTGATTGCACTCTTGATGTTCCCCTTCAGCTCGCCGTCATATTCCATTTCATGTTCAAGATAGTGATCGAGCTCTTCCTTCAAATCCTGCATGGTCGGGAAGAAGAACCGATGCGCCGTCTTCGCATAACTCGTTTTCAACGCCGCATCCTCAAACAGTCCACCGATATGACGGCTGTCTCCGAAGCATGGATGGAATCCAAACACCAGATTCCACCCTCTGCGCTCATAGATACGATAGAGGCATTTTTCAAAAATATACGGCATAGGTCCATAGAAACCGAAGGAAGCACTAAACAAATCTTTCAGCGCATCAATATGCTGCTGCGGACTGACGCCGGGCATGATGTAAAACGGATTCATACGCAAACTGTTGAGTTCCGGGCGACCGAGCGTATACACGTCAGGTAATTTCTCGATCTTGATGTTACGATATTCCTTCTTCGCCGGCTCAATAACCAGAAACGGCTTTTTCGTCGTCTCCAATATCTTCTTTACCGTATTGCTTTTACCGCTCCCCGTAATACCACAGACAAACGTGTGCTTGTTCAACGACTCATCATCCAAGGCAAAGGGAACATTATCAAGCGGTCGGTCATATTCAGCAATATGCCCCAGCGCCCGCTCAGCAGCAACCTCTCCATAGTCCAGCGCATAGCCCTTAGACTCCCGTAACTCAAACCCGACCGTATGCTCGATCGGAACGGTACATATTCCACAGAGTTCCTCCGATGTGAGCAGACTAGAAAATGCGTCTGCCTCTTGGCTGGAAAAGAACCCTTCGGGAACCATCATATGCACCCCATCCTTGAACTGTTCGGCAGGAAGAATGCGTGAGAACATCACGGGTGGCAACACCTCAGGAAGTCCCGCAGCCATCTCGCTATAAAGATATCCCCCCAGAATCTTAGCCGCAAGTGCACTCTCGGAAGAAAATGAAACAAGCGTCTGCCACATACCGATACTACGTCCAATCTTCAGACGTTCGATCTGCGTTTCTGCCATTTTCATCAGTTCAAGGGCGAAGCCGTTCTGAATATCTGTCGCTACGCTTTCATTGCTGCTGATGGTTTTGCTGACGGCATCGCTGTAGCCATTTGTCTTCTGATGCCCCATGTTCTTCGAAACATTAATTCCGGAAAGCATCCCTACAAGTCCGCCTGCCAGTCCACCGAGTGCAGTGCCAATCCCGGGAACAACTGAACCGATACCTGCTCCCACAAGCGCGAAAAGAGGCCCGGCAGACATGCCCACGGTCTTCCCCTCGGAAGCCGTTTCATTATGAGAGTCGGTGTGCGTGTTTCCCTCGGAAAATCCCTGCTGCAGGGAGATTGTCCGCTTAGAAATCGCAAAGCTCTGATCTTGTATATGGATCGCTTGATTGATCTTATCGTTGATCTGAAGAGCATCGATTGGACGGCACAGCGTAAGCAATGTATAGTTCTGCCCATTGAGCGCGCGCATGAGCACTGAGAGATCTTTTTCCTGATATACCCCGTCAACCTTTAGTGCAGGAATACCGCTGATACAGCCTTCATGCCGCTCTTTTGCCCCGCCCTTTCCCTCCACCGATGAAAAAAGCGCATCACACTCCTCAATCTTGATTCCTGGAAAAAGCCCCTGCACAACGATTTTCACCTCGTCACGCGGCGTACCGCTCGAATCAGACTGTAAGCCAAGAATGAGCGATGTTTTGCCGCCGTAGCTGACAATCCCATAACAAATTGCCTGTCGCATTGCATAGGCCGTGGTAAAAATTTTCTGCATTTTATCTGCGAAATAGGCAAACTTGTCCTCTACATCGTAGATTGTGCACTCCGAGATCCGATAAAAGACAAAGTCCTTCAAGATTTTCTCGGATGCTTCCGTCCGTACCTCTGCAAACGCCGTAGTTGCCAAATGGTACGTGGGATAGAAGCTCTGCAAAAATTCCTCTATGGATTGACCAAGTTCAAGCGTATCTTTTTCAAACTGGGTCAATTCTTTCGATGTATTCTCCGACTGCGGCATTATACTCACTGTTCCACCAGCTTTCTCTCAAGCTCTGCAATCTTCTCATCATAGTATGCATCAATGCCATCCACCCACGCAAGAAGAGACTGCCTGACGTTTTGAAAATACACTCGGAGCAGCGCATCAATCTTGTCAGACTTCGCGATTCCTTCTCCCGTACGCTTGCCGTCCTTAAGCAACATCGCCATCAATCCCGCGATTACGGCAGCGATACTGACAGGCACAACCGTTTTTACGAAAATGCTGATAACTCCACCCACAAGCATGACAACGCCCGTGCGAATCCATTGACGGATGGTCGCATTGCTTTCTTCATAATCAATATGGGAAGGAATATCGAAAATGAATTTCTCATTCAGATCCTTTAAAATATTCTGGTCGTAGAACGCCGCCTTGTTCCGAGGGATGTTATAGAGCTCCTTTTTCAATGTCTTTTTCATCAAAATATCATAGATTCCCGAGAGGAGCATTTTACTCTCCGGCGTGATCCTATTCACCGTAGCATGCACCGTCTGGTCAAGAAGCACACGCCCAGCTACGCCCTCAGCCTGTGCGCGTCGGGCGCTCGCCTGCAGTTCCTCAATCAGTTTGTCGATATGTCGACGAATTTTCTCCTTCTCTTCAGGGGCAAACATGATTAGAAAGCACTCCCTTCACCGTGGACGTCCGTTCCTGATCGGCTTCAATTATGCTCAGATTCCTCTCCAATCGTTCAATATCTTTCTGTCTCTTCTCATTATCTTCCTTGTCCTTCAGAAGCCGACCATATTCCTGCTCCAGAGCATTTTTATGCTCTGTGAGTTTATCCTTATAAACATTTCGGCATACGGTAATATAGTCTACAGCATTATTAGTCATGTGAGGAACAATCTCACCTTCCAAACGATTGCGAATGCTCTCCGCAACGAGTCTGACATGTTTTCGATAAGAATGATATGGTCTTTCTTCCACCTTGGTAAACGTGAATCCTGTTTCTACTTTTTCATATTCTATTGCACCCTTCTCTGTCTCCTTCTGAATTTTATTAAAATCAGATTCTGTAAAGTTCGGCCGAAATACCTCTGCTGAAATTTTATCTGACTCTTCCAAGCGAATCAGTCGCTCGTTGCATTCTTTAAGAAAATCTGTTGCAATCTGCGCACGAACATCCTTGGAGCGGTCAATCGCATCCATTGTCATTTTTTTCATCTGACGAAAGGTCTGATCATTAATTTCATGTTCGGGCAGATTTTTAAAATTTCCCAATTTCCCAGAATACTCCTTTTTCAGTTGATCCGCATATTGATGAACTTTGCCTTCATCACCCAAATTATTTGTATAAGCATTGTATATTTCATCTATTTCTTTATTGATTTTATTATATACAACATCCAATTCTTTTTTCTTTTCCTCAATCCTGCGCTCCAATGCTAAAGGATCGTGAAAATGTTCTCTTGCTATCTGCAGAGAATCCGAAAAAACGCTTTTCCGATTGCTATACTCTTGTTCGATATTCTCCACAAAATTCATCAGCTGGATATAATGTGCCTTACGAGCAAATTTTTCCAACCCTTTATACACATCGTCAAAAGCGGACTTTTTTTTCATTGACTCTATGAGCTTGGACACGTCACCGCGACTTTGATACCAGCAAAGACTTGCCGGAGCAAACGCATTCTGCTCTTCTTCCAATTGGGTAAAATAGGATCCAATTTTCTCTTCCGTTCCCAGTACACGGCACTGGTTCAAAAAAAGCTGCATCTTGCTATCTACGAAGAGAATTTTTTCCTTATCAATATCATTATCATACATCTCAAACGCTTGCTCTTTCAGACGTTCAAGGTCTCGCCCCGAACAATCCGCGATGCGTGTAAACGCGAGGAACAATGCCTCCTTCTGTTTTTCTTTGCAGACGTTTCGAAGAAAGTTCATAAACGAGATCGATTCCAAAGCCTGCCCGTTCAAAGACTTCACAAAGATAATCGCATTAGCATGGGCGAGGTACTCCTCCGCTATGCTGCCTACGCTGCCATTTGCTCCTGTCCCCGGACTGTCGATGATCGTGATGCCGCGCATAGCTTCGGGCAGTGGATAGCTGATCTCGATTTCCGTGACGATCTGTTGCCAATTCTCTTGCTCTTTCCTAATGTATTTGCGGATAAGTTCATTGTATTGATCCTCTTCAAGGTCATAAAAATTCTGTCCCTTTTCAGCTTTCAAAAAGGCACTGATTTCCTCCTTTGGAATCTTCCTCCCCCGATATTTTATCAGCAATTCATTGTTGATTGTCGTAACGGGGATTGCACGATACTCATCCGAAATAGCTGCATGCTCCTTTAAAAATTCATGAATCTTCTTCTCGCCCTGCACATGCGTCTGACCACCGCCTGCCGTACGTGCAAGCAATTGGAATGTGTCTCCGTTTTTAATCTTAATGATAGCACTGGTGCACTGGCGCACATCCATCGGCACGACCTCTCGCCCCAGATAGGCGTTGATAAATGTAGATTTACCGCTCTTCGCCTCGCCGAGGATCATGAGGTTGAACACTTCATCTTTAATTTTCTGCGCCTCACTTCGCATGCTTTCATTCACAGGCACATCCGCTTTTTTACAAAAGTCCTCGTAGGCATGATAAAGTGAAAGCACATCTTCTTTGTTTTGGCTGTAATCTTTTATAATCATACTTCAACCTCCATTATCTTCTTTCTCATCATTCGAGCATTCATACAAAAAAGCTAAATCCTTATCATCCATATTTCCCCCTCATTCTCCTAGCCCGAAAATCAAAAATTTTTCCTATCTTTAAAATTTTATCATTAATGCGCCTATCCCGCAATACCTATGCATAGTAAAACCACAAGACCTATTGCTCATTCCCAGCGAATATTTCTCAATATCTGTCCCGTACACCTACCATACCCCTTCTGCCTCTCCTCGATATCGCCCTTCTTGCGACATCTTCTTTCTCCCATATCATCTTGCGACATAGACAATATCTGCCCACGCCGCAAGATGTTCCCATTCAAAAACTGCAGCCGTTCAAGACCTCAGTCTTCCAAAGCTCTTACCGTTTTTCCAAACTCATAAGCACCAGCGCACCGCTTACAAGCCGCGCAGGAGCAATGTACTAACGAGCCATGCCAGCACAGAGTTATACACCACGACGACCACCAAGAAGATCATCGGGTACTTCATCGAAGGCTGACGTGCTTTCCATACGCTTTCGTCTGCACTCTCCCCTTTTTCAGCAATGAAATTCTCCAAGCTTTCCTTATATTTCCGATTGAAGTTCTTCGCCACGAAGAAGGCCACTGCGAAACCCGCAGGAATCAGCTAGGATCCTACCGTCTGGAAGAAACTTATCAGGGAGAAGTTCAGCATCAAGAGGCTGATTTGCGCCATCGTATTATTCAGCAGGTAGAGGACTACCCACGGCAGGCACATCTTCTTCCATTCATCAAACTGCCGGCGATACAGCAAGAACAACGGTGCAATGAAAAACGCCGTGAGATTGAAGCTCGATTCTCCGCGGTCGATTTTTGCAAACGCCTTGGAATAATAATCCGTACTCGTGCCTATGCACAAGCGCATAATCTTTTCGCGCTGTGCTGTGTCCGTTCCCTGCACCGCTGCAGGTGCCGCAGGTGCGGGGTGCACGGCAGGATTCGTCACACTTGCCGCACTTGCCGCACTTGCCGCGCCTTCCTGCTGCACACTTCCTGCCGCCTCTTCCTGCGGCACGCTGTACCGGCTGCCGCACTGCGGGCAAAACGCCCCATCTCCGACTCTTTCTTTTCCGCAATTCTGACAAAACATGAACAATCCATCCCTGAAAATCTTTTCACACCTATCACATTCAGAAAAAAGATTCTGTAATATGATCAACTTCACAACGGTCTGCTTCAATCGAACCCGTCGATTGTCTGAAATAGAAGGTCTCCCCCGGATTGAGCGGTGTGGAAATCGACACATACATGTCGCCTGCCTTGTGCGGTCCGGCATAGAGATTGATGACCATCGTACCGCCCTTGAACCTCTTCTTGCCGGTATTCTTCACGACACCCGCAATATCATATACGACGCCGTTGGTCAGGTTGATCCCAGCTCCGATGTCCTGTAATCACACGAGCAGTCGGACGCCGCTCACCCCGCATCTAGCCGCACCGCCATATTGACACGCACACCGTCAGCAAATTCCTTCTCACAATTGACGTGCAGCATCACCTCCGTTTCTTCATCCAGCGCCGCCGTCAACGCATCCACCACGGCCTGCACCTCCATCAGGGAAAATTCCCCATCCTTCCCCGTGATCATGAGGAATACGCGCTTTGCCTCCTCCAATGCGCCGCCGCACGAGAGCACGCGTCGCACGTCTGCCATCGCAGAGCGCACGTCTCCGGCTACGCTGCTCCATGCTCGCCACAGGTTGCACCGTCCCCATCTCCGAGGCTCGGAAAAAAATTTCTCAACTTCCTGCCAATGCAGCGCGGCGTTCGCCCCGCCTTGTATGCTGTGCAGCAGATCGCCGACGAAATCGCTTTGCCGCTTCGCCATCGCCTTGTTTCTTGCTTCTCCTATACGAGACGGAACGTCGTCGTCCATCGCTATGACGACACTCGTATGTTGGCACAGGCTTTGAAATCGCCAATACAGTTTCGCTTCTATAAAGTCCAGCGCATTCGGGGCTATGATTTTCTCAATGAAGGGTATCGCGACCACAGCGATTGCATACGAATCCGCAGCTGCAACGGGCGCAGCATCTCTGCCAACCGATTCCGCAAAATCAGCCAGCACGAACGACGGCTTCCCTGTCTGAAAAAAGCGTTTGCGATACCTATAAAATTGCAGTACGCTTTTTGGCATCCCGCCGCCGAACGGAAGCACGACATTTTCGATGCCCGCCCATGATCCATACGTCGCAATCACATCGACGCCTATCGGGTAGCAATTTTGCGGATTCCGATGCAATCCCAGCCATCTGATGCCTTTGAAACCTTCTCGCAGCAGGCAGTGAACAGCTTCCCGTCCGTTATCTCCAACACCGATGATATTAGCGCCGAAATCCCGCTCCTTTTCCTTATCGCCTTCATCACCCCTGTTATTCAGCGGCTTGGGCCGTATTCTCTCGGGAATCATAAACATATTTATTCCATCTCCTCCACCGCCCCCTTCGGGCCTCCTGCCTTGAAGTTGTAGATGGGCTTCAGAACCTCGATGACGTCGACGGAATCGCGGATCACGTCGATGATGTCAGCGAGCGACT
>ERZ772986.2279-NODE-2279-length-10525-cov-2.631805_pt1 | contig 10525 bp, 8 predicted proteins | sample MGYA00511898_ERZ772986 | MGnify/ENA primary metagenome ERZ772986 (study PRJEB29015, sample SAMEA2737934) | human oral metagenome | biome: human oral; feature: human-associated habitat; material: dental | place: China | collected 2148 ... | reverse complement strand
CCAAGCCTGAAAACACCCCATTTTCGTGCTTGAGCATAAGCACACTTTGCAGGGGCGACCTCTCCCCCAACTCATCCCCTCCACTACCGCCCAAACAAAAACGAAACCCCGCAGCACTGCGTAGTAATGAGCGGCAGTACAGCGGGGCTGCAAAGCTTACAAAAAGAGAACCTAGTTTTACAGGTTCGGGAACCAGATGGCGATTTCACGCTCGGCGGATTCCGGCGAATCCGAACCGTGAACAACGTTGGTGGATACTTCGAGGGCGAAGTCGCCACGGATGGTGCCGGGGGTCGCCTTGGATACCGGATCGGTGCCGCCTGCCAGTTGGCGCCAGGCTTCAATGGCGCGGGGGCCTTCCACAACACCAGCGACCAGTGGTGCGGACGTAATGAAGTCCACCAATTCGCCGAAGAAGGGCTTGTCAGCATGCTCGGCGTAGTGTTTTTCAGCGGTTGCTTTGTCGGCGACGCGCAGGTCCATGGCGGTGAGCTTCAGGCCCTTGCGCTCAATGCGGGAGATGATCTCGCCGATGAGTCCGCGTTCAACGCCATCGGGCTTGATCAGAATCAGGGTACGTTCAGTCATGTCGCTCAGTATATCGGACGGCCTCAGGTGTGTTGTGTGGTCAGCAGTCCACGCTTCATCCGGGCAATGAGGTTTTTCCGCAGGTAGAAGATGTACCACCAGACAGCGGCGAAGATGAGCGCCATGATGCCCATGGAGGGATGCACAAAGAAGCCCGCCACAGCGAACACCTGCAAAACCACATTGGCCGCCAGCGCCCATCTACGTTTTTGCAGGAAGGCCACAACAAACATGGCAACACCAACAACGGTGACGTATACCCAGTTGAAGGTGGTCCAGTAGGCGCCCTCGTCAATGCGAGCGATCACGGTGAGCACCAGTAGCAGCGCAATGGACTCCATGACCAGTGTCCCTGCCATCACGCCGCGAAGCCCTTTAAGCGGGTCCTTGGCGGGTGCGTGGCCAGGCCCGAGCGGCCCGTACTCCGATGAACCAGCACTGCCGTCAGCACCGGCGCCTCCAGCTGAGCCGCCAAAACCCCCATCAACCTTGTCGCTCACGTCGGCTCCTTTCCAAACAGCGTGCGGGCTTCCCCGGCGGTGACCACGGATCCGGTAATCACCACGCCGTTGCCGGACACCATCTCGCCTTCTTCAGCCAGTTCCACCGCCAATTCCACCGCAGAAGGCAGAGTATCGGCAACGTGGACGCGCTCCTCGCCGAAGATTTCTCGCGCATGTTCTGCCAGTTCATAGGCGTCCAATGCACGCGGGGAGCGTGTTTGAGTGCACACAATCTCACCAAACACAGGCTCCAGTTCGGTGAGCACCCCAACGTAGTCTTTGTCGGAGAGCACCCCGACCACGCCGATGAGCCGGTTGAAGGAGAAGTCCCGTTGCAGGGCGCGCCCGAGTGCGCGGGCACCGTGGGGGTTGTGCGCGGCGTCGATAAACACGGTGGGTGTGGCGCGGACACGTTCGAGCCTGCCTGGGGATTCTACGGAGGCGAATCCCTCACGGACGGTGTCGATGTCCAGCGTCCGGCCGGATCCCGCGCCGAAGAATGCTTCCACAGCGGCCAGAGCGACGGCCGCGTTGTTGGCTTGGTGCTCCCCAGAGAGCGGCAGGAAAATGTCGGTGTAGTCCCCACCGAGTCCCCGCAGGGTGAGTTGCTGCCCGCCCACGGCGATGGTGGATGAGACAACGCCGAACTCGGAGCCTGCGCGGGCCACGGCAGCGTCGGCACGCACGGCTTGTTCCAGGATCACTGTCATGGCGGCGGGGTCTTGGTCCGCCACGATGGCAACGTTGTCCGGGGGTGTGAGCAGGTCGTCAAGGTCCCAGCGCGGTTTGATGATCCCGGCTTTTTCCCTAGCCACTTCCTCCAACGTCGAGCCCAGGTAATCGGTGTGGTCCAGTCCGATGGGGGTGATCACGGCAACGTCGGCGTTGATCACGTTGGTGGCATCCCACAGGCCGCCCATGCCTACTTCCACCACGGCAACATCAACGGGGGCGTCGGCAAACGCGGCGTAGGACATGGCGGTGAGCACCTCGAATTTGCTGAGTTTCGGGCCGCCTTCCTTTTCCGATTCCGCGTCCGCCATCTCCACGTAGGGTTGAATTTCGCGCCATGTTCGCACGTAGTCGCGGGGATGCAGGGGCTGGCCGTCAATGGCAATGCGTTCGGTGGCCAGCTGCAGGTGCGGGCTGGTGGTGCGCCCGGTGCGACGGTGGAAGGCACGCATCAGGGCTTCGATCATGCGGACTGCGGACGTTTTGCCGTTGGTGCCTGCCACATGGATGGCCGGAAATGACCGTTCTGGGTTGCCCAGCAGGTCCATCAGCAGTTCCATGCGCGTCAGCGTCGGGTCGATTTTTACCTCTGACCAACGCTGATCCAGCTCGGCTTCCACCTCGGCGAGCGCCCGCAGATCCTCAGGCGTGATCTCGCGGGTTTCCGGCTCCTCCACCGGCGCGTTCACGTCAATGGGTAGGGTGAGGCCGCTGTCGTCTACCGATACCTCATCGCTCATCAGCTCACCCCAGTTCCTTCAAACGGGCGGTCACGCGGGCAATTTCCTCCTCAGCCACCTGGTGACGCTGGCGAATCTTCTCCACCACCGCCGCCGGTGCCTTATCCAGGAAGGCGGCGTTACCCAGCTTCTTTTCCGTTCCTTCCAGTTCCTTCGTCGCCGCGGCTAGCTCCTTGTCCAAGCGTTTCCGCTCGGCGGCCACGTCAACGGTGCCGGAGGTGTCCAGTTCCACCAGCAACGTCGCCTGGCTCAGGCGCACTTCAATGCTTGCCGACGCCTCGAATCCCTCAGCTGGCTCCTCCACCCGCGCCAACGCCCGAACAATGCTTTCCTGTTGCTCAAGGTCCGCGTCGGCGAAGCGCAGGCGGGCGGGAACCTTCTGCGATGGTTTCACGCCCTGGTCGGAGCGGAAACGGCGGAGTTCAGTGACCAATTTTTCCACGTCAGCCATGCGGCGGGCTGCCGTCTCGTCGGCAGGGGCGTCGGTGATGGCAGTGGGCCACGACGCGATGACCAGGGATTCTCCACCCGTGAGCACGGTCCACAGGGTTTCCGTCACAAATGGCATGACCGGGTGCAGCAGTCGCAGCACCGTGTCCAGCGTGTTCCCCAACACCAGCTGGGTGTTTTCGCCACGTCGTTGCTCCTCTGGGCTGGCAGACCCGCCGTCCCGGGGGATCTGCACCTTGGCGATTTCCACGTACCAGTCGCACAGTTCGCCCCAGGTGAACTGGTACAGCAGCTCGTATGCTTTGGCGAACTGGTAGCGGTCCAACAAGTCATCAACCTCTACGCGAACGGCCTCCAGGCGATCCAGAATCCAGCAGTCCGCGTCGGTGAGTTCGGCACGGTCCGGCAACTCCCCTACTGTCGCGCCGTTCATCAGGGCGAAGCGGGTGGCGTTGAACAGCTTGGTGGCAAAGTTGCGGGAGCTTTGGGCGGAGTCGTCGCCCACGGGCAGGTCCACGCCTGGGTTCGCGCCGCGTGCCAGGGTGAATCGTAGGGCATCCGCGCCATACTGCTCTACCCAGTCCATGGGGTCGATGCCGTTGCCCAGGGATTTGCTCATCTTGCGGCCCTTTTCATCGCGGACCAGGCCGTGAAGGTAGAGGTCCGTGAAGGGAACCTTGCCCAGGGGCGAGCCGGGCAGCGATGCCGCAAAAGTGCCGAACATCATCATGCGAGCGACCCAGAAGAACAGGATGTCATAGCCGGTGACCAGCACGGATGTAGGGTAAAACTTCGACAATTCGGGGGTTGCGTCCGGCCAACCCATGGTGGAGAATGGCCACAATGCCGAGGAGAACCAGGTGTCCAGAACGTCTGGATCCTGCACGTAGCCTTCGGGGGCCTGTTCATCGGGGCCGACACACACGACGTCACCGTCGGGTCCGTACCAGATCGGGATGCGGTGCCCCCACCAGAGCTGGCGGGAGATGGTCCAGTCGTGCATGTCGTCCACCCACTCGAAATAGCGTGGGTTCTGGCTCGCAGGGTGGATAGTGGTGTCGCCGTTGCGCACGGCGTCGCCAGCCATGCGGGCGAGTTCATCGACCTTGACAAACCACTGCTCAGAGAGCCGGGGTTCTACGGGCTCGCCGGAGCGTTCCGAATGCCCCACAGAGTGCAGGTAGGGGCGTTTTTCCGCGACGATGCGGCCCTGCTCGGCCAGTGCCTCGCGGATTTTCACCCGGGCTTCAAAGCGATCCATGCCATCGAACTGGGTACCGGTGTCGGCGATGCGCCCGGTGGTGTCCAGGATGGTGGGCATGTCCAGGTTGTGGCGCAGACCCAGCGCGTAGTCGTTGGGGTCGTGCGCGGGGGTGATCTTCACGGCACCGGTACCGAACTCGGGGTCCACGTAGTCATCGGCAACAATAATAAGCTCCCGACCAGGGATGAAGGGGTGCGGCAAACTGTTGCCCACCAGGTCCGTATAGCGGGGGTCCTCGGGGTGAACAGCTACCGCGACGTCGCCAAGCATGGTTTCCACGCGGGTCGTGGCCACCACAACATGGGGTTCGTTGTCGTCTAGGGAGCCGTGGCGGATGGATACCAGTTCGCCTTCGACGTCCTTGTACACCACCTCGATGTCGGAGACGGCGGTTTCGAGCACCGGCGACCAGTTGACCAGGCGGTGCGCGCGGTAGATCATGTCCCGGTCAAAAAGTTCCTTAAAGATGGTCTGCACCGCGCGCGACAGCCCCTCATCCAGGGTAAAACGCTCGCGGGACCAGTCGACGGAATCCCCGATGGCGCGCATCTGCTCGCCGATTTTGCCCCCGTATTCGTTCTTCCACTCCCAGACCTTGGCGACGAACTCATCGCGATCGTAATCGTAGCGATCCTTCCCCTCCGTCTTCTTCAGCATCGCCTCGACTTTGGTCTGCGTCGCGATGCCCGCGTGATCCATCCCCGGAAGCCACAGCACCTCAAACCCCTGCATGCGCTTCCTCCTCGCCAACGCATCCATGAGCGTATGGTCCAGCGCATGCCCCATATGAAGCTGCCCCGTCACGTTCGGCGGGGGCAGCACAATCGAAAAGGGCGGCTTCTCCGACGTCACGTCGGCGGTGAAGTAGCCATGATCAAGCCACTGCTGGTACAACGCAGCCTCAACGGCCTTCGGGTCCCAGCTTTTCGGCAGGGCGTCGGCACGGCTTGTGGAATGGTTCGGGGTGTTTTTGTCAGTCACCCTTGCCATAATAGCTTGTGCCCACCTCGCCGAACTGCCACTGAGGGGCTTATCGACGCCGCAGGCACACGCACCGCACCAACTGCAGGTTTACAGCAGGCCGAGGGAGGCAACGGCGTCGCGTTCCTCCTGCAGTTCCGCGATGTTGGCGGCAATGCGCTCCTTCTGGAAGTCGCTGAGTTCCAGGCCCTGCACGATCTCCCACGCACCATTGCGGGATACCGTGGGGAAGCCGAAGATCAGGCCCTCAGGCACACCGTAGGAGCCGTCCGACGGAATGGCTGCGGATGCCCACTTCTCAGTGCCCTGAACCCAGTCGCGCATGTGATCAATCGCGGAGGAGGCAGCGGAGGCTGCGGAGGACTTACCACGCACCTCAATGATCTCAGCGCCGCGCTTAGCCACGCGCGGAATGAACTCATTCACGTACCAATCCTGGTCCACCAGATCGGACACCTTGTCGCCACCAACGGTGGCGTAGGTGATGTCGGGGAACTGCGTGGCCGAATGGTTGCCCCAAATTGCCACCTGTTCAAAATCGGTGGAATCCTTGCCCAGCTTCTCGGCCAGTTGGGAAAGGCTGCGGTTGTGGTCCAGACGCATCATGGCGTTGAAACGTTCCGCCGGAATGTCCTTGGCGTGAGCCTGGGCAATCAGGGCGTTGGTGTTGGCTGGGTTGCCCACCACAAGCACGCGAATATCGTCGGCCGCATGGTCGTTGAGGGCAGTGCCCTGGGGGCCAAAGATCTTGCCGTTGGCGGCGAGCAGGTCAGAGCGCTCCTCACCCTTGCCACGTGGCTTGGCGCCAACCAGGAAGGCGGCGTTGGCACCGTCAAATGCCTTGTTGGCATCGTCGGTGACGGTGATCTTCTTGACCAATGGGAACGCGGAATCCAGCAGTTCCATGGCCACACCCTCTGTCGCACCAAGCGCGGGGGTGATTTCCAAAAGATTCAGCTCGATAGGAGTGTCCTGCCCGTACACATCACCGTTGGCGATGCGCCACAGCAGGGAGTAGGCGATCTGGCCGGCAGCTCCAGTCACAGCAATCTTTTTCGGGGCGGCAGTCATAGTCGAGACAATCCTTACTTTTTAGCGAACACGGGGCGTGAGACGGCCCACTATCCCAGGAAATTCGAGCATGCCGTCACACACTGCTTTCTACACTAGCGGGTGTTTTACCATCACGTCACTGATCGCGCGCGAAAAGCTTGCGATGAACATGCACTTAGTTGATATGTCATCTCGCGTCAACGGACTGCTGATACCACATTTTGCGCATGCCCGCTACTCCACGTCACAGCGATATCCCACATCGATACCCCTTTCGGACTGTCCGGTTTTTTCTGAACAGACACCCACAACAAACACCACCAAAAATTTTTATCGGAAAGATTTCCCGATTCGGGTGTGATTTTATAGACAAGAGGGTATTTTTCACCCCGGCCAGTGAAGTCACTGCATGTGATTATTATTACCTTGCAGCTCAGGCGTGTATTGAATCGGTTCATTACTAAAACGTCGGCATATATTTAACAGTTTCGCGGAACCCCCTAGACACCCCAAAATATTGCGAGAAAATGATGCCGGTTTAGCTCGCGAAAACATCATACATGTGCCATAATTTTATGGTCTAGTTACAAAATCACCCCCGTTACACCCACACGGTCACCCGTCACAACCTGCGGTTTTTCCGAAATCGGAAATCGATTTCCCACTGAACAATAAATTCAGGCACGATTAACTTAGCTGGTAAAACCAGCATGCCTCCAGGAAAGGAACAATCATGAACCGCCCAGCAGCGGACCAAGATACAACCACGTCAAACATAGACAAGGTCGTCGAGGTCGCGCTGGAAACATTCGCCCGTCAGGGGTTCGAGGACACACGCTTGGAAAACATCGCCCACGATTCGGGCATGTCCAAGCGCATGATCCACTATCACTTTGGTGACAAGCGGGGTCTGTATATTCGCGCTCTACGGTTAGCAATCTCACAGCTCCGCCCGGAACCCCAGGCGCTGGAGTTGGATTCAACCGTGCCTGTCGACGGTGTGCGCAAAGTAGTGGAAGCCATCTTCCGCCAAATGGCCGCACACCCGAACGCTATCCGTCTCCTCCTTCTAGAGAACCTTTTTGGCCAAGCTGATATGGCCAATTCCAACCCATTAGCCGACCAATCCAGCGTCCTCCTGCAAATGGACAAACTACTTATGATGGGTCAGGACGCCGGTGCCTTCCGCCCCGGCATTTCTGCGCTGGATGTGTATACCATCATCTCCTCCATGTGCGTGTTCAGGATCGCTTACCCAGCGGCCTTCAAGAACTTGTACCACATCAACTTGAAGGACGAGGAAAACAATGTGGGTATGCAGCGACTTGTTGTCGATGCCGTCCTCGCTTTCCTCACCTCAAACATGCGCAACTCGGGCGGGATGAGTTACCTGACTGTCGAAACCTCGAATGACTTCAACGGCCATGACAGCAACGGCAGCGGCAACATCTACAACGAACTCGACGACGCCACCAGCTTCATCGAATAACGCTGTAGAGAACAACACACGTGTCCCCGCACGCTTTCACAACGTGCGGGGCCACGTGCTTATTGGTTTTAGGCCGTCTTTTCTGACGACGCCGCGACCAGCTCCGGCGCACCCAACTTCCGCGCCGCCCCCTCGGTGATAATCACCTCGCCAATATCTTCACGATCCGGCAGGTCATACATGATGGGTACAAGCACTTCCTCCATGATGGCTCGCAGACCACGAGCGCCGGTATTGCGCTCCAACGCCTGATCTGCAATGGCCTCCAGTGCTTCTGGGGTGAAGGTCAGTTTCACGCCATCCATCTCAAAAAGCTTCTCGTACTGCCGCACCAAGGAATTCTTCGGCTCGGTGAGCACGCGCACCAACGATGTTCGATCCAGGTTGGTCACCGTAGCCACCACGGGCAGACGACCAATGAACTCGGGGATCAGACCGAACTTCACCAGATCCTCCGGCAGCACGTCTTTAAACACGTTCACCGTATCGACGTCCGTGACTGACCGCATCTCTGCACCAAAGCCCAGGCCCTTCTTGCCCACGCGATCCTGGATCACCTTCTCCAGGCCAGCAAACGCGCCAGCCACCACAAACAGAATGTTGGAGGTATCCAGCTGAATAAAATCCTGGTTCGGGTGTTTACGCCCTCCCTGCGGCGGCACCGAGGCGGTTGTGCCTTCCAGAATCTTCAACAAAGCCTGCTGAACACCCTCGCCGGAGACATCGCGAGTAATCGACGGGTTTTCCGACTTCCGGGAAATCTTGTCCACCTCATCGATGTAAATGATGCCGCGCTGCGCACGCTGCACATCGTAATCGGATGCCTGAAGCAGTTTGAGCAGAATATTTTCCACGTCTTCGCCCACGTAGCCAGCTTCAGTCAGTGAGGTGGCATCGGCGATGGCGAACGGGACGTCGAGAAGCTTGGCCAGCGTTTGAGCAAGGTAGGTTTTGCCGGAACCGGTTGGCCCGAGCAACAAAATATTGGACTTTGCGAGTTCAACCTCGTCATCCTTGTTGATCTTCGCCGTCTGCTGCTCCTCGGCGCGAATCCGCTTGTAGTGGTTGTACACCGCCACCGCGAGCACACGTTTGGCGTCGTCCTGACCGATCACATACTGGTCCAGGAACGCCGAAATTTCGGTCGGACGCGGCAGCTTGTTGTCGTTTGCGGTGTCACCAGCGGAGGCGTTGAGTTCCTCCTCAATGATCTCATTGCATACCTCAATGCACTCGTCGCAAATGTAGACTCCACCACCCGCGATGAGCTTTTTCACCTGTTTCTGACTCTTTCCGCAGAACGAGCACTTCAGCAGGTCAGAGCTTTCTTGCATAGCTGCCATGTATCTTCTTTGAACTCACAATCTTCTCACGTGTGGACACCACTCGATGTTCCACACTACTGCTTTTTCGCCACAATGGTGGGACCACCTCTCGTGGTTTCTCCCCCGAATAGGAAGATCCTCCCCCGGTTCATCTCTGCGGATTCAGTCGGAGGAGGATCGTGAGCACTTAATTACCAATTAAGCCATAACTTAAGAAATTTTAAGAATTGCCACCCCTTTGCAGGGGTACCTCATGCAAAACCGCAGTTACGGCACGGCAAAAAGCAACACATTAAGATTGAGCTGAGAGCTTACGGTAGTCAAAGACCTGATCGATGATTCCATAATCCACAGCCTCAGAGGCGGTGAGGATCTTATCGCGGTCAGTATCAAGACGGATCTGCTCAGCAGGACGGCCAGTGTGCCGCGCCAAGGTCTCCTCCATGAGCTTGCGCATACGCTCAATTTCTTGGGCCTGGATCTCCAGGTCAGACACCTGGCCCTGCACGCCACCGGTGGCGGGCTGGTGAATCAGCACACGCGCATTCGGAAGCGCCGCGCGCTTACCGGGGGCACCAGCGGCCAGCAGCACGGCTGCGGCGGAGGCCGCCTGTCCGAGGCAGACAGTCTGGACGTCGGGGCGAACGTACTGCATCGTGTCGTAAATCGCCATCAACGAGGTGAAGGAACCACCGGGAGAGTTGATATAGATTGAAATATCTTTTCCGCTGTCTACAGAATCAAGATAAAGCAGCTGTGCCTGCAATGTATTGGCCGTGTAGTCGTCGATCTCGGTTCCCAAGAAGATGATGCGATCCATCATCAGGCGGGAGAAGACATCCAACTGGGTTACGTTCAATTGACGCTCTTCTAGAATATAAGGATTCAGATAACTCGCCTGAGCCTTCATGACATCATCCAACGCTTGCCCATTCATACCAAGATGACCTGTAGCATATTTCCTAAAATCATTCATATAAAAATCTTTTTGTTTGAAGATAAAAAGAGAGGTTATCCACCTTTTTAGTATCCCTCTTGCAAAGAAAATGCCAATGTTAAACTTGCATCGGCTGTCTTCACATAGACAAAGATAATAAAAAAAGTCGATAACCTCTTATAAAAGAAGTTTTTTTTCGAAAAAATTGATTACTCGCTCATCATCTTGTTGAAGTCATCGAGACTGATTTCCTTCTCATTCAGCTTGACAGCTTTCTTCAAGGCTGCAGTCAGTTTGATGTCGACAGCACGGTTTACAAGACCATCTACATTCTCGCGTTTCTTGAGCATTTCCTTTGCATAGTTCTCAACATATTCGTCGGGAACATTATTCATTCCATACTGTGCGAACTGGGTACGGGCACTCTCTTTGGCCGCATTCAGTACATCGGCATCGTCAACTT
>ERZ772986.2273-NODE-2273-length-10549-cov-5.522966_pt1 | contig 10549 bp, 6 predicted proteins | sample MGYA00511898_ERZ772986 | MGnify/ENA primary metagenome ERZ772986 (study PRJEB29015, sample SAMEA2737934) | human oral metagenome | biome: human oral; feature: human-associated habitat; material: dental | place: China | collected 2148 ... | reverse complement strand
TCACCTTCGCCGAGTTCGAGGACCGCATCGGGCAGACCGTCTACCTGTCCGCCACCCCCGGCGACTACGAGACGCAGCGCGGCGACGGCGTCGTCGAGCAGATCATCCGACCCACCGGCCTGGTGGACCCCAAGATCGTCGTCAAGCCCACGCAGGGGCAGATCGACGACCTGCTGGAGGAGGTGCGCACCCGGGTGGAGCGGGACGAGCGCGTGCTGGTGACCACCCTGACCAAGCGCATGGCGGAGGACCTGGCCACCTACCTGGCGGACCGCGGCGTGCGCGTGGAGTACCTCCACTCCGACGTCGACACGCTGCGCCGCGTCGAGCTGCTGCGCGAGCTGCGGCTCGGCAAGTTCGACGTGCTGGTCGGAATCAACCTGCTGCGCGAGGGCCTGGACCTGCCCGAGGTCTCCCTGGTGTCCATCCTCGACGCCGACAAGGAGGGCTTCCTGCGCTCGACGCGCTCGCTCATCCAGACCGTCGGGCGCGCCGCACGCAACGTCTCCGGCGAGGTGCACATGTACGCCGACGAGGTCACCCCCGCCATGGCCGAGGCCATCGAGGAGACCGAGCGGCGCCGCACCAAGCAGCTGGCCTACAACGACGCCCACGGGATCGACCCGCAGCCCCTGCGCAAGAAGATCGCGGACGTGACCGACATGCTCGCCCGTGAGGACGTGGACACCGCCGAGCTGCTGGCCGGAGGCTACCGGGGGCACGAGGAGCGGGCCGTCGTCGGGCGCCGTAAGAAGGCTGCCGAGGCCACGGTGCGCGAGAGGCTCGCCGGAGCGGCGCAGAGCGACCTGACGGGGCTCATCAACGAGCTCACTCAGCAGATGCACGCCGCGGCCGAGGACCTCCAGTTCGAGCTGGCCGCCCGCCTGCGCGACGAGATCCGCGACCTGAAGAAGGAGCTGCGCGACATGCGGGCGGCGAGCTGAGGTGGTGAGACGGGGCGAGCGCATGAGCGACGGCGCCTTCCGGACCCTGCCCCTCGACAAGTGGCAGTGGCATCCCTCACCGGTGGCGGGGCAGATCGTCTACGCGACCACCACCGGCCGGGACGGGGCGACCGACCTGGCCCCCAAGAGCTGGGTGTCCATGGCCGCCTTCGCCGGACCGGTCATCGGATTCGGGTGCCGGCGATGCCATCGCACCTGCCGGAACGCCACGGCGACGGGCCGCTTCACGCTCAGCTTCCCGACCGCCGAGCAGGCGCGCGTCGCCCAGGAGGTGGCCTCGGCCGCCCATGCCGACAGGCTCGGGGTGTCGGGCATGACGCTGAGCGAGCCGGTCGACGGCGCCGCCCCGCACCTGCTGGAGTGCCCGGCGCACTGCGAGTGCGTCCTGATCCGCACGGTCGGACTCGATGAGGAGGGCGACGGCGACGAGGTGTTCCTCTTCGGGAGGATCGAGCGGATCGCGGTCCGCAGGGAGATCTGCGACCTGCCCGCGTCCGAGGCCTACGCCCGGCTGGCCCCCGCCTTCTTCCTCGAGGCGGGCCTCACCGCCGGTCTGGGGCCGGTGCGGCGCTGCGCCGACGGGTGACACCGCCCCGTGGTCGCACAGCTCGATGGCGCGCCCCGACGTAGCCGATGACACAGCGCATCGGGAGCCGCCATCGGGGCGCAGGACGCACCTGGAACGTTAGACTCGCATCACGCACCTGCATACGGAGGGGAGTACTCCCACCAACAGCGGCGTCGTCATCACGGCGGACCGGTCCTCGTCCGGACGAGGCTATCGGCCCCCGGCGTCGCAGGCCAGCGCGAAGGCCCCGACGGCCCGAGCCCATGGCGGGAGGAGACCTCCGGTACTCGAGTCGTACCGGAGGTACTACTAGTGGAGGTCCACGCCCTCGCATGGCTGGTTCTGGCCGCCATTATCCTGGCCATGATCACGATCGACATCGTCGGTCACGTCAGGACCCCTCATGAGCCCACCATGAGGGAAGCGGCCCGGTGGTCGGTGGGATACATCGCCGTGGCCGTGGTCTTCGGCGTCATCGTCACGGCCGTGTGGGGACGCGAGTACGGCGAGGAGTACTTCGCGGGGTACATCACCGAGAAGTCCCTGAGCATCGACAACCTCTTCGTCTTCGTCATTATGATCTCCAGCTTCCGGGTGCCCCGGAAGTACCAGCAGGAGGTCCTGCTCGCCGGCATCGTCGTCGCCCTGGTTCTGCGCCTGGTCTTCATCCTGGCGGGCGCCGCCCTCATCGAGAACTTCTCCTGGGTGTTCTACCTCTTCGGCGCCTGGCTGCTGTGGACCGCCGTCGCCCAGGCGCGCGAGGGCGTCGAGGAGCCCGAGGAGCACGACGCCGACGGCTACCGGCCCTCGGGCTTCGTCAAGCTGGTCTCCCGGATCGTCCCCATGACCGACGGCTTCGTGGGAGGCAGGCTCCTTCACCGCCACGCCGGGCGCACCATGATCACGCCCCTGCTCCTGTGCATTATCGCCATCGGCACCGCTGACGTCATGTTCGCCGTCGACTCCATCCCGGCGATCTACTCGCTGACCGCCGAGCCCTATCTCGTCTTCGCGGCCAACGCCTTCTCCCTGCTCGGCCTGCGCCAGCTCTACTTCCTCATCGACGGCCTGCTGGACCGCCTCGTCTACCTGCACTACGGCCTGGCCGCGATCCTGGGCTTCATCGGCCTGAAGCTCATCAACCACGCCCTGCACACCAACGAGGTGCCCTTCATCAACGGCGGGCGGCCGTGGGACGTCGTCGCCGAGCCGTCCACCGGTGTGTCGCTGGGCCTCATCGTCGTCGTCATCCTCATCACCATTATCGCCTCCGTGCTGGCCTCCAGACGTGCGCGAGACGGATCGGGGCCGCCCCGGGTCCAGAAAGCCATCGACGCCTGAGCGCGCCGCCGTCCGTGAGGAGCATTAGCGCATGAGCGTCAGCCCCCTGGCCTGGCTCGCCCTGGCCATCATCGTCACCGGCCTGCTGATGGTCGACTTCATCGGTCACGCCCGCAGGCCCCACCCGCCGTCGATACGCGAGGCCATCGGCTGGACCAGCGGCTACACCTGCCTGGCCGTCGTCTACGGGCTGGCCGTGTGGGGCAGCGAGGGCAGAACCTATGCGGGGCAGTTCTACGCCGGGTGGCTCACCGAGTGGTCCTTGAGCGTCGACAACCTCTTCGTCTTCATCCTCATCCTGTCCGCCTTCCGCGTACCGCGCGACTTCCAGCAGAAGGCGCTGCTGCTGGGCATCGCCACCGCCCTGGTGCTGCGCCTGGTCTTCATCCTGGCGGGCGCCGCCCTCATCCGGCACTTCAGCTGGGTCTTCTACCTCTTCGGCGCCTTCCTCGTCTACACGGCCGTCAAGCAGCTCCTCGACGCCCGCAAGGACGACGACACCGAGGAGGACGCCACCGCGTACGTGGACAACTCGGTGACCCGCTTCGTGCGGCGCCTGCTGCCCACCACCGACGGCTTCGTCGGCAACAAGCTCGTCCACCGCCATGCCGGGCGCACCATGATCACGCCCCTGCTCATCGTAGTGATCGCCCTGGGAACCGCCGACCTCATGTTCGCCTTCGACTCCATCCCGGCCATCTTCGGCCTGACCTCCGAGCCCTTCCTCGTCTTCAGCGCCACCGCCTTCTCCCTGCTCGGCCTGCGCCAGCTCTTCTTCCTCATCGACGGGCTCCTGTCCCACCTGGTGTACCTGCCCTACGGGCTGACCGTCATCCTGGGCTTCATCGGCCTCAAGCTCGTCAACCACGCCCTGCACCAGAACACGCTGCCCTTCATCAACGGCGGCAGGCCCGTCACGGCCCTCCCGGAGCCGTCCACCGAGGTCTCGCTGGGTCTGATCGTCGCCACCCTGGCCCTGGTGGCCGTGACCAGTCTCATCCACACGCGGAGGCGGGCGTGAGCACCGGGCTGGGATCCGGCGGCCGGGCCGGGCATGCTGACCCGATGAGCCAGACGAGCACGTCGCGCCCCGTCTCCGAGGAGCACCTGGGCCTGTCGGCCGCCGAGGTCGCCGAGCGTGTGCGCGAGGGGCGCACCAACGCCTACAGGGTGCGCACATCCCGCTCCGCGGCCGCGATCCTGCGCGCCAACGTCTTCACCATCTTCAACGCCATCCTCGCCACAGCTCTTGTCGTGGTGCTCGCCGTGGGGCACTGGGCCGACGCCCTGTTCGGCATCGTCCTGATCCTCAACACCGCCACGGGCACCATCGCCGAGGTGCGCGCCAAGCGTGCGCTCGACCGTCTCGCCTTCCTGGAGGCCCCGACCGCCTGCGCCGTGCGCGACGGGCGCGAGGTCGAGCTCGACGTGGCCGACGTCGTCCTGGACGACGTGCTGCGGCTGCGCAGCGGGGAGCAGGTGCCGGCCGACGCCGCCGTCCTGACGGCGGACGGCCTGGAGGTCGACGAGTCCATCCTCACCGGCGAGTCCGATCCCGTACGGCCCCGCGCCGGGGACCGGGTGCTGTCCGGGACCACCGTGACCGCCGGCACCGCCCTGGTGCGGACGACCGCCGTGGGCGCCGACGCCTACGCCAACCGGCTGGCGCGCGAGGCCCGCCGCTACTCGGTGGTGACCTCCGAGCTCCAGGTCGGCACCAACCGGGTTCTGCGGTGGATCTCCTGGGTGATCGTGCCCGTGGCGCTGCTGCTGCTCTGGTCGCAGATGCGCGGCACGGCCATCAGCGCCGCCGGCGCGCCCACGGGCCAGTGGCGCCCCGCCCTGGTGGCCGCCGTCGCCGGGGTGGTCGGCATGGTGCCCCAGGGGCTCGTCCTGCTCACGAGCGTCAACTTCGCCACCGCCTCCCTGACCCTGGCCCGCCGCCGGGTGCTCGTCCAGGAGCTGCCCGCCGTCGAGGTCCTCGCGCGCGTCGACACCCTCTGCCTGGACAAGACCGGCACGCTCACCACCGGCCGGATCGCCCTGAGTGAAGTCCTCGCCGACGACGGCGATGGAGCTCTCATCGACGCTACCGCAGCACTGCGTGAGCCGTTGCTGGCTCTCACCGCGGTCGCTGACCCGAACGCGACCGCCGAGGCGATCCTCGAAGGACTCACGGAAGGGTCCGCGACTCCCGGCGCCGACGCGAGCGGTCCTCTCCCCGGGGCGCAGGACGTCGCATCGCGCGTCAGCGGCGCCATCGCCTTCTCCTCCCGACGCAAATGGTCGGCCGCCGTCCTGGACCACCAGACCTGGATCATGGGCGCCCCCGAGATCGTCTTGGCCCAGGCGCAGGCGGGCCCCGGCCTGCTCGCCCACGCCCAGCGGTTGACGGCCACGGGAGTGCGCGTTCTCGCCGTGGTCAGCGCGCCCCAGCCCTGCGCTCGGGGCACCGACGACGAACCCTGCCTGCCGGCGTCTAGGCGGGCGGCCGGTCTCGTGGTGCTGGCCGAGCAGATCCGCTCCGACGCGGCCCGGACCCTGGCCTACTTCCGCTCCCAGGGCGTCGACGTCAAGATCATCAGCGGTGACAATCCGACGACCGTTGCCGCCGTCGCCGCCGGCGCTGCGATCACATCTCCCGACGGGGGCGGACCTGTGGCCCTCGACGCCCGCGAATTGCCAGCCGAGGCCACAGACCCGGCGACCCTGGACGCGCTCGCCGGGGCGCTCGAGGGGGCCCAGGTCCTCGGCCGCGTCACCCCCGAGCAGAAGCGCTCCTTCGTCCGGGCGCTGCGCAGTCGCGGACGCACCGTGGCCATGACGGGCGATGGTGTCAACGACTCCCTGGCTCTCAAGGACGCCGACCTGGGCATCGCCATGGGCAACGGGGCGCCGGCCACCAGGGCGGTGGCCCGCATGGTCCTGCTGGGCGGGGAATTCTCGGCGCTGCCTGCGGTGGTCGCCGAGGGGCGCCGGGTCATGGCCAACACCGAACGCATCGCCTCGTTGTTCCTGTCCAAGACGGTCTACGCCTCGCTCATCGCCGTCATCGTGGCGGTGAGCGCGATCAGTTACCCGTTCCTGCCCCGCCAGTTGACCATCGTGTCCTCCCTGACGATCGGCATCCCCGCTTTCGTGCTGGCCCTGGCCCCTAACAGCCGGCGCTACCGCCCCGGCTTCCTGCGCCGGGTGCTCACGCTCTGCGTCCCGGCCGGCCTCGTCGCCGGGGCGGCGACGCTCACGGCCCACCAGTGGCTCGCCCACGGGTCCGCAGACCAGGGCCAAGTCACCACCGGCGCCACGTTGGTCCTGGTCGTCTCGGGGCTGTGGCTTCTCACGCTGACTGCCAGGCCCCTGCTGGGCTGGCGGCTCGGTTTGATCGTCCTCATGGGCGGCACCGCAGTGCTGGGAGTGCTGATCGCACCGGTACGGAGTTTCTTCCTCCTGGCGTGGCCGGCTCCGGCCACTTGGCTGGTCGTCGCGGTGTGCGGCGGGGCCGCCGCAGCCGGGATCGAGGCGGTCCGCCTCGTGCGCGCCGCCTGCCGGCCTGCGGATGAGGGCGAATGCGGTCGTTGGGCGCGGGGCGGCTGACGCGGGCCGCACCGACGGCATAGGTTGGGCGCGTCCCCGGATTCAGACCAGGAGAAGACCCGTGAGCTACCAGACCACGAACCCGTACACCGGGGAGGTCGTCAAGACCTTCCCCACGGCCACCGAGGCCGAGATCGATGCCGCCGTCGCCAAGGCCGATGCCGCTTTCCGCACGTGGCGCAGCACACCGGTCGCCGAGCGCTTGGTGGTTCTGGACCGTGTCGCCGACCGGCTGGAGGCCGACGGACGCGAGTGCGCCCGGACCATCACCCTGGAGATGGGCAAGCTCATCGGCGAGGCGGAGGCCGAGGTGGCTCTGTGCGTCGACATGCTGCGCTACTACGTGCGCAGCGCCGCCGAGCAGCTCGCGCCTCGGTTCCTGCCGGCCGCCGGGTACGGCGACACCGACGTTCAGTTGATCGCCGAGCCGCAGGGCGTCCTGTACGCCGTCGAACCGTGGAACTTTCCCTTCTACCAGGTCGTCCGCATTGGTGCGCCCCAGCTCGCGGCGGGTAACACCCTGGTCCTCAAGCACGCCTCGAACGTACCCCAATCGGCGCTGCTGATGGAGAGACTGTTCGCCGAGGCCGGCGGGCCCGAGGGGCTCATCGTCAACGTCTTCGCCGCCCATGACGCCTCCGAGCAGATCCTCGGTGACGATCGCGTGCGGGCGGTGGCGCTTACCGGCTCCGAGGCGGCCGGCGCCTCGGTGGCCGTGATCGCCGCGAAGAACCTCAAGAAGTCTACCCTCGAGCTCGGCGGTGCGGACGCCTTCATCGTCCTGGAGGATGCCGAGCTGGACAAGGCCGTGGCCTGGGCGGTCTTCGGTCGTCACTGGAACTGCGGCCAGGTCTGCTGCTCGTCCAAGCGGATCATCGTCGTCGACTCCCTCTACGAGGAGTTCGTTGAAAGGTACCGCGCCGGGGTCGCTCGTCTCGTCCCGGGCGACCCGATGAACCCTGACACCACTTTGGCCCCGCTGTCCTCTCAGTCTGCGGTCGACGAGCTGGCCGGGAAGGTTCGGGCGGCGCGGGAGGCGGGGGTCGCCGTCGAAGAGGTGGGGGTCCCGGTTCCGGCACAGGGCGCCTTCTTCCAGCCGACTCTCATGACCGGCATTCCCGTCGGCTCTCCGACCGCGAGCACGGAGTTCTTCGGGCCCGTCTCCTCGATCTTCCGGGTGGAGGATGAGGACGACGCCGTCCGCGTGGCCAATTCCTCACCCTTCGGCCTGGGCGGTTCGGTCTTCTCAACCGACGTCCGCCATGCGCAGCGCGTGGCGCGACGCTTGGACACCGGGATGGTGTATATCAACCAGCCCACCGGTGTGGCCGCGGACATCCCCTTCGGCGGGGTCAAACGATCCGGGTACGGTCGGGAGCTCGTTGACTTGGGACTCAAGGAGTTCGTCAACGAGAAGGTCATCGCCGTTGCGGACATCAACGGACGGTTCTGAGCACGAGGATTCCGCGCCCGCCGGCCGCGGGAGCCTTCCGATGTCGGGGCGGCGGCGGGCCGGAGCTCAGGACAGACGACCGACGACGGGATTCCACTCGCGCGGGACGCGCTCGGCGATGAACCCGGCCCTGTTGAAAGGGTCCTCCTCCACGAGGGCCAGGGCGCCGGCCGCATCCTCGGCGCGCACGACGATGAGGGCGTTGTGGGTGCCTGTGTACGGACCCGCGGCCAGCAGCAGGTCCTTGTCGGCCAGGGCGCTGTTGAAAGCGCGGTGGGAGGGTCTGACCTCGGCCATCTCCTCGTCGTGGTCGGTGACGTAGCGGTACTCGATGGCGTAGATCCTGCTCATGAGCCCAGCGTAGGTGATCTCCGCATGTCCGTTTCACCGGGGCGTTAGCCCGTCATGCCGAGTGCGGTCTTCGTGCCGGGGTCGCGGGGTCGCTGGCGCAGCGGTGTCGGAAGGACGTCGAGTGGCCAATCCCTCGCCGACCCGAGTCGAACACGTGTTTGACTCGATCTGCGCCCCTCCTAGACTCGACCTCCGTGAACGACTCCCTCATCATCCGCGGCGCACGTGAGCATAACCTCAAGGGCGTCGATCTCGACCTTCCGCGCGAGACGATGATCGTCTTCACCGGCCTGTCCGGATCGGGTAAGTCCTCATTGGCCTTCGACACGATATTCGCCGAGGGCCAGCGCCGCTACGTCGAATCCCTGTCCTCTTACGCCCGACAATTCCTCGGACAGATGGACAAGCCCGATGTCGACTTCCTCGAGGGCCTGTCGCCAGCGGTGTCGATCGACCAGAAGTCCACCTCCCGCAACCCGCGTTCGACCGTGGGTACGGTCACCGAGGTCTACGACTACCTGCGTCTGCTTTACGCTCGCGCCGGTGTTCAGCACTGTCCCGTGTGCGACGCCGTCATCTCCCCCCAGACGCCCCAGCAGATCGTCGACCAGGTGCGAACCATGGACGAGGGCACCCGTTTCCAGGTCCTCGCTCCGGTCGTGCGTGGCCGGAAGGGGGAGTACTCCGAGCTGCTGAACGAGCTGCGGGGGCGGGGCTTCAGCCGGGTGAGGGTCGACGGCCGGGTCCATCGGCTCGGCGAGGTCCCCGAGCTGAACAAGAAACTCAGGCACGACATCGACGTCATCGTCGATCGGCTGGTCGTGCGCGAGGGCATCCGCCAGCGCCTGACCGACTCGATCGAGACGGCCCTGGGCCTGGCCGACGGGCTGGTCCTCATCGACCTGGTTGATCTGGACGAGGACGATCCGGCGCGGGTGCGCCGCTTCTCGGAGAAGCGCGCCTGCCCCAACGAGCATCCTCTGACGCTGGAGGAGATCGAGCCGCGCACTTTCTCCTTCAACGCTCCCTACGGCGCCTGCCCGCAGTGCACTGGCATCGGCTCCCGATTGGAGGTCGATCCCGAGCTCGTCGTCCCCGACGAGGAGCTCACCCTGGCCGAGGGCGCCATCGCGCCGTGGGCCGGCCACCAGAAGTACTTCACTCGTCAGCTGAGGGCCCTAGGCGAGGAGCTGTCCTTCGACGTTAACACGCCCTGGCGGGCCTTGCCTCGACGCGCCAGGGAGGCGATCCTGCGCGGCAAGGACTACGAGGTCAAGGTCAGGTACCGCAATCGGTGGGGCCGCGAGCGAATCTACTCCACCGGCTTCGAGGGGGTGCTCGACTACATCATGCGCAAGCATGATGAGACCGAGTCGGAGCGGTCGAAGGAGCGCTACGAGGGTTATATGCGCGAGGTGCCCTGCCCCGTCTGCCGTGGTACCCGTCTCAAGCCTGAGGTGCTGGCGGTGCGCGTAGGCGAGCGCTCCATCGCCGAGCTGTGCGACCTGCCTGTCGGGGAGGCTCGCGCCGCCCTGAAGGCTCTCGACCTGACCGGTCAGGCCAGACGGATCGCCGGCGGCGTGCTCACCGAGATCGATGCCCGCCTCGGCTTCCTCGTGGACGTGGGCCTGGACTACCTCAGCCTGTCGCGCGGGGCCGCCACCCTCTCGGGCGGGGAGGCTCAGCGCATCCGGTTAGCCACCCAGATCGGCTCGGGCCTGGTCGGCGTCCTCTACGTCCTCGACGAGCCCAGCATCGGGCTGCACCAGCGCGACAACGCCCGTCTCATCGAGACCCTGGAGCGTCTACGGGACCTGGGCAACACGCTCATCGTCGTCGAGCACGACGAGGAGACCATTCGAGCCGCCGATTGGGTCGTGGATATCGGCCCGGGCGCGGGGGAGAAGGGCGGCGAGATCGTCTACTGCGGGGACGTGAGCGGACTGCTCGACGCCCCGGCCTCGGTCACCGGCGACTACCTCGCCGGCCGGCGCGCCATCGAACTCCCCGCCGCCCGTCGTAAGCCGGTCAGGGGCCGGGCGGTGACGGTCGTGGGCGCGCGTGAGAACAATCTCAAGGACGTCACCGCCACTTTTCCTCTCGGTGTACTCACCGCCGTCACCGGGGTCTCCGGCTCGGGCAAGTCTTCCCTGGTCAATGCCGTCCTCTACCAGGTGCTGGCCAACCGGCTCAACGGGGCCCGGGGCGTGCCGGGGCGTCATAAGACGGTGCGCGGCCTGGACAACCTCGACAAGGTCGTCCACGTCGACCAGTCGC
>ERZ772986.2272-NODE-2272-length-10552-cov-7.014099_pt1 | contig 10552 bp, 10 predicted proteins | sample MGYA00511898_ERZ772986 | MGnify/ENA primary metagenome ERZ772986 (study PRJEB29015, sample SAMEA2737934) | human oral metagenome | biome: human oral; feature: human-associated habitat; material: dental | place: China | collected 2148 ... | reverse complement strand
CAAATTCATCCAGACGGTCGAGAGCGCACAGCAACAAAGGAGCCCCGCGGTCAGCATATAGAGCTTGCGAAGCCGCGCTTCCCGCTGCCAAGCGTACAGCCAAAGCATGAGAAGCGTGAGGCCGAGCGGTAACACCACGTTCGGAACAATGGGCATAGCTACCTCCTTCCATCCGTCAAAGCATCTCCTGCAGCGTGAAGCTGTAAAGACTCCGATTCCAAATCAGCGCTCGGTTAAGCTTACGCATGCGGCGCAACACAAACAGCAAGGTAAGCGGAAGTCGCAAATTCACGCCGCTCTCCTTTCGCTTCGCGCCGGACAAAGCCCCTTTCCCGCCTCTCTCATTCACGATGCGAGCAGCTGAGAAATAATCTTGACAAAGAGCAGAACCAGCACGAGCAAGAGGACAGGGCGTATGGCCTTACTCCCCTGCTTTAAAGCAAGTCCCGCGCCGAGGTAGGCACCTATCATATTACAGACCGCAGCGCTGAGGCCGAGCGGGATTAAGACGGTGCCGTGCATCAGGAAAACGATGAGCGAACTCAAGTTGGTCGCCAGATTGATGGCCTTCGCCTGCCCGTTCGCGCTCTTTAAGCCGAGGCGCGACCAGACATTTAAGAGCACAATTAAAAAGGTACCTGTGCCTGGGCCGTAGAGCCCGTCGTAAATACCGACCAGGAAGGCCGAGGCCGCCGCGGTCGCATAGGTACGCCCCGTGATTCGCTCTTCCTCCGGGCTCCTGTCGCGGAGCAGCTTTTTATTCAGTACCAGAAAGGCGACAAAGGGCAGGATGCAAAGAAGGATAATCAAAGTCATCCGCTCCGGCATACGGAGAGAAAGCCGCGCGCCGATCGAAGCGCCCACAAAGGCTGCCGCGACCGCAGGAAGCGCAAGGCGCTTTTCAATCATGCCCTGCTTCGCAAAGCGACCGGTTGCGAGCGTGGTCCCAAAGACCGCCGAAAACTTATTGGTGCCGATCGCCGTGTGCACCGGAATTCCCGCAAAGAGATAGGCCGGCAGGGAAATCAGACCGCCGCCGCCGCCGATGGCGTCTACAAAACCCGCCAGAAAAACCAGCGGGCATACAATCAAAAAAGTTGTGCTATTCATTGTTTTCTCAGGCGATGTGAACGTTCACTTCCTCGCGGTACATCTTCTCGGGGAAGAAGCGGCGATAGAAGCGATCCAAAATGTGCCGAATTTCGGCGGAGGAGTGCGGCGTTGCGCCGCCTGCCTCGAGAATGCGGTAGTTCATGCCGCAGACCTCTGCGCGCACACGGGTCTCACGGACGCCGTTCCTTAGATAAAACGCGCGGCGGCGAAGGCGCACGGCCTCCTCTTCATCGTCCGCGGCGTGATCCGGATCCTCAATCTCGCCGAGTATGGTCTCGGCGTCGTCGATGTGTGCCTCCATCTCCCGCAAAAAGTCGGTCCCGATTCCGCTGCCGCGCTCCGATTCCTTGACGGCAAAGTAGTCGAGCAGATAGTGGTGTCCCTCCTCTGCCTTTTCCCGCGCAAAGAGCGCGTAGGCGAGGAGGTCGTGATTCTCGCTGTTGTCGCGGATCGCGAGCGGCAGATAATGTCCTGTCTCGTAGAGCTCCTGCATCTTCGGGAAGGGTTTTAATTCTACCTCCGGAAAATCTTCCTGCATTCTCGTCTCAAAGAGCTTCCGCAGTGCGGGCAGGTTGAGCTTTTCCACTCGGATCCGCTTGGTACAGTCTGTGTCCGCCGTCTGTTTTCGTTTCAGTTCGTGTCGCATGATTCATTTCTCCTTTTTTTTCTTTCCTGTTTTCGTCCCGCGCCTTGCGGGGTATAAACCGTTCCTTGTGGGTGAGCGCATAATAAAAGAGGTACTGCTGTAAAATACCCGCGTGTTTCCGGGCAATCAAGGGATCCACACCCTGATAGCCCTCGCTCACAATGCGCTGCATCCAGACGTCCGAGGGCACGCGCTCCGTTCTGCCGTAGCCAAAGAGCATCACGCAGTTCGCAACCTTCTTTCCGACGCCGTGTACGCCTTGCAGTTCCGCAAAGAGTTCCTCATCCGGCCGTTCGCGAAGGGCGTCGAGATCAAGCTTCCCGTCCGCCACGCGGCGCGCGGCATCCAGCACATAAGGCGCGCGGTAGCCGAGTCCCAGATTCCGCAGGCTTTCCTCAGAGCTTCCCGCAAGCGCCTCCGGCTTCGGAAACAGAAAGACCGTCTCCCCGGAGGGCGCCGAGATCGCCTCGCCGTAAGTCTCGGCGAGCCCGCGGACGGCGGTCCGTATGGCCGGAATGGATTTTCGCTGCGAGAGCACAAAGGAAACCAGCATCTCAAACGGCTCTTGACGAAGTACCCGTATGCCGTCGCCGTGAACCGTCGCCTCGGCGAGCAAGGTATCTCCGCTCTCGAAGATGCCTTGCTGTATGGCGCCGTAGTCGCGCTCCAGGTCAAAGTAGGGAAGCCAGACCCTCTCCCAGGTCTCCGCATCGCAGGAGACCTCCACGGCGCAGTCGCCGCACTGCCTTAGCTCCAGAACCTCGCTTCCCGAGATAAAGCGGAACACGCCGTCCCCGATTTCGCCGGGGCGGAAGCACTGGCCGCTGTCCGCTATCTTCCGTAAACTCAGCGCTTCCCTGAGCTCTATGGTACGAAACTCCCGCACAAGTCCTCCTTCGGTCTACATAAGCGTTATGCTACTATCCTAACCCAAATTCGAAATGTCGTCAAATCGGCAGACAATCAGCCTCAAATATAATTGTCACGCCCAAAGCGGCGGGAAAACGAAAGACCACAGCGAAGGAGACAACCTTTCGCGTGGTCTTTTGTGATTTGATTCGTCATTCTTCCGCCAAGTCCTCGGACAATGAAAATGCCGTTTTTGTCAGCGCAAGGCTATGCTCTCGTTCCCCGCGACCGCGTGGAGCGTGTTCTCTTCCGCGAGCTCCGGACAGGAGATCTGCACATAGTCGTAGGTACTGCGCGGAAGCTCCCAGTAGAGCATGCTGCCGTCTCCCCGCTGCACGGAAATCTGCTCTTGCTGCGGGTGCTCGCTCTTTAACTCCCACTCAAAGAAGGGCTGCGCGGATTCCGGCGAAATCTTCTCCGCCCGCGCCTTCATGCCCGAGGCAATCAGGACACCGCCGTCCACGCGGCAGCGTTTGCGGGAGATGCCGTCTCCTCCGCTCCGGTCGCTGTGACTGCCGCACGACTGCCGCAGCCGGAAAGCGCTGCGAGGAGAACTCCCAGACCAAGCAGCAGTTTGATGTGCAACGCTCTGTTACGCTGCCTCATTTCACACCTCATTTTGAAAAACTGTGATACCATCTAGGAAATAACCGGTTCCGAAAAGGGGGAACATACGATGACGATTTTACTGGTGGAGGATGAGAGCCGCCTCGCAGCGGCACTCATCGAACTGTTTCACGCCGAAAAATATCTCGCGGACCACGCGGACAACGGGGAGGACGGCCTCTACGCCGCCCTGCAAAAGGACTACGATGTCATTGTCCTCGATGTCATGCTCCCGAAAATGGACGGGTTTGCCGTGGTGCACGCGCTTAGGCGTGCCGGCAAAGAGACGCCTGTTCTCATGCTGACCGCGCGGGATGAGATTCGGGATAAAATCGAGGGCCTTGACCGCGGGGCCGATGACTATATGACCAAGCCCTTCGTCCCGGAAGAACTCCTTGCGCGCGTCCGTGCGCTCTCCCGCCGCCGGGGCGAAGTGCTGCTCGACGAACTCCGCTTCGGCGATTTCTGCCTGTCGCTCGCGACCAACGAGCTCGCTGCCAACGGCAAGACCGTGCGTCTTGCGTTTAAGGAGGCCGAGCTCTTAAAACTGCTGGTCGCAAACAAGGGAGCGATTCTCGGCAAAGAGACCATACTCCGGAAACTCTGGGGCGATGAGAGCGACGCCGTCGAAAACAATGTCGAGGCCTACATCTCGTTTCTCCGGAAAAAGCTCGCCTTTCTGGAGTCCTCGGTCAAAATTCAGGCGCTTCGCCGCCAGGGCTATCGCCTAGTAGAAGGAGATGCGCAGTGAAGCCGCTCCGCCTCTTACAGCGCCGTGTCATCGCGACGAATCTCGCCTTTGTCCTGCTTCTGCTCTTCGGTATCCTGACCGCGCTCTTTTTAAACGCCCGCGCCCGCTCCCTGAAGGAGGCAGGCCGCTATCTCGACGCCGAGCTCCGCTTTGCGAGTACCTTTTCCGCGCACGAAGCAGCGAGCGGCAAGCCGGACAGCAATACCGCACCGCCGTACGGTGAACGGATGCAGCAGACCTATTATCCCTATGTCATTTTTTCAAAAAGTGAGACCGACGGCAGCTATACCGTCTCTACCACGCAGGATCTTAGCCTGAGCGACACGGATACCTCCCGCTTGCAGAGCCTGTTGCAAGAAATCGCCGGCAAAGATACGGATACCGCACAGACAAAGCCGCCCGAAAAGCCGGAAGAGAGCGAACATCTGACCCATGCCTTTTCCTCTTATTATTATTTGCAGGGCAGGCAGGGCGGAAAGCGCGTTTTCCTCGTCACCTCGCTCGACAACCTGAACAGCTCGCTGCTCCTCTTTGCCGCGGAACTAGGCGGCATTTTTCTGCTCGCAGGTCTCCTCGTCTTCGGGCTCAGCTTCTTTCTGGCCCGGATGAGCCTCCGCCCGGTCGAACACGCCTTTTCGGAACAGCAGCGCTTTGTCCAGGATGCCTCGCATGAGCTGAAAACCCCGCTCACGGTCATCCTCGCCAATCTCTCCATTCTGAAATCACATCCGACAGCGACCATACATGAAGAGGTGCTCTGGATTCAAAATACCGAGACCGAGGCAAAGCGCACACAGGAGCTCACCGAGCGCCTCTTATTTCTCGCCAAGGCGGACGCCAAAAAACTGCCGCCGCGAAGCGAAGTTCTCTCTCTCTCGACCCTAGTCGAGTCCACGGCCCTCCCCTTCACGGCACTCGCCTTTGAGCGAAAGCTCTCCCTCGCGCTGGACATTGCCCCGGCACTGTCCGTGAGCGGCGATGCGCAGACACTCGCTCAGCTCCTCGCGATACTGCTCGACAACGCACTGAAATATGCCGCGCCAGGCACCGAAGTCACCGTGCGCCTCTGCCGTCAGAAAAAACACGCCCTGCTCTCCGTTCATAACAACGGGGAGCTCATCCCTGCGGATGCACTCCCCCGTCTCTTTGACCGCTTTTTCCGCGTGGACAAGTCGCGCGCCCGTGCGGCGGGCGGTTACGGCCTCGGTCTATCGATTGCAAAGACCATCGCGAATGCCCACGGCGGCGATATTCGTGCCGAGAGCACTGCGGAACACGGCACCGTGTTCACCGTGACGCTCCCGCTCTCAGACTAAATTGCGGGGATCGTCCGGAAACAGCGCCTGGTTTCGCGGCAACACTTCGTAAAAGTCCGCAAAAACACGGTTGCTGAGATCGATTCCCCGCTCCGTGAGCCGGAGCATCGGTGTATCGACCTCCAGGAGACCGAGCGCCGTGTTTTTCCGGATTGCATCCCCGAAGAGATCGAACATATTCAGGTGGAAGAGGTCGTAAAAATCCGCGCCCGAGACCCCCTTGGTCATGCGGAGCCCGAGGTACATAAACTCTTCCATCTCGTCCGCAACCGTGAGCGCCACCAGATCCTGGTAGAGCGGCATCAGATCCCGGTGCATCTCGACCGCCATGTAGCGGTCCAGTCTCTCCTCCGAGTGAAAGCGGTGGTGCTTTAACTTACTGGAGGCACCGAGCCCGACGCCGAGGTAGTCGACGCCGGTCCAGTAGCCGATGTTATGGCGGCATTCCTTGCCCGGGCGGGCATAGTTCGAAATCTCATAGCGCGTAAACCCATACTCTTCCAGCAAAGTCTTGGTCTCCGCGTACATCTCACGCTCTTCGTCCTCGCCGGGAAGCGCTTTCTGCCCCTCCTCGCTGCCGTAGAGCGTCGCGAACGGTGTCCCGGGTTCAATGATCAGCGAATAGGCCGAGATGTGCTCCGGGTGGAGGCGCAGCACCTTTTTGAGGCTCTGGCGCCACTTGTGCAGCGTCTGGTGCGGAATGCCGCTCATCAAATCGATGTTGATGTTGTCAAAATGCGCCGCCCGCGCGAGCTCGTAGCTGTGAAGAAAGTCGTTGTAGCTGTGAATTCTCCCGAGCAGTTTCAGTTCTTCATCGTCCGCGGACTGGAGCCCCAGACTCAGGCGGTTGATGCCGGCCTCGCGGTAGTATTCGAGTTTGGTTGCGTCGAGGGTTCCCGGGTTACACTCAATCGAGATTTCGGCATCCGCCTCGACCACAAAGTTCTCATAGACCGCCGAGATAATATTCTGAATTTGCAGACCGCTCAAAATAGAAGGCGTCCCGCCGCCGATAAAAATGCTGGAGAGCTGATACTCGGGAAGTATCTGCCCCTGGGCGCGTATCTCTTCGATCAATTGGTTGATATAGGCGCGCTGCGCCTCCGGCGTGGATTCGCCGGAGAGAAAGTCGCAGTAGCGGCATTTCGAGGCGCAGAACGGAATGTGGATGTACAGTTCCAGTTTTTGTTTCTCACTCATCGCTGAGTTTCAAGACGCTCATGAACGCCTTCTGCGGTACCTCGACGGAGCCGATCTGGCGCATGCGCTTCTTGCCTTCCTTTTGTTTCTCGAGCAGCTTCTTCTTCCGCGAGATGTCGCCGCCGTAGCACTTTGCGAGCACATCCTTCCGCATTGCCTTGACGGTCTCGCGCGCAATAATCTTCGAGCCGATGGCCGCCTGAATCGGAATATCGAAGAGCTGACGCGGAATCTCCTTCGTGAGCTTCTCGCACATCTTCCGCCCTCTCTCGTAGGCGCCGTCCGCAAAGACGATGAACGAGAGCGCGTCGATGGTCTCACGGTTAATTAAAATGTCGAGCTTCACGAGCTTCGAGGGCATATAGCCCTTTAACTCGTAGTCGAGCGACGCATAGCCCCGCGAGCGGGACTTTAACGCGTCAAAGAAATCGTAGATGATTTCATTCAGCGGCAGTTCGTATTTCAGAATCGCGCGGTCCTGCTCCATGTAGTCGGTGCCGAGGTAAAGGCCGCGGCGCTCCTGGCAGAGCTGCATGATCGGCCCGATGAACTCGCGGGTCAGCATGATTTCCGCCGAAACCACAGGCTCTTCCATGTGTTCGATCTCCGCGGCATCCGGGAGATTCGAGGGGTTCGTGAGTTCCAACATCGTGCCGTCCGTCTTATAGACGCGGTACACGACGCCGGGCGCCGTCGTCACGAGATCCAGATCATACTCACGCTCCAATCTCTCCTGAATGATTTCGAGGTGCAAGAGCCCGAGGAACCCGCAGCGGAAACCGAAGCCGAGTGCGAGCGAGGTCTCCGGCTCATAGGTCAAAGAGGCGTCGTTTAACTGCAGCTTTTCGAGCGCGTCACGGAGATCCTGATACTGCGCGGCATCTGCGGGGTAAAGACCGCAGTAGACCATCGGCGTGACCTTCTTATAGCCCGGGAGCGCCTCTGCCGCCGGATTCTTCGCGTGCGTGACCGTATCGCCGACCCGCGTGTCCCGCACATTCTTGATGCTCGCGGTGAGGTAGCCTACCATGCCGGCCGAAAGCTCGTCGCAGGGGATAAAGCGCCCCGGCGCAAAATAACCGATCTCGACCACGTCCATCTCCGCACCGGTCGCCATCATGCGGACGCGGTCGCCCTTCCGAACCGTGCCGTTCTTCACACGGAGAAATACAATAACGCCCTTATAACTGTCGTAGAGCGAGTCGAAAATGAGCGCCTGCAGCGGCGCCTTTTCGTCGCCGCCCGGCGGCGGCAGCTGCTTCACGATGGCCTCCAGCACCTGATCCACATTGAGACCTGTCTTCGCGGAAATGCGCGGTGCGAACTCCGCCTCGATGCCGATGACATCCTCGATTTCCGCCGCGACCTTATCGGGCTCCGCGCTCGGCAAGTCCACCTTGTTGATGACCGGAATAACCTCGAGGTTGTGATCCAGCGCCATGTAGACATTTGCGAGCGTCTGCGCCTCTATGCCCTGGGAGGCATCGACCACAAGCACCGCGCCGTCGCAGGCTGCGAGCGCGCGGGACACTTCATAATTAAAGTCAACATGTCCGGGTGTGTCGATCAGGTTGAAAATATACTCCTCGCCGTCGGCTGCGCGATACACCGTGCGGGTCGCCTGGCTCTTGATTGTGATACCGCGCTCCCGCTCGAGCTCCATCGTGTCCAGAATCTGATCCTGCATCTCCCGCTCGGTGAGCAAACCCGTCTTCTCGATGATGCGATCGGCGAGCGTGGATTTGCCGTGGTCAATGTGGGCAATGATACAAAAGTTTCTGATATGTTGTCTGTCGTAAGTCGGCATGCTTCCTCCATAAAAACCGTAAGCAGACTGCGGCTTTCCTGCCTTTTCATCTGGAATGAGAATAACATTTTTGCTTTTCTCTTTCAAGTAAGCTTGACACTCTCCGGGCTTTGTCCTACAATTTACGGGTATGTTTACATTGAACTGTCCGTGTCCAGACTTCGATGCGAACGCCCACAGAGAGCAAGACATTTGCGCGGCTGCCCGTCCCTGACGGTTGTCTTGATGACTGTGAAACTATCATCGTATCCGTGAATGGGAGGAAAAGAAATTGGCAAACATCAAATCCGCGAAGAAGAGAATTCTGACGTCCGCAAAGAGAGCAGAGAGAAACAAGGCTGTTAAGTCCGCTGTCAAGACCGCTGTCAAGAAGGTCGACGCAGCTGTCGCAGCAGGCGACAAGGCAGCAGCAGAGGAGAGCTTCCGCAAGGCAGAGCGTGCGCTCACGATGGCAGCTTCCAAGGGCATCCTGCACAAGAACACTTCTTCCCGCAAGGTGTCTCGCCTCTCGAAGTCTGTTGCAGCAATCGGCTAATCGCTGCCATAGAACAAAGGCAAAAGCAGAGTGGATTTCCGCTCTGCTTTTTTCTTGCCACAAAGACAAAAGAGCAACGCGGAATTTTCCTTTCCGCGCTGCTCTTTTTGTATGCCGAGAATTTTATCGTGCTTGCGCCTCAACATCTGCTTTCGTGAATACAAATGTTGCCTTTTTATTCCCCCAAAAGCTCGGTGAATATCTGATCTCAAACGAATTAAAGTCCTTGGGCACCTGATAACAGATGACACCACTCATCTTCTTTCCGGCTGCCACACTTCCGTCCAGCTGACCAACTCCCTTCCATTCCGGAACCTGAGCCGTCATAATATCCTGGTTCAAAGAATAATCATCACAATAAGCCTCAAATGAGATGAGGGAACTCACGCCGATATCATGTGAGGACTGATTCTCAATATCAAAAACCAGTCCGAGGAAGTACTTCCCATCTTCGGGATTCCAGAATTGCCCATCTCCATTGGAAATCCGCACAGAAGAAAGACGCACCTGTACACCATTAAAATCAGCGGTATCTCCGATTCCAAAGCTATCCTTGGCAGCTTCCGTTGCGGTTTCTGTTTCTGCTGTTGTCTCCGCGTTATCCGTCGCTACAGTTGTTTCCGAGACCTCTGTTACCGTTGACTCCGATGCCGCAACTTCTGCCTTTTTAGAATCCCGATCGCTGCCTCCGCCAATGATTGCTGCGAGTACAAAAAAGCCGACAACGCCGAGAACAATCCACTTTACCTTTCCGCCCTGCGGCTTCCTGCAATGCGGACATATCTTTGCATCCGCTGCGATTTCAGATTTGCAATATTTACAAATCTTTGTCTTATTACTGTCTCTCATCTCAAATCCCCCATAATTCCGTTGAATTTAAATCCACATTTTTAAGAATACATTTTTTTTTTGTCAAGCTTATGTTCATGCATTTTATACAGCAGGGATTTGAGCACTCTCTGTCCGGCAATCATATTCGTTATGCTTGATTCACAAAAAGAGCTCCCCGGTACTCATACCGGGAAGCTCTTTGATTTTTCTTTCATTTAGTTTCCGCTCGCGACGCGCTCGCTCATATACATCTTAGCGTCCGGGTGGCGCTGCAGGAGCGTCACCGGGAAGGAAGCGCTGACTTCGCCGTAAGCCGCGCGGCGAATGACCGAGTAGTGCCAGTCGCGGAACATGCCGAGACGCACCTTCTTTGCCGAGAGAATCTGCTTCATGCCTATGGTCACGCAGAGCGAAGGCATGTCCTCAAGCGCGCCGCGGAGGTCGCCAATCGAGTTCACCGCGCGGGTCTCCGGCGCAATCGTGCGAACGCGGGTCGGCAGCGCCGCAAACTCTTCGGGGGAAAGTTCCGGCTGGGGCTCGTTGAATGCGAGATGCCCGGTGATGCCGATGCCGCCGAAGCAGATGTCCGCGCCGCCGAGTTCTTCCAGCAGCGCATCGCCCTTCTCCGGGTGATGCGGATCCGGGAAAATGCGCTGTTCCTCGGGAATGTTGAGTTCCGGCGCAATCTTGCTGTATACGGTTCTCTCCATGAAACCGCGGAAGGAAAGTCTGTCCTCCTTGGCAACCCATTCGCCCTCATCGGTCAGGTACTCGTCCATGTTGAAGAACCAGCAGTCCTTTAACGAAACCTTTCTCTCGTTCACGAGACGCACAAAAA
>ERZ772986.2267-NODE-2267-length-10570-cov-6.408274_pt1 | contig 10570 bp, 7 predicted proteins | sample MGYA00511898_ERZ772986 | MGnify/ENA primary metagenome ERZ772986 (study PRJEB29015, sample SAMEA2737934) | human oral metagenome | biome: human oral; feature: human-associated habitat; material: dental | place: China | collected 2148 ... | reverse complement strand
TGCCGGCCGCGGAGGAGGGCAGCTTCGATGGCCTGGTCTTCCGGCCGATGCGCGCCGACCTTTTCCGCCCGGTGGCGACCGCCCTCATTGACGAGGTGGGACTGGGTAACGGGGCGCTGCTGCGGGTGCTGCGCCACCTGCTGTTGACTAAGGAGAACAGCAAGAGCGGCCGTGGTTTTATCTCCTATGTGGAGCTGGGCATCAACCAGCTGGGCGCCGTCTACGAGGGTCTGATGAGCTACTCGGGTTCCTTCGCTACCGAGCGCCTGTGGGAGGTGGCGCCGGGCGGGGACGCCTCGAAGGGCTCGTGGGTGGTGCCCGAGGACGTCATGAAGGGCCTGGAGGAGAAGGACTTCGTGACGGTGGAGGATGAGGTGACGGGCGAGCGCCGCAACGTCACCTATGAGAAGGGCCAGTTCGTCTACCGGCTTTCCGGCCGGGACCGGCAGCGCTCGGCTTCCTTCTACACCCCGGAGGTGCTGACGCGTTTCACGGTGCAGCAGGCGCTGGAGGAACTGCTGGATCAGGATGGGCGGACGACGAGCGCGGAGGAGATCCTGCACCTGACGGTGTGTGAGCCGGCGCTGGGGTCGGGGGCCTTCGCGATTGAGGCGGTGCGCCAGCTGGCGGAGCAGTATCTCTCGCGGCGTGAGCGCGAGCTGGGCCGGCGCGTGGACCCGGAGGAGCGGCCCCGGGAGCTGGCGAAGGTGAAGGCGTATCTCGCCCTGCACCAGGTCTACGGGGTGGACCTCAATGCGACGGCGGTGGAGCTGGCGGAGGTGTCCCTGTGGCTGGACACGATGGTGGAGGGGCTGGCCGCCCCGTGGTTCGGGCTGCGGCTGCGGCGCGGTAACTCCCTGGTGGGAGCACGCCGTGCCCTGTACTCCACCTCCCAGTTGAAAAAGCGGGCCTGGCTGTCGGCCGCTCCGGTGGCCGAGCCGCTGAGCCGGGTGGCGGCCGTGCTCGACGACGCCGATGCTGACTTCCGGCACCGGATCGGCGGGGCGCTGGACGTCTCCGGGAGCATCCATCACTTCCTGTTGCCGGCCAAGGGTTGGGGCAGCGCGGTGGAGGTTCCCAAGCAGGTGCGGGACCTGGTGGATGCCGAGAAGCTTAAGGCCCTCAAGACCTGGCGCAAGGACATCACGAGGGCACTGAGCACCACCCAGGCCTTGCGGCTGACGGCCCTGGCCCGGCGCGTGGAGGTCCTATGGGAGATGACCCTACGGCGCCTGCGGGTGGCGGAAGCGGAGGCCTCGCGCCGCATCGATCTGTGGGGCCGCGGGGCACAGGACGACGCCGGCTCAACGGTGTCCCGTGAAGAAATCGAGGCATACCTGGAGGCACCGGATTCGGCGTACCTGCGGCTGAGGCTGGTCATGGATGCGTGGTGCGCCCTGTGGTTCTGGCCGCTGACCACAGATGTGACGCCACCGAGCCTGGATGAGTGGCTGGGTGCCTTGGAGGGACTGCTGGGCAAGCAGGTCAAAGACGCCAAGGGCACCGACGGAACCCTGGTGGATGCTTCCTCCTGGGCGGAACTGTACAGCATGGAAGAGGTTGAACTCGGTCTCGCCGGCGCTCGCCGCGTGGAGTCAGTCGTTACCGAGCACGAGTGGCTCACCGTCGTCCGGGATGTGGCGGAGGCGCAGGGCTTCTTCCACTGGGAACTGGACTTTGCCACCGTCTTCGCCCGTGGCGGCTTCGACCTCCAGGTCGGGAACCCGCCGTGGGTGAGGCCGACCGTTGACCTCAACAGTCTGCTCTCCGACGGTGACCCATGGTGGTCGCTGAGCCACAAACCTTCCATCGCGATCAAGAAGGAGCGCATGCCACTCACCCTGGCTCGCCCCGGGGCCCTAGGAACGGTCCTCAATGGAACCGCCGAGGTCATTGTCCTTTCCGAGCTTCTAAGCGATCCAACCATCTATCCGCTACTCAGCGGCCAGCCGGACCTCTATCGGGCCTTCATGTGCCAGGTGTGGGAGCACCAGAACGAGCACGGCATCTCCTCCCTCATCCACATGGAGACGCACTTCACCGACGCCAAGACACCGGGGCTGCGCGCCGCCACCTACCGCCACCTGCGGCGACACTGGCAGTTCATTAATGAGCTTCAACTCTTTGACATCGATCACCACAACGCGTACGGAATCCACGTCTACGGCGCGGATCGATCACCCTCGTTCCTCCATGCAGCCTCGCTCTACCACCCCGACACGGTGCAGCGTTCCCTCAAGCACGACAGCAGCGGGGAAGAACCCGGATTCAAGGACCCGCACACCGGGACGTGGGACTTGCGACCGCATGCAGCCCGCATCGAATCCATCGATGAATCAGCACTAAAAGTCTGGCAGTCGGTGACAGAATCCGACGAATGGTACTCAGCCCCCATGGTCTCCACCGTGAACTCAGCCGCATCACGAACACTGGCGACATTGGCCACCCAACCACGCATCAGCACTCTCAACCTCCAATTCTCATCCGGATGGCACGAAACATCGGACTTTGAGAAAGGACGCTTCAAAAAAATATGGGGACCAGCATCCTGGGACGATGCCATCCTCCAAGGACCTCACCTTCACGTTTCGACCCCGCTGTACAAGCAGCCCAACGAGTCCATGAAGCACAATCTGGACTGGACCTCGACCGATCTGGAAGCGCTCCCCACGAGTGCGCAACCCATCACCCAATACAAGCCCGCAGGCGACCGCGCAACCTACGACCGCCTCTACACCCGCTGGGACGACTCTTCCGCCCGCGACCACTACCGCATTTCCTGGCGCAACATGGCCCCCGTCACCGGAGAACGAACTCTTGCGACCGCATTAATTCCGCCAGGAGTAGCCCACGTAAACACGGTCGCGTCGGCAACATCACTTGACTCCGTACAATCACTGACCATCGCGCAGGCAGCGACGTCTTCCCTTCTCGCCGATTTCATGATCCGTTCTTCGGGACGAGGCCACATTTACGCACACGACTTCAACCGCCTTTTCACACTCGCCCCAGAACACGAACTGGCGTCGATCGTCGCACTGCGCACACTTCGCCTCAATTGCCTCACGGACGCCTACGCCGACCTGTGGGAGGAGTGTTGGAATGAGTCGTTTGCGACTGATTCACCGATTCTGGAGTGCTATGATGAGCGTCCGATTGGTCCGGAGTGGACGGCGGATACGCCCTTGTGTCGCGCGGAGGATCGTCGTAATGCTCAGGCGGAGATCGATGTCATGGTGGCGATTATGCTGGGGGTGCCGATCGAGGACCTGTGCACGATCTACCGCACCCAGTTCGCAGTGCTCTACGACTACGACCATGGCCGCGGCCAGGGTGCTTATGTCTACGACGCCAACGGCCGTCAACTGCCGACTCCGGTTCGCCAGGCCTGGGAGAAGCGCCAGCGCCCGACCTCCAATGAGGACATGCCACTATCAGAGCGCACTCACACCCACCCTGGCTCTGGCGTCTCCTACGTCTACGACCTCCCCTTCCGCATCCGCGACCGCGAATCCGACTTCCGCCGCATCCACACCACCCTCACAACGAATCGGACTTCAATTACAACCTCCACCGGCACACCAACAGAAGGTCACCGACCAAATGACACTTAGGTTTCCTCATTGGAATAAGGCTGGTCCGTATCCGGTGCTGGTGGTTGAGGATGGCCAGAACGGTGGCAGTAATGCTGGTGATGGCTGTTGGGCCGAGGGTGGCACGTTGGAGGGCTCTGAAGTGCGCGAGGAGTACGTTGTTATCTCAGCTAGGGGCCCGCGAGGCTCCTAGCATGGTGTTGTGAGCCTCCTACTTGACCGTGAGGCCCCTCCCCTTGAACGTGGCTCTGATACCGATCGAGCCAGTTCCCGCGCGCCTCTTACACGACACTCCTCCTCCCTGCCACCCCGACGACCAGCCCGGACGCACACCCCACCCCAGCAAGAAAACCTCACTCCTATCCAAGGTGAACAACAAATGCCGCAGCCCTACGTCTCCCCCCGCCGAATGGTGGCCAACTCCCTGTCGGCCATGCTCGCGGCCATCGAGATCTACAACAAGCCGCGAATGGAGTACCGCGACGAGGTGACAGTGCTGCTGATGGTCAACGCGTGGGAGTTGGCATTGAAGGCAGCGCTGAAGAAGGCGGGAAAGCCGATCTTCTATAAGAAAAAACGTGGCGAGCCTTACCGGACACTGGCAGCCGAGGACGCCCTGAAGCAGGTGGTCATCCATAAGCTCTTCCCCTCCAGTGTCGACGGCAAGGCTTTGGAAGTGAACGTGAGCGCACTCATCGAATACCGCAACCGAGCAACCCACCTCTACGCGGCTAACCTCGGCGAGATGGTCTACCCCTTCCTGCAGACGAGCGTCCTGAATTTCCGGGACTTCATGCTCGACCACTTCCACAAGGACCTAGCAGATTCGATTACCTGGCAACTGCTCCCCCTAGGCGCCAAGGCTCCGTCGGAACCAGTGCAATTTATGAAGGCGGGACCGTCAGCCACCGCCGTCGCCGAGGTGAAAGATTTTATCGACGACTTGCGTAAGATCATCGACCGGGCCGAGGCCGACGGCGTCGACATGCAACGCGTGGCAGCCATGTACGACGTACACATGCGATCGACGAAGGCGGTTTCCAGCGCTGACCTCGTGGTGTCGGTCAGCCCGGAGGGCGAGCACGTTATCGTGAAGAAGACCGACCCGAACCAGAGTCACCCCTACAACGCCACCGAGCTGATGACACGCGTCAACGCCAAGCGCGAGGGGCGCAAGTTGACCTCCCACGATCATCAGGCCCTCTGCTGGAAAGAGGACCTGCGCAACAATCCCCGCATGGCCTGGAAGCACAAGAGGGGGCTGTCGCACAATTGGTCCGGCGACGCGGTGAAGCACATGGCCGACCTGAGCGATACCTACTACGACAAGGTGCGCGTCGAGTACAGAGAATATCTGCGCAGCAAACGCAAGAAGAACTAGTGAGAATCCCGCAACTTCATCAAGAACTTAGTATCGATATTCTTGATTATGAGATGGAACTTTGACCCGACTCATGACACCTTGGCGGATTTTCGATGACTCGACGCGAGTTTTCGTTGGCATGGCAGCATTGAGGACCTGGCGGTGGGGCACTAACTGCCCGTATGGCGCGCCGGTGTGAGCCCTTTTGTGCGCAAGTTCAGAACTGCGTCCGGGACCACAGCGGTGCAGATCGTGTCCAAGTCCGGTGGTGTGTGCTGGATTGTGGAGCACCTGGGCTCAGCCCACGACGAGCCAGAGCCGGAAGTCCTGCGGGAGGCCAGGGGGAGAAGTGTCTAAGAGCGCCTGGACGCAATCAGGCTGAGACAGGCCACGCTTCCTGATGCGGGGGATAGCCAGGACCTGGGCGAGAGCCTCCGCAGTCTCCGTAGCACTCATAGCAGCCAAAACCAAGCTCAGGATGTCAGTGCAGGCTGGCATCATGGGTCGCGCCTCTCTTCGGCGTCTCCTCCCAGAATGTCCATGTGTTCTTGCCGGGGAGGGAGGGCTTGGAAAGGAGGTGAGGGCCGTGTCCAAGCCGAAGGGCCGACGCACACACGTCCGCAAGGACAAGGTAACGGCCCGGAAGGTGAGCGAACTACTGAACTCCATCGCTCGCCTTGTCCGGGCCGTCGGTGTCCTTGTGGATGCCCTCAGCAAGCGGATCGGCTAGGCCATCCCCTCGCTAGGGGAGTCGCCCGGATGGCACCCGGGTGGCTCCCCACCATTATGGCTGGCCCCGCTCAGCCCTGTCCACAGCGCGACGAGACTCACTAACGATCTCCGCGAACGAGGCCGGAACTTCACTTGAACCGCCCGCACCCTCTATCCCGAGGCCCGTCTTGACTATCACCCCTGGGGACGGCTCCATGCACTGAGATCTCAGCTCGAGCAGCGTTGGCGGCGTCAATGTCCGCGAGGTTCTCCGCCACCTGGGCGAGCCGCTCCACGTCGTCGGCGTCGATCACCGCGGCCAAGCGGCAGCCCCGGCGGGTCAAGAAAACAGGCTCGTGTTCAGCGCAGATATCGTCGACGATCTCATCGAGCCGGCTACGCGCAACAGAAACAGGAAGGTCGCGCATAGCTCCAGTATGGGTGAAGGTCGCAGTTTTCACACCTTGTGACCAAGACGCGACTCGGTCCACCTCCTCTTCCTTTCCCTCACTGCGGTAGCCTCTGACCTGCGGGATCACTCCCGGAACAACGACGATCCACTCAGAGATAGACGAATTAGCAGCGAATTCCCATTGTTTCTCGGCCACCACCGTGCCGCATTCCCTTTTTTCGGGATCTCCTCGGTGCGAGCATCTTCAGCTCACACACCCGCCCCCTAGAACATGAAATCGACGGCAGCATCAACGACCAAAGAATGACACCATTGTTGACTTACCCCATCATGACGCCAATCACCTCCAATCACGAGATACAAGCTAACGTTGAGAAAGCTAGGTAATTGAGCTACTACGCCACACACCTCCGTTGGCGACACAATCCTAGATACCGCTGGACTTTTCTACCGGCGAGTACGTATACTTCTGCTATGGCTAGTTCTGGTGGAGTTGCAGCCGCATTTGGTTTTCGTTATCAGTACGTAGTGACAGTGGATTTAATTCTTGACCTCTACGAAAATCCCGAACTCATGTCCTGGTTCGTCGATGTCGATTTGGAAGGTCAAGACTCGGCCGACATACTGGTGTCTAGAAAAGGATCTAGTTGGGACGAGGCGGTACAAGTCAAGGCTTCTCAAGTAGGATCCAGCACGGTCATGGGCGCTCCGGACGTGCGCCGGATTTTCGACTCGCTATCCAATGAGCATCCCACTGTATCCAACCGCCGCCTAGTGACGAACCGCAAACTCACTAATGATCTTGCCTGCGACAGTAATGGTGAACTTTGGTCACGCAAGCCGGGCGAGCACTTTCGACATGACAATTGTGACTTAGGTGCGTTAATTAGACTGCTGTTAGAGCGTATTGCTCGGCTCCGAGAAAGAGGAGCGGGCGGACTGCAGGTCCATCACATTATCCTCGCTCAACTCATTGACATGGTTCATCAACGAGGGTCTGATCGATCTCGGCAGCGCATCACCCTCAACGATGTCAATAGGATCCTTGCTGAACCCGCCGCTTTGCTGGCCGACGCTTCCCAGAAGCGTTCCTGGGGAAGAGCTATCCAAGTCCCTCGTAGCACCCCTATTTCGCGCCCTGAACTAGATTCATTTATAAGCAGTGAACTGCCTTTGACGACACTGCAGACAGGGAATGTTCATTGCGTAGTTATCTCCGGGTTGTCCGGAACAGGAAAGTCTTCGTCTGTAGTGAGATTTGTTCAGGAGCGCATAGAGAACTTCGCGTTCGCACTGTGGATGGATGCGTCTAGTGAAATCTCTCTACAAGCGCAACTCCCGAGGATCCTTAAGGAGTTAGGAGCTTCCGGCGACGGAGGTGACCCGGCGGCAGTATTCACGGCTGTAATGAGCCAGATTCCTGTACCTTGGTTGCTGGTGCTCGACAACGCTACTGACGCTGAAAGCACTGCGAGTTGGGTTCCGCGTAGCGGTTATGGACACGTAGTGATAACAAGCACCAACAACTCTTGGTCGGACAATTTTGCCGCGTCTACTACAGTTCAAGGTTTTTCCATCGAAGAGGCTCGTTCATTCTTCGCCGCACGCTTCAATAGGTCTGCCTCAAAATGGAGTAAGGAACAGGAACAGGCATGTGATGAACTGGCCAGGCGCCTCGAATACTGGCCCCTTGCATTGGAACTCGCCACTGCCTGGATCAAGCAACGCGGTGGTGACATAGAAAGTATCTCCGGCTTTGCGGATCGTCTTGACCGTCTCAATTTCGACGATGTCAGTCTTGTGCCTCACGGTTACCCAGCTACTGCGTATCGAGTAGTGATGGATCTACTGAGAGACCTCACCGAAAACGCGAACACCCTTATTATAGGTATCGCCCTCATGGGAGGGCACCACATACCGGTACCCCTCCTAGATTCCTGGATCGCAACGTTAGGTTCTACCCGCGAATTACTCAATGGATTAATGCGCCGTAACGTAGTGACGATGTCACTACATCCTGACCAACGCGGACCTCACGACTACGACGAATTCGTCGATATGCATGATGCCGTCCAACTTATACTGACGCGCTCCTCTGAGGGGATCTCTATCCAGGGGCGCGCCCTTATCGCACTGGTTGACGCATGTTCCGACAGAATCAAAGATCTCATTAAAGAACAACGTTTCATTGAGGCAGCAACTCTCCTTCCTCCTATAGATATACTGTTGTCGAGATGTGTTTCCAGTTTCCCTACCACACATATACCTGGCGAATGGACCACATTGATGCACAATGTGGGTACACTTGCGGTGGCTCTTGATGGCATGGGCCCCGACCCGAGTTGGGCTAGGAACATCGGACGAAGGTGGCTTGAGGTCGCGATAGAGATTCGAAAGCAAATCGCCAACGACATTGCCCCTGTCTCAGTCGCCGCTCTGCAAATTGAGACCATCGGAGTTCTTGCTTACTTTCTTGATCTACTTCACGAAGATGGAGAACTCCTGCTACTTTCTCGACTTGCTGTCGATTATGGTGAGTCACACGGGGAAGCATTGAATCAGATCGGGACAGGGGTTCCGTGGGCTCTGCGAATGATCAGAGAAGCAGTCGAGAATCGACACCCGGCTGATCGAAAACTACACGAGCGTCTCCATTCGCTTGAGATTGAAACTAGCCAAGGTCAGTGGAAGCATCAAAACCCTTCTCCCCTCATAGAGAAACTTCAGTTAGACATGCTTGAAGCGCTTTCTATGGCCCAGCACGATCATTTTCAGGAGGGAGTCAATCTGATTCTGAAAGCCACTGAGTTGGCATTCAATAAAGGCATTCTTTTTGCGAAGTCTATTGAGTTCTTGCTTGATATTGGAGCCGCGCTGATCATCGCTGTAGTGCAGCGTTCTGCCGACAACCAGCACCTGCGTCAACTCATTATTCAGATCGTCGATGGAGCTTCTTCTTTCGACGACAGCCTCACTCCGAGTCAACGCGCCCGCATGAACATACTCAAAGCAGTGGGAGTAAGGAAGACTGACGACCTACGTCAGGCCATCATCGAGGCTTTACAGGTCGTCGACAACAACCATGAACTCCTCGATTTATGGACTTACACCGCGGAAATTATTGCCAACCAGTATGCACGACAAGATCAGTTCATTAATTCCGCCGAAGGTTTTACTGTGTTCAATTCTAGCGACGAGCTACTCTACTACGAAGCCATAGATCAGATTCACAACACTCCGATACTGTTTATCTGCAATCCCTGCTTTTATATGATCGACAACGCAGGATTACATCCCTTAGGTCATGTCCCATTCGTAGAATCCGGGTTGACTATCACCGCAAACCCAACTGCCGTTCGCCCCATAGCGCATGGATGGCACCTCACTTTGGTGCATGACTACCTCGAGATATATTCCCCAGAAGGACAGCCTTTGGTGCAACAGACCTGTGTTTCACCGGAGTTTACTGATTTGATACGTAAAGCGAACGGTGTTCTACTCGTGTACCACGATTACACCAAACCTTTTGACGAGACTTTAACTGCACCTGCAGGATGGATTTCATTTCCACAGAATCCGGCAACTTCAGGGTGTCGCAGACGAGGGTGGAGGAGATTATTTTCATGGTTAACTAGGGGTGAAAATCGGACGTGAATAGCGTTCGGCAGCAAACACAATCACGTCAGGATCGCTCCGCTTATCCGCGCCGAGTTGAACCGGAGCCGGTAGGTCATGCGAGCCCGAGGTCAGCATTGACCTCGTCCCAGGGGATGGTGCCGTGCTCTGCGATCTCAGCACGGGCGGCGTCGGCAGTCTCAATGTCCGCCAGGTCCTCCGCCGCCTGGGTGAGCCGCCCTAGGTCCTCGGCGTCGATCACCGCGGCCACACGACGGCCCCGGCGGGTGAGAAAAACAGGCTCATGTCTGGCGCGGACGTCATCGACGATCTCATCGAGCCGGCTACGCGCGACGGTGACAGGCAAGTCGAGCATGACCCCAGTATGGGTGAAGGTCTCAGATTTGCACGCCTTGTCATCAAGAAGCGACTCGGGCCGCCTCCTTCCCCTCCCCTCGCTGCGGTAGCCTCTTACCTGCGGGATCAATCCCGGAACAACGACGATCCGCACGAGGTAGTGCCGGCTCCGGCAGACACCACTCCCGAACGCCATCCGCCACCACCCACTCCACCGCCCATCACCACCACGCTCCAGCTATGACGCTCCTCCTCCCTAGCCTCCAGGCCGAACGCATCCGTCGGTCCATCGTCGACTACCTCTCGACGACCTTCGCCCTCACCGACGCCGAGCCACGGCGCGTGCTCACCGACTTCCTTCAGGACGAGGAGCAGGGAGTCTTCGTCGGCCCCTTCGTCCGCCTACGCCTGCCCTACCTGGCCGCGAGCGCCCGCCCCGGGACAACCGCCCCGGCAAACCCCGCCGACCGCCCCCTCGACTGGGCCTCGGGCCTGACCCCCTACCAGCACCAGGAGGAC
>ERZ772986.2264-NODE-2264-length-10574-cov-11.887727_pt1 | contig 10574 bp, 10 predicted proteins | sample MGYA00511898_ERZ772986 | MGnify/ENA primary metagenome ERZ772986 (study PRJEB29015, sample SAMEA2737934) | human oral metagenome | biome: human oral; feature: human-associated habitat; material: dental | place: China | collected 2148 ... | reverse complement strand
GATAATCGCTACATTACGAAGATTTTCGCGAATCATAAGATCCTCCCTTTAATTCCTTCAGTATATTCTATATCATATAACGCTTGTGAAAGTCGCTATATAGGTATATTCCCAAAATTGGCAACACTTAATTATAACGTAACTAATTCAATCATGTCAAAGAAAACACCATAAAAAAAGATTTCTTATGAATTCATCATACCTAAAAAAGGATAACGGTTCATAAGAAATCTTGTATGAGTATTTTTTGTATTAATCTTCACCAATCATACGTACTTCTGGTTCAAGATGTACACCATGTTGGTCATACACGCGACGTTGTACTTCAGTAATTAAATCGAGTACATCCTTCGCACTAGCACTGCCTGTATTGATAACAAAGCCCGCATGCTTATGGGATACTTGCGCATCTCCTACGGATAAGCCCTTAAGGCCTGTTTGTTCAATCAAGGTTCCTGCAAAATACCCTGGTGGGCGTTTAAAGGTGGATCCTGCACTAGCAAATTCTAAAGGCTGTTTTGACTCGCGTTTCTCTGTAAGCTCATCCATTCTAGCCTTAATAGCATTTTTATCGCCTGGTTTAAGCGTCATAATCACTTCACCAATAACCTCATGATTATCGTGGAATACACTATGACGATACCCAAAATCTAAATGCGATGCATCGTATGCTTTAATATGGCCTTGAAAATCTACAGCTCGTACCGCAGTAACTACATGGCTCATTTCCCCATCATAAGCACCGGCATTCATAAACACGGCCCCCCCTAATGTGCCAGGAATACCAATAGCAAATTCAAGACCGGTCAAGCCATTTTTCCAGGCAAACTCGGATGCATCCTTTAACATATATCCTGAACCAATGCACAAAGTATTATCATTACAGTCCATGATTTGTGTCATATGTCGAACCGATACCACGGCACCGCGAATGCCACCATCCTTCACAAGAATATTGGACCCGCAACCGATAATGGTAACAGGCACATTAAACTCGTAAATCGTGCGAAGAGCAAAGCTTAATTCAGCCATCGTTATAGGTTCAACAAACAAATCAGCAGGACCGCCGATTTTAAACGTCGTATGGTGGCGCAAGTACTCCTCTTCTCGTACACGTGTACTTGGTAATGTTTCTAATAAAGCCGTTTGTAGGGCCTTAATGTTGTGGTTGTTGTTTTTCCCCATGATCTAACACTTTCATCCCCTCAGTGATTGGTTCGCTAATGATTTTGTAAATATCATTAGATACTTGGCTCCAACGCATTTGCGCTTGCAAATAATTAGCAGCTGCAGTATTTGCTTGAATTTGAGGCATCAATTCCTCTTGTTTCTTTTGCAAATCATCCGCTTCAGGCGCGCCAGATAACTTAGCATATTCCCATTGCATTTGTTGAGCCATAAATGTGCGCACCAATGCAGTTGCTTCTGCATCTGCTTTTACAGCCTCTTGCGCTTGTATCAACTCTTTATACTCTTCAGATTCACGCATTGCGTGTGCTAAATCATGAGCTTTATCGTAATTCATATTCATTCCCCCTATTGCATACACTATTCTTTGTGAAAGCTAACTTTCACGGACATCATACATTATTTTACTTATGGCTAATCCAATTGCCTACTTCTTTCAAATCTGGATAATCCAATTGACGCATAGCCTCATAGGCAACGATAGCTACAGAATTAGAAAGATTCAAAGACCGCGCCTCTTCCACCATAGGAATACGAATACATGTTTCCTCATTACCTTCTAATAAACTTTCAGGTAAGCCTCTAGTTTCAGGACCAAACACGAGCATATCACCGATTTCAAACTTCACATCAGAATGCACATGTTTAGCCTTTGTAGTAGCATAAAAATAACGACGATCAGGATATTTCGCATATAACTCTTCTATATTTTCATGTACCTGTACATCTACCAAATGCCAATAATCAAGGCCCGCCCGTTTAACATGTTTATCATCAATAGAAAAGCCCAATGGTTTGATAAGGTGCAAGGTCATATGATTTGCCGCACAAAGGCGTGCAATATTACCGGTATTACCAGGAATCTCCGGTTCATATAATACAATTTCCATTCTATTCCCTCTATTCTTATATCTATATTATTCTACCGAATCTAAAGTGCGTATTCAAGTAGTGAATTCTATTTTCTCTATTAAGAGTAAAAAGTACGATGCTACAAACCTTATTCACCACTATTGCGAATAAAATGTCCACTCTTACCACCATCTTTTTCAACGAGATAAGTTGGTCCCATAATCATCCCCTTGTCGATAGCCTTGCACATATCATATACCGTAAGAAGACCTACTTGAACAGCCGTAAGAGCCTCCATTTCAACACCGGTTTGCCCCATTGTTTTAACCGTAGCCGTAATCTTAACTGCTTTATTGTGTGTATCCGTTGTGAAAGCCAGACTTTCACCATCAATAAGATGGCAATGAACCTCTACCTTCGTAAGCATCAAGGGATGACACAACGGAATGAGATTACTCGTTTGCTTGGCCCCCATAATGGCAGCCAATTGAGCAACGGATAAAACATCCCCCTTCTTCATCGTCCCACCTTGAATGCGCTCAAAAATAGCATCATTGATGGCGATAAAACCTTCTGCTACCGCAATACGATGCGTATGGTCCTTCTCGGACACATCCACCATCCACGCATTACCTTGTTCATCAAAATGTGTTAATTCCATAATATTTCCTTATTTTATGTATAAATGTACATCAATAGTTTTACTTTTCCCATTTCTATTATACAATATAATTAAATTAGTATATATGAGGAAGGAAGTGTTCCTATGAAAACAAAATTAACTTATTTCGGCCATGCGTGCTTTATGTTAACAAACGGTGACGTATCCATGATTTTTGACCCATTCTTAACGGGCAATACATGGGATGTAGCAAAAAAAGAAGATATTAAATGCCAATACATCTTCGTCAGCCATGGTCACGATGATCACTACGGCGATACTGAGTTCATCGCTAAAGCTAACGATGCACTCGTAATCTCTACAGCTGAAGTTGCAGGTAAAGCTGCCGCTGCAGGTTGCCGTACACATGCTATGCACCTTGGCGGTAAATATGACTTTGAATTTGGTTCCGTTCGTATCGTTCCAGCATTCCATGGTTCTGGTGTACCAGGGGGTCACGCTGCAGGTTGCATCGTTAACTTCTTTGGCGACATCGTATACTTTGCAGGCGATACTGCACTCTTTAGCGACATGAAACTATTAAACCGCTTTGGCGATATCGACTACGCACTTCTCCCTATCGGCGATAACTACACAATGGGCGTTGAAGATGCAGCCCTTGCAGCAAGCTATGTAAAAGCTCGCATCTCCATCCCAATTCACTACAAAACATGGCCTGTTATCGACCGTGAACCAGGTGTATTTGCTAGCCTAGTAGAAGGTAAATACAACCAAACTGCGGTTATTATTGATCCAGGGGCATCTATTGAATTAAACAGCTAATCAAGTATAGAACACAAGGAGACACCTACTTCCGAAATCTTCCACCGGCTATTTCTTCGCCCGTTGGGCTCAGGCCAAAGTCAGATTTCGGAAGGCGGTCCCTCCTCTTTTTCTTTTTGTATTCGAAACATAACTTAACAATCTCAATAGACTAAGTATAATCTATGCTCAAAATCTAACGTTGTTGTTCCTCCCCTAGAGTAATCAGTTACTTATCAATTTTAAGTGACTAAATTAATAGAACGTTCAAGATGGCCCGATGACTTTCAAAATTTGACTTTGGCCTGAGCCCGTTAGGGCGAAGAAAAAGCCGGTGGAAAATTTTGGAAGCCATCGGGCCATCCTGCCGGAATGTAAAAATCCGCAAAGATTGATAATTACTAATTACTCTTGATTTGCCATGGAAAACCCCGACCGACTGCTCATTCTCACGAATTCGTCGATGTCTTGTGTTTCGTCAACGGCTACGTAACCCATTTCACGGACTATGCCGTGTGGATTATGTAAGGATAGTTTAGGTTCAGAGCCCGTTAGAACCCAAAGTACTTTGTATCCTTTTGGCGCTTCGCGAAGGCGCTCTTCGCCTTTGCCATCCGTAAAGTATACGAGTAAATCTACGTGATGTTGATTAGCTAGAGAAAATATGGGTGAAAAAGACGTAGACCCACGCACATCGAGTCGTGCTTTTACCTCCTTCACAGTTTCCATTGTGTAGGTACGACGTACTTCGTTATCACATTCTACAATAGTAATACGATGATTATAGGCATGTACGATTTGTAATACTTGTTCTAAAGCATTGGTAAATTCTGCATCTGTAATACTACCGCTCATATCGAGGGCTACCCACACATTCGCCTTATGTTGGCGTAATGTGCCAGACAATTCCAAACGCTCAGGCTGACGACGATTGCGACGCATCGTCGTTTTTTTATGTCCGCTAGCCACCTTGCCCATCAACTTTTTAAGATAAAAATACCAAGGTAAAGAACGACGCGTCTTATGGAATGTATCGATAAGACTTTTTACATAACCTTCCATATCTCCTTTTGATGCTTCGTTGATATAGCGTTCCGTAATTTTATCCATTGTTTCTGTATCGATAGAATCGGACTCATCCCATATATCATGGCTCGAATCAGCATTAAACTCCATCGCTACAATTTGACTAGCATCATCGACCGATACAAAGAGGTCTGGTTTTTCCTGCATTGCCTTATCAATGGCCTTTGCGTAGTACTCCAATGTGCGGAATCGCTTTAGTAAAAGTCCATATCTCGCATTTACATTGGCAACGGTCATAGCATCGCGGTCTACATGTTCTAAATAATCGTTTACAACCATATCCATAGCCATGTGAACGGCTTTTTTATTAAACCGTTGACTAAGTTCTTTCACCCGCATCAAATGAGCTGATATGACATGCAATATTTCTCGTTTAATACCATCTTTCATTACATCAGGTGGTTGTCTCAACATAATAAACGGGTTTACATATAGCACATAGCCTCCATGTTTGAGGTTAACACCAAAAGCGCTGGTCATATCTAAGCGTACCTGATGCGTCATTTGTAGATAAAAATAGCCAAAGAATTGATCCTCGTCAAGCAATAAACTATTGACATCATGCAAGATATGCCATAAACGCTGTTCATATCCATCTGCTAAGACATGTTGTGTCAAAATATCTAAGTCAGTACCCTCTCCATCATATAGTTCCGTTAAGCCCTTACCTATCGTACCAATATGACTATCAGACATATTGTGGTTCACCATATCTACAGCAATATCTTCTGCATGTTGTTTATGCACTGGATGTTCATCTACATACGCCTGATAACGCGCATATAATTGCTCATACAACGCATCCGCATCACGAGCAATCTGATTACGCTTTCTATGCCATCGATCGAGTTCCTTAATAGCCTCTTCATCATAGAGCCCCGTCTTCTCCCATCCGTCTATATGAGTGAGCAGGTCAGATGCATCCCGAATATCGTCTTTATCTAAATTTCTATTCATAATTTCTACCTGTCATCTATACTTTCATGAATTAACGATTGGCTTCAAAAAACGTTTCTATAAAAAGATCATCCTCAATAGCATAGCTATACACATGAGCATATGCGTTGCGCAAATCTTTCATAACAGCAATACGTAAATCGCCTGGATACAAGGTGATGAACTCGATAAAGTGATGCACTTCTTCTGCATTACTATTGCGATTTAAGCGATATAGCATATTTTTAGCGGCTACATAGAGGCGAGTTGTGCTTTCACCATTAACACGTTCTTGCAAGGACATAATAGCACCTGGCTTATGGACTGCCTCTAATACATCATCAAAGGAAATCAATGGTTCTTGTTCCGTGTCAACAAAATTAACGAAGGCCTCCGCAATAAGTTTACCCACATTACCGCGAATTACATTTTGGAATACATCACGGCTGTAACCACCCTCTTTGTAGATACCATAAATATGAGAGATCCGTTCAAATGAGCGCGGTGTAGCATCGATGTCATCTTCATGACGTTGATTCAAATAATCTGGATAAGAGGAGATAAATTCCACGACCTTATCTTCAATGTCTGCGGAAATAGCCCAATCAATCCACTGCATATAATCCGCTTCCATATAAAGCCATACGAAACGGTTTTGTTGTGCCGGGTCCATATCAATCGTCTGATAGTCAAAGGAGTCCTCTGGGTTCATAGCCGCAATGATGCGCACATCATCGCTCAAAATAAATCCATTAATTTCTCGATTCAAAATCAAGTTCATCAATTCTTGTTGCACCGCATGCTCTGCCCGATTGATTTCATCGATAAACAGCAACACATGTCGACCTGCATTAATGGCCCGTGATACATGTTCCAAGGTATGATGCACGGCATACACGGTTGTTTTAATCTCTTTAACTGTACCGTCACTATCTTTATGTGAAACCGTTTCTACCGTTGGCAATCCCCCAATTTCCCCTTCTTTTAAAAGATTGCCATCAATGGTGACGAGTTCCCAATCATGAACCGCTGCTACGCGCGCTGCTAGTGATGTTTTACCAATCCCCGTTTCACCGACGAGCAATGGTACTTGATTAGCAGCTAGCACTAATTCTACACTAGCCATTGTATCTGTAAAATTCATTATGACTCCTTCTTAATTAATATAGTAAATACTGGTCGATAGCAATTTTCTTTGCCTCTATAGATCCGTATACATCAACTAATGACAATATATCGATAGGCCATGTTGATTGGCGTCCACCAATGGCAGGATTGCTGACGAGTTCGCGCACATAGCGATCTTCTACAGTAGGTTTTGCAATCATTTCAGTTATAATTTGTCGAACCATATCGACAGTCAAGCCTAGTTGTTTTGGTACATACCCAAGTATCAATGTAGAAACCTTCAATAGCTCTACCACTGTATCTAAATCTAGATTCGCAATTTGACGCATAGCCTGCGGATCTTGCAACACGGCGGCTTTCAAAATGTCCAATGACGGATTCTGAATATAACGCAATGCTAAATAATTAGATTTTACAGCCGCCATTCGAACCAGCTCTGACGGATTTGCAATATATTGCAATGCATCATATTGTTTTTCTACAGCCCTTAACTGTAATTCCTCTGATGGATTTATAATATATCGAATGGCCCAGCCCGATTGGTCTAAGGCAATGCGAACCACTTCTTCTGATGGATTTTGAATATACTCAAGTACCGCCCAATCTTGTTTGACCAATGAAATCAATAATTCGTCACTTAGATTGTCCACATATTGAATAGCCCGTGGCGACTGTGCTAATGCAGTTTCAATCACTCGATCAGTAGGATTTTTAATGTACTGTAATAGCATCCCATTCTGTTCCACACAGACTAGCTGCATTCCCTCTGTAGGATTAGGAATATTGCGTATGCCATGGGGATTGTTTTTGAGAGCCGTTATATATTGTTCTTCTGTCATACTATCCTTCATTTCTATCTAAAAAGGCCATACGAATACGTATGACCTATACTGAATTCTATTCTATTATATCATGTTTTTTCGATGTAATTATATTTCTTTCGTATACTAACTACTTAGTTAACTCATCTAAATCAGAATTATTCCCAATTACGAGCAATTTATCGTCTTCTGAAAGTATAGTCGTCGGGTCCGGTGGCACATCGAGACCTGTACTTCTTCTAACCCCTACGGCATTAAGATTATATTGCTCACGCAGTTTAGAATCTTTTAAACAACGCCCTATCATGAAGGGAGGCATGCTGATTTCAATGAGGCTAATATTTTTAGATAGTTGTAAATAATCCATCACATGTTCTCTCGTCAACGATTGAACAAGTCGCAATGCCATATCATACTCAGGATAAATAACCTGATCTACGCCGATTTTTTGAAGCATTTTACCTTGCAGGCTATTTTCTGCCTTAGACACAACCTTAGAGATATGCATTTCCTTAAGAAGCATGGATGTCATCAAATTCGCTTGGATATTGCCACCAATAGCTACAATGACCATATCAAATTGACTTAATGCCAATGCTTTAATCGCCTCTTCATCAGTAGTGTCCGCTACGATGGCATGTGTAAGATAGGGAGATATTTTTTGTACAATATCTGGATTGATATCTACGCCTAGCACCTCATGATTCATGGATGCCAACATCTTGGCAATGGTCGTACCGAATCTACCAAGACCTATAACAGCTATTGTTTTTTGTTTCATTATGTACCTCTTTTAGATATATTGTCATCTATCGTTATAACATTACATTCTCTTCTGCATAAGAAATCGGCTTATGCGGCTTTGTCCGTAACGCCCAAGTTCCAATGACGGTCATGACGCCCACACGGCCTGTAAACATGACCAAGATAAGAACCCATTTACTGCTTTCAGATAAATCAGGCGTAATTCCCGTCGTAAGGCCCACTGTACCAAATGCGGACGTAACCTCAAAAAGTAATCGGATGAAGTCGAATGGCTCATCCCATGCTAAATAACACGTAGCTAATAATACCAATAATATGGAAAGGAAAATAATTCCATTCGCCTTAAAAACGGTGACCATAGGTATGCGTCGACCAAATACCTCTACGTCTGAGCGGTTATTGAACAATGTACACGATGCTAAGATTGCAACCATAACGGTACTAATTTTAACACCGCCGCCCGTAGAGTTTGGACCAGCACCGATAAACATGAGGATAATACTGACAAACAATGTAATTGGATGCAGTTGGCTATAATCAACAGTAGCTATCCCCGCTGTACGCGGTGTTACGGATTGAAAGATGGCAGCCAATACCTTATCCCACATAGGCAAAGGGCCAAAGGTCTTTGGATTAGCCCATTCTACACTGAGGAATATAATAGCGCCTAGCGCAATCAATAGAATCGTACCGATAAGCATAAGTTTGGTATGTAGTTTTAAATCTGCAAATCGTCTCGCCTTGCGATAGGACCATATATCAAAAGCTGCTATATAACCAAAACCACCGATAATGATGAGGGCTATCGTATTAATATTAAATAATACATCACCTACCATTTTATAGGGCAGATTATTGTCAAAAAATATAAATCCTGCATTACAAAATGTAGAAATGGCTTGCATAAATCCTATATAGAGCGAATCATCACCTATATATGGATATAGTTGAATAGCATACAAAATTCCGCCTATACATTCAATGGCCAATGTATAAATAGTTAATTTTTTCGTTACATGGAGAAGTCCCGTCATCCCATCTTGACCTACGTCTTCTGAAAGTAATAGTCGGTTCTTAAGGCCTACACGTTTTCCCAATAGTAAGGCAACAATGGTTGTAAAGGATACAATGCCAAGTCCACCTAATTGGATGAGGATGACCATAACAATCTTACCAAACAAGGACCAGTGATAATAAGTATCCACAGTAGCGAGTCCCGTTACGGACACACAAGATACAGCAGTGAAAGCCGCATCAACGAGAGCTGTACCTTGTCCTTGTACACTGGCTATAGGCAACATAAGAAGAAGAGTTCCCACCATCATGACTGCTAAAAAGCTAAGTGCTAGCAATCGATAGGGATTCTGTTGCATATATCGTTGCATATGATGCGGTCTATGTTCTTGCCACATAGGTCTACTCCAATCCAGCTAGGTTGCGTGCTGTTTCTAACGATGGTAACGCACTACGCCCACCGATGCCCTGTGTATTGAGCGCAGACACAGCAGACGCAAAAATAGCAGCAGATTCTAACTGTTTATGGTCTAAGGATTGTAATATGTCTATAGGCTTTATAAACTCATCATGCAATGCATCTTCTTGGCGAATTGATGCAGCCAGTTTCGATAAGAATGCACCGTGGAAACTATCCCCAGCGCCAGTCGTATCTACTACATGCTCTTGTGGAAATGGTTGACAGCGATATGCGGTTCCATCAGGCCAAACAAAATAACTGCCATTAGCCCCATCGGTAACACCAGCTATTAACGCACCACGGTCATGAATGATGCGACATGCCGCTTCTAAATCTGTAGTCCCTGTATATTTTTCAGCATAGTCGCGAGCCACAATCACAACATGAGATGATTCGGTAATTGTCCTCATATCATCATCATATCGTTGGGCACCGCCATCTAAAGAGATAATAGTTCCACTTTGTCGCGCTAGATCAATAGCGGTACGCATCAAATGGCGATGGCGCCCATTGATATGCACGATGAATGCATTTTCTATTAATCCCTGATAATCGTCTAAAAACTCTGGCTCAGGCGCAGTAGATCGTTCAAAAAATACAGCGCGCTCCCCTGTCTTCTGTTTCACAAGAATCGTTGCAGTTCCACTCTTAGCATCCGCATCAACTTGGATGCCCTCTATATTGACATTATATTTATGAAAGTCCTCTAGAATATAGCGTCCAACCATATCATCCCCGATACGGTCAATCATAACAGTACAAGATCCATATTTACCAGCCGTGGCTAATGCAGTCGCTACCGGACCACCGCCATCTGTCGTAGACGAAATGGACTGTTGCACCTCACGCCCCGTTGGAAAATGATCAACCACGATGAATCGATCTAAGGTACTAGCCCCAA
>ERZ772986.2262-NODE-2262-length-10583-cov-6.504654_pt1 | contig 10583 bp, 9 predicted proteins | sample MGYA00511898_ERZ772986 | MGnify/ENA primary metagenome ERZ772986 (study PRJEB29015, sample SAMEA2737934) | human oral metagenome | biome: human oral; feature: human-associated habitat; material: dental | place: China | collected 2148 ... | reverse complement strand
CTGCTTTTGCTCGGTGACAGCGAGCGAACCAAGCGCTTTTTAAAAAAGCATAAGCCTGACAGCCTCGAAGCGGCGGAAGAAGCGCGGAATGCGCTCTACGAGGAGATGTTGGAGCAAAAAAGAGCGGTTGAACTTGAGTGGAAGTGTGACAAGGAAAGCTTCCTTACGCTGGTCGGAAAGCTCTGCAAAGGGTATCGGCTGGTAATCCGAGAAGACGGTTTGCACGATGCGCCCGGCGACATAGAAGGCTGGTGCCGGGAGCTGAGTGCACAGTGGAGCGATTACTGCCTTGCGGAGCTCGATATGTTCAGCGAGACGCATGGCGTATTTCTGCTGAAAAGGGAACACTGTGATGAGGCGGTACGGCTGGCAGAGAAACTGTTACTGACCGTCAGGATATACGGAAACGGGGAGGAAGCACGAAATGTTTGATTCACTGAAGAATTTCTTCGGCGGCAAAAAGGAGCCGGACGGATCGGAACAACAGCAGCCGGAAGCACAGCCTGCAAATACGCCGCAAAAGGCGCCTGCGCGCTTCACCCTGATGGCGGAGCGCGTTTTGCCGGACGCCGGAGAACGCTTTCATGCCGAGGGAGAGCTCTTTGGCGAGGCCGCGGTTGGTGAGCGGGTCACGGTGTTACACCGCGACGGGAACATCTCCCACCCGGTCTTAGAGGAGATAGAGGGAAGCGGCGCGAACACGAAGTTCTTATTTTCGGGAAAAGAGGGCTTATCCCTCGATTGGACCTATGCCCTGATTACGAATATTCCCTATCAGATTGAGGTCGATGTGAACCGGCCGATTGAAAATCCCTATCTGCTGGGGCTCACGCGGGTCGTATTTCGCTTTCAGCAGGAAGGGGAGTTTCTGAACCTCTTTTTCCGTGAACTGGTGCGGAGCCACTATCTTCTCGCGGTGCGAACGGACGGAAGCCTGCCCGAGGGGAGCGGCACGGTGACCTTAAAAAAGGGCATGCAGTTCGGCATTGCCCGCGTCACCCTGGATCACGGAGAGGAAGCCCTGCCGGTGTATACGGATTGGGACGCACTACGACAGATGGAAGCGCAGGGGGCAAACGGCTGGAAGCGGGAGACCATCGTTCTCCACTTTCCGCAGCTCATCGGGATGCTCCGGGAAAACGAGGGCTTTGTGATTAACCCTTACGGGCCGCAGTTATTCTTCGTCTCGCCCGACATCATCCGCAGCATTCAAAATTCCCCGGGGTATCAGAGTGAGTTCGGGGAGGCCAAGATGCAGAGCAAAACCGTCGAGCGGGATAGCGAAATGATGCTCGGCTACCCGGCGGAAAACGAAGAGGTGACGGCTTTAAAGAGAGCGCTGCTTGCCTATGCAAAATCGCGGCGGGAAATTGCCATGCTGGACTTGCTCCTAAAGAGCGATGAGGACGGAACCCAGTCCTATCTCATCATTTTGGATGTGTCGGAGGAAAATTGCCGCGCGTATTTTCAGGAGATTTACAATGCCTGCCGTCATCTTTTGCATCGTGTATGCTATATGGATTTTGTGACGCTGCGGCGTGCGGGATTCGCGGACGGCGTGCGGACAGAGCCGCCGCTCTATGTCGCGGAGAAAGAGAGCTGAGATACGGAGTCAAGAAGCGTTACAAACCGTCGGTCGCTTCGTAATCGAAAGAGACATAAAAAGCAAGCCTGTTCCGGGGCTTGCTTTTTTGCTGTGCAAACGAATGCACCTTCTCATTTGTCTGCGTTAATGAGATACTAATGTTTCCCAAGTATAATCGATGAGATTAAGACAAAGGAGGCAGAAGCCGTGAGAATCCTGATTGCGGAAGATGAACGCAGCCTAAACGAGATCATTGCGAAAAAGCTCACATCGGACGGGTACAGTGTGGACTGCTGCTACGACGGCGAGGAGGCGATTTCCGTTCTTTCCTACTCCAAGGCGAAGCTCGCCGCCGATGACGGCAGAGGCGTGTACGAGATCGATGCACACTCCGGCGCGATACTGGAGGCAAGTGCGGAAAATGATTGAGATAAAGATGGATGTAAGAGGGATGACCGAAGAGCAAATCCATGAAAAGTTGCGGAAAGGTTATGAGGATTATCTGAACGGAAACGTAGAGGATGCTGCAACGGTGTTCGAACGCTTCCGGGAGAGTCACAAAACGTAAAGGGCTGTCGCAGACCTTAATTACGAGGTCTGCGACTTTTTTCGTGTTTCTTGCTCCCTTGCCCTTTGCTGGAGCGGCTGTCATATCTGTGCTAAAATACAGGTATTGGGCAGTGGTTTTTGTAAAAAACACCGAACGATTTGTTTGTCGATGCGGATGAAAACAAAAGGGGAATGACAGATGAAAGCCTATGCGGAAAACAAGGCATACGGAACAGTAGAGCCAATCAAGGGTACGAATCCGAGGCAGCTTTATGAGCATCAGAAGCAGGCCATGGAGAATCTGAGTATCATGGATACGGAAGAGAAGTACAGTACTTTGGTTGTGCTCCCGACCGGAGGCGGTAAAACCTATACGGCTTCGACTTGGCTCTTAAAGCACGCGATTGACCGCAACAAGAAGATTTTATGGCTGGCACATCGCAACACCTTGCTTGAGCAGGCCGCGGAGTCATTTCAGAAGTATGCGTATGCGACAACAATTCCGCATACGAGCTCCTTTACCTATCGCATTGTATCCGGTGCGGTGACTCACGACCGCGCGGTTAATATCAAAGCGAAAGACAATATTCTGATCGCAAGTAAAGACAGCATAGGGCGCAATCTTCCGGCCTTGAATTCGTGGCTGAAGGGGGAAGAGGAATTGTACCTCGTGATTGACGAGGCACACCACAGTACGGCAAAGACCTATCGCAGGGTGATTGAGTACCTTCAGAAGAAGGTCAAACATCTCAAATTAATCGGCTTAACCGCAACACCGTTCCGAACGGGTGAGGAGGGCGCGGGACAGTTGGGAAATCTTTACCTGAACGGCATGCCGGAGCACAGGGGGATTGCCTACAAAATTGATTTAAAGGAGTTAATCAAGCGCCGTATTCTCGCAAAACCGATTTTTACAACCTGTCTGACAGATGAGTCCTACGGACAAAATCTAGGCCTTGATGATTTGGAAAAGATTCAGCATTTCGATACACTCCCTGAGGAGTTGAGCAAAGCCATTGCGGAGAGCGCGGCGAGAAACAAACTGATTGTTAACACTTATAAGAAAAATCAGGACGAATACGGGCAGACACTTGTCTTTGCGGTCAATGTGGTACAGGCAATTACGCTGTCGAAACTCTTTAACAAGGCCGGGATTCCGGCTGATTTTGTGGTGTCTCCGATTCGGGATGAGTTGACCGGGGCCAACATCAACCAAGAAGACAATGAGCGGAAGATTCGGGCATATCAGGAAGGGAAGCTCAAGGTTCTGGTCAACGTGATGATACTGACGGAGGGCGTGGATCTTCCGCAGACCAAGACTGTTTTCTTGACACGCCCCACGGTATCGACCATTTTGATGACACAGATGATAGGTCGGGCGCTACGCGGAGAGGCTGCCGGAGGTACTGCGACGGCGCATATTGTATCCTTTGTAGACAACTGGAATGAGCACATCGCCTGGGTCAATCCTGAGAGCTTACTTGCGGGCGGTGAGGATACCGACAAACAGGCAGAGCGTGAGGCAAGAGCAATACGCATGATATCGATTAAGAAAATCCAGGAGTTCGCAGCTATCATGGATGATTCCGTCGATACGACAGCCATAGAGAGAGTGCCTTTTGACAAACGAATTCCGATCGGCATGTATATGATGTCGTATCAGGAACAGGAAGGTATGGATTTGAGCTGGCAGGTGATGGTCTATGACAGCACCAAGAAGGCATATCAGAGGCTGATGAAGGCGCTGCCGGACTTGTTCGAATCCTACGGAAACGATGACGAGTACCCGCCTGTCGAACTCATCGATGAGATGGAAGAGCAGTGCAGGGCAAGCTTCTTTACCGGCGATATGATTCCTTCGTACGACCCGGAAGATATTCGCCACATTCTGATGTATTATGCGCAGCACAGCGAAATACCGTCCTTCTATACCTTTGATGAGATTGAACACAGCAAGCTCGATGTGGCGCAGATCGCGCGACACATCATTGAGTCGGGTATGAACTATCTCGAGCAGACAAAGTATTTAAATGAACTCTGGGAACAGGGGGATGAAAATTTGCTGCGCCTGTTCTTCGGGATGAAGAGCTATTTTAGACGCCAGGTTGATATAGAACTTCAGAGAATCGTGGAGCCGGAGACCTTCGAGACGAAAAATGTCAGTTACGGGAAGCGCCGCTTTGAGGATATGCCGCTCAGTGAGATGCGCAAATACCCGGGAGGTGCGGAATATGAAAAGACTTTGCGTGAACAGGCCTTTGCGAAGGCCAAGATGAAGGGCGGCAAATATACCTGCGCTTGTTGCGGCAAGCAGTTTCGAAACCGCATTTACTTACAGGTAGACCACATCGTCCCCATGAATCAGGGTGGAAAAAGTGTTCCGGAGAATCTACAGGTTCTATGCAGGACTTGTAACGGGGTAAAGGGAGATCACTGATGGAGGTCTGCCTTACCCCGCTTGAGATGGCCTGCATTGAGGAAAGTATAGGGTTGCCAATAAAAGACACCTATGCGCTGGAGCGGCTTGTGTGGACCTTCGAAAAGGACTTACTCCCGGAGATTTATCGGGATAATCTAAAGAACTGGATGTTGGCCGTCCATTTTTGCGGCGCTTATCTCCACGACAGGGCGGCGCTCGCGTCGGAGTTTCCGCTTATCACGAAAGAACTGCAAGGGATAAACGACAAAAACGAGCAGTCTCTTCTCGGAACAAACCAAGCTCTGTTTGAGATGGAGTTTTACGAGCTGGAATTTTATCTAAAGCGCATGCGGATTGTGATTTTGTACCATGGGAAACAGGACTATGTTCGAGTGAAGCTCAAGACGCTTTTGCGGGCATACGGCTATCGGCGCAGAAGTGCAAAGCTCATGACGTTTCTCAAGCAAGGCATGGAGCGCTACGGTCTGATCTCCTTCCTGCGAGGCAATCAGCGCTGTGACATCGAAGAAATTCGCTTGGATGATATGATTAGCTTTCGCGTGATGAAGCAGTAAATGCAAGGAAGAGGTATCGACGCATGAAACAAACCAAGGACTGGAAGCTGGTCACGAGGGAACACGTTATCCATGCCATAAAACGCTTTGTTGAAGAAAGGCCCGAGTATCCGGCGGCGCGTTCTACCTATCTTATCTACGAAGGAAAGAAATACCCGGCAAAACACATACGCGGAATGGCCTATCGAGAGGCTTTCGGAATTGAGATTGGCAAGGATGAGTATACAGGCGGTATGGAAACGGTGCGCTTTTTCGAGAGGCTCGGATTTGAGACCTTGTACATCGAAAAGCCGAGGTTAGAAGAGGCTCCGGATGAAGCAAAAGAAGAGGGGAAGCCTTCCGCCAAGAAAGTCAATCTAAGAATCTGCATGTATCTCCAGACAGAAAATGAGCAGGAAGAGGAGCCGTTTGAGAAGGCGATGCGTGTCGTGAAAGCCAACAAGGTTGATATCCTGGTATTTCCCGAATTTTGCTATGTGCCGTTTTTAGCGGATGTGTGCTTCCCCAATATCCTGTCGGAGAGAGATTACCATTCCTTTGTCGAGAAGGCAGAGCGACTCAGCAGGGAGCTTGGTTGCGCGCTGATTGTAAATTCTGAAGATATCAAGGGGCATATATACAGCATCTATGTCAATGCCGGGGCAAAGAAGAATGAAACCCGGCACGCCCTTTACATAAAGCACACCATGACGGGGTGTTCCGCGTTCGAGACGGAGAATTATCCGGAAGTCATTGAAAGTTTGTTCCGTCCCATTGCGTTCAAGGGCTATAAAATCGGCATGTCGATTTGTTATGACTGCAATCATTCCCTGTTCGGCAGAATTTACGGTCTTCAGGGCGTGGATTTGATTTTGAATTCCACCGGGGGCGATGTTGTTTATTCGAAGTGGTATCGCTATAACAAGGCCAGGGCGATAGAGAATCACTGTTTCAATCTGGTCACGATGGGTGGATATAGCGAACACAACTATGTCTACGGTTTTAATCGCCTCGGCGGAGTGATGGAGCCGGTATGTTTGGATCGGCAGGCGAAAGATGCAGAGATTCCCGCAGGGCTCTTTTTGTTTGATCTCGGGAAAGACGATGCCCATATGACTGCGGAAGAAGTTCAACTTGCGACCGAGAACAAGTACCAAGCGTTCAAAGCTCCGGCGGCAAATGTACATCGGCTGTTGCAATCGGCAAAGCGACTTTCTCAAGGTTTGTATGTCCGAGCCCATGAGGATTGTAATCTTGTCATTGCCGTCTTAGAAGGGGACGATATTTTAAAGGCCGAAAGAGTTCTGCCTTTGCTGTATTCCGATGCGTTGAAGCCGATTCCGAACAAGAGATACATTTTGGTCAGTCATTATGAGCATTTGGATGAGGATAAGTTCCGCAATCAGCTTTCTACAGTCCTAAAGGTGAGGGCGATGGAAAATTTCTGTGCGGTGATTCTCTATTCAGACACAAAAAATGTTTGCTACCAGACGGGAAAGGCAAAAAATCCGCAGGAGCTGAAAGCTGTTCGCGGGATGTATGGAATTGACCTCGGTAGAACAAGCGGGCCGGAAGCAATCTGGAGAAATAAGGAAGGCTGCAAAGCCGCTTGGCGAGAGAACTTTGAGCGACTCATCGCATATTGCAATCAAAGTTTAAGCAAATCGTAACGGAAACTTACTTTGCTTTCGAAGCCAAAAGAGAGACAATATACTTGCAGCAGTTTCAAAGAAAACAGAACTTTGTACTTAAGCGTAAGCGTCTTGGGATTCGATTTCACGGCGCAGAGCGCGGTACCTTATTTGCTTCCGCGGGAGTGTCCGGAAGTCGAGGAGGAGCAATATAAAAGTCATTCTGATCAGGCATTGCAAAGTAAAATATGACTGGCGCAGCTTTTACAGCTCGGCGGAATTTGATCGGGCGTGCAGAGAGTACGACAGGGCGCCGATTGAAGTCGCAAAGCCGTCAGCCATTCATGAGGCAGTGGGCGCTGTTTACATCAGCCGCTTAGAGCGAAGCAAAAGCACTGCGCTTTGCTTCTTTGGTAAAGCGAAATTAAAACAGACGGAACTCTTGGACGAGGTTCCGCTAAGATCCGGTTTTGATACGGAATTACGGCTGCCGCTCTGGTTTTGGAATCTGACGGGGAGAATCCAGTGGTTTCTGAATCATCCGAGGCAAGCCGAATCCAGACGTCTCACAGAGCGCCGCGCGAGAAAACTGGTCGAAAAAGTATACGCCGCGGGCGAGGACTGCGTCCTTGTAACGCACGGATTTTATATGCATACCCTGGTGAAAGAATTTCAAAAATTCGGGTTTCAAACAAAGCAGCAAAGAGCGCATTACCGAAACGGGCAGGGGATTACACTGTGGCTACCGAAAGAGGGACAAATATGAGCAGTCATATTCCGGAACAGGACGAACAACTCACCCGGTTTTTGGGGAAGTTTCAAAATAAACTCAGATGCATTCTGGGCGCGAAGCTCATCGGCATCTATATCCACGGTTCGGTGGCGCAGAATGCCTTCCGCTGGGAACGCTCCGATGTGGATGCGCTCGCGGTGGTTTCAGAGCGGCTCACCGCGGCCGAGCGCCTTCGCTTTGTAGAGGAGATGCGAGCGCTCAGTGAGAAAGGGCCGGCAAAGGGAATTGAAGTTTCCGTGCTCACAGAGCAGGAGCTTATCGAGGGGGAGCATCCCTATGTCACGGAATGCCATTATTCGCCCTTTTGGGATGAATATGTCCGCGAGGCAGGTTGGGAGAATTGGGATGATGAATCGCGCAGGGATGAGGATATCACGAGCCATATCTTTAACCTGAGGCAGAAGGGCATCGTGCTCGAAGGGCCGGAGATTACGGCGCTCTTTCCCGTCATCTCCCGCGAGACTTTTACGGAGAGCATTGCCTACGATGAGCACGATGCGCCCGTGGATATGGTGGATTCCGTCATGAACCTCTGCCGCTATCATTGTTTTTTGCGGAGCGGGGAGCTTCTTTCCAAGGAAGAGGGCTTACAGCGAATGCTGCCCGAACTTCCGGTCTATGAAGCGTTTCTTCGGAGAATACTGCGGGAATTTTACGAGGGTACCGTTTACTTAGACGAAGCGCTGACAGAAACGGCGGAGCGCTTCAAGGAAGAGATGCTTACCAAACGAGCGAAAGAACGGATTGCACCGAAGCGAAAATCACCGGCAGAATAAGGAGGTAAGCCATGAAACATTTCCGGAAAAAGAGTCTTGCAATGCTGACGGCGCTGACCCTTTCCGCGTCCGCACTTTCGGCCTGTGTGCCGACGGTTGCGCTAAAGACGGTGGAAGCCGAGTATCCTGCGCCGGTTGCGGAAGGGCAGAGCGCGGAAGCCTTTGCCGTGAGCGATGAGCATCGGAACTGGCTCGAGGCTTACCGAAAGAAGACAGCGCTTTCCGCCGCGTATCAGACGGAACTGCGGGGGTATTACCGTAATTTGCTGCCGAAGATCTTATACGAGGAAGATGAAAATACGGTCTGTTCGCCGCTCAATATCTATATGGCGCTTGCCATGCTCTCGGAGCTAACGGACGGAGATACCCGTAAGCAGATTTTGGATACACTCGAAGCAGCGGATGCGGAAGCCCTGCAAAGTCGCATCTCGGCGCTCTGGGATAGCAATTATCTCGACACGCCGCTTGTCAAGTGCCTGCTTGCGGACTCTCTCTGGCTCAATGAGTCCGTGCGCTACAACGAGGAGACACTGAGCCGCTTATCGAAAACCTACTATGCGTCTTCGTTTCGCGGAAAGCCTGGTTCGACGGAAATGGATGAGGCTCTCCGCAAGTGGACAGATCAAAACACCGGCGGACTTTTGACGGAGTACACCAAGAACTTAAAGCTCGAGCCGGATACGGTTTTGGCTCTGGTATCGACCATCTACTATAAGGCAGCGTGGGTTGACGAATTTTATGCCGCGGGCAACACAAAGGAGACCTTCCACGGGACCAAGGGCGATGCGACGGTTGATATGATGCATCAAACCGACACAATGGGCGTCATGGAAGCGGAGAAATTTACCGCAGTGCGCCTGCCTCTTAAGGACAGCGGCGACATGTATTTTTATCTGCCGAAGGAGGGCGTTGCGGTCAATGAACTCACGGAAGATGCGGCAGTCTTTGATGCTTTGCCGCCGACGGACACAGCGCAATGGACTTCGTACCGTGTGAATCTGACTTTGCCGAAATTCAAGGTTTCCGAGGAGACAGATCTCATGAAGACGCTTGCTGCCATGGGAATTACAGATGCGATGGATAGCGGCAAGGCGGACTTTAAACCGCTCACGGATGCAAGCAACAATTTCTTCCTGAATCGCGCAACACACGCGGCCATGGTAGAGGTGGATGAGCAGGGCGTGACCGGAGCGGCCTATACCATGCTGGCCATGGCGGGAGCGGCGATGCAGATGGACGAGCCTCTGGACATTACCTTCGACCGCCCCTTCCTCTTCCTCGTGACCGCGGAGGATGGCTCCCTGCTGTTCTCGGGCGTGGTACGGAATATCGAATAAGATAGGTTCTTGCAGTGTGCCTTTGACGAGGCTTCGGCTTCGGAGCCGCTTGGTTTTGAAAGAGATAGCGCAATCCGACTTCTTCACAGAGTCGGATTGCGCTATCTTTATGCCTGCATCTTCCGCTGCGCTTAGGAAACGGTCCAAGACGCAAATAAGAAGAGAAAAATTCTGTTGAAAATACTCGGCAGGTTGATATAATGTACATATACAATAAGTACACTTTGACAAAGGGGGGTGATGCGGTTTGGACATTGTGATCAGCAACAATACCGGAAAACCAATCTATGAGCAGATCACAACACAGGTAAAAGCCATGATCATAAGCGGGGAGCTGAAGGCGGGGGATGCGATTCCCTCCATGCGTGCGCTGGCAAAATCAATCCATGTCAGTGTCATTACTGTTCAGAGAGCGTATGAGGAGCTGCAAAGAGATGGCTTTATAGAAACCACAGTTGGCAGAGGCAGTTTTGTTTCCGCACAAAACAAAGAATTCTATCAGGAAGAACAGCAGCGCATCGCCGAAGAACATTTGCAAATCGCCGCGGAAATAGGCCGAACGAACCGAATTTCGCTTGAAAAATTGAAGGAGCTATTGGCGCTGTTCTATCTGGAGGACGAATAATATGGAAAATATATTAGAGTTGCGGCAGGTCTCCAAGTCATTTCCGGGATCGAGTTTTCGTTTGGAGGACATCAGCTTTTCGCTTCCGTATGGCGCTGTGTTGGGCTTTGTTGGAGAAAACGGGGCCGGAAAGACTAGCACAATCGGCTGTATCTTAAATACGATTGCGCAATACGGCGGCAGCATCAAATTATTCGGAAAAGAGATGCGGGATTCCGATACGGATATCAGAGAACGGATCGGTGTCGTCTATGATGGAGATAATTTTCCGAGTTATCTGAGTGCAAATCAAGTGTCGGATATTATGGCGGGCA
>ERZ772986.2255-NODE-2255-length-10603-cov-2.960940_pt1 | contig 10603 bp, 7 predicted proteins | sample MGYA00511898_ERZ772986 | MGnify/ENA primary metagenome ERZ772986 (study PRJEB29015, sample SAMEA2737934) | human oral metagenome | biome: human oral; feature: human-associated habitat; material: dental | place: China | collected 2148 ... | reverse complement strand
TGACTGCTGCACTCTACGAGTGCGGTGCACGCCGATGGCAGGTGCAGCTCTTAGCACCCCAAATGCACCAGATTTTCGTGGCACACCTGGAGAAGTAACCGCAGTGGAACCCAAATTATGGGACGCACCCGTTTTGGGGATATGGTGGTGCTAAAGGCGATTACCCCATTGACCCGCGCCCGCGCATACACACCCGAAGGAAATAACGTGACCATGAGCGACACCACAGAATCGTGCGGCTGCTCGCACGCCACCCAGCAGGCCACCGGAACCGCCCCGAACGAAGGCACCATATCCCGCCGGAACGCACTTATTGCGGGGGTAGCCGGAGGCACCGGTGCGGTGGCACTAAGCGCATGCGGTGAAGGAGGCTCCTCCCGGGGCTCAGGAAACAACAATAGCAGTGCGGGCGGCCAAGGCCCGAGCGAACCCACAGATATGGGGGCCGCCGCCGATGTGCCCGCCGGTAAGGCCGCGAAACTAACCGCCGGTAAAGTCACAGCTATTGTGTCCCAGCCGCAGGAAGGCACATTTAAAGCATTCAGCTCAACGTGCACACACCAGGGCTGCCAGGTGAACGTGCAGGGCGGGGCGAAAATCGTGTGCCCCTGCCACAATTCACAGTTTTCCCTCTCCGACGGGGCAGCCCAAGGCGGGCCCGCCGAAAAACCACTGGAATCATACAAGGTAGAGGTAAAAAACGGGCGTATCTGGGTGGGATGAGCCCAGCCAGATACAGTTTCAAGACCTATTGCTGCGCCGTCATTCCACTGTAACTATGCTCTGGATGACTCCGCAGCAACCAAGCACAGCCCTGAAAGACGCAGCGTGCTTACACCCTGTTTCAACTGTTTCTGCCGTTAGTGGGTGTGCCGCGGCTTCTGGCCTTCTTCACGAGCGAACGGCACCTTATCACCAGCCAGTTGGGCGAGCACATCGGCTGCGATGGTTTCGGCGCTCAGGCCAGTCTCCTCAAGGATTTCTTCGCGGGAGGCGTGCGGGATGAACTCTGCCGGCAGCCCCAGCTCGCTCAGGGCCGTGTCCACCCCAGCGGCGCGCATTTCTTGGCGGATGCGGGCACCTACCCCGCCGGAACGTACCCCGTCCTCAATGGTGACCACGATGCGGTGGTCTCGGGTCAGCTCCACCACGGACGCCGGTACGGGCATCACCCAGCGCGGATCCACCACGGTAGAATGCACCCGGTGCGTCTCAAGAATCTGGGATACTTCAAGGGCCACGCGCACCATGGCGCCCACTGCCACGAACAGCACGTCACGCTGACCGGTCTGCGGGTGTGCCGCACCGGTGCGCACCAGCACATCCACGCCGTCTTCACGGCGTTCCAGGGCGGGGATGTCCTCCCCCACGGAGCCTTTGGGGTAGCGGATTACGGTGGGGGCGTCGTCAATGGCGACCGCCTCACGCAGGGCCTCGCGCAGGGTCGCGGCATCACGCGGTGCCGCCATGTACAGCCCGGGGATGAACTGCAGGAGCGCCAGGTCCCACATGCCGTGGTGGCTTGCCCCGTCCGGGCCGGTAATACCCGAGCGGTCAAGCACCAGAGTCACCCCGGCCTTGTGCAGGGCAACGTCCATGAGCAGCTGGTCAAAACCACGGTTCAGGAACGTCGCGTAAAGCGCCACCACCGGGTGCATCCCCCCGTAGGCGAGCCCCGCGCTCATGGCCACCGCGTGCTGCTCGGCAATGCCCACATCGATCACACGCTCGGGGTGCGCCTGGGCGAACTCACGCAACCCCACGGGGATGAGCATCGCCCCGGTAATACCCACAATGTCTTCACGCTCATCGGCGATCTGTTTAATTTCGCGCCCGAAGACACTAGTCCACGACTCTTTGGTGCTCTTTGAGACTTCTTTGCCGGTGAGCGGGTCGATGGGGCCCACGGCATGGAACTGGTCGTCTTCGTTTGCGCGCGCCGGGGCGTAGCCGTGCCCTTTCTCGGTGATGGCGTGCACGATCACGGGCCCACCGTAGTTCTTCGCAGCGCTCAGGGCGGTCTCAACCGCTTCCTGGTCGTGCCCGTCGATAGGGCCCACATATTTCATGCCCAGATCTTCGAAGATGCCGCCGGGGACCACCACATCTTTAATACCGGCCTTCATGCCGTGCAGGCCCCGGTAAATCATCTGCCCGAATGAGCCGCCGCGCTGCAGCTTCTCACGCATAGCGTTCAGAGCCCTGTCGTACCGGCGGTCCAGGCGCATCTTATCCACCTGCTGCTGCACGTTATATTTCAGTGCTGAAAGCTGGTTGGCGAACCCGCCAATGGTTGGGGCGTAGGAGCGGCCATTATCGTTCACCACAATCACAACTTTGCGGGTGCGGTCGGCGGCGATATTATTCACAGCCTCCCAGGCCATGCCGCCGGTGAGTGCGCCGTCGCCAATAAGCACCACCGTGTACCGGTCGTTCTGCCCGTTCAGCTTATGCGCACGCGAAATACCGTCAGCCCATGAGATGGATGAGGAGGCGTGCGACGACTCGATAATGTCATGCACCGACTCGCCGCGGTCGGGGTACCCTGAAAGCCCGCCTTTCTGCCGCAGGCTCTCAAAGTTATGCCGCCCGGTCACCAGCTTATGCACATACGACTGGTGCCCGGTGTCGAACAGGATATTATCGTGCGGCGAATCAAACACGCGGTGAATGCCTAGAGTCAGCTCAACCACGCCCAGGTTCGGCCCCAAATGGCCGCCGGTGACCGCCACATGGTTCACCAGGAACTCCCGGATCTCCCCCGCCAGCTCACGTAGCTGCTCATAGGTGAGGGGTCGCAGATCTTTGGGGTCGTGAATGCCGTGTAGCATCTCGGGCTTGGCGTTCTCACCCGGTACAGTCTTTTCGGGCATACACACTCCTTTTGACTACTGCGACTGTTGCAGTTCTCTCCATCCGGTACGTTTCCGGCTTCCTTAGGCGAAAACTCGGGTACCGGTCTCTTCGATTCTACCCGGTGCGGACCTCAAACCTCGACTCTACGCGCCCGGTGCACCCCACCGGTTACCGAATCTCGCATTAGCGGATGCGGCGCGGTTTAATACGTGCCGGAGCCCGGTAGAACAGGGCCGCCGCCTCCACGTGGTGGGTGTTGGGGTACATGTCGTAGCCGCGTACCTGCACCAAATCCCAGCCGAGTTCACGCAGGATCGCGGTGTCCCGCCCCAGCGCCGCAGGGTCGCACGCCACGTAGAGGATACGCCCCGGTGACAGCTTATTCAGCCGTTCCAAAGTTTTCTTGCCCGCGCCTTCACGGGAAGGGTCAAGTACCACGGCGTCAATATGGGGCAGCTCGTCCAGTTCAAGAGCCGTTTTCAGATCCAGGAGGGTGCGCGCCACATCCCCGTGGATCACCTCAATACGGGTGCCTTTGGCCGATTCGCTGCGGGCCGCGCCGTCGGGGGCGAAATTGGCGCGCGCATCCCGGTGCGTCACCGGTGAGCCCTCAACACTGACCACGGTGCCGCGCTCGCCCACCGCATCGGCAAGAGCGGCAGTAAACAGGCCCGCGCCAGCGTACAAATCAAGAGTGCATTCGCCTTCAGCCGGCCGCAGCATCGTCAGCATAGTTCCCACCAGTGCTGACGGGGCGCAGCGGTGCACCTGCCAGAACCCGCCAGCAGAGACCTGGTAACTGAACCGGCGGGCGCCGAAAGTAACGTCCTCGGTCACGGATTTCAGGCCGCCGCCCAGAAGCACATCCCCCTGGCGTACCCTGCGGTAGGGGCTGCGCAGGCTGGGGCGCACCCCGTACTCCGGTTTAGCGTTTGACCGGTTCTCGGGTGTGAAAAATAACGAAATTTTGCGTTTCGCCAAGTCCCCCCACAGCTTCTCAGCCTGCCGGTAAATGGGCTGGGACACCTCGCTGGCCGTAAAACGCGGGTCTACGGTGAGCTGAATGAGGATACGGCCCCGCGAAGAAAGCGCCGCATCTACCTGCCGGATACCGTGTAAATCTAGTTCGTGCAGGTTCAGCTGCCGCAGCTCGCGTGCCGCTAACGGGAAGTCGATCACGGGTACGGCCCGTGAACTCTGGTGCGGGTACATGCCGATACGCCAGCCGGAGGGGGTTTTCACCACGGTGTACCGCACCCGCGAGCGCCACGACAGGTCCCCTTCGGTGAGGTCTTTGGTAGGCATTGGTTCGACGGTCAGGCTGGTAATAAGGGGTGAGTCGGGCGATATGCCGCCCAGGCGGATCAGCTGGGTGCGTAGCGTATCTGTTTTGTATGCGCGCTGTGTGGCGGGGTCAATATGGCCGTATTCCATGCCGCCCAGCAGCTCTTTCACACCGGTTGCGGCGGCCCGTTCTTCATCGGTGAGCAGGGAGTTGCCCTGCACCCAGGGGTGTTCTCGTCGCGCTGGTGATGGGGTGTCTATTGCCACGGCGTCCGCGAAATAGTAGCGGTTTTTAGGGCCGATGTCGGTGATGCGGGCCTGCACGGTCTCTCCCGTGAGGGCGTGCCGCACGAACACTACGCCTTTTTCGCTGCGGGCCACAAAGGCGCCGCCGTGTGCGGGTGATTCACAGGTGAGGCGCACCAAGTCTCCGATGGCATAACCGCTTACCGGCTCGGTGCCGCGGCTAGGTGCGGTGTTTGTGGGCACACGCGTCGAGGTGCTGTCGAGCTGACGCACGCATCGTCTCCTAACATACTGTAGTAATTGTGAAGTATTTTACACCCGGCGCGGGCACTAACCGTTCAACCCTCCCACAGACGGGGTAAAAATTCAATATTTTTATCGCCAATCCCACGCCTAGGTAGCGCCTGTTTTTCCCCGGTACAGGGCGGGACGGTGCACCCGGTGGGTGGGTGGTTCTTCGCTGCTGGGAGGCTGTGTGGGTGCGGCCGTTTCTCCTGGCTGGGTCTCGGCGGCGTGGAGAGCCCACGGTACGGTGGCGGTTGCCACTCCCGGTTCGTGCAGCAGCGCTTTTTTGAGCCTGCGCACGGTGCGGCGGTGCAGTATCTCTTGCCACCAGTGCGCCACCACGAACTCGGGCAGGTACACCACCACCACGTCACGCGGGGATTTTTTGCGTTTCCGCCGCACATAGTCCAGCACCGAGGACACCGTGTCCCGGTACGGTGAGTCGATCACCGATAGCTGCACCGGGATGTGCAGCATATCCCAGCGTTCTTTCACGGTGGCCAGCAGCTGACGGTCGTTATTGACGGTCAGCGCCTCTATGGTGGAGGGGCGCGCAGCCCGGGCGTAGGCTAACGCCCTGAGCGCGGGCTGGCGTACCCGCTCAATGTAGACCACGGCGTGCACGCGTGAGGGTAGGGCTGCGGCGTCGGCGGCCGCCTCCTGATCCAGCGGTATTTCGGTTAGTTTATCCACGCGGGCGTAGTGCCTGCGGGTCATGAGCATCACCTCGGACAGAAGCAGAATGAATGTGAGCGACAGCCAGGCCCCAGCCAAGAATTTGGTGCCCACCACGGTTACCAGCACCAGGGCGGTGACCACCACCCCGACTGCGCTTACAGTGATGTCGCGGGCGAGTTTGCGCCGCGCCGACGGTTTTAGGGTAATGCGTAGTTTACGCAGACGGAACCGTACCACCGCCACCTGGGTGAGCAGCATTGAGGTGCACATGCCCACCACGTACAGCTGGATGAGGGCGAACACATCGGCTGCGAACAGCACCGTGAAAAGTACCGAGATCACCCCGAGCAGGATCACGCCGTTACTGTACAGCCCGGTGGAGTCCACGCTCCGAAGCCGGTGCGGCAGATAGTGCCGGTCGGCGATTGCTGAGGCCCCCATGGGGAACCCGATAAACGCAGTCAGTGAGGCGATCACCAGCACGGACACTGTTGCTAAGGCCAGCAGTGTGGGGATGAGGTCGTTCCCGTATACGGCGAACGCCACCTGGTACAGGGCCGGTTTCTGGTGTATTGGCTGGTTGGGGCTGCTCGGGTCTGCACTTAAGTATCGGCTGGGGTTTTGCACCAGCTGCACTCCGCTCTGCCGCGCCAAATAGAGGATGCTCACCAGCAGAACCCCGGTGATGACGATCATCAGCATGAGTGTCAGTGCCGCATTGCGTTGCTTGGGTGCTTTGAAGAACCGCACCGAGTTGGAGATAGTTGAAACCCCCGAAAGCGCCACCGCCCCGGCCGAGAAGGACCGGGAGAGCAGCAGCACCAGGAACACCCCGTCAAGGCTTGCGTGCGGGGTTTCGGGGGTGAGCGTGTACCCGGCGGATTCGGCGCGCGCTAAGGTTCCGGTGAATGCCTGCAGCAGCCCGTACACCAGGGTGATCCCTAAAAGGGCCAGAAAAATGTAGAGCGGCCAGTGGGCTAACCGGCCCATCAGCTGCACCCCGCGCAGGCACACCACGCTCAGAACCACAATCAGGGTGACCGCAATACCAGCCCGGAAGCCCTGCAGCTGCGGGAAAAGCGCGATAATAAACGTTGCCGCCGAAGACATTGACACCGCTACCGTGAGCACATAGTCCAGCAGCACGGAGGCGCCCAGCACCACGGCCGGGCGGCGGCCCAGTTTGCGGCGTACCAGGGCGAAATCGCCCTCAGCGGCGACCTGCCGGATGTTATACCGGTAGGTTCCCACGATCACGAGCCCCACCACGGCGATAGCGAACCCCACCCACGGCGAGTAGGTGAGCGCACCGGCCCCGGCCACGGCAAGGATAAGAATCACCTCATCGGCGGCGTAGGCCACCGACGAAATCCCGTCAGAACCCAGCAAGGGCAGGGCGTAGCGCTTCGGTAGCGACGTGGCCGCCAACTGCCGAGAATCCACCGGCCCACCGGTGAGCGCGCGACGCATCCTACCCCAACGATTGTTCACGGTTTAAGGCTATCCCGCCCGCCTCTAAAGCTCAATTTATGCGGTGCCCCTTCTTTCTCCGGCTGCGGTCCCGTCACGGGACGGGGGTCAGGCGCCGCCCCCGCGGGGAGCTGTACACTCTTAACTATGAGCGAGCCTGACGGTTTGAGGGGGTCACATCATTCCCCGCCGCGCACAGTAACCGGCTCAACCCTAGGAGAACTATGCCGCACTTTGTGATTATGGGCGCCGGGCGAGTTGGCGTCATGCTCGCCCGAACCCTCGAAGCGTCCGGGCACACCGTGGCCGTGATTGACCAGGACATCCGCGCATTCCAGCCGCTGCGGAAGAACTTTGGCGGTAAGCTCGTCACCGGCGTGGGTTTTGATAAAGAGACGCTGGAACGCGCCGGGATAGAGGGCGCCTACGCCTTTGCCGCTGTATCCTCGGGGGATAATTCCAATGTGATTGCCGCCCGTGTGGCGCGTGAGACGTTCAAGGTGAAGAACGTGGTTGCCCGCGTGTACGACCCGAACCGGGCGGAGTTCTTTCAGCGTATGGGCATCCCCACTGTTGCGGCGGTGCGCTGGTCAACCGACCAGGTGCTGCGCCGTATCCTGCCTGAGCAGGCGATCCGGGGTGACTACCGGGAGGCCTCTGGGCGTCTGATTCTCACCGAATTACCGCTTCATGAGGAGTGGGCCGGGCACGCACTGATCGATATTGAGGCTGCTACGGGTGCGCGCATCGCCTACATCACCCGGTTCGGTGAGGGGATGCTCCCCCGGCCCGATACGAGCTACCAGCAGGGTGATACTGTGCACGCCATGGTGCGCACCGATGAGGCGACCGAGATCGCCCGTATCCTCTCCCAGGCGCCTAAGGATGCTGAGGGTGAACGCCACGACCCGCGGGACGCATGGGCTGGGGCTTTCGCCGCCGAGCCAGCCGCCGTGAAAAGCGATAACCCGCACACCAACTAGCCGGATAAGGGACACCACGTGAAAGTACTAATTGTTGGGGCAGGCTCGGTGGGCGCCTCTATCGCCCGGGAGCTGCACGCCAGCGGCCACGAAATCACCATTATCGATTCAAAGCCTGAGACGAAAAAACGCGCCAACTTGCCGCAAGTGCAGTGGTTTATTGGGGATGCCTGTGAGCTGTCGGTGCTGAAGCTGGCCGTACCCGAAGAGAGCGAAGTGGTGGTGGCCGCCACCGGTGACGACAAGGCAAACCTGATGGTTTCACTCCTGTGCCGCAGCGAGTACGGGGTGCCGCGCACCGTGGCGCGCGTGAATAACCCCCGCAACGAGTGGCTTTTTGACGAGTCGTGGGGTGTGGATGTGGCGGTCTCCACCCCGCGTCTGATGACCGCCCTTGTGGAGGAGGCTGTTGAAGTGGGCGATGTGGTGCGCCTGCTGACCCTGCAGGCTGGCGGGGCCACCCTGGTGGAGTACACGGTGCCGGAGGATCACCCGGTGATCGGGTACCGGGTGGATCATGTGCAGTGGCCTACGGATACGGTACTCACCGCTATCTTGCGGGACGGTGCGCCGATCGCCCCGTCGGCTGATGTTGTTCTTGAGGGCTCAGACGAGCTGTTTTTCATTACCACTATCGCTGGTGAAGATCAGATCCGCGCGCTTTTCGCCTAGTGGATAACCGGGTCGGGTACCGTGCCGACTGCCGCCTGGTGAGGCAAGAAACGGCAGGATGCGCCCCAGCCTTCTGGGGAGCATCCCGCCGTTAGCGTGGCAAGAGGTACGGCCCGCGATTCCGGTGCCGATACTGCGGCACGGAAATACTCGACAGGGGCGTTTAGTCTCCCCCGCTCAGCCTCCTCCGTCCAGGTAAACGGCCCGGAGCGTTTGAGGAGCTTAAATAAGGGTAGCGCCTTCTCTCCCAGCCTCGATATGAACCGACTTAGGGCGGCCATGCAGCCGGTGACGCACTGCACATCCCTAAGCTTGCTGGGGGGGCGCATCCGCTCTATAGCTCGTATCTTCTCGGGGTTGGCCTCAATGCCTCGGGCAGAGACCAAAAACCCGAGAAGCTTGCCCGCAGGTACACCGAACACGCACTTATCGGGGTTCAGTTTTATGCGGGCGGAGCGGAGACTCTCAAAAGTTTCCGCTAGATCCGAGAGTAAGGTCTCTTGGTTGCGCGTTTTTACAACCAGATCATCGACATACGCCTCTACATTGTGCCCTATCTGATTACTTAAAGAAATTCGAGTAGTACGTTGAAAAGTAGGACCTGCATTCTTTAACCCGAAGGGCATTGTCGTATAACAATAAGTTCCTATGGGGGTAATGAATGCAGTTTTTTCCTCATCCTCCCTAGCCATGCGAATCTGATGGTAACCAGAGTATGCATCTAGAAAACACAAAAGGTCGCACCCCGCAGTGGAGTCGACAATCTGATCTATGCGAGGCAGGGGGTAAGGATCCTTAGGACATGCCTTGTTAAGGTCGGTGTAGTTGATGCACATCCGAAGCTTGCCGTTCGCCTTGGGAACGACCACCGGGTTCGCCAGCCACTCCGGATGGATGACCTCGCGGATGAATCCGGCCTCCAGAAGTCGCGCCACCTCCTCGCGGATGAAGGCTTGACGTTCCGGGGCCTGCCGCCGCACTTTCTGCCGGACCGGCCTTGCGCCCGGCCGCACGGCGAGACGGTGCTCAATCACCTCCCTGGGGACCCCGGGCATATCCGCCGGTCTCCATGAGAAGACGTCAGCGTTTGCCCGCAGGAAGGAGACGAGCGCGTCTTCCTATTTGCCATCCAGAAGACCACCGATCCGTGTGGTCTTGGATGGGCCGTCGCCCAAGGCAACCTCCTTGACCGGGACCTCGTCGCATGTGGCAATCCGCTGCCTCGGGGCGGTGGGGGCGGAAGTGCCAAGCCTCTCGTCACCACCCTCGGGCTTGGTCGCAGCAGCGAGGTGGTCCGCGCGCTGCTCCATACAAGCAAGCGCGACTTTGAGGTCGCCATGGACAGAGATGGGGCCACCGGGGCCCGGCATCTTCATCTGGAGGTAGGCGTAGTGGACCGCCGCCATGAACTTCACCAACGCGGGCCTCCCTAGGACCGCGTTGTAGGGCAGACTGAGGTCCGCCACATCGAAGTTCACCCGCTCCGTGCGGAAGTTGGCTGATCCACCAAAGGTGACCGGTAGGTCGATGTGACCTAACGGCCATGTGTGCCCCGGCGTCACACCGATAATCGGCTGGGACGGCCGGAGCACCATCCCCGGGGCCTTGATGGCGTCAAAGGCTGCGGGGGAAAGGATGTTGAGGGCCGCTCCTCCATCAATGAGGACACGCCCCAGCTTCACGTTGCAAACAGTGGGGGAAACCACCATTGCGATCTGTCCTCCCCGGGCAACGCACGGTGGGTGGTCGGTCTGGTCGAAGGTGAGGGCAACCTCCGACCACCGCGCCCGGCGCGTCGCCTCATGAGTAGGGGCCGCGGCCAGAAGCTCTCGCTTCATGGCCTTGAGGCTCCGGCGAGAAACGTGAGCACACGCTCCCCCATCGACAGTGGCAATGGTGGCCCCAGGCTCTTGGAAACCTAGGTCATCATTGCCGTCATCGATGTCCTCGGCGGGGGCCTTCTGCTTGGCCTCACTTCGCCGTTTACCGGAGGGAACTGCCGCGGACTTGCCCTCACGGCGTTCCTGCCTCCTGTCCTCCTCCCACTTCCTCGTTCGCTCAGCCAAGTTTTTGACTGCGCGACAGTCCGCGAGATCGTGGAGGGAGCGAAAGACTCCTATACGCAGCTT
>ERZ772986.2254-NODE-2254-length-10604-cov-3.127121_pt1 | contig 10604 bp, 9 predicted proteins | sample MGYA00511898_ERZ772986 | MGnify/ENA primary metagenome ERZ772986 (study PRJEB29015, sample SAMEA2737934) | human oral metagenome | biome: human oral; feature: human-associated habitat; material: dental | place: China | collected 2148 ... | reverse complement strand
AAAACTTTTAAATCTGGAGTTTTCAGATTGAATGGTAAAGACTTTGACTTCATGCCAGATGCTTTACCTAATGAGCCTTCTCGTCCAACTCCAACCCCAGAACCGACTCCGACGCCAATTCCGGAACCAACTCCAACACCTACTCCAAATCCACTCCCAACTCCGACTCCGGAACCTACTCCAACTCCTACTCCGACACCAGTTCCAGATAATGGGGGTTCAGTTACAACTCCTACTTTACCACTTAATCCAAGTGAACCTATTGCGCCTATTGTACCTACTCCACCAGTAACCCCAAGCGCACCAGTATTACCAGATGCTCCAACAACACCAATTCCAAGTCCACTTAACCCAAGTGACATTTTTGGACGAGATGTTGCTCCAGTTCCGGCTCCAAGTCAAGACCATGACAATACAAATGGTAATACAAATACTCCAAGACCGAATGATAACATTAACATTGGTGGGGTGTCTAACCAAACAAACTACGTTGATGGTCCAGATAAAATCACCATTGGGGTATCTGGTGGTTCTGTCCAAAATGTTAAAGCTACTGTATCTTCACAAGATGGTACAACTGAATTAACAGGTAGAGTTGTTAATGGTTCTTTCGTAGCAGATAATCTTCCAGAAAAAGATGGGGTTTATACTGTTAAAGTACAAGTAACTGATGATAAAGGTCAAGTGTCTGAGAAGACTATTACTTATGCAGTAAACAAAAATGGTTCAACTTACGATTGGTTGAATAAAGATGTGAATGGTGCTTACTATCAGCGTTTAAGTGAGGACTTGAAACTTTCAGAACACTCAACTACACGACTAGATACAAGTAAAACTAAGTTCACCTTTACCTTAGATGGTAAGGTAGTAACCGTAGATGCAAGTTTGGTTAAAGTAGACGAGAAGAAAGAAGAAGATGGTTCTTACACTTACACTTATACCTTTAACAAAGATGGCTTCAAAGAAAATGGGGTATGGTCTATCTCGGTTGCAACCGTAGACGTTGACGGTCATGCATCCTCTTCAAATGCTTCCGTACAATTCCAATTTGTATTGGATAGTATTGTACCAGAGTTGAAAATTGAAGGTATTACTAACAATGGTAAATATAATGTAGCAAAACATCAATTTAAAGTCTTGGTAAAAGATAATATTGGTCTTGCACGTGTTCGAGTGTTAATTAATGGTAAAGTTTACGAATTTACTAAAGAGGAGTTATTGAAAGGTGAAAAAGTCCTTGATTTAGAGAACTCAGATACTCCATACTCTATTGAGGTTGAGGTAGTCGATTTAGCAGGGAATACAACCACTCAGAAAATTGAAGGTGTATTAGTTACTGCAACCGCAGTGCAAGCATTCTTTGGTTCTGATAACTTTAAATTAGCTGCGGGCACATTAGGTATCGGTTTCTTCAGTGGTTTACTTGTTTGGTGGTTCGCTGCGGTTCGTAAACGTAAACGTAAGGAACAAGAACTTGAAGAACTCCGTAGAGGTGCACATATTGGTACTGAAGCTGAAGGTTTAGCTTCATCAAGTAATGGTTCAAATTCAGCAAGTTCAACTTCCGATACAGGGGTAACTGAAACAACTGAGTTAGAGGATAGTGGTTCTGTAGCTTCTGAACTTTTGAACTCTATTAAAGAAGAACCAGTAGTAGTTGTTCCAACTATGGGTGATGCTGCAACTGATGATAGTTCTACATCAACTCTGCCTTTAGATGAAACGGGTGTAGTTGCTGAAACTTCTGTATTAACAGATGAGTTCACAAGTGTTCTTGGAGAAGAAACTGCTGAACAAACTTCTGTATTGACAGAAGAAACTTCTGAGCAGACTTCTATTCTCGATGAAGAGACTTCTGAGCAAACTTCTGTATTGGAAGAAGAAACGGCTGAACAGACTTCAATTCTTGATGAGGAAACTGCTGAACAAACTTCTATCTTAGAAGATGAAGAAAAAACTTCTGTACTTGCAGAAGAAACTGAGGTTTTAGATGAGGACAAACCAAAAGGTAAGAAGAGAAAACCTCGTAGAAGAAAGAAAGCATCTAAAGGAAATTAAACTTTAGTTTGTGCGTTTGAGGGCTGTTCAGCGCAGTCCTCTTTTTATTTAGAAAGGGTATCATTTATATGATTCGAGATTTTGTGTTACATTTAGTTTTAAAACATTTGGTAAAGAAAACTGAGAGTTATAGCACTGATAAAATGTTAAGTTATTATGGTTCTATAAGGGAGCGTGTATATGCTCAGTTGATGTTACTTGTTATTGTTTTATTTTCAACTATCAACTATTGGTTTACGGTTGGGTTAGCTCAATGGTCTTTATTTGTATTACTTGGAGTTATTAGTGTAGGTCTTTCGGTATCTGTTTTTTACCATGCAGTTTTGTACTTACAAATTCGTAACTATTTAACTTTTATGTTTAAACCAATTACAAATGACTTAGAACGCCCAGATAACTATTTTAAGCGCTTGTTATCTAACCATGAAGTTTCTACCAGTTTATCTCCTACAAGTGGTGCAGAGGATAAATCTGAGCCTTCTGAGGTGGTTTCCGAAGAGATATCTGAAGTGCAAACTGAGACAGAAGGGGAATAATTTGTCGTATGTCTAAGGATAAAACAAGCGTTTTAGGAGAGTTAACGGTTGAAGAGTTTGAGTTAGAGTCTGCACCGATAAAAGAATCAATTTATACTCGTAGTCAGAAACTTAAGAAAAAAGAAGAGAGCGGTATCTTAAAGTTTTTGAGAGGTTTTACAGTATCTTTTATTTTCATCTTTGCTATTTTAATGATCTTGAAATTGACTTTTAGTCCAATTAAGATTTCGGGTTCGTCAATGGACCCAGCTATGAAAGATGGTCAAGTTTGGTTTAGTACCATTAAAGAGTTCAAACACCCCAAGAGAGGAGATATTGTAACTGCTTATGATGTTTTGGATCGAGTTCGCATTGTGAAGAGAGTTGTAGCAGTAGAGGGAGATCAAATAAAGGTCTTAGACAATGGTATTTATGTTAACGGTGCGTTAGAAGATAACTCAAGTGAAACTAAGAAAATGGTAGAAGACACAACAACTTGGTTAGGGGCACACAAAGGATTGACAACAACTGTAGGAGAAGAAGAATATTTCCTATTGGGAGATAATAGAGAAAACTCAGAGGATTCTCGCAAGAGTGGTATCTTCCCTTCGTCCACCATTCGGACGGTTGTGACTCTCCAAGCACCAGATTTTGTTAAAGATATTTTAGAAAAGACTCTAAAACACTCAAATTGAGGAGAATTTTCAAAATTTCAAGGTCTCAGAAATGTTGATATAATAGGCTTTTCAGCACAAACCTTTATAAATCAATACTTTTTTAAAGAAAATTGAGTAAAACTGTTGACAGAACTGGGTTTGTGTGATATAATGTTTATTGTAAGTTAGCAAAAGAGCTAACGAATAAAGAAAGGAGCCAATAAAAATGGCAAACAAACAAGATTTGATCGCTAAAGTAGCATCTGCTACTGAGCTTACTAAGAAAGACGCTGGTAAAGCAGTTGACGCTGTATTCGCTGCTGTTTCAGATTTTCTTGCTGAAGGTGAAAAGGTTCAGTTGATCGGTTTCGGTAACTTTGAAGTTCGTGAACGTGCAGAACGTAAAGGTCGCAACCCACAAACAGGTCAAGAAATCACAATCGCAGCTACAAAAGTTCCGGCATTTAAAGCTGGTAAAGCTCTTAAAGAAGCTGTAAAATAAGTTAGGTAAATTAAATTTATCTAACATAATAGTACCTACTTCATCAGAGGTAGGTTAGGTATCGCTTGATTGCAGTGGATTCCACTTGGCGGTTTGATTCCGTCAGATACTTATTGCAGTGTTTAACTGCACTTTTATTTCCTAGCTTACGTAGGTGTGTTTTCTGTGAACACAGTGTCATGTGCTAGGCATAACATAAGCTTTAGCATAAAGTCGTATAGTTAAGGTTTATGTCTTAACTTAGATGGTCAAGTTAAGAATCTCCGAACGGTCTGGTTCGACTTTCCATTTACATAAAACAAAAGGTGTGTATCGAATAGTTGAGTTTAAGCTTTAAACCTTTAGCGCATTGGTTCGACTGTTCAAGGGTACGACGGGTCCAGATGACGAAGGATGAACGCTCTCTTGAGTTATTAGTTCTGCACCTAGTTGCAAACGGTCAATTTGCTGACTTTATGAGGTTGAACTCCTCACGTTTGTTTAGAGTTGAAATTTCGGCTCGAATCTTTGTTAAAAACAAAGGTTTTTAGGATAGGATAACTCCAAAAACCAATGAAAAATTTGGTTTCCCTTTCTTTAGGGTATCCTTCAAAGCGTAGATGGCGAAATTGGCAGACGCACACGGTTTAAGCCCGTGCGAACTTTGGTTCATGGGGGTTCAAGTCCCCCTCTGCGCATACCTTAATCGAAAAAGAAGAAGTAAACGCATAAAGCAATCCTAAGCGGACTATGTGTGCGGAAGTTGTTTTCCGTTTGAAATTTGGTTAAGGTTTTGATTTATGAGGTTCCATAGCTCAACTGGATAGAGCATACGCCTTCTAAGCGTAGGGTTGCAGATTCAAGCTCTGCTGGAATCGTTGAGGTAGCTCCTCATAGCGGATAATGTGGCTGTCCTAAGTGTTGGTAAGGCAGGTTTGGTACTACAAGTCGCTCTTGTACATTGGTTCGATTCCGATAATCGAGGGTTCAATTCCCTCTATCCGCATCCTAACTTTATTGTTGGGTATCTAATTAGAACCGATAACTCAGTTGGTAGAGTAGCGGACTCTTAATCCGTTGGTCGCAGGTTCGAATCCTGCTCGGTTCATTATAGCTTTGGGTGTAAACCCAAATCATTATCTTCCTGACACACATAGGGGAGTGTAGTTTCTTGGACAATGACAAAGCGCCGTTCAAGAAATCAAAAAAAAATGATGAACTTGTAACTATTTCCCCGCTCGAATCACTGAACTAGAGCGACAATAACGTTGATGAAGCGTAGCTAACTTTTGAGTTATTGTGAAGGGGTGGTAGCAAAACGGATGATTGTGTGGAGGAGCTTTTCAACGTTAGGTTCGAAACTAACAAGAAAAAGTGACGGACACGTTTTGGATAGTTACATAATGCTATATTAAGACTCGATAGCTCAGTTGAGAGAGCATCTGACTTTTAATCAGAGGGTCGTAGGTTTGAACCCTGCTCGAGTCATTATAGTACAAACATAGTGTGCAACCACTGTGTGAGTGCTTGAGATTCTTATCTAATTAGATAAGAACACATGAGTAGAGTGTTAATTTTCTACTAACGCCCCTCAGCGATATGAGGTGACGCCAACGGTTCGATTAGCAGGCTTAAAGCTAGTCAGATAAGGTTGGTGAGGTTTACTGCATTCAAGCAGATTATGTGCAGAAGGTTTAGAGTAAGTAAGAATCCTTTCAGTAAACCAAGAATAAAACTCAGTTGCAAAACGATGGAGACATCTCCGCTTTTGGGTATCAAATTTGTCGTAGAAGTCGCTTTTAAAAGCCTTTTACCTTAGAAGTACAGTTTCTAAGTAATAAAATGCACGAACGATCTCAGTCTGACTGTACTCGGCTGAGGTTCGAAAACTTGTTGGTTGAAAGGTTCTCCAGCATAAGATACCAGAGGTGTTAAGGGTATCATTTTTATTTAGGCTTGGTAGCTCAGTTGGTAGTAGCGACAGATTGAAGCTCTGTGCGTCGCAGGTTCAAGTCCTGCTCAAGCCATAACTTTTATATAAAGTTAATCTGCACTCAACAGGTTATTTTACAAAAGAGTAGGACGTTAGGGTTCTTTAGTAAGTTTCCACTTACACCTAACACTGATACCTAACTAGTAAGCGTTGGTTAGCTTACAAAGGGGTATCTTCATCTTCCACTATAGCTCAGTTGGTAGAGCGCATGACTGTTAATCATGATGTCACAGGTTCGAGACCAGTTGGTGGAGTTTCACTGCGAAGTGAAAGTTAAAATGTTTTAACTCTGATTACCACCGATAGCATGGTGCTTATGTTTGAGTCATGACTTACATAGACGAGCCGGTAGATCAGCGGAGTTCTTTCTCGGAAGAATTGTTCGAATCCTTGCGGTGGTATTATATTTATAAGGGGTAGCCAGACACAGGACTTGGCGAGTGTGTCCTCCGTCCGTACAACGGAGTTTGAAGTGCGCAATTTGAATACGGTGGTTCGATTCCATCATACCCCATTTTATACTATCGGAATTTAGCGCAGTTTGGTTAGCGCACTTGCTTTGGGAGCAAGGGGTCGCAGGTTCGAATCCTGCAATTCCGATGCCAAACGTATCACATATCTTTTCGTATGTGTGTCCTTTTGGCTCAACAGTCTGAGTAAGGTTGTTGAGTCGTAGCTTACTGAGTTTATTTGCAAGTGCTTTCTCGGTAGGTGAGATTTGTATCCTTTAGGCTTGGCAATCTGAAGAAGGTTGCTGAGTCGTAGCTTTAGTAGTTGCAAATTTTAGAGTCAGTAACTATGTCTTTCAAGGACTTTGTGAAGTCATGTCCTAAACCATTGCTAAGGCGAATTTGGTTGATAAGTGAGTTTCGTGATCAGGGCTTGCTTTCAAAATACCTCTTAATTTTATTCAAGCGCAATGATTTTCAAAGGTCTTTGCGTTATACTACACTTTGTTGTGTGGGAAAATTCATGGTTTTCACATTTTCCATGAATCCTCTTAGAATTTAGGGTGGGGTTTCAATCTTCACGGGTTGAAACCTTCCCTCATGGAAGATTACCCAAGTCTGGCTATAAGGGAACGGTCTTGAAAACCGTCAGGTCGGTAAAACGGCGCGTGGGTTCGAATCCCACATCTTCCTTTGAGTTGATTTCGGTCAATTCAAGAAAAAATAACTTCTGAAGATTTTAGAATGGTCAGCAGAGTTAGAGAGCATTTTGTTTACTGGGGTATCCACTTTCAACGGTGGTTACTTCATAGTCTAAGTAGGTTTTGATTGGTTCCCTCTTAGACTGGTTCTAACGTTTAGTTAGACCTTCTTTTTCTAATTTATTTGGTGTAAGAACTGTCAAAGGTTTTTACATCATTCCTCTCCTCATGAGAATGGGAGAGAGGTTAGCTTTTATTAAATTCTCCTTTCGGGTAGGTCACTGACTTTCAACGGTTTGTGGCTTGTAGAACTACTTAAAGTAGTTTGAATTGATTATTTAATACAATCTGAAGACAAGATACGGAAAGATTGTGAAATTAAGTAATACAGTTTAGTGTTTAAAAGACTTTTTATTGATTTGAAATAAAAAGAACTTTTAAACTATTTGAATAGCTTACCGTACAGCTAATTTAATTGAAATATTAAATGAAAGGAATAGAGTAACTATTTATAGTTATTTCTTTACGGTTAGCTTTCATTAAATCCTCCTTTCGAGTAGGTCGTTGACTGTAAAAGGTCAGAGACTTATAGAACCTATATTGGTTCATAAACATCGTCATTTAGAGACTGACAAAACCCACGATAAATACTGTTTAGGTGATAAAAAGAACTCTCGTTACACTCTAGTTCGCGACATGAAGTGTAGAAGCTTGGTTTACTTCGGAAAACAAACCATAAGGGTATCCTCTTTTCAAAGAGGTTCCCTTTATTTTGGAGAATTACTCAAGTTGGTGAAGAGGACACATTGCTAACGTGTTAGGTCGGGTAACTGGCGCAAGGGTTCGAATCCCTTATTCTCCGTTTATTTTTAGTCTGACTTACTTCTTAGTAAGTCTCTTTTATTATTTAGAAAGGGTATTCACAAAATGCTAACTTACAACAAAATGATGAAACTACATAATGAATTAGAGTCTAGTTTAAGTGAGTTACAAAGACACTTAGAAGTAGTTTTAGAAGATTTCGATAGTGAGTGCGGAGTGTCTGCTCAGATAAGAGCAGATGAGAGTAATTGTTTGACTATAAGTTATTATGATCCAACTCAAAACCTGGAGTTTGAGTCTATGATTGCAGATAGTTTAGAGTTTAAACGGTTGATGAGATGCCAAACCGCAGAAGAACTCCTTTCGTTCTTGTCTCAACGGACGATAGCTTAATAACTAGAGGTTTTAGATGAAAATTAAGTTTTTAAAAGTTTACATAGGTCTATGCTTTCTTTGTGCATTTACCCTGTTTGTTGCTACTGAGTATAATTTTCCGATTGATTTAATTTCTCATGTTTCAGCTATGTTTAACCAATCTGAAATCAATAGTAAATTGTGGTTACAAGGGGTATCCTTATTCTTCTTGTGGTTTGCAGGTCTCTTTGGTTTAGTTTTAGTTTCGGAAATTCCTACAATATATAAGAATAGCGCAGATAACTCTTGACATTTAAAGGTATTTCTGATATAATAGGTTTATCTTAATAAGGGGTCGCTTGGATTCGACAGGCGATTGTACCTTTTAACCTCGCACCGAGTGACTACGTTATAGTCAAAATTAAAGATAACTGCAAATAACAATGCACCAGTTCGCATGGCTGCCTAAGCTTTTAGCTTCGGTGGTTGATACGAACACAAGTAAAATAGTCGAATAGACGAGCGACTGAGATAAGTACCGGTATCTTTCAGTTGCTATAAACCTCGGTACTCGCAACTAAGCTTTCTCAACTTAGTTGTTAAATAGAGATATAACTTTTAGTTTTGTACGTTTCCTAAAGGTCGAATATTGAAACGTAGCAGTGCGCAGTAAGGTTAACTGGAAAGGTCGTTTGGACGTGGGTTCGACTCCCACCGGCTCCATAAAACATAAGAATTGTAGGGTTTATTGTGAATAAGTCTTTTAGAAGAATAGCATTTAAACACTTGCTAGTGCCTTTAATTACAGATTTATTTTTGTTTATAGGATTCTCTTATTTAACGAATACAATGCAAAACAACTATGTAACAATGATAGATAGTGGTCTTTTATGGCTTTACATTATATTCTATCTTTTTATTGCTACTGGGTTTATTTGCAGTGGTTTCTTGTTGGTAAGTTTAATTACTTTTATTCTAAGTGGGTTTCCTGTAACAACTGAGAAATACAAGCAACTGTTACTGCGAGATGTTTCTACATATATCTCGCTTGAATACTTCTGGGTACCCTTTTTCCCTAAAATGATTGATAAGATTTCAAATGAATTTTATGACAAGATAAGTAAAACGGACTAGATTTAATTTAGGTTGTATAAATTACTAAAGAATGAGGTGGAGAGAATGTCATTTCTTACGAAAACTTTAGCTAAAGAAGTTTTATCTAAATATAATTGTGCAGTTGAAGTTGCAGTTAATCCAAATTATTATGTCTTGTCTGATAGGGGTTCTATTTGTGGTTTAGGTTTATTTCAACCCCATGAGGTTGAAAGATTAAGTAATATTCTTGGTGAAATATCTAATCAAATCTACCTAGAAACTGGATTGTATATCACAGATTTAGATTGGTTAGATATTTTCCCAGAGGACAAGTTTTTATTAAATGCTCACATTAAAGAATCTAATGGGTTATATGCCACTCTTCTTAACTCTTTCTCAGAGTGAGTTAATTGCAAAATATATGAGGTAAGTAGTAAATGGTTAAAGAACATTATCGATGCAGTTTAGGAACTAAAAAGGTTACTAAATGGGGAAACAGTAAGGGTATCCTTCTACCAACTACAGTTTTAGAAAACTTAAATTTGTCTGAAGGTAATGAGGTAGAGTTTATTTTTGAAGATGGGAAGATTATTTTAAGAAATAAGTCTGATCAGTTAGATATTCCAAACTATGATTTAGATGAACTTTTAAAAGGATATGAACCTTCAAGTGAAGTATTGTAAGTAAGCCTTAGTTGATTTACTTACTTTTTTTTATGTTTGTAATTCTTAGACTTATATGGTATACTATATTAAATAAAGATTTTTAAGGAGTTTTGTTATGAAGTTACTTAGGTTGAGTGAAGGTTCTACTTTTTTATATAGTGATACAGTTCGTTACTTTTCACTCCCTAAGAGCTACACTAGGTTATTAAAGATTTTTGAGAACTATGGGTATCAACCTAAGTCTGATATGATTTCTTTGTTAGAGTTTTCTACATTTAGTCCTTTGTCTGGGGAATATAAGACTATTCAGAGCAATGAAAATGAACGTATGGGGTTTACATTTGAGCAGCTTACTCAAACTCCATTGAATGAAGTTTTAAATTGCGGTATTCAATTAACTTTAAACACTAAAACAACTCCGACTGGGGTTAAGTTTCTTTGGTTTAACATTGTAGACTTCAATGATACCTATGAGTTGTTTACTCATAATTATGCTTCATTGCTTTCTGAAATTCCTATGACTGAAGAAACTAAGTCGGAGCGTTTAAGACTTCAACGTGAATATGAAAGGGAACTTAGGTTACTGAAAGGGTATCACAAAGCACTCTAATCTGTCGGTAAGTTTTTAACTAATTTAGTAAATAGTGAACTTTTAATTAAAACTTGTTGACAAAATTAACTTTTTGTGTTATAATTACATCATGAAGTTAAGTTTTGCAGTAGATAGGTTTAACTGAGCAGTAACGACTACAAACATCTGCACATATTTGTCTACAAGGGAGTGGGGTCGCCTATAAAGAACACGGTCGCGAAAG